>Ga0126383_10000116_pt1 | contig 37826 bp, 30 predicted proteins | sample PanSoiMetPlot_35_FD_96882 | JGI IMG/M metagenome (GOLD analysis project Ga0126383, IMG submission 96882) | Tropical forest soil microbial communities from Panama - MetaG Plot_35 | ecosystem: Environmental > Terrestrial > Soil > Tropical forest > Bulk soil | place: Panama | collected 2016-02-17 | reverse complement strand
GTATCGGGGCAGCGGTCGTTGGCGTCGATCACGCCGTCGCCGTCGGAATCCTTCGGCAGGGAGCAGCCGTTGCGGTCCACCTTGTCGCCGAGCGGTGTGCCGAGGCACCGGTCGAGCGAGTCGGGGACGCCGTCGGAGTCCGAGTCCTTGGGCGGCGCCGCGGGTGGCGCGACGCGCACGCCGGTCGGGGGGGGTTGGGTGGGAGCGGGGAGGGTGGGGAAGCGCGGCGCCGCCCCCGATCCACGCCTGCCGATCAGAAAATCGAAGCCCGCCTGCAGCGCGAAATTCCAGTTGTCCTGGATTCCGGGCCCCTCGTTGAGGGGCGAGGGGAAGAAGTCACTGACCGCGGCAACGCGTACGGCCACGTGCGGGGTGAGGTCGAAGCGTGCACCGAACAATCCGGTGACGCCATCTTCCCACTGATTGGCGCCGTCGCGTACGGCGTTATGGACATACCCCGCGCCGAGCAACACCGTGCTGGTCGGCGCGGCGGGGACGCCGTACACGAGCCGGAGCCGCAGCGGGATTTCCTTGACGGTCCCGGCCGGTGATGCACCCGGAGCGGAGTAGGCGGCCGATCCTTCCAGCGCGAGGCCGCGCGCGATCCACACCCCGAGCGTTCCGCCGGCTCCGATCCCGTCATCGAGCTGCAATGAGGGGTCGTAGCGGGTGAACTGCCCCAGCACGCCCAGCTCGATCGTTCCGGCACGCTGGGCGGCGACGGGGATGGTCAGGAGCGCCGACAGTACGGCCGCGCTCGCGGGGACGGTCACTCGCATGCGGGCTCCCGACGTCAGGTCGCGATTTCTGGGGTGAGCGCGGGCGGACCTACCGTGCCGTCCGCCGGTGCTGCAGGGGCGGAGCTCGGCGGCGGGGGCGGGGGCGACTCCGCCGCCTGATCGGCGACGATGCGGAACGACTTCACGGCTCCTTGCAGACGGTCGGCGGCTTCGGCGAGCTGATTGGCCGACGATGCGATCTCCTCGGTGGACGCCGACTGCTCCTCGCTCGAGGCGGCGATTTCCTGTGCCGAGGCGAGCAGGCCGTCGGTCCCCTCGGCGACGGCGTTGAGGCGCGCGGCGATTTCGTCGACGAGCCGCCGCACCTCGACCGCCGAGGTCGCGATCTCCTGGCTCCAGGCGTCGTTGGCCTCGGCTTCCCCGGTGACGCTGGTGAGTCCTTGGGCCGCCGTCTGCGCCGCTTCGCGCGCCACCGCCCCGGTCTGGGCGAGGCGCTGCAGTCGGTCGCGGGTCGCCTGCACCCGGGTGAGCACGCCGCGCACCGTGTCGGCGGTCTCGGTCGCGGCGGCCGCGGCGACCGAGGCCAGCTTGCGCACCTCGTCCGCCACGACGGCGAACCCGCGGCCCTGTTGTCCCGCGCGAGCCGCTTCGATGGCGGCGTTGAGCGCCAGCATGTTGGTCTGGGTGGCGACGGCCTTGGCCTGCGTCACGAAGCGCTGGATCTGCGCCGAGGACGCGGCGAGCGCTTCCGCTTCCTGAACGCCGTGCTCGATCTCGCCGGCGAGCTTCGCGAGCTGCGTGATGCTCTGATCGAGCAGCCCTTTGTGGTGGCGGGCGAGCTTCGACAGGTCCGCGTTGCGACGCACCGAGTCCTCGGATCCCATCGCCAGGGCGCTCGCGATGTGGAGGATGCGCCCGGCGTCGTCAGCGGCCGCCCGCACCAGCTGTGCCTGCTCGGCGGCGCGCCGCGTGAGGTCCTGCGTCGTCGACGTCATCTCCTGGGTCGAGGCGCTCATCTGCTCCGTGGCGGCGGAGATTTCCGCCGCCATCGCCGCGGACTCGTCGGCCGAGGTGCGGATCGCGCCGACGAGGCGGCGCAGCGCCTCGATCATCGACTGCACCGAGCTCAGCAGGTCGCGCGTCTCGAACGAGCCGGCGCGCGCGGGAACGGTGAGCGCCAGGTCGCCGCCGGCCACCTGGCGGGCCACGTCGGCAGCGGTCCGGACGGGCTCCGTCACCTGATGGTCGAGCCAGCGCCCCAACCCGAAGAGCGTTCCGATGGCGAGGGCGAGCAGTACCAGGGCGCCCAGCCATGCGACCCGCTCGACCCGCAGCGCCAGCGCGTACGCGAGGCTGGTGGGTTGGTGAAACACGACCCGCCAGCGACCGTCGTTCGTCGGAACGGAAACCGACAATTGCGCGCTGCGGGAGGCGGTGGCCGGGATCAGGGCAAAGATCGTGCTGTCGGCGTTCCCCGAAGACTTGGCATCCAATCCCGGGCTCAAGGGCGCCGCGGCGGAATCCTGAGAAACCAGCACCCGGCCCTGATCGTCCACGAGCTGCAGCGTGGCGCTGTCGCCCAGGTCGCCGCCGCGAAACAGGTAGCGCAGTCGGTCGACTTCGATGACGGTCAGGAGCACGCCGGTCGGCCGCGCGCGTTGGGGGGATCGAATAGCGACGGCGCGCTCGATCGAGACGGTCGCCGCGGCGGCATCGTAGCGCGCCGGACCTTCATAACTCCCGGCACGCATCGCCGCCTGCCACCAGGGCGAGTCGCGCTGCACGAATTGAGCGGGGCGGGCGGAGGCGAGCACCACGAATCCGTGGTCCTCGGTGATCACCACGTCGATCAGCTCCGAGCCGCCGACGTAATTGCGCAGGAAGGACTCGAGGTCGGGATCGGCCCCGAGCTGGCGCGTGCGGTCGAAGCGACGCTCCACGTCGGCGGGTTGCGCCTGGTCGAGCCCGCGCGCCACCGCCTGCTGCGAGGCGGTCTGGGCTGCGGCCGCCAGCCAGGGCAGCGCGGCCAGGACATCGGCTTCGTGTCGTCGATCCCGCAGGTACGCGGAGACCGCCGCTGCCACCCGCCCGCCGATCTCGGCGCCGCGCTGGTTCGCCAGGCGTTCGAGGGAGTGACGCGCGCTGCTGCCCGCCGCCAGCCCACCCGTGATGGCGAGCAGGGCCGGGACCGCCACGATGAGCAGCAGCCGACTGCGACCGAGCTGTTGGGGATGCGTCGCCATGGGCGTGGTTCGGCTAACCTACGACGCGTGACACAGCGGGGCAAGTCAATGTAGCTTCCCGCGATATGCACGATGTCCCGAGTTACGATCCGGCGGCGATCGAAGCCGCCTGGCAGGCCCGCTGGGCGGAGCGCCGCACCAATGAGCCCGACCTCGACCGCCCCGCGCGGCCCTACTACAACCTGATGATGTTCCCCTATCCGTCGGCCGAAGGGCTGCACGTGGGGAACATGTTCGCCTTCACCGGCGCCGACATACACGGCCGCTTCCAGCGCCTCCAGGGCAATACCGTTTTCGAGCCGATCGGCTATGACGCCTTCGGCATTCACTCCGAGAACTACGCGTTGAAGGTGGGGATCAACCCGACGCAGTTGATCCCGCAGAACATCGCGAACTTCCGTCGGCAGCTGAAGAGCTTCGGCGGCATGTTCGACTGGCGCCACGAGCTGTCCACCACCGACCCGGGCTACTATCGCTGGACGCAGTGGCTGTTCCTGCAGCTCTTCAAAGCGGGGCTCGCCTATCGCAAGCGGGCGGCGGTGAACTGGTGCCCCAAGGACAAGACCGTGCTCGCCAACGAGCAGGTTATCAACGGGCACTGCGAGCGCTGCGGCACGGCGGTGGAGCAGCGCTCGCTCGACCAGTGGTTCTTCCGCATCACCGAGTACGCCGGCCGACTGCTCGCCAACCTCGACGGGCTCGACTGGTCGGAGTCGACGGTGGCGCTGCAGCGGAACTGGATCGGCCGCAGTGAAGGCGCCGAGCTCGCATTCCGGACGCCCGGGGGACAGACGATCACGGTGTTCACCACGCGGCCCGACACCGTGTTCGGCGCGACCTACCTGGTGCTCGCTCCCGAGCACCCCCTCGTCGACGAGCTCACCGCCGCCGAGCAGCGCCCGGCGGTGCGCGCCTACCAGCGGGAGGTGCAGAGTCGCGATGTCGTGGCGCGCCGCGTCGGCGAGAAGAAAAAGACCGGGGTTTTCCTCGGCGGGTACGCGAAGAATCCCGCGACCGACGAGGCGATCCCGATCTGGATCGCCGACTACGTGCTGATGGAGTACGGCACCGGGGCCATCATGGCGGTGCCGGGACACGACACGCGTGATCACGAATTCGCGACGCAATTCAAGCTGCCGATTCGCGAAGTGGTACGGGTGGAGGGGGAACAGCTGCCCGTCATCTCGGAAGAGGGCGTGCTCGTCAACTCGGGGCAATTCGACGGCCTCGGGTGTCGCGAAGGCGCGCGACGCATCGTCGCCTGGCTCGCCGAACGGAAGTTGGGCACGAGCAAGGTGCAGTACCGCCTGCACGATTGGTGCATCTCGCGGCAGCGCTACTGGGGTCCGCCCATCCCGATCATCTACTGTGATTCCTGTGGACCGGTGGCGGTGCCGGAGCGGGATCTTCCGGTCGAGCTGCCCATGATCGAAGACTTCCGCCCCGACGACTCCGGGGTGTCACCGCTGGCGCGCCACACCGAGTGGTACAACGTGCCGTGCCCCTCGTGCGGCAAGGCGGGACGCCGCGAGACCGATGTCTCCGATACGTTCCTCGATTCGTCGTGGTATTTCCTGCGCTACCCGTCGACCGAGTTCTCCGACCGGCCGTTCGATCCGGCGCGCACCAGGACGTGGCTCCCGGTGACTACCTACATCGGCGGCAACGAGCACGCCGTGCTGCACCTCCTGTATTCGCGCTTCATCACCATGGTACTCAAGGACCTCGGGCACGTCGACTTCGAGGAGCCGTTCCCGAAGCTCCGGGCGCACGGCCTGATCATCAAGGACGGGGCCAAGATGTCCAAGGCCCGCGGCAACGTCGTCGTCCCCGATACCTACATCCAGCAGTGGGGCGCCGACACGTTCCGCATGTACCTCATGTTTCTGGGACCGTTTCAGGAGGGTGGGGACTTCCGCGACAGCGGCATCACCGGGATCCGGCGGTTTCTCGAGAAAGTCTGGGTCCTGGCGCACGAGGCGGTCACAGCCCCGGAGGGTCCGGTGGCGCCCGAGGTCCTGACCAAGCTGCACCAGACTATCCGCAAAGTCACGGCCGACACCCCCTCGCTGAACTACAACACGGCGATCGCCGCGATGATGGAGTACGTGAACCTGGTGCGGGAGCGCGACGCGGGAAGCCGCGAGGCGGTCCGGCCGCTCGTCCTCCTGTTGTCGCCCTACGCTCCGCATCTCTGCGAGGAGCTCTGGGCATTGCTCGGCGGCACCGGCCGCAGCGTGTTCGACGAGCACTGGCCGGCGTACGACGAGCGGCTCGCTGCGGCAGGCGAAGTCGAGATCGCGATTCAGGTCAACGGCAAGCTGCGCGGGCGGCTCCAGCTCCCCCGCGGCGCCTCCCAGGACGACGTGGTGACGCGCGCCCTGAAAGAAGAAGGCGTGAAGAAGTTCGTGGATGGGAACAAGGTGAAGAAGGTGGTTTACGTGCAGGATCGGCTGGTGAACTTGGTGGTTTGAATGCAGAATGCAGAATGGTGAATGTAGAATTCTCGCATCCAGACATTCTGCATTCTGCATTCTGCATTCATCATTCGTATTAGAGTAGTTTCGCGATGACGTCTCCAACTACGTAGCCTACCGCCGCAACGCCAACTCCCACCACGAACATGTCGATGCCGCTGCGGAAGACGCCGCGGCCGGTGAAGAAACTGCGCGCGGCGCCTACGGCGAAGTGCGACCCCATCGCGATGCCGAACGCCACCCACACCGCGGCCCGGCCCGACAGCACGAGAAACGGCGCCACCGGGATGAAGGCACCCACCGCCGTCGCCACGCCGGTGACCCAGCCCTCCTTGAGCGGTGTCGAGCGTGCCTCGCCGATCTTCAGCTCCTCGCGCACGCTCTCTTCCAGTGCGCGGGCGGGGTCGCGCATCACCTGCGCCGCCATCGTGCGCGCCCGGTCGGACTCGATCCCCCGCGCTTCATAGATCAGCGCCAGCTCGTCGGCCTCGACCTCGGGCATCAGCTGGATCTCTTCGCGCTCCATCGCGATCTCGTGCGCGTACACTTCCTGCTCGCTCTTCGCCGCGAGGTAGCCGGAGGCGCCCATCGAGAGCGCGTCGGCGAACAACCCGGCGACGCCCGAGATCAGCACGACGTGCGCCGACACTGCGGCGCCGATCACCCCGGCCACGAGGCCGAAGTTCGCCGTCAGGCCGTCGTTGAATCCGTAGACGACATTGCGCAGGAAGCCGCCCGACTCCGTCTGATGCCACGGCTCGGCGCCTTTCCCGGCGAGCTCGGCGAGCGTGCCCGCGTGCTCCGCCGATTCCTTGGCGAGCGTGAGCGACACGGCGCGCGCGTCGCCCGATGAGTCGCGGTGCAGGTCGATGTAGCCTTTGACCTCCCGTCCTTCCTCCCGCAACAACAGCGGCAGGAGGTAGCGAGGACCCAATCGCCGGCCGAGCCACGCCATGGTGCGCGCGTTGAGCGAGGGCTGTGCGAGGGTGGCCGGGAGCGGGTGACCGTGATCGCGCAACAGCTTCGCCCATAGCTCGGTGTGCCGTCGTTCGACGTCGGCGAGCTTGGCGTAGGTGGTGCGCTTCTTGGGGTCGGGCTCGACGCTCGCCAGCACACCATAGAGGAAGGCGGCGTCGGATTCATCCTGGTGGTGGTGCAGCCAGGTCTTCATCTCTGCCGGTGCCATGGGGGCAAGATACTAGGCTGCAACCATTTACGCGCCTCACCCGTAATGGGGCGATGCGGCAGGAGCCACGTCCACCGGATCCCGCACCCCCCGTGCGACCATCCCCACCATCACCGCATCTTAACAAACGACCGATGACGCTCTCCTTGTCCGTCCCCGACATCCTGGTAGCGCGCGCGAAGACCGGAGATCTCGAAGCTCTGGAGGCACTGTACCGCGCCTTCGAGACGCCCGTCTACAACCTCGCGCGGCGCATCTGCCGAGCACCGGAGGACGCGGAGGACGTGTTGCAGGAGACGTTTCTCGAAGTGGTGAAGAGCATCAAGCAGTACCGCGGCGAGGGGCATCTCTGGGGGTGGATCCGCCAGATCGCCGCATCGAAGGCGCTGATGCGGTTGCGTTCCGACAAGCTGCGGGCGACGGACGAATTAGTGGATGAGGCGGCGGGCGCGCCGCCCATCAGTGTGGCAGCGGGGATCGACCTGGAGCGAGCCTTCGAGCAATTGTCGGAAACGTCTCGTGCCGTCGTGTGGCTGCACGATGTCGAAGGGTTCACGCACGAGGAGATCGCGGAGCGGATGGGTCGCACGGTGAGTTTCTCGAAGTCGCAGCTGGCCCGGGCGCATGCGCGCCTGCGGCGCCTGCTGTCGCCGGCCGTGGCCGGCGGTTGAACTGGAGGGTTTGAGAATGCATTGCACGATTGAAGATCTGGTCGCGTTGCGGGACGGCGAGGGCTCGGTGTGGGCGCGCCGGCACGTGGAAGAGTGTGCCGAGTGCCAGGCCGAGCGGGAGCGGTTGTACCAGCGTGTGGCGCAGCTCAAAGCGCTTCCCGCGCTGCGTCCACCGCGTGACCGCTGGTCCGCGATTCGTGATACAGTCCAGGCCGGGCGTTCGCGGCGGCGGCAACGGTGGGTGCGCGGCGGCCTGGCCGTGGCGGCGGCGATCGTCGGAATCATCATCATTGGCCCGATCAACCCGACGCCGGCCCTGGGCGAGAATCTGGCGCAGGCGAAGCAGCAGTCGGCGCAGCTCGAAACGACGCTGCGCGACTACGATTCCGATTCGCGCGTGATGAGCGGTCGCGAGGCCGATCTCACGGCGCAGCTCGAGGATCAGATCGCGGTCCTCGATGGGCAGCTGGCGCGGCTGGGCGATTCGGCGCGCGCCGACGCGCAGCTCGTAGATCTCTGGCGGCAGCGGGTAGACCTGATGCAGCAGCTCCTGCAGGTGCACGTCACCCGCGCCAAGTACGTGGGCCTCTGAGGGCCCCAAGCAAAGAGGAATCATGAAGCGCACCTGGATCTTCACCGCACTGGCCCTGGCCGGCGTCGCCCAGTTCCCGCTGGCTGCACAACAGCCGGCCCCACCCCCGCGCGCCCGCACGCCGCGGCCCGAGGGCCGGGCGTACACCTTCAATTTCAGCGGCAATCGTGGCCGCATTGGCGTGCTCGTCAACACCGTCGCTGACTCGTCGGACAAGGTGGGCGCACGGATCGATGGCGTGACGCCGGGCGGGCCGGCCGACAAAGCCGGGCTCAAGTCGGGCGATATCATCACCCGGTTCAACGGCAAGTCGCTCACGGGCGTCGGCTCCGAGGACCTCGACTCGGATGAGTCGGCCCCCGGGCACCGCTTGATCGAGCTGGCCCACGATCTCGACCCCGGCGATACGGTGAAGATCGAATACCGCCGCGGCGCGGAGACGAAATCCGCCACGCTCGTCGCCGACGAAGCGAAGGGCTGGGCGGTTACCGGCATGGGGCCGATGATGCGCGGCGAGATGGAAATGCCGAAGTTTCCGTTCGCGCTGGGCGACGGCGACGGGCACATGGACATGGACATGGGCATGGGCGCCTTCTGCATGGGCGACGCCTGGTGTGAGCTCGACCTCGTAACGTTGAACAGCGACCTCGGCGATTACTTCGGAGCGAAGGAAGGGGTGCTGGTGGTAAAGGCGCCCGCGGACTCCGGGCTCCCGTTGAAGGGCGGCGATGTGATTCTCTCGATCGGCGGACGCAAGCCGACCAACCCGGCGCACGCGATGCGGATCCTGCGCTCCTACGATGCGGGCGAGACGGTGTCGATCGAGATCATGCGCCACCAGAAGCGCTCCACGATCTCGTGGACGGTGCCCGACGAGAATCGCCGCTGGCGGGCGCGGACCGCCCCGCGCGAGCGCGGCGAGCAGAGCATGTGGTGGGGCCCCTTGAACGAGTCGGCCGATCGTATACGCGGGCTCCAGGCGGCTGCCCGCCGGTCGCTCGAATCGGCCCGCGTCGAGCAGCGCCGTACGCTCGAGCAATCACGCGAGCAGCTCGAGCACCTCCGTGGCCAGCTGCGGAACCTGGTGCGCCGGGCGCGCACCGCGACGGCCGAGATCTAGCAGATTCTAGCGGCGATTCGGTCCGATCAGGATCGCATTCGTCACCAGGCGCGCCGTGCCGCGCCAGAAGCCGCGTAACAGGGGGTCGCCGAGGAACAGCACCACTCGGCCGTCCCCCTGATTTTCTACCACCGCCCACGCCGTCCCCTTCAACAGCCGGTCGGTATTCCCCGGCCAGCTGAACCCCGAGAGGGTGAGCGAATCCTCGGTGAACGCGACGGGGTTTGCGCCGTTCTTCGATTGCTTCCAGAACGTCGTGCCGTCGAGGTAGACGGGCAGCTGGTCCTGCTCGTACCCGAGCGTCAGCCAGTGGGTGCGGTCGAGGGTGGCACGGAAGATCGAGCCCGGCAGCCACTCCGGTTTCTCCTTCGTCGGGGCGCCGGGGGAAAGCAGCGGCGGCGCGCTCGCCTGGATCGTGCTGTCTGACTTTCCCGAATCGGCGCCGACCGCGGCGACCGACGACAGTCCGACATCCTTGTCGCTCGCCAGGTCGCCGGCGCCTCCGATTCCGATCAGCACTCCACCCGATTGTACCCAGGCCTTGAGCTTCGCGACGCCGCCGTCGCCGAGCTGCCGCTTCATGCGGCCGCCCGAGCCGTCGGGGAGAATGATCACGTTGAAGCTGTGCAGGTCGTCGAGATTGCCGAGGTTCGCGAGCGGCACGGGGGTGAACCAGGCGCCGAAGTCGCGCACCAGAAAGTGCCACAGCCAGCCGTAGCTCGTCTCCGAGATGCCGTCGCCCACGCCGACGAGAATGCGTGGCGGGGACAGGCTGACCACGGCGTCCGAGCCGGTGCCCGTGTTTCCCGTGTCGGCGAACGCGCTGGCCACCGCGGTGACGGGCACCCCGAGCGGGACGGCGAGTGCGCTGATGCGATCCGCCAGCGTCGCCGGGTTGCGCTGCACCCGCACCACGAACGTGCCGCGCGGGAAGTCACGGCCATCCGCCACCAGCGGCCGCAGCGACACGGCGACGTTGAAGCCCTCGTGTTCCAGCGCGTAGACGAGACGGGCGGCGCCGAGGTTGTCGTCGCGGAACACGTACGCCGACGTCGCGCGCGCGGGAGCGGTGGGGGCGGGCAGGACGGTGTCCGTCACCGCGCTGCCGGCAGGGGCCGCGGCGTCTTCGGTCCAGTACGCCTCGATGTTGAAGGTGTACGGCATCGACCAGGCGGTGATGTCGTAAAAGCCGTAATCCTCTTTGTCGGCGTCCGAGCCGCGGCGGCGATTGCGCCGGAATTTCTCCACCTGGTCCTGCACGAACGGCCGCTCGAGCACGGCGTTGGGCTCGAGCAGCGCCTTCGCCAGCCGCCGCTGCGGCTGCGTCAAATCGACGACATAACTCCCCGCCGGAAAGGTGTGCCGTCCGGGCGGCCCGCCGAGATAGGGGTGCGACAGCGTGGAGGCCCACGGTTGCGACAGGCGTGACACCTCGATGCCGTTGTGTAGCAGGAGCCCGACGACGTGCGCCGTCATGCGCGGATCGCTCCCCGGAAGCAGCACGACGCGCTTCATCCGGTCGGTCGCCGCTTCGTCCATGGCCGATTTGCGGAAGGCGTAATAGTCGCCGAGGCGGGCCTGGCGATTGCGGGCGGCGGTCTCGAGCGTGGCGAGCGACGCGATGAAATGGTGCGCGATCCCGTCACGGAAGGTGCTGATCGTGCCGTCATCGCGGCGGCGGTTGAACTCGGGACCGCCGTCGGTTTCGTACGTCATCCCCGTCGCGCCCTGGAAGGTCGTCCACTCGTCCCAGTAGCCGGCGTAGAAGAAATCGAAGACGCCGCGCACGAAATACTGCCAGCCGTAGTGGTCGAAAGCGGCGGCGTTGCCGCGGCCGAACACCTCGAACCAGTGCGGGGACTGTGCGGGGAGATTTTGATTCACGGAGGGGGCGACGGGCGGGAAGAAGAAGGTCTGCGTCGTGGAGTGGTGGTCGACGAAGACCTGCGGATGCCAGCGCAGGATCCCGTCCATCATGACGCGCACTTCCGGCTGACTCTGCGCCACGAGATCGCGGTTCATGTCGAAGCGGAAATGGTTGTACCGTCCCGTCACGCCCCACGGCTCGTTCTGCTCCAGCGCCCACGGGTTGTCGGCCCCGACGGCGACCGAGTTGTACCAGGCGGCGAAGCGCTCGTGGCCGTCGGGGTTGGCCGACGGATTGAGCACGAACACTACGTTCTTGAGGATGAGGTGCGTGATCGAGTCATCGCCCGCCAGCATCTGGTAGGCGACCTGCATCGCCGCCTCGAACCCCGCCGGCTCGTCTCCGTGCACCGAATACTGGAACAGCACGATGATCGGCTCGGCGGCGGCGACCTGTGTCGCGCGCGCCGGCGCGGTCTTGCGTGGATCGGTGAGCTCGGCGACCGCACTGCGGATCTGATCGACGCGGGCGAGGTTCGCCGAATCGGAAATGATCAACACCCGGTAGGGGCGGTGCTCGACCGTCTGGCCCCACGTCTCGGCGCGCACCCGGTCGGGCGCGGTGGCGAGCAGCGTATCGAGATACTTCTGCATTACCGCGTACATCGTCTGCTGCTCGCCGGCCGCGTAGCCGGTAATCGCCTCGGGCCGCGGTACCGCGGGTCGATAGGGCCCGCGCGCGTAGAAGTCGAAGGATTGCGCCGCCAGTGTCGCCGGCGCGCCCAGGAGAGCGAGAAGCAAGGCGTGGGTTCGCATGGGCGCTCAATGTATCCTTCGGCATCGATGTCGCAACTACATGTTGCTGGCTGACTTGTGCTGAAACCTCTTGACTCGTCGGATCGTACGATATAACGTGACAATACATCGTACGTAACATCTCGAAGTAAGATCTTACGTAGCATCGTACGACATATCGAGCGAAGGGAACTCACAATGGGACGCGGATTCGACTGGGACGGCTCGTTCTTCTTCGGCCCCCGAGTGTTCTCGTTCGGCCACGGCGGACGCCACCGCCACCGTCGTCGCTGGTTCGAGTCGGGGGACATGAAGTACGTGATCCTGAAACAACTGAAGGACAAGCCGAAACATGGCTACGAGATCATGAAGGATCTCGCCGAGCAGATGCATGGCTGCTACTCACCCTCGCCGGGAACCGTCTATCCGACGCTGCAATGGCTCGAAGATGAGGGCCTGGTCCGTTCGCGCGACGTGGACGGCAAGAAGGTCTACGAGATCACCGAAGCCGGAACGCAGTTCCTGGAGGAGCACAAGGACGTGGTCACCGACATCTTCGATCGGGTCGCGGAAGGCGTGGAGGAGGTTTTCGGCGGCTCGATGGCCGAGCTGAATCAGGAAGTCGCCCGCTTCATGAAGACCGTCTATCGCCGTGGTTGGCGTGGTTCGGACGAGGCGCGGCGGAAGATCGTCGACATCCTCACCAAGGCCGCGAAAGACATCGAGGACGCACTCGTATGACGACTCCCATGACGGGCATCCGCGCGTCGGATGCCGAGCGCGAGCAGATCTCGAAGCTGTTGCAAACCGCGGCGGGTGAGGGCCGGCTCACTCCCGACGAAGCCGGTGAGCGTCTCGCAGAGGCGCAAAGCGCGAAGTACCGTCACGAGCTGGAACAGCTCGTCGCCGATCTCCCGCCCGTGCTGCGCGATGTGCGGCGCGGGCCGGGCCGCTCCGTGCCGCGTGCCTTCTGGGTGGCCGGCGCGGTGCTCCGTGCGACGGCGTTCCTCGGGTTCCTGCTGTTGTTCTGGCGCTTCGCGTTCTGGCCGATGGCGTTCCTGGGGATGTTCGCGTTCTTCGCTTTCGCGCGCCTCATGCGCTACAGCTGGTACGCGCGCCGGCAGTGGTGGTCGATGCGCCGCTCACCCGATCGCTGGGTGACCGTAGGCCGCTGACCGGACGCGCGCGAAATCGACTACATTTGCGCGCGTGAAGCTCGAAGCCTGCGTCGACTCCGTCGAATCGGCGCTCAGCGCCCAGGCGGGGGGCGCCGATCGGGTGGAGTTGTGCGACAACCTGCTGGAAGGCGGCACCACCCCGAGCGCGGGGTCGATCGCGCTGTGTTGCGCGCGGCTCAGGATTCCGGTCCACGTCCTGATCCGCCCCCGCGGCGGTGACTTCGTCTATTCCGATCTCGATCTCGAGGTGATGCGGCGCGATATCGCCATCGCCAAGGAGCTCGGCGCGCGCGGGGTCGTGTTCGGCATCCTCCTCCCCGACGGCGCGGTCGACGTCCCCCGCATCCGCTCGCTCGCCGCCGCGGCCCGCCCGCTGCTCGTCACGTTCCATCGTGCCTTCGATTTCACGGCGGACGCCGACCAGGCCCTCGACGATCTCATCGCCCTCGGAGTCGACCGGCTGCTCACTTCCGGCCATGCGGCGACGGCGGTCGAGGGCACCGGGATTCTCGCGCGTCTCGTGCAGCGGGCCGCCGGGCGCATCACCATCGCCGCAGGGGGCGGGCTCTCCGAAGAAAACATGCTCGCCGTGATCGAGCGGACCGGCGTCCCGGAAGTCCACGTGCGGGCCACGGCACTGCTCGAGAGCCCCGTCACCCATCGTCCCACGCACCTGTCGTTGCTGAAGCAGCCGCTCCCCAACGAATATGACCGCGCCGTCACCGATCCCGAGCGGATCCGCCGTCTCGTCGAGCTGCTCCGGAAGAGGACGCTCGGGGAGCGTCCGCTCGTGGAGCGTCCTGCGTGCTGACCCGGCGCACGCTCCTGGCGCGCATGGCCGGCGCCGGTGCCGTCCTCTCGGGGCTGCGCCTTCCCTCCTTCACGCTCGGCGGTCTGGCCCCGCGACCGGCTCGTCCCACGCCCGCGCAGCGTGCCTGGCAGGATCTCGAGCTCGGGATGTTCGTGCACTTCGCGCCCAACACCTGGCAGGAAAAGGAGTACGACGACCTGTCGCTCGCTCCCGGCGCGATCATGGAGAACGTGGACACCGAGCAATGGGTCGACACCGCGATCGCGCTCGGGGCCCGCTACATCGTGCTCGTAGCCAAGCACGCCGGAGGATTCTGTCTCTGGCAGACCGACACGACCGACTACAGCATCAAGAATTCCCCGTGGAAGGGCGGCAAGGGCGACGTCATGGCGTCGCTCGCCGACGCCTGCGGCCGGCGCGGGCTGCAGCTCGGCGTGTACCTCTCGCCCCGCGACGACAAACAGGGCGCCAGCCTCTCGGGGAAATGCGCGACGCCCGATGCACAGGCCGCGTACGACGAGCTGTACCGCCGCCAGCTCACGGAGCTCTTGTCGCGCTACGGTCCGATCGTCGAGCTGTGGCTCGACGGCTCGAGCGTCGTTCCCACGGGCGACATCGTGGCACGCTACCAACCGGACGCGATGGTCTTTCAGGGACCCCAGGCGACGATCCGCTGGGTCGGCAACGAGGACGGGTTCGCGCCCTACCCCTGCTGGAATGCGCTCGCCGCCGCCGACGCGAAGACCGGCATAGCGACCGCGTTGCACGGCGATCCCGCCGGCGACGTCTGGATGCCGGTCGAAGTCGACGTCTCGATCCGCCGCCCCAACTGGTTCTGGAACACGACCGACGAAAAGAATGTCCTGACCCTCGATCAGCTGGTCGAGATCTACTACCGCTCCGTGGGCCGCGGCACGCAGCTGCTGCTCAACATGCCGCCCGATCGCAGCGGGCGCATTCCCGCGCTGGACGCGGCGCGCGCCGGCGAATTCGGCGACGCGATTCGTAGCCGCTTCGGGGCGGCGGTGGGAGAAGGCGCGGTGACGGGGCGCCTCCTCGACATCAGTCTCGGAAGCACGCAGCGGGTCGACCATGTCATCCTGCAGGAAGCGATCGGGCAGGGCGAACGCGTACGCGGCTGGCGCCTCGAGGGCTACGCCTGGGAGCATTGGCAACCGCTCGCCACGGGAACCCAGATCGGCCACAAGCAGATCGTCCCCGTTCGGCCCGATGGCTACACCATCCTGCGGCTCACGGTGACCGATGCGGTGGACGAGCCGATCATTCGGCGGCTCGCTGCCTTCAACACCGGGAAAGCCGCGCCCTCGACCTGGTCCGATCAGGCGCAGCTCTGGGCCGACGATGCCGTCGGAACGTGGAGCGGCGATAGCTTCACGCTCGAGCTGACGTCCAAGGTGGCTGCGGCCGGACAATACCGGCTGCGGTTCGTCGCTTTGGGGAACGCCCGCGTCGAGATCCGCACGCTCGAGCTCTCGGTCCGGGGCGCCGCGCAACCATCACTTGCGCGCCTGGCCCCGGGCCGCAAGGACGCCGCGATCGTGACCATCCCCGAAGCCAACGACTCCGTCACGATCCGCGTACGGTTGCGTGAATCGGCGCAAGGGACGGCGCTGTTGCAGCGGCTGTGAACTGCCGTTGTAGGTTGTACAACGGTACGTTGTAAGAGTTGAGCGGGACCAAGCACACGTCACCGTACGGTTCTATAACGGACAACCAATTATCTCCTATGCACCGAATCCCTGTTGTTCCAGTTCTCCTGCTCCTCGCTTGTCATCCTGCGCCGCAACGCGCCAATGATCCTCCCGGCAATGGTCCGCGCCGCCTGCCCACCGGCCGAGTTCTCGACCCTGCCGGCGTCACGCGCCCCGTGGGGCAAATGCCCCTCGGCATGATTCCGTCTCCCTCGGGCAGCCGCCTCGTACTGCTGCTCGGCGGATGGCGCGAGCATGGCCTGCAGGTCGTCGACCGGACGGGTCAAGTGCGCCAGACGATCCAGCAGGCGGCGGCGTTCGTCGGTCTCGCCTTCACGGGACTCGGGACCTCGCTCTACGCGTCGGGGGGGAACACCGACGTGGTGTATCGCTACCGCTGGACGGGCGACAGCGTGCAGCTCGCCGACTCGATCATCCTCGCCCCGCGCCAGCGGCGCGCCGACGGAACGCCTGCCGACGGCACGCGCTATCCCGCGGGTCTGGCCCTCTCGGGAGACGGACGCACGTTGTACGTCGCGGAAAACCTCGCCGACTCGCTCGCCGTGGTCGACGTCTCGACGGGAGCGGTGGTGCAGCGGCTCGCCACCGGCCGATATCCCTTCAGTGTCGCCGTGACGCCCGACGGATCGGTGTTCGTCTCGAACTGGGGCGCCAGCACGCTGGCGGTGTTCTCTCCCGCCGGGAACGGGCGACTGAACGCACCCGTCTTCGTTCCTGCCGGCCGGCATCCATCGGCGCTGCTGCTCAACAGGTCGGGGTCGCGGGTATTCGTCGCCTCCGGGAGCACCGACCGCGTCACCGTCATCGACACGCGGTCCCGCGCCATCGTGGCGACGCTGGTCGATCCGCCGCCGTCCGGCCCCGATGAAGGCACGACGCCCAACGCCCTTGCCCTCTCGGATGACGGGACCCGCCTCTTCGTCGGCGAGGCGGATGCGAACGCCGTCGCGGCATTCGATCTGCGGGCGGCGACCGCCGACGTCCCCGCGGCGAGCGGCAACGACCAGCTCGCCGGCCGGATTCCCGCGGGCTGGTATCCGACGGCGCTCGTCCAGCTGCACGACACGCTGCTCGTCGCCAACGGGAAGGGGGCCGGAACCGGACCGAATCCCGGAGGCCCGCAACCGGTCCAGGCGCGCGTGCGCCACGGCGGCGATCCCGATACCAGCTACACGCTGGGCCAGATTCGCGGCACCCTGTCGATCGTCCCCGTCGCCCGCGGCGGATTCGACCTGGCGGCGTTGACGGCGCGCGTCGTGCGCGCCAACGGCTGGGATTCCACGCACGCCGGCACGACGTATCCGCCGTTCCAGCACGTCATCTATATCCTCAAGGAGAATCGCACCTACGATCAGGTGCTGGGCGATCTCCCCGCTGCCGACGGCGACACCTCGCTCGTGCTGTTCGGCCGCGACGTGACGCCGAATCATCACGCCCTGGCCGAGCGCTTCGGCACGTTCGACCGGTTCTTCGTCAGTGCCGAAGTGAGCGCCGACGGCCACAACTGGTCGATGGCGGGTTATGCCACCGATTACACGCAGAAGACGACGCCGGCGAACTACGATGGCGGCGGGCGGACGTACGACTACGAGGGACAGAACCGTAACCAGATTCCCGAGGAAGACGTTGCCGAGCCGGCGCAGGGGTACCTCTGGGACCTGGCCCGTCGCGCCGGCATTTCGCTCGCCAATTTCGGGGAGTTCTCGATCGAGGAAACGAACGCCGAGGGAGAAAAGTCCTACCGCGCGACGAAACCGTTCCTCGCGGCGCACACCGATCCCCGCTATCCGTCATTCGACATGGCGATACCCGACCAGCGCCGCATCGCGGTGTGGCTCGACGCGTTCCGCGGCTGGGTGACACAGGGGACGATGCCGGCGCTGCAGATCATTCATCTGCCACGCGATCACACCGCCGGAGCGACGCCGGGCATGAACACGCCGCGGGCGATGGTCGGCGACAACGACCTCGCGCTGGGGCGACTGGTGGACGCCCTGTCGCACAGCCCCTTCTGGAGGAACACCGTCGTGTTCGTGATGGAAGACGACGCGCAGAACGGGCCCGATCACGTCGACTCGCACCGCTCGCCGCTGCTCGTGATCTCGGCCTACAGCAAGAGCGGCGTGATCCACCGCTTCGCCAATACCACGGACGCCTTGCGCACCATGGAAGAGATCCTGAAGCTCGGTGCGCTGTCGCAGTTCGATCACTACGGGCATCCGTTGCGGGATATCTGGCGCGATACACCGGACACGACCCCCTTCGCGGCTCTCACGCCGGCGGTTCCGCTGGACGAGCAGAACCCGCCCGGGACACGGGCGGCGCGTCAGTCGCGGCGGCTCGATCTCACCGATGTCGACGCCGCCGACATGGACGCGTTCAACCACGTGCTCTGGCTGGCGGTGAAGGGCGAGCACGTGCCGTATCCGGGGACGCATCGCATGTCGACGCTCGAGGCGCGCCGCTCGCGGTGAATCGCGCTGCCGCCGCGGGTCACGGCGGCGCCGTTTCGCAACATTCACATCTACGATCTGGTGGCGCGGATCCTCGGGCTCACCGCGGCGGCGGGCGACGGCAGCCCCGATTCGACGGCTACGCTACTCCGAGATACGCGTACGCTTCGTCGAGTGTGCGGAACACGCCAACCTGCTTGCTGCTCTTATCCTCGAGGTGCCGGTACGTCTCGTACATACGGGCCAGGCCGAAGGCCTCGTCGGAGGTCGCCACGATGGCGAATTTCGAGGATGTGCGAGGGGCGTCCATGGTGGCCGACAGCTCGGCGAGGGCGCGCATATTGTCGACGGACGGCAGGTCGATGTGCTCGACCGCGCGCATGTCGAGCAACTCGTTGTAGCCCTGGACATCCGCGCGCGACCAGGTGTCGCGCTGATATCCGAAGACCTCCTGGCCGGTCAGCGTGCCGCGCGCTATCGCCGTGACGAGTCGACGAGCATGATCGATGCTGAACTCGATCGGCATGGAGCCGAATCTACCCAGTGAATCCGCAACTCGTCATCCTCGCCGCCGGTCTCGGCAGCCGCTACGGCGGGTTGAAACAGCTCGACGCCGTCGGCCCCGGCGGTGCTACGCTGATGGACTACAGCGTGTACGACGCCCTGCGATCGGGATTCGGTGAGGTCCTTTTCGTCATCCGCCCCGACCTGCAGCAGCCGTTCGCGGACTTCGCTCGCACGCGCTTCGGCACCCAGGTTCGCTGGCGCACCGTTCTGCAGCGGCTCGAGGACGTGCCGCCCGGCGCGGTCGTGCCCGCCGGCCGCACCAAGCCCTGGGGGACGACGCATGCCGTGCTCGCCGCCGCCGCCGAGATCGCGGGACCGTTCGCCGTGCTCAATGCCGACGATTACTACGGCGCCGAAGCGATCGCGTCTGTCGCGGCGTTTCTCAAAACCGAGTCGAATCCCTCGACCCACGCCATCGCCGGGTATCGCCTGGGCGACACGCGCTCGGCCGCCGGGCCCGTGAATCGTGGCGTCTGCCGCATCGGCTCCGACCGCTACCTCGGGACGATCGAAGAGGTGAAAGGGCTGGAGATGGGTCCGGACGGGAGTTTCGCCGGAACGGGGGAATCGGGGCCGGTGCGTGTCGCCGGCGACGCCATCGTCTCGATGAACCTGTGGGCGTTTCAGCGGTCCGCGCTCGACACCCTCCGCCTCGGTCTCGTGGAATTCTTCAACGGACCGTCGCCGGACGAGAGCCTCCTGCCCACCGTGATGCGGGCCGCCATCGCCCGCGGTGAGGCGCGCGTCCGCGTCCTCAAGTCGGGCAGCCGCTGGTTCGGGATCACGCACCCTGCCGACCGCGAGCCGGTCGTCGCCTCCATCCGGCGCCTGGTGAACGAAGGTCGCTATCCGGAGCAGCTGTGGACGTGACCGACGCCCGCGCCATCGCGGAGCGGTTCGCCATGGGCGGCGACCTCCACTCGATCATATCGCTCCCCGGCGGCCACATCAACGATTCCTTCCGGGTCGACCTCGGCGGCAAGGAGGAAGGAACCAGCTTTCTGCTGCAGCGGCTCAACCCGCACGTATTCCCGCGGCCCGACCACGTCATGGAGAATGTCGCACGGGTCACGCGCCATATTGCGAGCCAGGGCGGGCCGACGCTGACGCTCATGCCGACGGTCGACGGGCGTGATTGGCTCGTGGATGGCGTCGGTGGCGTATGGCGGCTCTTCCGCTGGATTCCCGATTCGTCCGTGCGGGTAACCGCAGAGTCCCCGGAGGCGTGTTACGTCTGCGGGAAGGCCTTCGGCGAGTTCCTCCGGCTGGTCGGCAGCTATGCCGGTCCGCCGCTGCACGAGACGATCCCCGGATTCCATGACACCGAGCGCCGCTTCTCTCTGCTCGCCGCGGCGGTGGAGCGGGCGGCGTCGAGCAGGCTGGCCGGCGCGCAGGCCGAAGTCACGGCGGTTCTCGAGGAGCGGCCGGTGGCCGGCGTGCTCCCTCCCCGCTTCGCCGCAGGGACGTTGCCGACACGCATCGTCCACAACGACGCGAAGATCGCCAACGTGCTGTTCGACCGCTGGAGCGACGCGGCGTTGTGCGTCGTCGACCTCGACACCGTGATGCCGGGATCCCCGCTCGCCGACTTCGGCGATCTGGTCCGCTCGTGCGTGAGCCAGGCGGGGGAGGACGAGCGCGATCTGCCCAAGGTGTGGGCGGATCCGGCGCGTTTCGCCGCGCTGGCGCGCGGCTTCGTCGAGGGCAGCGGGGATTTGTTGTCGCGCGAGGAGCGGCAGCTGCTCGTGTTCGCGGGTCGCTGGATCACGTTGGAACAGACGGTTCGGTTCCTGACCGACTATCTCGACGGAGATCGCTATTATCGGGTGTCGTATCCCGATCACAATCTCGTGCGGGCGCGCGCTCAGCTGGCCCTGTACCGCTCGTTGACCAACCAGGAGTTGGGACTGGCGAAGCTGGTCGCTCGTTCCTAGCCTTCCTGCGAACTCGCTCCCGGATCCTGCCCGATGGCGCAGTCGGAACGCACCGCGGCACTGAATCGCATGCATCTGGCCGTGAAGGAGCTGAACGATCAGCTGAAGCTGATCGCGGTCAATCCCCCGGAGGGACTGCAGGACCTGAAGAGCGCCGTCGACGACGTCCGGCTGCAGCTGTGGGGCGTGTTGATGAGCGCGTCCACCCAGGGCGAGAAGGACTTCGGGGAGCGGTTCCGGTTGCGCCGCGCGACCGAGGTCTTGAAAGGGATCGTGCGAGACGTGGAAGCCGGCCAGCTGAAGCTGACGACCAAAGAGGCGGCGGAGCTCGGTATCGTGGCGCGGGATATCGGGAAGCAGGTGACGGGAGCGCAGTAGCGCGTTCGGGCCTTGCGCTTTCTCGGCACATTTGGTAGCCTCCGTTCCGTTGAACTGGGAGTCGCGTCCCGTGTAGGTCTTCGTCCGGGTTATCGGACGCAGAAGACTACGGCGGCGCGATTTTGCGTTTATGGAGAGGGCGCACGGTACATGACTGTCACAGCCATGCTCAATCGGACAGCCAGTACCTCGGATCAAAGGCCATCAGGCCGATTCGAGGGGCTGCGGCGTTACGCCGATGGAGACCGTGCGCAGACGGGGGAGATCGACCGGGGAGAGTGAAAGAGGTCGGCTCCGTCCCAGGGGATGAATGAACCGCCCCATCTGCGCGCCAAGCCAGATGGGGCGTTGTGTTGCAGGCCGGCGGGCGGATGGGGTCTCAAACGAGATCACGCGACTCCCGGGTGGGGCGTCATCCGTTCGTTGGTCTGAGGCTTGATGGAGGTCAGGCGCCGAGCCGCGACTTCAGTCGCGGTCGACTCCCGCCGGAGCCGCGGGTACTGTCTTGAGAGGGGTGGAGCATGCGCGTGTTCGGAACGCACGACGAATTGACCCAGATCCAGCTCGCCAAGGTGGCGGAGCGGGCGCGCAAGGTCGCGCTCATGGCGGACGGGCACGTCGGGTACGTGATGCCGATCGGCGGCGTCGCGGCGTACGACAACGCGGTGTCGGTCGTCGGCGTGGGGTTCGACATCGCGTGCGGCAACGCGGCGATCCGGACCGATCGCACCCTCGACGAGCTGGTTCCCCATCTGCCGGTGCTGGCGGACGAGATCGCGTCGACCATCAGCTTCGGCGTCGGGCGGAAGAACCGCGCCGACGATGCGCCGACCGATCACCTGCTGTTCGAGGACGCGGCGTGGCAGGCGGTGCCGCCGAAGCACCGCCAGGCGCTGCACACCAAGGCGCGTCAGCAGCTCGGCACCGTCGGCAGCGGCAATCATTACGTCGACGTGTTCGTCGACGAGGCCGGCGCGATCTGGGTCGGCGTGCACTTCGGCAGCCGCGGCTTCGGTCACACCGTGGCGTCGAACTTCCTGGCGCTGGGACAGGGGGCGTCGTGGGGCCAGCGGGTCCCGGAGAAGGAAGTCTTGCTCCCCCTAGACCAGGAGCTGGGGCACGACTACTGGGAGCTGATGGAGCTGGCGGGACGCTACGCCTACGCCGGCCGCGAGTGGGTGGCGCGCAAGGTCGTGTCGCTGCTCGGCGGCCGGGAGCTCGAGCTGGTGCACAACCATCACAACTTCGCCTGGAAGGAGACGCATGACGGCGAAGAGCTGGTGGTGGTGCGCAAGGGCGCGACGCCGGCGTTCCCCGGCCAGCTGGGGTTCATCGGGGGCTCGATGGGGGACGACGCCGTGATCGTGCGCGGCACGGAGTCGCAGGATCCCGCCGTCCTCGAGACGCAAGCTGCGGCGCTGTTCTCGACGGTCCACGGAGCCGGCCGCGTGATGAGCCGGACCGCCGCCGCGGGGAAGCGGAACCGCAAGACGGGGAAGCAGATCTCGGAAGGCAAGGTGAGCCCCGCGATGATGCAGGAATGGGTCGCGCGGAAGGGCGTGCTGCTCAAGGGCGGCGGGTTGGATGAGAGCCCGCACGTGTACCGCCGGTTGCCCGATGTCCTGGCGGCGCAGGGCGGCACGATCGAAGTCCTCCACACGCTGCGGCCGCTCATCGTGGTCATGGCCGGAGCGGACGAGTTCGACCCGTACACGGATTGATCGAGTCGACTGGCTGGCGCGAGCACGCGAGCGTGGCGCTCTCTCGCGACCAGCCGGGGCGGGGACCAGCTACGCCGCCGGACTCGCAGTCAGCTTTTTGAACTCTCGGATCAACCGCCGCTGCGCCGTCGCATCCTTCGCAGCCACGAAGATCGTGTCATCCCCAGCGATCGTCCCCACGATGTCCGCCCAGGCGAGCCGGTCGAGCGCCAATCCTACCGCGCTGGCCTCACCCGGCGGCGTGTGCAGCACGATGAGCGACTCTCCCGCTGACTCGACGCCAATAACGTCTTCCGCCACACGGCGCCGGTCGGGATCGGCCGAGCGCGCGGCGCCCGACGGAGGGCGGTGGTAGGCACCGCCCGATTTCACGAGGCGCAGCGCGGCGATATCGCGGCTCACCGACGACTGCGTCACCTGCCACCCATCGGCCCGCAGCGCCTCGGCCAGCTCCTCCTGCGTGCGGATCGCCCGGGTGCTGATCAGCTCCAGCACCTTGAGCAGCCGCTTGCGACGCTCGGCGCTCACCGCGAGCGCGCTCCACTTCGGGTTCCGGCGAGACGCGCCAGCGCCTGCTCGAAGCGGCGCCGCACACCGGCACTCCAGCCGCGCCGGGCCTTGAGCCGTGCCCGTACCGCAGGAAGCCCGAGCGCGCCGATCCCCCCGACGCTGCGCCGCCGCGCCACGATGCTCGCCGTCGACGGAATCGGGAACTTCACCCCTTCCTTGTGCTCCGCCGCGACGGCCCGGTACGCCGCCCGGAACGGCTCACCCGCTTCGACGCGCCGCAGTACTTCGTCGGTGACGAGCGGATCCCCTGCCAGCGCCGCGGCCGCTCGGGCGCGATTCACGACGAGCTGCGGTACCGCCCGCGTCAGCATCGCCAGCATCTCGCGCGTGCGATCGAGTCCCTTGAAGAGCGGCTCCTTCAGCAATTGAAAGTCGCGATGGTAGCCGCTGCCGAGTTTCGACTTCAGCTGCATCACCGTCACGAGATCGGCGTCGAGCGCCGCCGCCCGCGCGCGCGTCAGCTCGAACAGATCGGGGTTGCGCTTGTGCGGCATGAGGCTCGACCCCGTCGCGAGCTCCGGCGGCAGCAGGAGCAGCCCGTATTCCTCGCCCGAGTACGCCACCGCATCTGCCGCGAGCTTGCCGGCTTCGTGTCCCAGCTCGGCGCACCAGGCCAGCACCGCCGCCTCGAGCTTGCCGCGCGCGTTCTGCACCAGCGCCACGTTGTGCTCGGGCGCGGCAAACCCGAGGGCGCGCGCCGCTGCGGCTCGTTTCAGCGGCAACGGCACGCCGTAACCCGCGGCGCTGCCGAGCGGGCAGCGGTCGACACGTGCCCAGAGCGCAGGGAGCGATTCGAGGGTGTCGAGCAGGCCCTCCGCGAAGGCCGCCGCCCAGAGCCCGGCGGACGAAGGCATCGCACGCCGCTGATGTGTGTAGCCCGGCCAGAGCGCCTCGCTGTTCGTCTGCGCGAAATCCGTCAGCGCGGCCACGAGTCCCGCCGCGGCGTCGTGCACGTCGAGCAGCGCCGCCTTGAGATAGAGTCGGAGGTCGCAGGCGATTTGATCGTTGCGTGAGCGGCCGGTGTGCAACCGCTCGCCCGTCTTGCCGAGGCGTTTCGTGAGCCAGTCTTCGACGGCGGTGTGCGCGTCTTCGTGCTGGACACTGATCTTCAGGTGCCCGTGGCGCACCGCCGCGAGTCCCGCCCGTAATCCCGTGCGCAGCTGCTTGTACTCCTCTGTCGAGAGGAGCTTCGAGGCCTTGAGCTCTTCGACGTGGCCGAGGCTACCGAGCACATCCCAAGGCAGGAGGCGCGCATCCCAATGACGGTCGTCGCCCACCGTGAAAGAGAGCATCAACTCGTCGACGTTGCGCCCCGGTGGCGACCACAACGTCCGCGGTTTCACGCGAGGTACTCCAGGGCGAGCCGCACATAGAAGTCCCGGGCCGCACCGACCTCAGCGATCAGCACCCACTCGTCCGGCGTATGGCTGTTGCGGCTGGTGCCGGGTCCGCACTTGATCGCGTCGCGGTCGCGCACAAACACCCAGTCGGAGCAGGTCGGGGAACCAAACGTTTTCGCTTCGGGCCGCACGCGCCGCGCCGCCGCGAGCAGTGTCGATCCGGCGGGCGTCTCGCATGGCACGAGGCGATCCGACGTGACGACGACATCACTCTCGAGCGTCTGCCGCAGGGCGTCGGCCAGGTCCTGGTGCGGCCACGTCGGCGTGCTGCGCACGTCGAGCACCGCCCGGGCGGTGGGTGGAGTCACATTCCGGCCCACGCCGGCTTCGAGCATTGTCGGGGTGATGGTGGGGAATCCGAGCACTGGATGCCGGCGGTCGCGAGCGATTTCCCGCAAGGCGACGAGATCCCGCGCCAGCACCTGCGTCGCATTCACGAACCCGTCCCCACTCCCGTTGGGCTCGGCGTTGCCGGCATGGCGCTGCTCGCCATGAGCGACCAGGTCCACCATCATGAGGCCGCGCTGCGCCACGGCGATGTCGAGATTCGTCGGCTCTCCCACGACCGCCGCTTCGATCTTTCCTACAGAGGCAACGGCCTCGGGCATCGACGTGTGGCGCGTCTCCTCGCCGTGTCCCAGGATGACCAGCAGCCGCCCCGCCGGCGGACCGCCACGCCGCGCGACGTCCTGGGCCGCGCAGAGCATGGCGGCCACGGAAGCCTTGGCGTCCCCCGAGCCGCGACCATACAGCCGTCCGTCATCGATCAGCGGCGTGAACGGATCGCGCGTCCACCCGTCGCCCGGTGGGACGACGTCGAGGTGAGTAACGAGGGCCAGCGTCGGACCCGCGCGCGTGCCTTGCACCTCGACCTTGACGCCGCTCGCGTCACGGACGACGTCGAGCGCCGCGGCACGCGCAGTCTCCTCAGCGAACCGCGCCACGGCCTCCTCGTCGCCGCTCACCGACGGGATGGCGACGAGGTCCGAGAGCAGCGTGACCTCAGTCGAGCTCGGCTTCAAGCTCCACCGGCTCCTTCTTGCCGACGATCATCGTGCCGCACCCGACACCCGTGAACACTTCCAGGAGCAGCGAATCCGCGGCCCGGCCGTCGATGATGTGCGTGCGCTCGACGCCGTGCGTCGCCGCGCGGATGCAGGCCTCGACCTTGGGACGCATCCCACCCACCAGCGCCCCCGTCGCCATCAGCTCGGCGAGATCTCCCGGATCGGCGAAGGTGACGAGCGTTGAGGAGTCGTTGCGGTCGCGCAGCACACCCGGCGCGCTCGTCAGGAACAACAGCTTCTGCGCCCTCAGCGCCACGGCGATCGCTTCCGCGACGGTGTCGGCATTGACGTTGTAGACGTTGCCGTCCTCGTCTCCCGCGAGGCTCGCTACGACGGGGACGAGGCGCGCGTCGAGCAGCGTGCGCAGCACATGGGCGTCGACATGCTCGATATCGCCCACGTGGCCGAAATCGACCTGGTGCGGAGTGCCGTCGTCGTCGGTGATGGTGACCAGCGGCCGCCGCTTGGCGGTCAACAGGTCGGCGTCGACGCCCGAGACGCCGACCGCCTGGACGCGATGCCCGCGCAGCGCCGACAGCACGGCGATGTTGAGCTGCCCGCCGCAGACCATGATGACCGTCTCGAGCGCCTGATCGTCGGTGACGCGACGGCCGGCGATCAGCTTCGGCTCGCGGCCGACTCGGCGCTCGAACGCCGTCACCTGCGCGGCGCCGCCGTGGACCACGACGATGCGGATGCCGAGCGACGCGAGCAGCGCGATCTGCGCCGCCACGCCGTCGAGCACGTCCGGGTCGGCGAGGATCTCGCCGCCCAGCTTCACGACGAACACGCGGTCGCGGTAGGCGCGCACGTAGCGCAGCGCGCCCTTCAGGCCGACGATGCCCTTCGCGGGTTCGACACCTGCGGTCATCTCACTCCTCCCATGATTTCGAGCAACAATGCGCGTTGCGCGTGCAGCCGGTTCTCCGCTTCGTCCACCACCACCGAGTTGGGCCCGTCGAGCACCGCGTCGTCGATCTCGACGTTGCGGCGCACCGGCAGGCAGTGCAGCACGATTCCTCTGCCGCCCTTCGTGCGCCGCAGCCGCTGTTCCGTCAGCCGCCACTCCCGGAACGGCTCGCGCAGCGCCCGCTCCTCGTCGGGACGCCCGAACGCCTGCAGCGAGCCCCAGCTTTTCACGTACACGGCATCGGCGCCCGAGACACCAGCGTCGATATCGTCGCACAGCTCGACTGATCCTCCCGATTCACCGGCAATGTTCCTGATGAGGCTCATGTCCTCGGGATCGAGGTCGAACCCCGGTGGTCGCGTGACGACGACCTCCATCCCGAGCCGGGCGGCGGCGATCGCGGCGCTGGCGGGGACGGCGGTGGGCAGCGCCTTGGGGTGCCACGCCCAGGCGAGCACAAAGCGCTTGCCGCGCGTCTCGCCCAGACGCTCGCGCAGCGTCATCGCGTCGGCCAGCGCCTGGCAGGGATGGCGGCGCGACGACTCGAGATTGATCACCGGCTTGTCGGAGAAGCGCGCGAAGTCTCTGATCACGCGATCTTCCCGCTCGACCGCCCAGTCGGTTCCTTTTGGGAAAACGCGAACCGCCAGCGCATCGGCGTAGCGCGCCAGGACGCGCGCCGCTTCCTTGATGTGCTCCACGGTGGCGCCGTCCATGACGGCGCCGTCCTCCGTTTCGAGCGCCCAGCTGCCGCGTCCCGGCTCGAGCACGAGGGCGTGGCCGCCGTGCAGGAACATCGCCGTTTCCATGCTGGAGCGCGTGCGCAGGCTCGGGTCGAGGAAGATCGCCGCCAGCACTTTGCGCTCGAGCCCGCCCGTGATCTCGCCGCGCTTCACGCGTGCCGCGAGCGCCAGGAGGCCGTCGATCGCCTCGGGGCTCCAGTCTTCCATGGCAAGGAAGTCGCGCCCGCTCACGCCAGCACCTCTTCGAGCCCACCGAGCAGGAGGTCGGATTCTCGCGTGGTAAACGTGAGCGGCGGCATCAGACGCAATACGTTCGGGTCACTCGCGGTGCCGGTGAGGATGCGGTGCTTGAACAACGCCTGCTGCACGGCTGCCGCCGGCCGGCCGAGATGCAGGCCGAGCAGCAACCCGCGGCCCGTGACCGTGGCGACACCGAGCGCGATTGCGCCGTGGCGCAGCCGCTCGCCCTGGACGCGCGCGTTGGCGATCAGCTCTTCCTGGTCGATCACTTCGAGGGTGGCGAGCGCCGCGGCGCAGACGACGGGACCGCCGCCGAACGTACTCCCCAGGTCACCGGTCTTTACGCCCGCCGTCAGCTTCGGACCAGCGACCACGGCGCCGATCGGCAGCCCCGAGGCGAGACCCTTTGCGAGCGTGAGCGCGTCGGGAACGACTCCATACACCTGCGCTGCAGTGAACGCGCCGGAACGGCCGACGCCGCACTGGATCTCGTCGAAGATCAGCGCGGCGCCGTGCCTGTCGCACACCGCGCGCGCCGCCTTGAGAAACTCAACCGAGCATTCGCGCGCGCCTGCGAGCCCTTGTACCGGCTCGACGATCACCGCGGCGGTCGTCTCGTCGACGGTGCGCTCCAGCGCAGTGACGTCGTCGAAGGGCACCCGACGCGCGATCGGCATCCCGGCGCCGCGCGCCCACTCCTCGTATTTTGCGCCGTCGGTGCAGGCGATAGTCGCGACGGTGCGCCCGTGCCATCCGCCTTCGACCGCCACGATCCCGCTGCGCCCGGTTGCACGGCGAGCCAGGTGCAGCGCGTTCTCGTTCGCCTCCGCGCCGGAGTTGCAGAAGAACACCCTGCCACCTGCCACCTGACACCTTCGTATCAGCTCCCCCGCCAGCTGCTCGCGGATCTCGAGCGGCACCGCCGCCGAATAGAAGAGCAGCGTCTCGGCTTGCCGCGCAATGGCCTGCACGACGTGGGGATGGCTGTGTCCGGTGGACGCCACAGCGTGCCCGCCGTAGGCGTCGAGCCACTCGTGGCCGTCGGCATCGATGAGCCACGAGCCGCGGCCGCGCACAGGGCGGACCGGCATGTGCTGATAGACCGGAAGCAGGTTGTGCGACAGGACGTTGTCCATGACTGCGGGCGCCGTCTTCAGCATGGGTAGATCGCAGCCTGCCGGAGACCGGCGGTTTCGGGAAGACCGAGCGCCAAATTCATCGACTGGATCGCCTGGCCCGCCGCCCCCTTCACAAGGTTGTCGATCGCGACGCTGACCTGCAGCTCGGCGCCGTCGGGGCTAACTGCGGCGTGTAAGGCTGCGTCGTTAGTGCCGACGACATGGGTCAATTCGGGCGGATGGGCGGATAGGCGGATGAAAGGCCTGCCGGCATAGGCGGTCTCGTACCACTCCACGGGGTTCCCAGCCGGCTCGATCCGCACGTGCATCGTCAGGTAGATCCCGCGCACGAATGGTCCGGCGTGAACGATCAGCCGCGGCTCGGGCTTCGGAGCCGCCCGGCTGCCCCCCCAGCCACGCCACTGCTCCACGATCTCGGCGTCGTGGCGATGGCCGAGGACACCGTAGGCGAAGACGTTATGTGCGCGCGCCGGGTGATGCGTTGTCGGCTTGGGCGAGACGCCGGCGCCCGAGCTGCCGGTGATCGCGAACAGCGCCGGCACGGCATCGTGGGCGTGGCGGGCGAGGGGATAGAGCGCGAGTGCGGCAGCCGTCGCGAAACACCCCGGTGAAGCGATGGCCGTCGTGCCGCGCAGCGACTCGCCGCAGATGTCGGCCAGCCCGTACACGAACCGCCCGCGCAACGCCGGCGCCTCGTGTCGTCCGTAGTGCCGCTCGTAGAGCTTCGCATCCTTCACGCGAAAGTCGGCGGCGAGATCGACGACCAGCCCCGGACCGGCCGAGAAGATTTCGGCGGCCTGGCGCGAAGACTCGCCGTGCTCGAGCGCCAGGAACACGACGTCGCGCCCCGCGGCGGCGGCTCCGGGCGCGGCATCGCTGAACGCGCCAAGGTCGAGCGTCGCCAGCGCCGGATGCGAGTCGGCGATGGGGCGTCCCGCCTGGCTGCGGCTCACGGCCACGAGATCAGTGACCTCGGGGTGCTGGCTCAAGAGACGCAGCAGCTCACCGCCGGCATAGCCGCCGGCGCCGATGACCGAGACCTTCACGCCACCGCCCCTACGGTCGGAGTGGAGAGGGTCTCGCGCACCACTTCGACAAGCTGCTCTGCCTCGCGGCGGGCGTTGTAGGCGGGGACGCCGAGGGTAGTGCGCACGAATTCCCGGCCCACGTCGTTGTCGGTCGCGGGACCGCTGATCGCCGTGATCGGCAGCTCGAACTGGTTGCGATACAGCTGCGCCACGCCCCAGCAGCCCACGGGATCCGGGGCGCATACCACGTGCGCCGCGGCGACGCCCATCAGCTCCGCGTCGCGCAGGATGTCCTGTACGCCGTAGTCGCCGAGAATGCCGTCGCCCAGCTCGGCGACGATGACGTCGGGGCGGCCCGAGGGATGAGCGGCGAGGCGATTCATGATCGCCTTGGCGACGGGAACCGTCATGCCGGCGTGCGTGCTCGCGGCGCCGGCGTCGTTGAACGTCAGCGCCACCGACGCACCGGCGTCGAGCATCGACAGCGCGTCACGCATCAACGCGACGCCGGTGAGCTTCGCCGCGCCGACCCTGAGGCCGCTGCGCGTCAGGCCGCGCACCAGCTCGGTCGCCGCGACGGTCTTGCCGGCGTTCATGCACGTGCCGGCGACGTAGACGACGGGCACCGTGCTGTCCAGTCGGTCGGCGGGTGGAATGCCGTGGTCCTTGATGTGCGCCGGCCGGCCGATGCGGTCGCCCAGCTCGGGGAAGGCGAGAATGGCGCCCAGTACTTCGGCCTCGAACGGCGGCCCGATGTCGGGGTTCGCCGAGGTGCAGCGGCCGAGGATGCCGCCGAGGTTGAGGACGTGCAGCACGTCGCCGACCGACACTCGCTCGGGGACGACGCCGGCGTAGCCGCGCAGCGCGCGCCGCGCGCCGAGCGTCCCCGCGAGGATGTCGCCGGCGCGGAGCGAGAGCATGCGGCCCGTCGGGTCCTCGATCGTGTTGTAGCTCGCCTTGTCGGCGAGGATGCGGACGGCGAGGACGTACCCCTCCTCCGCGACGATCTCGTCCCCCACGATCACCTCGCGGGGCAGGGCGGCGTTTTTCGTGCTGCTGGAGATCCGGTCCAACCGGATCCGGGTCGTCACGACCATCGAGGCTCCTTAGCGATTCGCCGCACGCGCGGCGAGCAGCGAGGGAATAGCAGCGACGCGCGCGAAAGCACGGGCTTCGTCGCCGGTCCAAAGGCGTGGCTCTTCGCCATAGGTCGCCACGGCCGGGTCCATCAGCGAATACGGGCTCCGGACTCCGGTCACCTGAAACCGTCCCGGCGCCAGCAGCACGCGCGAGTCGCCTTCGACGCGTGTCTGCGACGAGGTGATCAGCGCTTCGATGTCGCGCAGCGCCGGATCGAAGTACTGGCCCTCGTGCAGCCGGTCGCCGTAGAACTTGCCGAGCTGGTCCTTCCAGAACGTCTGCCAGCGCGTGAGCACCAGCTTCTCGAGCTCGCGGTGCGCGTGGATCAGAAGCAGCGCGGCCCCCGCCTCGAACCCGATGCGTCCCTTGATGCCGAGCGCCGTCTCGCCGAGGTGGGTGTTGCGGCCGATGCCGTACTCCCGAGTCAGCGCGCCGACGCGTTCGACGAGCGCGGGGCCGGGAAGCGCGGTCCCGTCGAGCGAGACCGGTAAGCCTGCTTTCCAGCCGAGGACGATCTCCGCCGGCGCGGGCGCCCCAGCGGGTGGCTCGAGCAGCTCGGCAGGCGGTCCGGCCCATGGGTCATGGGTCCAGCCGCCGCCCCAGGTCGTGCCCCAGAGACCGGCGTTGACGGAGTACGCGCCCGCGGCTTTCGGCACCGGGAGCTTGCGCTCCTCGAGCCAGGCGATTGCCTGCGGGCGGGAGAGCGTCGCGTCGCGCACGGGTGTGAGGATCGCGAGATCGGGGGCCAACACCCGCAGCGCCACATCGAAACGGATCTGGTCGTTGCCGGCGCCGGTCGAGCCATGGGCGACGGCGCCGGCGCCGATGTGACGCGCCACCTCGACCAGCGAGATCGCCTGCTGCGTGCGCTCAGCGGCGACGGAGAGGGGGTAGACCTCGCCGCGCAGCACGTTGCCCTGGATGAGGAAGCGCACGAAGCGGTCGAACACGTCCGCGCGCGCATCGATCGCGTGGTGGTGCACGGCGCCGCACGCCTTGGCCTGGGCTTCGATCGCGCGGCGCTCGGTATCCGAGGCCGCGCCGGTATCGACCCAGACGGTATGCACCGTCCAACCGTCGGCTTTCAGCTTCGCCACGCAGTACGAGGTGTCGAGGCCGCCGGAGAAGGCCAGGGCGACAAGCGACCCCGGGCTCGCGCCCGGGGTTGGGGTGCTATTTTGCATAATGCATAATTATCCCCCACGATGGGAAATGCAAGGGCTCGGGAGGGAGGTTGGTGGAGGAGGGTGGCGCGGAGGTCAGCCGACTGTTTTCAGTCGCTGTTCCAACTCTACGATCGCTCGGACTAGCTCGGCCGCTTCCTTCGGGGTCACCTTCAACTTTCCCGCGTCCACGTCGAACGCGAGCAGCTGCAGATTCTCCGCCGCGCGTCGCAACCGGAAACGGTCGAGATATTCCTGTGAGTTCGCGCTGTTCTGGGCCATGAGGACGGTCCAGATCCGCAACCGCAGGTCGTCCAGAGCGGTCTTGACCTCTTCGAGCCCGGCCGTCGGCACATCCTCCAGCGCGCCGAGCTGCCGCTCGAACGCCGTGACGGCGATTTGCAGGTTTCCGATCGCGGTCAGGCGGTCAGCTTGCGGCATCAACTCTTCCAGAGCCTCGGCATCAACCGCAGCAGCGTCACCCCGGCCGTGACGAATACCACCGTCCAGAAGATCGCGAGCGACGTCCGCCCGTAGAGGAAGCTGCCCACGCCGAACAGCGCGGAGTAGATGAACGCGCAGCCACACACCCAGCCCAGCAGCTGCAGCGGCAGGCTGTCCGGTGACGGCTCTACCTTGGCTTCGGCGCGGATCGACGTCCATCCCGGACCCGCCGGCCGCACCAGCTTGTAGAAGGCCAGGAGCGTCGAGCGATCGGTCGGCGTGGTGAGGAAGGCGACGGTCACCCACACGATCGTCGTAATCACAATCGTGGTGATCAGCGATGCTGTCGGGTCCACTTCGTGCCCCATCCTGGCGGCAATCTGAAACCCTACCGCCACGACGAATGAGCTCCCCATCGCGGCGACCTCGCTCCACGCATTGACACGCCACCAGAACCAGCGCAGCAGGTAGATCAGTCCCGTCCCCGCGCCGACGGAGAGGATCAGCGTGAACGCTCCCGCGGCGGTCGTCAGCACGTACGTCGTCAGTGCCGCCGTGATCATGAGCCCCGCCGTCACGAGGCGTCCCATCAGCACGTAGTGCTTTTCGGTCGCCTCGCGGTTCAGGAAGCGCCGGTAGAAATCATGCACCAGGTACGAGGTGCCCCAGTTCAGGTGTGTCTCGATCGTCGAGCGGTACGCCGCCAGCATCCCGGCGAGCATCAGACCGATGAACGGCGTCGGGAGGAACTTGAGCATCGCCGGGTAGGCGATGTCGTTCCCGATCAGCTTCGGGTCGACATTCGGGAAGGCGCGCGCGATGTCGGCGAGCTGCGGGAATACGAGCGTCGATGCCAGCGCCACGATCACCCAGGGCCAGGGCCGCAGAGCGTAATGCATGATGTTGAACAGCAGCGTCCCCCCCACCGCGTCCTTCTCGGTGCGCGACGCCAGCATGCGCTGCGCGATGTAGCTCCCGCCACCGGGCTCGGCGCCAGGATACCACACCGACCACCATTGAATGGTGAGCGGGATGATGAACACCGACAGCGCTACCGACCAGTTGGAGAAGTCGGGGAGAAAGTCCAGCGCCTTGGGATTCACCCGGGCGAAGAGCCCCGACAGGTGTCCGACTTCCGGTTGCTGCAGCGCGAAATATGCCGCGGCGAAGGCGCCCGTCATCGTGACGGAAAACTGGATCGAATCGGTGACCAGCACGCCCCAGAGCCCCGAGACCGACGCGAAAAAGATCGTGATCACCGACGCGAACAGCAGCGTACGGTACATCGGCCAGCCCAGCAGGATGTTGGCGATCTTCGCGGCGGCGAGGTTGACCGTCGCCATGATGAAGCAGTTGAAGAACAATCCGAGGTAAATGGCGCGGAAACCGCGCACGAACGTCGCCGCGCGCCCGGAGTAGCGGATCTCGTAGAACTCGAGGTCCGTCAGAACCCCCGAGCGCCGCCACATCTTGGCATAGAAAAACACCGTGGCCATCCCGGTCAGCAGGAACGCCCACCACAGCCAGTTTTTGGCAACCCCTTGGTCGCGCACGAAGTTGGTGACCAGGTTCGGCGTGTCGGTACTGAACGTCGTCGCGACCATCGAGATGCCGACGAGCCACCACGGGGCGGCGCGCCCCGAAGTAAAGAACTCAGTCGTGTTCTTGCTCGCCCTGCGCCAGAAGAACAGCGCCGGCAGGAACGAGATGATGATCGACAGCGTGATGACGACGAGGTCCGCGGTATTGAGGTGCATGGGGCGGCTAAGATACGGCTCGTACGCTACATTCGCACCCATGCCACGACACCTGCTGCTCCTCACCGGCCTCGTGCCGGCCCTCGCCGCCGCCCAGACGCCGGCCACCCCGCCTCTGATGCCGATGCCGCGCTCGGTCGACGTGGGGCAGGGGCGCTTGCGGATCGATTCGGGATTCAGCGTCGCGGTGCCGGGCCTTGTGGACGCCCGGCTGACCCGCGCCGTCAAGCGCACCATCGGCCGCCTCGCGCGCCGCACCGGGATCACCCTCGCCGATTCGAGCACGACCGACACTGCCACGGCGCGGCTCGTGATTCAGGCCCAGGGCGGAGGCGAAGCGATCCAGACGGAAAACGAAGACGAGTCCTACACCCTCGAGGTGACGTCCGCGCGTGCCGCTCTCCGGGCGCCGACGGTGGTGGGGGTGCTGCGCGGGGTCGAGACGCTGTTGCAGCTCGTCAGCGCCGACAGCGCGGGGTTTTTCATCCCCGCCGTCCGCATCGCCGACGCGCCGCGCTTTCCCTGGCGCGGCCTCCTGGTCGACGCCGGCCGGCACTTCGAGCCGGTCGAGGTCATCAAGCGCACGCTCGACGGCATGGCCGCGGTGAAACTCAACGTCTTTCACTGGCACCTCTCCGAGGACCAGGGGTTCCGCGTCGAGAGCAAACGCTTTCCGCTGCTGCAGCTCGACGGCTCGGACGGGCTGTTCTACACCCAGGTGCAGATCCGCGACGTGGTGGCGTACGCGCGCGACCGCGGCATCCGCGTCGTCCCCGAGTTCGATATGCCGGGGCACACCTCGTCGTGGCTCGTGGGATATCCGCGCTACGGCAGTGGGCGGAGCCCGTATCGCATTCAGCGCACCTGGGGTGTCTTCGATCCGACGCTGGATCCGACCCGCGACGTCGTTTATCAGTTCATCGACGCGTTCATCGGCGAGATCGCGCCGTTGTTCCCCGATCCCTACTGGCACGTGGGCGGCGATGAGGTGAACGGGGTCGAATGGGATGCCAGCCGTCGCATTCGCGCGTTCAAGCGGGATCACCATCTGGCCGACAACGCTGCGCTGCAGGCGTATTTCAACCAGCGGCTCTCCGCCATCCTGACGAAGCACGGCAAGCGGATGGTGGGGTGGGATGAGATCCTGAACCCCGAGCTGCCGGCGACCGCCGTCGTGCAGTCGTGGCGCGGGCTCGAGTACCTGCCGCAGACGGTGCGCGCCGGTCATCGCGCCATCCTCTCGGCTCCCTATTACCTCGACCACATGGACAGCGCCGAGGATCACTACGTCGATCCCCTCCCCGACTCTCTGGGGTTGACTCCCGAGGAAGCGGCCCGCCTGATGGGGGGCGAGGCGTGCATGTGGGGCGAGCACATCGGGCCGGAGACGATCGACTCGCGCGTCTGGCCGCGGCTCGCCGCTGTCGCCGAGAAGCTGTGGTCCCCGGCGTCGGTCAAGGACGTGGACGACATGTATCAACGGCTCGCGGTCACCAACCTGCGGCTGGCTGAAGTGGGTCTGGGGCAGAACGAGCACACGGCGCGCATGCTGCACCTCGCGGTGGGGAACGGGCCCGACTTTCAGACGATGATGTCGCTGCTGGCGGTGGCGCAGCCGGTGACGTTCGGCCAGCGCCACCGGCTCCAGGTGGGGATGACGCAGCAGACGCCGCTCACGCGGTTGATCGATGCGGCGCGCCCCGATCCGCCGTCGCGCTGGGGGTCGCTCACGATGGTGGAGCGGTTCGTCGCCGATTCGGGTCGCTCCACTGTGCTCCGTGACTCGCTGCGCCAGGAGTTCGCGGCGTGGCAGGAGCTGGCACCGGCGGTTCACGCCGTCGCGGTGCGCAAACCGCTGGCGCGCGACGGCGTCCCCGCCGTCGACGCCCTCGCCAGAGTCGCGAGTGTCGGCACCGCGGCGCTCGATCGCCTGGCGGGGACGGTCCCGGCGACGCGTGCCTGGCAGGATTCGGCGCGCGCCGTGCTCGATTCGGCGACCGGGCCGCAGGGGCTGCTGCGGCTCACGGTCGTCGATGCGGTGCGCTGGCTCGTAGAGGTCGCACCCGTCAAGCCGAACTGACGTGCACCTCGACGGGCTCGCCATCGTCCTTGGGCGCGACGCGTTCGAGACCTACCACCATGTGAACGGGCACAACCGACTTCTTCGGCGTGCTCACCGTCGTGCTGCGGTCTTTCGCGAGCGGAGCTCCTCGAGTGCACGGGTGACGTAGACCCGCGTCATCTGCTTCCGCCACGAGAGCTCGAAATCGGTATTGTCCATCGGTTTGGCGGGGCGGAACGCCGCTTCCGCGGCGGCGGCGATCGCCTCGGGTTCGAGGTGCGAGCCGCGCAGCGCCGTCCCGGCTTCAGGAGTTTCCAGGGGAAGGCTCGCCACACCTCCGAGAATGACTCGTGCGTCCGCTGCCTGGTCGCCATCCCACCTGACCCAGGCGGCGACGCCGAGCACGGGGAAGTCGAAGGAACCGCGCCGGCGCAGCTTGTGATAGACCGCATCCCAACCGTCGGGGGCGGGGAGCCGCACCGCCGTGAGAATCTCGTCGGGCTGCTTGGTGAGGTAGTTGATGCCGTCGTTGTGGTAGAAACGTGCGGCGGGGACGACCCGCTCGCCTGCGGCGCTCGTCAAGACGTACTCCGCGCCGATCGCCACGAGCACCGGCGCGACATCCGAAGAGCTCACCGCCCAGCAGCGCGGGCTCGAGGGCGCTACCCAGCAGATCGCGCCATCCTTCTTCATGCAGAAGTCGATCGCCTTACGCCACTCATACGACTGATCGTAGTAGTTGCAGCGCGTGTCGAGGCAGAGATTCCCGCCCAGCGTGCCCATGTTGCGGAGCAGCGGAGTGGAGACGAGCTCGGCGGCGGTCGCGATCGCAGAATAGGCGGATTGTCGGATTGCCGGATGCGCGGATAGCTGAGTCAACGTGATGCAGGCATTGATCATCAACCCATCCGTCGATCCGTCCATCCGCCCATCCGCCTCGAGCTCGGGAATTCCCATTAACGAGATGACGGTGCGCGGCTCCTGCTGCCGTCGCTTCATGTTCGGGTAGAGATCCGTTCCCCCCGCCACGTACGAACCCTCCGGGCCGGCGTCCGCTTTCATCGCGAGCGCTTCCCGGAGGGAGGTGGGTTGACGGTAGGTGAACGACGGCAGCCGCAGCATGCGGTCAACCTTAACGAGGCTCCTCCGTGCGGGCCAGACCGAGCGACTGCGCCGCCGCGGCGAGCCGCACGAACTCGGCGCGGTAACCGTCGGGGTCGGCCCCCAGCGCTGCGCGCGCCGCGGCGATCGCATCCGTGAAGCTCGCCGAACCCTTGAACTGCGAGTTCTTGAGCAGCAATCCGAACTCCGCGACTGCCTCCTGGAACCGGAAGTCGGGCGACGCCGTCGCGGTGGGGGATTCCGAGATCGCCTGCGACAGGAGCCGGCTGCGGTCGCCGTCGGGCGTCTTGTACCGGACTTTGACGAACCCGAGCTCCGGAGCGCGGGGCGCGTCCCGGGGCGTCGGGTTCGCCTGATAGCGCAACGGGTCCGTCCCCCGCAGCGATCCATCGCTCGGCGCCCCCGCCGGGATGATCTCGTACAACGCCGTCACCGAGTGGCCGGACCCCATCTCGCCCGCGTCCTTCGTGTCGTCGTTGAAGTCTTCGTCGGCGAGCAGGCGGTTTTCGTAGCCCAGGAGGCGATATCCCTGCACCACCGCCGGGTTGAACTCGACCTGGATCTTCACATCCTTGG
>Ga0126383_10000115_pt1 | contig 37895 bp, 46 predicted proteins | sample PanSoiMetPlot_35_FD_96882 | JGI IMG/M metagenome (GOLD analysis project Ga0126383, IMG submission 96882) | Tropical forest soil microbial communities from Panama - MetaG Plot_35 | ecosystem: Environmental > Terrestrial > Soil > Tropical forest > Bulk soil | place: Panama | collected 2016-02-17 | reverse complement strand
GCATGTCCGAAAGCGCTGGCAAGAGGACAAGAAATACGAACTGAGCCACGGCATCGCGGGAGCGGCGACCAACGGACACGCGAGCGCGGCGACGAAGGACGAACCCGGATTCCGCGCAGACGTCGAGCGCTACATCCGGACCGTTGGCGCGAACGCCAATCGGTCATTCATCGCGCGTCGCTGGGCGGATGAGTTCGGAGACCGTCCGCGTACCGAGATCACGCACCTGGACATCCGCGAAGCATTTACGCGTCTGCGGTCCCTCCAGACGTTCCGAGGACACGCGAGAACGCCGAATAAGGGACTGGGCCTAATGCCCGCGACGCTCAATCACTACCGGAACGTCCTCGCGCATATCTGGACGATTCTCGACGGCGACGGAGCGCCAAACCCGGCCAAGACGATCAAGCATTTTCGCGTCGTCAAAGTGATCCGCTTTCATGAATTGCGCGACTGGTATCGCGTCCTCGCGCGGATGGAGCGCGACGGAAAAACCCGCGCGCGGCTCCGCGTCATGCTGTGGACCGCGCTCCCGATGAAGCAACTTCAAGCGTTGACTATTGGAGACATTGATCTCGACAACGCGCGGATCCGTGTCGCGGATCGACACAAGGGCAAAGGCGGACATCGCGGCGGATGGATTCCCGTGCTCCCTCCGGCTGTGGCCGCGCTCCGCAATTTCATCCGCGTCAACGCGTTCGGTTGGTTCGGCTATAACGGACCGCACGACAGTTTGACGCGCGCGATTGCCAAAGAAAACGCTTGGAGACTCGCGCACGGCAAGCCGACGATCCGCCATATGCGCGCCTATGACGCCAGACACACGGGCGGAACGATGATGGCCTTGTTGACGGAAGACGAACGCGCGCTCCAAGAACTGATGCTCCATTCAACGCCGCAGATGACGCGGCACTACACCGAACAAGCGACACGGATCCGGATGCAAAAAGCTGTCGCGAAGATGTCCCTGGACGTCGATACGCTCTGGAAGGTCAAGCTATAACGCGCACTCGCGCACAAAAAAAGGCTTAATCGGGCGTTCGCATCCGGAAATGTTTAATGATGAGTTCCTCCATCATCCAAGACATGCTTCGATTCTGCTTATACGCGATCTTGCGAAGCGCGTCCTTGACGTCTGGCGGTAAGCCATGACCGAAGCCGACGCGCGGATCGCCGTTTGCTAACCGTGGCGCGATCTGACGGTGTCGTGGGGATCGCAAAGGGGTCTCCTGCTGGGAAGCGTTGACCGTGTTTTGTGCCGTTTATTACGGCGCTTTACAGGCACACTCTAAGCCAGTGCGCGCGCAAGCGTCAACGCGCTACCAGGAGAAATCTGTAGAAAAAGCTTGCAGAATGGCGTTACTTGGCCGGTTTGCCTTCTGTCGCGTCCTTCAGTCGCGCCTTAAAGACTTCCTTCCCGCGACGCTTTTTGACGTGCTCCGGCAGCTTGGCGAAGTGGCCCTTCGTCGCTTGATCGAACTCGTTGACCGTCGCCGGATCGACCGGAGAGTTCTTCGAATGGAATAGACCCTGTTGCGCTGTGGACTTATACATACGTCAGTCCTTGGAGCCGTCGTCCTGGTTGCCAGCCTGTCCGCCTTGGAGCGCGTTGAGGACATAGGCGCGCAGTAGCGCGCCAGACGGATTGACAAATGGCGTCATCGCCGCCAGCGCGGGAGCGGCGGTATGGAGTCCCTGAGCGGCCAGCGTCTGTCCGGCTGGCGACTTCAGATAGGCGGCGATAGCCGCCAGCGGATGTCCCGTGAGCGCGGTCCAGCCGACAGCACGTCCGGCCGTTTTGAGATTCCCCGGCTTCGCAGTCGCGGCGGTCGCGCTGGCGGCGATATCCGCTGGATTCTGCGCGTACTGTTTGACCGCGTCGAGCGTCGAGATCTCGCCAGTCAGACCCATTCCCGGATGGAGGGTCTCTAGCGGGATCGTCTTCTGACCGCTCGCTAGTGCGTCCGCCAAGACCTGATCAGTGTCGCTTAGTCCCGCGCGAATCCCAGCCGCATTCGTTCCAGGAATCTGAACCCAGCCACGACCGGATCCCAGCGTCGTTTTGGCGACGGCTTCTGGACTCGCGACGTCTTTAGCGACTCCCTCCGCTGGCTTGACGATGTCCGCCCAGTGCTTTTCCGCGATGTTCTCGATCTTCGGTCCGATCTGTTCGACGGCTTCCGTTACCGTCTTCCCAGTTCCGGGAACGTGCGTCAACGCGTCAATACCGGCTGCGAGCGCGCCACTCAGCGTCGCCTTGCCAGCGGCTCCAGCGACTGTCGGCTTATCGCTCGTCGCTTCGTCCGCCAGTCCGGACAGCGCGCCGAGTCCGCCTGAGACGGTTGCTGATGCCGGAACCGACATGCCAGCCGTCAACGGAGCCGCCATGATTCCGGCGACGACTGGCGCACCGCGAACGGCCGTCTTTAAGTTTTCGTATGGCTTCGCTGGATCGTAGGACATCCCCGTCGAGCCGAACATGGACGACGCGAGCGGAATCCGCGTCGCTGGGACTGGCGCTGGTCCTTCGCGATCCTGAAAGAACTTGACGATCTCATCAGGTGTCGCGTCGGCTGGAAACGGATACATTTTTCCGTCCGGACCAGGGACTAGCTTTGTCGTGGGATCCGGCATGACCTATTTCCCGTCTGGAACCCAGACCAACCGTCCGTTGACGCGCTGAACCGATCCGCCAGCGGTCCCGCTGGAACCGCCAGCCGGACCCGCAGACGTCTGGCCGGACGCTTTGGAGATCGCGTCCCGCATCGCTTTCGACTGCGCGCGGAGCGTATCAATCGCCGTTTGCATCTTCGCTCCGCCCATTCCAGAACTGATCGTCTGATCGATTTCCTTCTGGTTTTTGAGTCCCAGCGTCGGAATGAGTCCGCGCACCATTTCTGTATCGGACTGGAGTTTGGCCGCGCCTTCGTTGCCAAACGTGTTCGCCGCCCATCCCCATAGCTGGTTGGGCGTGCTCCATGGCGTTCGCGGAAATTGCTTCGACGCGGTCTCCAGGTTCGTCAACGCCGTGTCCAACTGGTTCAGATTCTCTATTTTCTGCTGCGTCTCCGGCGACAGGTTCGTCCGCGACTGCGCTTCCGCCGCTTGCAGATTGAACGACGGATTTTTCTGTCGCGTCCGCATGATGATTTGGTTGTAGATCCCTTCGCCCATCTTCCCGGCTTGCGACATCGCTTGACGCACGTCGTTCAGCGATGCCGGATGATTCGGATCCGCCAGCATATCGCTCCAGCGTTCGACGTCGGCATCACTCGGAGCGTTCGCCAATTCGCGATTCTTCTGCGCGAACGTCAAACCTAAGACGGCTTCCTGGAGCGCTTTGTAATTCGGATCTTGACTCAGTCGTGCATCCTCCGCGATGGCCGCTTGAGTCTCTTGCGGCGTAAGCGGACTCCCTTTGGCAGCCGCCTTCGCCGCCAGCCAGCGACTCAGGCGATCCGTTTCTTCCTTTTCGCCGCCTGTCGCGAGCGTCGTTCCGGCCGCATTGACCAGCTTCGCTCCTGGTGCCAGCGTGTAATCTTTAACGCTTTCCGCGATCTTCGCCTTCGTATATTCGTCCGACGCTTTCGCGCTCGCGATGTCCTCCGCGCTCTGCGGAGTCAGCGTCATAGGAGCGACCGATCCGATCCCTGGAACGGTGACCGTCTTCCGTGCGAGAACGACCGGAGCCGGACCTGTCGCCGCTTGCGGTTGGACCGCGGTCGGAGCCGTCGTCGTATGCGCGAACAGATCGGTATTTGGAAGCGCGTTCGCCAGTCCGCCGAGTCCCGTCTGCGCGTTCATCTGTCCCGGCTTCGACGGATCCTCCAACGCGGACAGCGGTTGGCCGGACATATATTCGAACTGCTTCAACGCCGCGTCGCGCTGGTCCTTCGCTTGCTGCCATTTGGTCGACGCTTCGCGATCCGCTTGTTCCTTCTCCGCGCGCGCGTTCTCTTGCGTCCGCATCTGACGCTCAAAGGCTTGCTGGGCTTCCTGGTTCGCTTGCTGCTGTTCCAGAAGCCGTTGCTTGACGATTTCCTGGAGCGCGTCCGCCGCTCCTCCGGCTGCGTAAGCGGAACCCAGATCCATACCTGCTCCCTACAACCAGGACAACGCTTTGACGACGGACGGAACCATGCTGGCATACGGCGCGATCTGTCCCATGATGCCCAGCGCTTTTTGCATGCCGGAGGTTTGCGGTTCTGGCGTCATCGGAGCCGGAACGAAGTTCGGCAACGTCGGAAGATTGCTGGTCGACGCGGCGGTTTTCGCGGCCAGATCCGCATACGTCGGCGCGGACGCGGCCATCGATCCGATAATGTCTCCGAGCGGTCCAGCCGTTGGCACGCGCACGCCAGCCGGGAGATTCGTTGGCGTATACCCTTTCGCGGATCCCAGCATGTTTCCGAACATGCCTTGACGCGCGGCCAGCAGATTCGCCGCGTTCGTAAACTGCGTGTTCTTCATCTGCTGATTGGCCGCGTTCACAGCGGCGTTCTGTGCGTCGACCTTGTTCTGTTCCGCTTGTCGGTCGCGATTCAGTTCGTACTGTGCTTGCGCCAGTTGTCCAGTCGCGCCAGACTGCGCGGCCTGTCCCGCGATCTGTCCAGCCTGTCCAACGGCTTTCCCGATGTCGAACAGCGTTCCCAGCAGATGACTCGGAGCGGCGGACGGCAGTGTCGACGACGCCACGCCAGTCGGGACAGACGGAGCCGAGACCAGTCCGCCCAGTCCTCCAGGAACGCCGCCAGCGGCTCCGGCGAGCGCGGGAGCGGCACTAGGGAGCACGGACGCCGCTCCGGACAGTCCGGCGACAGACGGAGCGCTGACCAGACTTCCGAACGTCGCCGGAGCCGCCAGATCGCCGCCGACACCAACGCCCGTCCCGAGTCCGAGCGTCGACGCGTCGAGTCCTGCACTGGCCGCATCGCCAGCGCCAGCGACGCCGCCAAGTCCAGCCAGCGCGGAACCGCCAGCGCCAGCAGCCGCCATTGGAAGCAGAATCTTTGTCGCGATGTCTCCCCATGAATAACCGGGAGACAGATCCGCCAGTTGCCACGATGGAGCCGCTTGATCGTCTGCCGCTTTCGCGTCGTCGAGCGAATTGAATCCGGAATTGGTCCCGAGATAATTAAAGCTGTCCTGATTCGTCGTCGGCTGGACGCGCGTATAGACTTTCCCGTTGATCATCCGATTGTTTTCCGGATCCAGTCCGGGCGGTAGCGTGTTATCTGCCATAGTTCTACGCTCCTCCGGTTGCTGTCGTCGTTCCGCCTGTCCCTTGCGACGCTCGCCAGAGATAGTCCGCAATGTATTGATTCATCGCGTCGGACTCGTTCTGGTAGCCGAGTCCCAACTGTCCCATGGCCTGTTGGTTTTGCAGTTCTAGTCCCAACTGCTGAACGTCAAGTCCGCGTTCTCCCAGCGCTTGTCGGAGCGCGAGATCGCCAGTTCCAAGCTGCAACTGTGCGGCGACCTGGTTGGCCGCTGTCGTCGCGCCGATGTCCTGTCCGCGTTCAGTTGTCGCTTGCTGAATCTGTTCCGCTGTCAATCCCAGATCCTGTCCGCGTTCGGTTGTCGCTTGCTGAATCTGTGCTTCCGTCAATCCCAGATCCTGTCCGCGCTTCGTCACGGCGGCGTCCAGTTGTGCTAATTGCTGCTGGAGCGACTGGGCGGCGTCGAACTGTCCGGCCGATTGCGCCATCGTCAACGCGTTCTGGAGATCCTGTCGACGCGCGTTCATTAACTGAAGCGAGACCTGTCCGGTAAACGCTGCCGCATTCTCCGCGCGTTGCTGGTTCAGTCCCGCTTGCTGTGTATTCTGCGCGCCAGATCCGGTATAACCGCCAGTCGCCGCAGACTCCGCCGCTTGCGCGCGGTCCCGGTCATACTGCCGCGCAAGCGTCGTGTTATACGCGCGCACGGCTCCAGAGTCAGACGCTCCAGCCGCAACCTGATCCGGAGTCGGACCTTGTAGCTGTGTCAACAACGACTGTCGAAAAACATCATTAACCGTCTGCGGTGGACCTGTCGGAGCCGTCGTCGAGATCGCACCGCCCGGATTGCTTCCCTGAACGCCAGTCGTCGTCGAGCCGACAGGACTTCCAGTAGACGTCGCGCTGGTATCAGTCGGAGCCGTTGGCGTTGCTGGAGCCGCTGGAGCCGCTGGCGTTGCTGGAGCCGCTGGCGACGGCGTATCCCAGTCCCAAGAACCGTCCGGATTCTGATGTGCTCCGGGCGGAGCCGCACCTATATGGCGTCCACCATACGGTGCATCGCGCGGATCGGACGACATGACGGTCGCCCCCCATTGCTGCGTTGCAGTCGGCGGCGCATATCCTGACGCGGTTGGAGCCGCTGGAGCCGCTGGCGCTGGCGTCGCCGTTGACACTGGCGGCGTCGCTGGCGTATCCCAGTCCCATGATCCGTCTGGGTTTTGATGCGCTCCTGGTGGCGCAGCGCCTTCATGAATACCGCCATACGGCGCATCGCGCGGATCGCCGGTCGCAATGGTATTCGGATCTTGCGCGCTCAGATCGTTCGGATTCTTCGTCGCCATTGCTAGAACCTATTGATGATTCCGCCAAGTCGACTCCGAAGTGTATTCGCCGCCGTTCCGCCGAGTCCGCCTGTCGGTTGCGGCGTCTGGAGCGCCTTGATCAACGTCTGCCGCATCGCTGGTGATTGCTGGCCGGTTTGCGCGGCTGCAAGTTCCGCAAGAATCTGCTGGAACGTCTGCGACTGTCCCGGATCGGTCTGTCCCAGTTGTCCCATGCCAGACCCTATCGCGCTGAACGGATTCGTCTTCGAACCCTCATGATAATTCTGCGGATTCTGAATCCGATCTCCGAAATAACCAGCATTCTCAGGTGTCAATCCGCCATGCTGGTTAATGACACCAATCCAGTAGTTCGGATCCGACTGCGAGGACGGATCAATCCCTTGCTTGCCAGCGAATCCCTGCAACCATTGCCGGATCGCATCATCGCCGGTTGCCGCTGGCGCGCTCGCGTCGCCAGTCTTTGTCGTCGCCGTTCCCGTCGCCGGTTGTCCGTAGTTCGGATCACTGGGAGACCGGCCGGACGCGTCCTGGACTTGCGGACGCATCATTCCGCCAGCGGCTCCCGCAATGTCAGACGCCGCGCTATCCGTAAATGCTCCGCCGATAGGTTGCGGCGTTCGCATCCCTCCGCCCGGAGCCGGAGTCGGCAATCCCATTGCCGGAGCCGGAGTCGCTGGCGTCGTCGGAAATGGTTGATTGGACGCCGAGCCGATTCCTTGCTGTAACTGCTGAAGAATCGAGTTCCGGACGTCGTCGTTCTGATCGTCCGTCTGGTTGTCGTCGGTCGCGCCAGTGAGATACGCCATACGTGCCTCACGAAATTTCGAACGTCGCCGTGAAATAGACTGCCGTGCCAGATCCAACGCTCCAGTTCACGTTACCGGGACGCGTCAGAATTACGTAAGTTGCTCCCGGCGTGACCTGTGTATAGTTCCCTTGGATTGCTGCACCGATGTCTTGCGACGCCACGAATCCGCAGATCGCATGATGCGCCGCTGTGAACGGCGACGGAATGGCGATATGAAGTTCGTTATTCGGCGTTCCGCCGACCGACGAACCCTGAATATACGCGCTATATACCATGGTCTTTCCGACTAGCGCATAACGACGCGTGATGATGTTTCCAGCAGTAACAGTCCAGGTTAACGATCCGCTGCCACCAAAATCAGCAGCGTTGAACGGCACATCCGTCCATTCGCCCATGGCAACGGTTCGGTTCCGTTCATAGACGCCAGTCCGCAGATAGATCGTGACGAAGCGCTGATTCGTCGGACTCCGTCCCAGTTGGACATTCGCAACGACGGCGTCATCAGGTCCAATGACGTAATTTCCAGACGTCGCGCTATCATCGCGAATGAGAAGCGGAATCTTTTGTCCGGCGACGTCTCCGAACGCGATAGCTGGCGCATAGTTCGGTGATCCAGGACTGGCGACGGCGACGTCCCATGATTTGACGTTGTGCGGAACGTCCGGCTCCGGCATCAGACGGACACCTGGACCAATGATGTATGGTCCGCTGGACTCGAGTCCGCCAATAGCAATCACCTTGCGAAGCGTTCCTAGCGCTCCGCCATAGAGTGACCGGATTGTCAGCGCGCCGAACGTCCAAGACCGCGTATTCGTTTCAATGTCGAGCAGCACATTTCCGGCAACGGTCCGATAGAGCGTCGCGATCTTGTCGTCTTCATCCGGAAGTTCCAGCTTCGCCGCGCGCAGACCGTCCTGGAATTCCGCATCGCCATTGACGATCAGGCTGTCAGCTTGCACCGCTCCATGTGTCCCGTCTGGATTGTGTTCCTTCGCCAGATACGCATTCAGCAGCGCGACCAGGGAATCGAGTTCCTGAGCCGTCCCAGCCGGAAGGATCGCCGGATTGGTCAAGTAGGGAAAGGCCATCAGCGCGTCCCAGCTTCCAATTCGTCCGCCGCGCTCCAGGTGTCAAGCGACAGCGGCGTAATCGGCTGGAGTCCCGTATTAATGTCGGTAATCTGAATCGCGACAGCGGCTGCGTCTGCGACGTCGATAGCATCGAGATTCACGCGGACATGCGTTGGCGTATTCAGCGTCGTTCCTGTCGGCGGCGACATGACCGCAATATCCGTCCGCACGACGGCTCCCCAGTCCTTTTCGACGGTAATCTGAAGATTCGCGCCAGTGTTCCTTCCGGCGATCACAGCGCGCATCTGACGCGTCAGATACAGCAACGCTCCGCGCGGCCAGACGCGAGATTTGATCAAGGTCTGATACGGCGCGCCAGTCGTATCGACTCCAGGATTATAGGAATCGGTCGCATTCGGCGGACCGTCTTGTCTGAGAAGCGTATGATTCGCGCACGACGCATAGAGTGACAGCCATTCCGAACGGTTGGAGCCTGAGGCTATGACCGTCGAGAACATGACCGACGCTCCGGAGGACGCAAGATTCCCGTTCCACTTTGCCCAACCGTATCGGATACCTTGCGTCGACGCACGTCCGAGCGCGACGTTATAAACGATCATCATGTCCGGAACCTGATTCGCACCAGTACCAGCCGCCGTCGTGCAAACAAACCAAAGAACCAGCTTGCGCGCGGCGTCGTATGTCCCATGCATGGACGATCCAGAGTCCAGATTGATCGTCCGCCAGATGTCGTTAACGTCGCGTCCCAGCCATTCAATCGTCCGTCCGAGCGCGATCCGTCGCGGACCGTCTCTGGGATTCAGAAAATACAGACACGGCTGTCCGTATTCATCTTCGCCCATGATGATCGAGCGATGCGATACGGCTCCATCAACGCGCGATAAGACGATGCGCGCGAATGGCTGGCTGGCTTGTCCAGTCGGAACCAGCATCACAATCATGTTCGCTTGAAAGGCAAACATCCGATCATTCAACGGTCCTGCAATGCCACGATCAATCCCTCCGCCATTCGGCGCGACGTCGATATAGCCTTCCGTGTCGACCGTGTTCTGGACGCGTTCGTCATCTCCGAAGTCTGACGTTCCGATAGCTGGCGAGAAATAAACGCGACCAGAGATCGGCGGTAAGGACGTCCCAGCGGAAGTCTCCCAAACGCCGAGTCCGAACAGATGGATTCCATCGGATGCCACGTAGCGCACAGACGGAAACGGCGTAAAGTCGCCTTCCAGCGGAGCCGGATCGCCAGCGTTGTAATTGACTGGATCGACGTCGTCCTGATACGTCGTCGTCGCGACTGGCAGAATCGGACTGAGTTCGTAATACACAGCGTCATCAGTCGACGCGTAGACTTGCCAGTGTGTCGCGCCATCTGGGAACGTCGCCGGACGCGTCACAATCGCACCAGTGTTCGACGGGGTAAACGCGACCGACGGTCCCAGTTGCGAGCGTCGCGTAATGACACCGCTGGCATTCTCGACGAATGTTCCGATCCGGTAATAGCGAAGCGTCGACGTGCCGACAGTAGTGTCCGCCGCGACAGTCGGAGCCGCTGGCGATGCCATGCCGCATTGACGAATCGGACTCGCCAGTCCATCGCGCGGATCATGGACATGTAAGCGATTGATTCCGGACTGATAGGCGATGAATAGCTTTCCATTCATCGCCACGGCGGACACGTCGTTCGGATGGCCCGTGAGCGGATCCGTCATCGGCGGAATGTTCGTCGCCGGACCAACCGCGTAAAACTTCGGCGGCGTCTCCGCTGTGAGAATCCATAGTTGCGCCTGCGTCAGATCACTGAACGGCGTAAAGCTGAAAAGCTGATAGATCCCAGACGACAGAGTGACGCCAGCCGGAACGACAACCGTCGTCCCGCGTCGCTTCTGTCCCAGCGAGCCGTCGAGAAATTCGACGTTTAACGCTTCCTGTCCCATATCGTCCGGAACGTTCGTCGGTTCGTCCCAACCGTTCCGCCCGAGACACGCGCTCCAGGTCCAGGGACGAAGCTGTTTCCCTGCCATTACCAGCGACCAGTCGCCGGAAAGTCCGGACCAAGATTCGACGGAGTCCCGTTGACGCCGAACGCGCGCGCGGCTGGGCGGTAGTCCGGATCGTTCCAGACCCGATCCTTAAGTCGCTTAATGGAGTCCTGGTAATACTGCGTCGCTTGACCGAAGCGTGTATCGTCGCGGCGTTCGTATTCCCGCATCCGCGCGTACTCGACAAGCACATCATGGAAATCGTCCGGAATGAACGGCGTATCGCCTTGTCCAACCAGCGTCAGAATCGGGACGATGACGTCGACGGTATACGGCGACGACTGCGACGCGGTTGGCCACAACCGCGCGCTCCGATACATCGTCGTCGTCGCCCCTTGCGAGATTGTTCCGAGCGTATTCGGCCCTGGAGTCGTCGTCCCATCCATCAACGATACGATCCCATTCGCGCCGCTGATCAGATTGCAGACCGTGAGGACAGACAGTGTCGCCGTCGTCAGACGGACCGGCGTCGTTCCGGTCAACGTCGCGCCGAACGGGATATACTGGCCATTCAGATCGACTCCGGCTCCGCCGATGGACTGCGTATCGGACGCGCTGGTCGATACCGCCCAGATACTCGATCCGTTCGGTTGCTTGGCGACTGGATGGAATCCCATATCGACCCAGCGCCACGGCGTTCCGGTCTGGAGTTCTTGCGGATCGCTTTTCCTGAATTCGTCATCCGTCATCTTCCGAAGCGCGACGTTATGCGCTTGATCGACGATCCGCTGAATCTGCTGGATCGCTGGTCCCAACTGGAGGAATTTCTGTCCGGCGACCGATGACACCGTTAGCGTCGCGAGCCGGAGACCCTGGAGACCAGGAGTCCGCATGACCGCGCTATAACCTTCGTTGACATAGCGCGTGATTCGCGTAACGACGTCTGTTGGCGGCGACGCTTGGAAGCCGAGATCAGAAAACGCCGCAGCGAGCAGTTGTGACAGCGTCATCGCGTAATCCGTTCGCCACGACTACGCAGCCTGTTTCAGCGCGTCCGCGATGGCTGGGAACTGAGCCGCAAGTCTGCTGATCGTGTCGCGGAGGGACTGGACTTCCTCCGTCAGTTTGGTCGGATCGACCGCGTCGCGTCCGCCGATGAATTCCAGCAGACAGATTTCCAGCGACGGCGGAAACGCCGCCCGGTCATTGATCGTCTTGACGGGAATCTGCAGGAGCAGCCGTTCGCCGCTCGCGCCAAGCGACAGAATGTCCGCGCGCCATGCGCCATTACGCGACAACTTCGACTGGATGATCTGATTGAACAAAATAATTTCGCGCGGCGTCAGAGACTCGCGCTCCTGTCGCGTTCCGCAGAAATAGCATTCGCGCGGATTGCCGAACTTGTCGACCAGAAACGGCTTCGGACGCGCTTCGTCGCCTTCCGGATAGCTGAAGACGGAGATCCCTGGATGGAACGCGTTCGAATGGCGGACCGTCCGCGCTTGCGCGTTGGCGACTTCCAGCATGGCCTTATTGCCAGCGGTAATCGCTTCGCAGATCTGGCCGATCTCTGGCGAGACGGATCCGTCGTGCTGTCGCGGTTGCGCCTGAAGCACGGACATCAACCGCTCGAACTGTTCGTCCGAAAAGGACTGCGCCATGTTCTTAAAGTCCTGACAATAACACTGGCGTCGTATATGTCGGCCCAGCGAGACCGGCTATAGTGCTAAGAGAATGCCCTATCGACTGAGACCCTATCGCGTACGGCACTGCGATCCCGTTCGCTCCGGCTGCAACCATTTCTCCGGCCGCTGGCGGCGTGCTACCGTTTTGGACAACGACAGGCGCGATCCCTTCGACCTGGATCCAGTCATACATCGGCGTCGTGACACTCCAAGGACGTCCGACAGCAACGCCGATACAAATACCGCTCCCAGCCGCATAGAGCGCGACGCCGCTATAAGGATTCGGAAAGAGATCGGCCATGAAGTAAGACCCAGGTCCAACCGCAGACGCCATCGGATCGCGCAGTGTAAATGTCGCCATCGTCAATCCTGCATATGCCGGATGCGGATCCGATGATAGGGGCAAAATCATACTGGTCTGCGTTTGCGGTTGGTACGCGCTGGCAAAATATAAACTGATGTATCCGTTCCGGTATTGATTCGCGCTGATCGGCGTTGACGTCGTGAATAGCAGTATCGTGCGGTCTCCTATAGCGGTTGGCGCAACTAATTGCAACGCGCGATGTCCGAAGTTATTGACTGGTCCCTGGACCAGTCGTCCGCAGCTATCAAAGCCGCCAGCAGTCCAGACGGCCGTTTGGACAAAACGAAACGCGCGGCCATCCGGTAAACGCATATACGTTCCGAGCGCAATACCAGCCGGATTAGTGAGCGCTGGACTATAGAGTCCTTGCGGAAACGCTGTCGCTGGACCTGAGAATCCCATTGCATTTACGACACGAATCCAGTCAGCAGAACCGGGCAATTCTTCGTATCAACGCCAGTCGCCAGCATCTGGCCGATAATGGCGAGCGTTCCTGAGTTAATCGCTGCCGCTCCCGCGACAGCAGACGGAGCGGAGACGGATTGACCGACAGCCGGAGTCCCGGCAATCAGCACAGATGCCGAGCCGCCCACCTGGAACCAGTCAAACCCGTTCGCCGGACACGGCGACGTCGCAATGCCAACGACGCCGCCCGTAAGCGTCGTCGCCGGAGTCGCGATGACGCCAGCATACGGATTCGCGACCAGATCGACCTTGCTGGCGCTGGTCAACGGAACTTGCATCGGCTCATTCAGGTTGATCGTCACATTGCCTGACAATGCCGCTGGATGGCTGGCGATCTGGTAGACGTAACCGTTCCCAGGACCCGTCGAGATATTCACGTATCCGCCCGCATACTGGTTCGCTGTCAGCGGACTCGCGCCAAGGGTCACGGTGACCGTGCGATCTCCGATATTCGTCTGCGTCGCCGGAGCCGCAATGACAACCGCCAGATTGACATTGTTCGCGACCGGGACTGCCATCTGCAGGACTTGTCCGGCGACCAACGCGGCAGCGCCAGCCTGACCGAAGCGATACGTTCGGCCGGAATTTTCCATTAGCGAGCCGAGCGCAATACCAGCGCTGTTCGTCGCTTTCGCGGCGTAGAGACCTTGTCCGAATGCTGTAACTGGAGCAGAGATTCCCATGATGACATCGCCTCAGTGTTAGTTAATGCCAGTTACAACGCCAAGGTAACGCGATCCGCCAGTGCCAAGATTGCCAAACGTGTAGACTTTCGTCACGTTAACCAACTGGTTCGCGGGATCGACGGGGGGTTCCATTTTGAGCCATGCGCCGGACAGATACATAAACTTCAGCGCTTTCGGATTTAGGAACCGCGCTTCGCCAGCCACGGCGTCCTCGTCATAGAACCAGCCAGCCGCTTTGTATTTAATGGCATCGTTCAAGAAGCCGCTGTCACCAGGAGCCGCTTTCCCGTCATCGCGGACCAACCGTTCGATCTGCGTGAGCGTCGACTCATAACCTTCCATGCTCGCGCGATCCGAGATAATCGCGGTTGGCGTCATCTCGACGCCGCCAAGCGAACACAGGTTGTAGCAGGAGCGCGCGGCTGCGGTCAGATTGTCAAACGGCTGCGAGGTCTTCGTTCCGGAGACTTGTCGATTCCGATGGAACGACCAGAGCGACCGATCAATACCGCCGACAATGCCAGTCGTTGGCGTGCTGGAGATGATGCGCGTGACACCGTCGAAGTTATTGCCGGAGCCGTCGCCAGTCCAGAGGTTCCTATTCATCGTGGCCAGCGCTGAATTCTTGCCATTTTCCAGCTTCGCGGAAATGACATCCAGCTTCCGGCCGGACGGGGTATTCCGGATTTCTTCCAGCTTGGAAATGACAATGGTTCCCGCGTTGATTTTCTGGTCGTATCTGGCCGCGTCGAAGGTGTCGACGCGAACGGTGTCCAACTGTTCCAGTTCGCCATACTGCCGAAAATTCGTATTTTCGGCGTACTCAATCGGCAGTTCGAACAATCGTCCACCTGAGACTTCCTCTTGATACCCTTCGCCTTTGAGCGCGAATAGCAATGCGCGCGCGTTAAAGACGGCGTCTGTCGGTTTGTCTCCGATGACGGCTTCCCAGACAGTCGCGACGACTTGGCCCAGATTAGGATCTGCCACGGCTTACGCTCCTGGTGTTAGTGAATCCCCAAGCGATCCGCGAGTTCGCGACGGAATGCGTCCCGCGTTGATCCGTTGATCGGACCTGTCGTTCGTCCTTGGACGGTTGTTCCCGGCGATCCGCCAGTCGACGCCGCGCGCGAACGCGTCGCCTGTTCCTCCGTCCATTGCTTTTTCAAGGCTTCGTCGCGTCCTGGTGCGTAATGGTCGCGATAGGCGCGCTGGTAAGCGCTGTGAAGGGTGACGCGCTTGTCCTGCTTCATCAGTTGCGCGATATGACCGCGCAGATCGGTGAAGCCTTCCCAAGTCTCCGCTTCTTTGATGAGCGCGAACGCCTTGGACTCGATCTGCTTCATGAATTGCGCGCTGGCTGCTTCCTGCTGGACCTGTCGAAATGGCTGGATCTCTTTGTTCCAGTCCGCGCGGATCTTTTGCATCAAGCGCGCTTCGCGCCACGCTTCGCGCTTCGCCAGTTGCGTATTCGAATACAGCAATTGTCCGTCTGCGGTTCTCAGATCGGGCGGAGGTTCGTCATCCTGCGGAGCGGCGATTGTTTGCGGTTGCTGTGGCTGTCCTGGACGGCTGACCTGGTATCCGTAGTGCTGCGCGAGCGCGAGAAAGAATTGATGCGGATCGCGCGCGAGTGCTTGTAGATACGGAGCGGCGACGCGAAAGTCCTCTGGCGTGACACTCGCGGCCATCTGGATATACGGCGCGAAGTCCGATTCGAACTTCGTCCGCGCTTCCTTCATCCATTGGTCGCGGATGGCCGGATCGATCTGCGGCGTCGTCGGCGGCGTCGTCGCGGGCGGCTGGAACGCTTTCGACAGTTCCTGCTTGAACCAACCGCCAGACGGCTTCGCCGCTGGCGTCGACGGAACGGGACTGGACGATGTCGACGGCGACTGGCTGGGAGTGCTTGGCGTCGACGACGGAGCCGGAGACGGAGCGGCTGGCGCGCTCGTCGCGGGAGTCGTCGTCGCTGGCGTTGACGTCTCGGCCATGACGTAAACGCCGAGAGAATAAGGGAAAAGCGGTTCGGTGTCAAGAAATTGACGGACGGTGTCAGAAAACCGACTGGGCGGCTAACTGACGCGGAGCCGACAGCGGCACGTAACGATGACGCCGTTTGACGTAATGGAGAGTTCGGCTTGATGGCCTTCCGTCGTCCGACCATTCCAGCAGCCGACACAAAAGACGCGCGGTTCTATGCGACGCGCATTCAGCATCCGTTGATATTGCTGAAGGATCTTCGTTTCCTCTGGCAACAGTCGGATCGTCGGCAGGTTTGCCGGTTGTCCGTTCGCGTCGAAGATGAGACCTGTTCCCGAGTCTCCGAGTACGCGCGCGGTATTCGCTAGCTTCGTCGGTAAGTCCGTCGTCCCGCGCGGACCGACGTAATTCCGATCTCCGCAACGACAGCGCACGGAGATCGACGCGCTCCCGACAATGACGCGCATTCCTGGATGACGTCCCAGCGCAAAACAGATCTCGCATGACAGCGCTTCGCGGAGTCCGAGATTGTTCCAGACGACGCCGGACGCGAAGAATAGCGTCGCTTCGTCATAGGACAGCGGATGGACAACTGGCGTCGACTCTGGGATGACGTCGCGTTGGATGTCAGACGGATCGCGCTCTGGACCAGTGGACGACTCCTGCTGGCCTTTCATGCGATGGCCGGTCCGATTCAGCAAGTCCCAGTATTCGGACTTCGTCTCGACATAGACGGGAGTGTTTCCCGTGTGTTCGATCCAGCGCGGACCGTCCCAGAGCGCGTCGGTATGAACGGCTGGCGCATCGTGCTTTTTCATCGCAGCCGCAATGGAGGAACACCGATGAAACTTAGAAGCAACCAGATCGCCGCGACGACAATGATCACGCGGATCACGATCTTAAACGGCGCTGGCATCGGCAGATAGGTTTCGATCAGATACGCGACGACGCCGAGAATCACGAACCAGAATAGCAGTGTGAAAATCGGGATCATGCGATGTCCCTCTGATTAGCGATGTCCTCCAGCTTCCGTCGCGTCGGCGGCGTGCTGATTGAGCGGCGACTGTTCCAAGGCTGGACCTGGATGCTGCGCGGCTGGCAGTTGTGGCGGTTGTCCTGGAGCGGCTGGACTGTGGACCGCGTTCGCCATTAAACCCGCGTGCTGTGTTTGCATCGCGATTGTTTGCTGGAGCGCTTGCGGATCCATCTTGAATCCACACTGTCCCAGGATCGACACGACCATCGGATTCGTGAGATCGACGGCTGTCAACGACAGCGACAGCGACGGCTTATCGGGCGGAGGTTGCGGCGGTTGAACGACCATGCGCGCGGGATCGAGCCGATAGACGGTCGCCAGATGTCGACGTGATTCCATCGCGTTGAATCCCGGATCGCGGACGGTTAGCTGGTAGAAGTCCAGCGCTTCCTTTTTCTCTGCCGCGACGTCGACGCGGACCGATGAATCCGGCTTGACGTCATAAACGTATCGACCAGCAATCGTCGTCTTGTCCCATGCTTGGAGTTCCTGAGCCGCATTCGGTCCGACGACTTTTGTGTACTGCGGCAGATCCGCGAATTGCTGAAGTAGTCCGCCGATTCCCTCCGCAATCGTCACAAACCAGGACAGGACGCGTCCGCGCTCCGCATCCATGCGAACGTCAGTATTCGACTGGATCAACTGCAATTCCGTCGCAGTCTTCGTCGTGTCGGTTGTGACTCCCTGTTGATTGCTTCCCAGTGCCCACGTCTGGTTAATGTCGTTCTCGATCATGTCGCCGTATGTCGACGTCTCACGCGGGAGCGCGGCTTGTGCGACGACACCGATCAATTCGTTTCCTGGTCCGTCGAGCGGAATGATCGCTTGCATTTCTCCGGTTGCGATCTTCGCGATGTCCGCTGGATCCATTCGATTCCTGTCGACCCAGCGCATCGGAATCGATCTGGCCTTTTGCATCATCTGGAGAGTTCTGATCTTGCTTAACTCGTCCGTCTGAAAGCGCGACATCTGCGTATCGCTAGCCGGAAAATGCCAGTCCGACGTATAGCGAAGCGTCAAGACCTTGATCGGATTACCGCGCACTCCCGCGATCTGTTCGCCGTCCTGGTCGAATTGCTGCCACGGCGAATCCTCGTGCTTGTATGGATCGTCGATCCCGTCGACCAGGACCAGCAGCCGGAATTTGTCTGGATTCGGTTCGGTCAAATCGATCTTGCTGGCGCGATACCAGATCTTCGTACAGCGGCGTCCCTGTCGTCGCGACGTCGTATACGGACGACGAATCAATCGATCATCGTCCAGGATATTGATCGGTCCGCGACCAGCGCGCGTCCCTTCCGGCAGATCCAACGCAGAATCATCAACGTAATACTGAAAACCCAACCAGTCCGCATCGTCGTAATTGCTACCCGTGAAATCTTCCGGAACGAGTAATTTCGCCGGAGTCCCGCGACGCACGTAATAGCGCGGATACTGGACCAGGGGCGGCGTCGCGGGCGGCGTCGACAGTCCGAAGACGGCTCCTGGTGCCATTGGCGGAGCCGGAGCCGCTGGCAGGACATGACCTTCGAAGCCGACTTCCACAAACCCGATCCCGGTCATGAGGACATCGGTGAGGACTTCGTCGATAGCGACTTTGCTGTTCACGCCATGCGGTCCCAGCATTTCATTCAGGACACTTTCGAACGTGGGGACAGCGGCTGCACAGTCCGGCCGTTTCGGACTGAGGACAACGGTTGGCGTTCTGAAAAACAGTTGCGCGCGCTTCGCTTCGGTCTTGAAAAAGTCGACGTTGACCTGGATGAATTCCGCTTGCGGGAACGTCGCGATGGTATACGGCTGTCCGCGATAGCGTTCAACGTTCGTCTGCCATTTCGCGAGTTCGCGGGTAATCCCGTCCTTCGCCGCTTGGATTTCTGACTGCCAGAACTTCAGGCTGCCGACTCCGTCGCCTTCAGGGAGCGGACGGACGAGCGGAGCGGCAGTCGGATCGATGGATGGAGCAGTCGGCGGAGCGGCCAGCGACGGGAACAAGGTCGACGCCATAGCCGGTTGTGCTGCCGCAGTTTACCGGCGACCTTGATCCGTGTCAATATTTTGACGCCGTGGCAAGGCGCGCAAAAACCCACGACGCACTAGCCGATCCCAACAACGAGTTCGGCGGCGACACCGCGCGCTACTGGCTGCGCGTCAAAGCCGCGAAGGACGCGTCCGCGCGCGCGATGGACGCCGCCGTCAAGCACGTCGAGCGCGAACGACTCCTCCATCCGAACACGGTCACATGGCATCCGCACGCACGTTGTTGCTGGTGTGGAGGACGCTTCTGGAACGCGCTCGATGTCTGGTTGTGCTCGTCGCCAGCGTGCACGGCCAGACAGAACGCGTGGTCCATGTGGCGTCCATCGACCGAACCAGGACATCCGCCGACGGCGGTCTATGTCCCGACACCGCGCGCGGTCGATTTCTTCGAACAACAATTAAAGACAATGCGCGTGCTCTACGGCGGAGCGGCTGGCGGTGCGAAGTCGCATACGCTCCGCTGGGGTCTGTATCGCTACGCGCTCGCGATCCCGAATTTCTCCGGCTTGTTGCTCAGACGCACATACAAAGAACTGGATAAGACGCACCTGGAGCGGATGATTCGGGAACTGCCGACTATCGGCGGCGTCTTCCGGACGTCGGATCGGTCCGCCGTCTTTCCGAACGGCGCGAAGATCTCCGCTGGCCATTGTGAGACCGACTCGGATGTCATCGCGTATCTGTCGACCGAATACGACGTCATTGTCATTGACGAACTGGTGACATTCCCAGAAGGACCAGCGCTGGAGATCATGAGCCGCGCGCGGACCAGTAATCCGTCCGTGCATACCGCGCTTGGCGGTGCGAAAGTCTGGGCGGCGACCAATCCGGGCGGACAAAATGCGCGCTGGGTTAAGGATCTGTTTGTCGACCGGGAGCCGGATCCCGAAACGTATCCGCGTTATCGGGCGGATGATTACGCGTTCGTCAGTGCCAGACTCGACGACAATCCGTATCTGGATCAGAACTACCGATCCACGCTGGAACAGTTGCGCGAGGAACGACGGCGACAACTGCTGGAAGGCGACTGGACCGCATGGGACGGACGGTTTTTCTCGGAATGGCGTTCGACCGTCGACGAACAACCGTGGCACGTCGACGATCCAATCATTCCGGCCGAATGCGACTGGGTCGGATCGCTTGACTGGGGATTCAATGCTCCAGGAGTCTTCGCGCTCTGGGCCTGTTTGGAAGACGGTCACTACCATCGGGCGGTCGAACTGAAATTTTCCCAGACGCCAGCGCCAGTCGTCGCGACGCAGATCTGGAAGCTGATTAAAGCGATGATTCCAGAATCCGCACGGCTCCGTTACATCGTCGCGGATCCGTCCATGTGGAACAAGTCCGGACATGGACGCGGCGAAGCTATCGCGGAGACGTTGTCGCGCTGTCGTCTGCCGATGCGACGCGGCGACAATACGCGCGGTGCGAACGGCTGGCAGCAATGCCACGATCTGTTGAGACCGGCTCCGGACGGACGTCCCTGGATCAGCGTAAATCCGCGCTGTAAGTATTTTCTGCGAACGGTCCCGATGCTGGGACAGAGTCCGAACGATCCGGACGATCTGGACACGACGGGCGATGATCACGCGGCGGACGACTTCCGATACTTCTGCAATTCGCGTCCGAGTCCGACGCGACGGAAAGCGGAGCAGATGCCGCAACAGGCTATCGGTCGGACCCTCCAGGATCTCCGGGCGAAGTTCGCTTAACCCGCGTCGCCGCGCGCGCTTCGGCACAGTGCCGCGCGTTAGCGAGCCATCTTGCGAACCGGAGCGCCAGACTTTCGTCGAGCAGCGCGAGCCGGTTCCAATCCCGTCGAACGCTGTCCGAGATCGTCAAGTTCCTGGATAAGTTGTCTCCGAATTTCGGCCGGAGAACGTGGCACGGATTCGACACTGGCGCGATCTGGCGTTTCAGGTGTGACACGACGACGACTCCGTGAATCCTTGGGAGCGCTTGTCTGTATATCAGACGTCACGGAAACGTTGCCGGTACTCTTTGGTCTAAGCATCCGTTCTGAGACGTTTCGCGACTGCAACTGTAGTGAAATTTTCACGGCAGTATGCGCGCGGATTAGTGCGTCCTTCTCCTGGTCGGACAACGCCATCCAGAGAATATCGAGCGTCGACAGCGGTTCCAGTTGCCGCGCGGGACCGAAGATCGCGAGTAACAGATCGGCGGCGTCCGTCTGGCCAGCCAGCCGGAGGACGTCGAGCGGATCGTGTCCAGTCGCCAGCGCGAGCCGCAAACACGGTTCGATCTCGACGCGGTAGCGATACTCCGGACGAAAGATCCGACTGATGACGGATTCCGGCAATCCCATGGCGTCCGCGAGCGCGCGTTGCGTGCGGAAGCGCGCGTCCGGACCGATTAACAGTGTCAAAAAACGTTTCCAGTTCTGGAGAGATTCGTTGCTGAATGAAATTTCTGTCATCAGGTTCTTGACTCCCGGTTCAAGCGGCGTATATTGACTGCAATGAAATCACTGACGGAAAGGAAGCACGCCGCCCCGATAACCCAGCGGGACCGCGAAGTCCTGACACTGATCCGGCTGGAACGCGGCTGGAGTTATACGGAAATGGCGGAACGCATCGGCGGAATGACCGGACCCACGTTGTTCCGGATCGTTGAAGACAAACAACGCTGCGCGCGAGCGACCACGATGTATCGCATCCGGCGATTTCTCGACGAATACGCGTAGAGGGACCGACGATGAAGACCTCCGCCGATGATCAGAAATACATGTCAACGCGCGATATTGCGCGGGAATTCCGGTTTGTCCGTGAGGACGGATCGCTGGACCTGAAAGCCGTGCGGCATCTGTTGAACCAGGAGTCCTATCGGCTTCGGATCGTGACGATGGGCGGACGACGGCTGCTGGTCTATCGCGAAGACCTGGAAAAGTGTCTGGAGCCGCGAGCGCGATCCGCATCGGTAACGCAAGGAACGTAATGGCCCGGAGTCTAGCACGGACGGAGACTTGACAATGGACGTTGCCTTGCTGAAAGTATCTGCCTTCGTCCTCGCGCTCCTGGTCGCTGGAGCCCTGGTCTCCAGACTGTCCGCCAAAGCGCTGGACTGGATCGTGTCGCTGATTCTCCGGTAGGAGGAGCCGTGACCAAGACGTCGCTTGTTCCGTCCGCTGTCCCAGAGACCGTCCCAGCGGACAACCTGGTGCTGATGTTCGAACGGCTGGCGACGAATCCAGACGTCGACGTCGCCAAGCTGGAGCGTCTGATCGCGATGCGGGAACGGATCGTCGCGCAAGCGGCGAAGACGTCCTTCGATACCGCGTTTTCCGCCATGCAAGGCGATCTCCCAACCGTCGTCGAAGACCGGCGGACGAATTACGGCCGGTTTGCGACGCTGGAGCAGATCATCAGCACGATCCGCCCAGTTTTGACCCGTCACGGATTTTCCCTCTCGCACCGAACCGAATGGCCGCAGCCGAACGTGGTCAAGGTCATCGGCATTCTGGCGCATCAGGACGGACACCAGATCGACACGGAATTCCTGTCGGTCGCGGACACGTCTGGCAGCAAGAACGCGATCCAGTCACTGGGTTCCGCGATTACCTATGGGCGGCGATATACGACCAATAGCCTGTTGGGAATCGTTACCAGCGACGAAGACGACGACGGAGCGGCTGCAGGACGTCCGGTCCAGCAGTCGCCGGTCCAGACGACTCCTGAAGGCTTTTATGACTGGCTGGCGGAACTCCAGCTAGTCGCGGACGAAGGAACGGAAGCCTTACACCGCGCTTGGAGGGAATCGTCGAACGATTACCGGCGACATCTGGTGACATTCGATAATTCGCGCTGGGAAGCGATGAAAGCGCACGCGAAAGCGCGACAGACGCCGAGGGAGCACGAATGAACGTCATCAACGTCGAACAACGGACACCAGACTGGTTCAAGGCACGGCTGGGACGTCTGACCGGATCGTATGCCGACGACATGCTGGCGACGATCAAGAGCGGCGAAGCGGCTGCGCGACGCGATCTGCGGATGCGGTTGGTCTGCGAGCGCTTGACCGGCCAGACCTACGAAGACACGTTCATGTCGGCGGCGATGATTCGCGGTGTTGACCTGGAGCCGGTCGCCTTCGCCGCGTATGAAGCCTTGACCGGCCAGATCGTCCAGCGCGTCGGCTTCTGCGCGCATTCGGAGATCATGGCTGGTTGTTCGCCGGACGGTTACTTCGACGACTTCCAGGGTCTGTTATCGCTGAAGGTACCGAAGACGACGACGCATATCGGGTATCTGCGCGCGAACAGATTTCCGCCTGAATACGTGCCGCAGATGCTGTGCGAACTCTGGATTACTGGCGCACAGACGTACGACTTCCTGTCGTTCGACGACAGGCTCCCGCTGGACCTGCAGACGTTCCATATTCGCGTCCAACGCAACGATGCCGCTGTCGCGGAGTTCGAAACGCGCGCGCTCGCGTTCCTGGACGAAGTCGACCGGGAACTGGAAGCCTTGGAGCAGTTGCGACGGAGTCGCGCCGCATGAATAAACACCACGATCCCGCAGAAATCGGCCATCTGGTCCGCGCGTCGGAAGCGCGGTTGGTTGGCGAGATCAACGGACAACGCGTCGTCTGTCATCGCGTGCCAGACACGGATCCTAACGATCAACCGCGCTGGCGAGTCATGATCCGACCAGCGGAGAAGCGCGAGGACCAGCGATGACGTCCTGGATCGTCTTCGTCGACGACGCGGGCAATTACGCGTTCGACGAAGCGCGCGCCTTCCGCGCGTATCTCCAGAAATTCAAGGGACAGGAACTCATCTTTACCATTAAACGACGGTCGTATCGCCAAGGGTCTCAGTCCATGCGGTATTACCGTGGCGTCGTGATTCCGGATGTCGCACTGGCATCCGGCTATGTCGATCCGGACGACTACGAATCCGTCCATGAGGGAATGGCATGGAAGTTTCTTCGTTTGCCCGATGGAAACTTCGGAGAACCCAGACGACGGTCGACCGGCAAGGACGATCTGTCGCAAGAGGAAATGTCGCATTACATCGATCAGGTGATTACGTACGCGGAGACGTCGATTCCTGGTTGCTGGATTCGTCGTCCGGAAGATGTCGATTTCTCCAAGATCGTCGATCCCGGTTGGCACTGACATTTCCGCCACGACATTATGGCAACTGGATTGAACGGTTGGTTGACGTCTGGCACTCGAAAATCTGGCGATGACGTGCGAGATCTGCGGAGGACAGGAGGCTAAGAGAACAACGCGGCCATTAAATGGACTGCCGCGCGATGTCATCTGTTGCGACTTGTGCCGCGCGGCTGTGAAGCGATGCGATCTGGGAGTGACAATTCACGATGACGGAGTGTTACTCGAAATCTACGGGATCGATGGACGCGGACGACATCACCAGGGACTGACTGGCGAGTATCGAACGTGAAAGTACTACCAACGGAATTCTTGTCAGATGGAATCGCGAAAATGTCAGTAGAACAAATCGGCGGCTATCTGCGGCTCGTTCTCTACAGCGTCGACCATGGCGCAATTCCGCTCGACGATGCCGAGCGCGCGCGCATCATGGGACTGCGAACGTCGCTGCAAGCGACGCGCGTCTGGCGAGGGATCGCGGCGAAGTTCGTCCGATACGACGACGGTTGGCGGAGTCCGCCGCTCGAAACGCTCCGCGCGGCGACTCAGGCTATCGGCCAGCAGAACCGCGAAAACGTCGAACAACGATGGAAGAAACGCAAGAAAGAAAATACGACCGTAATACGACCGTATTACGACCGTAATACGACCGTATGCAATCAAGATCTTATTCCTAAAGATCTTCAAGATCTTGATCAAGATCTTAAGATCTTTCTTGATCATAAAGATCTACGTTCTACTCCCAGTCAACGTATTGCGGTGAGGCATAAAACGGCAAAACCCGCGAAACGCGAAATCGACAAATCCCCAGCAATTATGAGTTTTCCGACCGTTGGCGGATCGCAAGACTGGATCTTGACAGAATCGGCTTATAAGCAACTGCAGACGGATTTCCCCGCGCTGGACATCGCGGATCAATGCCGACGCGCGCACGCGTGGCTTATCGGCAATCCGGATCGGCGGAAGACGCCGCGCGGCATGATGCGCTACCTCGTCGCTTGGATGACGCGAGCGACGGATGCGCCATTACCAGCGCCGAACGGACCGACAACCTACGGCAAGGGACAGCGCACAGTCGACGCGGTCAATCGTGGCATTGCGGAGTTTCTGGAAAGTAAACGCAAGTGACATCTGCCATGTGCGCGCGTTGTTTACACTGGAAGCGTCGGGATACGTCTTCCGGGATTTGTTGGTTCCACGGGGTCCGTGTGGCCCCGAATGACCATTGTGGCGAATGGACGCGAAAGGCCATATGGATCACAAAATCAGTCTCCAGCAGTCGTCCGAGATCATCGGTAACGCGCTCGCGCATCTGGCCATCGCGCGCGGCTCGCTGATTGACGACGCGCTTCAGTCTCGCGTCTACCTGGAGGGACTGATCGACCTAGACCCGCATCTGGTCGAACGTGCCTGTCGCGCGCTGGGTCTCATCAAGCGCGAACCATATGAGCCGGTTTTACCGAGCGTCGGCACGATTCGCGAACGTGTCGAGATCATTGCGAAGGAATACGCCGAGCAGGATCGTCGCGCGTTGGTTGCGCCGATGCCGGACGATGCCGACAACGATCCGCGTTCCTGGATCTACTGCCGCGACTGCGAGGACAACGGCTGGCAGACGCTATGGTGTCCTGGAACGCACGCCGAGACGCGCGCGAAGTCGTCGGACCGTAATAGCACGCTGAAGACGCGCGCTTGTGACCGGCCCAACGCGCATCCCGCGCATTCCTACGCGCGGCGATGCGACTGTCGCCAGCGCAATCCGAAACTGAACCCGTATGCGTATACCTCGACGCTCGCCAAGTGAAAAGCAGATCCAGACGGACATTGTCCGGATGCTGGAGTCCATCGGCGCTGCCGTCTACGTGCTGGGCACTCGACGACGTCGCGGCGACTTCCAGGGGACCAATCAGACGCCCGGTATTCCCGATCTGTATGTCGTGCTGCCCGCGCGCGGTGAGATTGCCGCGCGGCATCTGTGGATCGAAGTGAAAACGCCCGGAGGACGAATGCGTCCGGCTCAACAGGTCTTTGCGGACCTGTGCGAATCGACCGGCATGTCTCACGTCTGGGGAGACCTGGACAACGTCGTCGGCTTTCTGGAGCGCGGCGGATGGCTCAAAGCCGCCTAAGGGAGGGTCCATGCGATGTGAACTACTCGGCAGACCATTACAGAGCGCGCTGATTGAACGGTCCGATCCGAACCGACTTCCCTGGATCGCGTATTGGACGCCGAAGTATGGACACGTCGTCCATCCGCTCGACGATTGTTCGGCTGGCTTCGTCGTCGCCTTCGATCCGTGTTACGGACTGGTCGGACGCGAGATCGACGGTTACCTGGAGATCGCGTATGCGACGGCTCCTGGTGACAGTGATGTCTGCGTCCAGCGGTTCGAGCCGACGCGCGCGGCTATGCGCTCGTTCAGGTTGCCGGAGGACGGACAGGACGCATTGACGGAGCCGCACGGACGGACACGACGGACACGTCCGGCCACCATGCGCGCGCACTAAAAAAAGCCGAAAGATATGTACGAAAGAATGTGCTAGTGTACTCCGTTGTCCGGAGACATGGTCGGCTCCGGATGCTGCGCGATCCTGGACGCGCGTGACATCGGCAACGCATAGCGCGCGCGCTCCAGCGGTCCCAGCGCGAATCCGGATAATGAGTACAAACGTTGCACTATTGCCGGAGGACTGACTAATGGCCCGTGTCTATGACGCGACCTTTGTTGGAAAGATCTTCATTCAGGACGACGAACCGCCGGAGCCGCAACCGCCCGAACCGCCCAGCGGTCAAACGGCGATGCTCACGGCGAACGACTTGGACTACGTCGGCTCCTACGTGCCAGATGCGACCAGCGAAGGACTCCAGAATTACGCGTCGTACTCCTGGGGAGTTCCCGCGTTTCGCTGGATCGATGGCGTCAAATACATGTATCTGCGCGGTCCCTCCGAAAAGATCTCCGGCTGGCCGGATTGGCCCAGTCTCTGTCTGTGGAGAGTTCCGGAGCCGACGAAAGGATCTCCGGCATCGTGTGCGCTCGCGAAGGTGTGGCCGAATTCCATTACCGGAGGACAGCCGCATTCGTACGACACAGGTGTCATGGTGGCACATGGCGAAGCGGCCATCATGTATCCGATTGTCTGGCATCCGGATATGTCACTGCTGATGTGGCAATACTCCGGCATCTACAACGGGAATCTGTCGAACCCAGTCTTGGGCTATACGGAACTGCGCGATGACGGGACGTCGCGTCCGTTCGGTCCGTGGCGTTGCGACCTGCACAGCAAAAAGGTGAATTCCTTCATCGCGCCGATTCCGTCGCGCTATCACGCTGCACTCGGCGGACGACAATGGATCAGCGGAGGGAAAACGCATTCGCAGATTGACGGGGGGAATATCGGCGCGGGCTTGCACGCGATTACATTGCCGGATCCGTCGACACCGTGCGACGCGCTCTATCCGGATCAGCACGCGAGTTTCCATGCGCTGTCCTTGCTGGACTACGACATGCAAAACCCGCAACCGCGTCCGCAGAACGCGGAGACCGATCTGTGTAACTGGAACTGCGCGCTTCCTGGTCCGCCAGCCGGTTGCAATGGCATCTATGATTCCGCGCAAGGCGGACCCATCCAACCAGGGATGCCCTTCTTTTCCGGCAGTAAACCGGCTGCGGCGTCGTGCGTCGATTTCCTGGACGGTTGCTGCTGGATTGACACGCCGACCAAGCGCGGCGTCTTGTTCTGCGGTCAAGCGAATCTGACGCCGCCCGGATCGCCGCGCTCGCATCAATGGTACGGCGCGAATCCGTGCGCGCATGGCCAGACGGATCGGTCGTGGGAAGCGACCGGACCAGGAGCCGGATGCGTCGCTGTTATCGGCCAGTTCTTCGATCCGGACGCGCTGATGCCGGTTGGTCGACGTCTCCGGAGCGCACAAAGCGTGCTGCCGACAGAGGAATTTCTGTGGAACACGATCTGTCCGGAGACCGGCATGTATGCCGGTTGCACGTCGGCGGTCTCCGCGTGCGTCTTCGATCCGGTTGATCAAACCGTGACGCTCGTTCAGCGGATCGGCTACGCGCGCAATTACACGATAATGCCGCGATTCTTTGTCTTTACGGTGAAGTCGTGAAAGCGAAAACCGACAGCGATTACTTGCGCGAATACGCGCGCTTGCTGGGCGGAAAGCTCACGGTCGGTTTCTCGGATGATCTCGATCTCGATCTCGATCTCACAGAGATCGAATACGCGATCTGTATTCGTGCGTCGGAGGAGATCGCGAAGTCGTTTACGAATAACATCGCTGGCCAGTGTGCGGACTGCGGCGTCGACATCGTCTGGCGTCCCTGTATGCCAGACGGTCCGGTCAAGATCTGTATCCGCTGCGCGGTCGCACGCCAGCGACGCGTTCTGATGAAGGCGGACTTGGAACGGCAGAGGAACTAACATGCTGCTGATCGAGATCGTCAACGACAAGACCGGGACCGATCAGTCCGCGAACTATACCGTCCGCGTGGTCAGCACGCGGACGGTATCGACGGGACAACCGTTCGGGCTCGAAACGCTCGCGCTGGGACACGTCACGGGACACAACCGCGCGGACGGCTGGCGCAAGCTGGTGCGCGACGTCGCGGACCTGTTGACGATCCGTACACTGGAGCGTCAGTCGGAACCGCATATCGTCGGCACCGATCCGCCGACATCAGAAAACGATCCGTCTGGACGCTTTAGAAAATGACCGACGACGACGATCCGTTGTCCTTCGACCTAGACGATCTGGCGCGCAAGCTGGGACTCCCAGCGTTGCCAGAATGGACGTTCGTCCTGGACGCGAACGACTTCGCGCATCCGGAGCCGAACGTCTATCGCTGGTCGCAATGGATGGAGCGGTCCCAGAAAGACGGCTCGCGCATCGTGGCCCAAGACAGGATCGGAGACGTCTTTGTCTCGACGGTCTTCCTTGGTCTGTCGTTCGACGGGGATCTGTGGGAGACGATGATCTTCGGCGGACCGCATGATCAGTACCAGCGTCGCTACCAGTCGAAGCACGACGCGGAGCGCGGCCATACGTTCGCGCTCCAACTGGCGACCGGCGACAAGACCCACGATGACGACCCGGAGGATGCCGCATGATAGCCCGACGAACTCATCGTCCAGTTCTTTGGCGATCTCCTCCTCGCGCTCGATCCCGGACCCGTTCGGCTTCGCGCTGTTTCGTCTTCCCGAAAGACGGCGGACACGTCAAATGCGCGACGTCCGTGCCACTGCCGACCCTCCACGATCTGATGAATTCGTTCCTCCTGTCGCAGGAGCGCGACCGGCCGTCCGACTGGCCAAACTAACGCGCGCTCCCACAACCGCTCCCGCGTGGCCAACCAACGTCTGTCACGACGCTTGCTCTACGGTCCCGCCATCCACATGTACCGTATCGCGCAGAACAAAAAAATCCGCGACGTCGCCGCGAAAGCCAAACTGTCCGCGTCCTTCCTCTCCTCCGTCGAATCCGGTCTCCGCCGCCCCACAATCAACGTCCTCCACCAGATCGCCGCCGCCCTGAATATCCCCGTCGACCACTTGACGCAGTTGGCCGATCCCGACCTCCAAAATGACGCGCTCCTTAAATCCATCGCCGTCCTCTTCATCAACGCCTATCTGCCACGCCACGCCATCCGCTCCCCCTTCAAAGCCGACCGCTGGTCCCCAGATGATGACGACTAACACCATATGTCCATCCGATACCGCTTCTCTATCTCAGGCACCGCCGCAGACGGACAAACCTGGACCGCATCCGGCTTCGTCGACACCGAACCAGGAGACTTCAGAACCGCAACCGATCTCGCCATGCGCTCCGCATTCGCTCAACTAACAGGAGGACAAGCGGTCTACGGATTCCCAGGTCTCGCCTGTAACGGCCCGTATCGCGTTACTTCGTTCTTGCTCGCACTCCCAGACAACTAACACTGTCCGATACCGGACATGCGGCCAGATCTCTTTGCTCTTTTTTTTTCTTCTCCTGTCAGCACTCGCCCCACTGACACCAGACCGACACCCTGACACCAGCGAGACTGACACTCCTATATAAGGACATCTTCGCGGAGAGAGACCGCTTCGCCCCCCGTGAAAGGTCCTAGGATCCTTCCGGGATCGGTCCGCCCGAAAGCCGGATAGGGCATAGGCTGTGCCATCACCCTCCAAACGTTATGTTCTGCAATTTTCTGCAAAATCATTCAATGAATTTAACGAATCGTAACTAAGTGGCACTGGCCTAAGTCGTGTCTGCGAGCGCTGTATATACAGTGTGACCACGTCTAAAGATGGCGTCTTGGACAGGCTCCGGCCGGACCCTGGAGAGTAAGTTACCTTGAGAGAGTCGAATTGTGGTAAGTTATTGATTCTAAAGGCAATGCCAAAGCGACATAATATACATTATCGGACATTGACGTTTTTCCTAAGGATTTTACGCGTCTTCGTCGTCCTCTAAGACTTTCGCCTCTTTCGGTAGCATCAGCACTTCCGGCAACGGCCCAGAACGGCCGTCGACTCCAGGCATATTGATTTGAATAAGCGCGGCTGGCGTCGCGTCCTGTTCGCGCGGTTTGCCATACGCGTAATGCCACAGAACGATCTCTAGCTGCTGCGCGTGTCCGTCTAAGATGCGCTGTTTCAACGACTTGCGATACTTCGCAGAACTGATGAATTTACGAGCCATAGCGCGCGCTTCGCTACTGATGCGACCTGGAACTCCCAGACGGTTTTTCGTCCTGAATGGCTTTGACGGTTCCTCTGTCGGACCTACTGAAGGCGAAGCCAATTGTTCGTTGTTTTGTCTCGGCATTTCTCTATCTTTTAATGTTTAGCTGACAGGACGCGATTAGACGCGCGTTCGTGTGTCTTGGAGCGTTCTGGAGGTTTGTGGAGCGCGGGAGTGCTGACATTTCGGACCGTTTGGGGCGGCTGTGCGATCTGTCGGCTTCATCGGCGGCTCGCGCGCTTAAGTTAGGACCATTGTTGGGCCATCGCATCCGCGATGCCGGGAAATGTTTGGGAGCGTCTGGCGGAACGGTTTGATGGGCCAAGTTTGTTCTGGCCGGAGTCGGTTTGGTTCTGCCAGCGCGGTTGTCCGTTGACCAGTCGTGGGAAGGCCAGACGTGTCGAGATGAGCGGCGGTAGTCCTTTGAGCCAAAGGCACGTCGCTTTACTGGCGTCGTCTCCGAACTGGTAGGGCTGAATCAGTTGCTGGTAGGGACCGATGAGTGTGCGTGCGTAGCCGTGCGGGACGGGGTTTTCGACAGCGATTCGCGGGATTGGAGCGTCCAGAAGGTCGCGGAAGAATGTCGCCGCGTCGCGCATGGCGGACCATCTGGCGTCGCTGTAGAGGATGCCGGGAGTCGGGTTTGCCGACGTGCGGTGCAACGCCCAGACGGACGAGCGGCACAGATAGGTGCAGGGCGGATGCGCGATCAGCAAGTCCCAAGAGTCGCGGCGGATGGCGTCGCGGACATCGCAGCGCAAGTGGAACGTCTGGTTATCGGCGGCTGGGACCAGGTCACAGGAATATGCGTCGTGTCCGGCGTGGCGGAACGCTTGGCGGACGATGCCGGACGATTCGCAGCCGACCAGGACGCGCATGCCGGTTTCTACTATAGGAGCGTTGGGTTTTGTGCCTTGTGCCACTGTTGGATCGCTTTGATGAGTCGATTAACCGCTCTGGTCGCCTGAGCGGAGCGCGAACAACTGATGTTGGTGTCTAGGTCGCAACTGACGGAGAGGCAGGACGTTTGCCAGCCTTTACGTTGGCGGACTGGATGGATGGGACGATGACAGCGCGCGCAGCCGACGATCAGCGTGGTTAGTTGTCGGTAAGCGTTGCTAGACCTGTCTTCCGGTAAGGCGACTTCGATTCGGTGTGGGGCCGGACGTTTGGGGAGTTCGACCCGTAGATATGGGACGATGGCTGGCCAGATGGGAGCATCTGGCAAGTGCGCGACGTTGATCAGTGTGTCAGTTGTTCGCATGAGCACGTCACAAGGCGATTAAACGGTCTCAGCGCGACGAACGCGCGTCGCGGGTAGTAAGACGGCTGGGACCAGAGATCGACGCTCCTATCGCCATTGCAATCTTTTTCTACACTTCAAGCGAGTAGAGCAGTGCCTTGCTGTGGAAGACGTTGTCGAGCGGATGCGTCTTGATGACGTCTTGCCAGACGGTCGCGAGGATTTCTGACAGCGTTGGACTGTGAATCAGATACGGCGTTGTTGACGCTTGTTGGATGTCAAAGTACGTAGTTCGTCCTGAAACCCAGAGGAGCCGATCCAGGTCCAGGACCGACGACGCGGCTGTGAGCGTCAGCAGCCGGAGGAAAGCGCGTCGGGATGCCATGGCGGTTCGTTCGTCTGGTCGCTCTTCGCGTCGAAACTCTCGGAAATCTGGCGTCTGGCGCATTCGCGCAGACACGGATGGAACCATTCGTTCTTCAGCCGCTCTTCGCTCTCCGTCAACGTCACGCCGGGAGCGGCCAGCCAGAGCAGGACGCGTCGCATCTGCCGCAGTTCGACGTTCGATAGCAGTTGCACCGCCAGATCGACGATGGGCGGTTTGGGCGGCGTGCTCTGGCGTTGACGGGCCAGCCGTGCGGTCTGTTCACGGTCGCGGCGTCGCTGTTGTGCCAGACAGCGATTACGTTCCGCTTGCTGGTCCGCGCGGACTTGTTCGGCTGGCGACAATCGCCGCTTGGACAAGCGTCCGTCGAAGTTCGGCTGATGGACGAAGGCGCCGAGACTGCGCGCGCCAACGTCGGGCGACAGAATCTGCAGACCCGTGCGCAGCCGTTCCTCGCGAAACAGTTCGCGAATCTCGGTCAGCGTCGGAATCTCCAGCGCGCTCCGGCCCGTGTGACTCCAGTCGCTGTCGGAGTAGTTTTCAATCGCCGGATCGTTGGCGTGAACCCTCATCGTCGCCGCCCATTTGAGATATAGCAGGGCCAGTCCGAGCACGACCAGCGCGACGACGACATACCAGCGTCGCTTGCGCCGGAAGATCCATCGGAAGACCCACACGGATTCACTTGCGCTCCTGGAGCCGTTGCCATTCGCGCGTCTGGAAATACGCCCGAATCGAGACATCGTCCAACTTGGCCGCAGCCGTCGCGCCGAAGTCCTTCGTCGCGCGCTCGCGCAGTTCCTTCAGCGAGGGCACGACGACAGCGGAGGTGCCGCCAAAGTCGCGCCGCTGATGTTCGCGTCGTTCCTGTTCCATCGCGCGCGCTCCTGCAGACTGCAGCTTACGCAGCCGTACCGTCGACTTGGCTGGCGCTGCCGCTATAGCCGGGACTCGTCGTCGCGGCGTGGGTTTGCGTGAGCCGGAGACCTTTGACCGTGGCTTCGTTTTCATGGCACCAGAGATCAAACTGCGACTGTGCGCTGTGTTCGCAGACGACTAACTGAAACGGCTGGCCATCCGCATACTGGCCACAACTGCCATCCCCAAACATTTTCAGCGAATCGACGAGACGTGCTTGGTATTCGTCGACGGGACAATAGACGTCGCCTTGATGATGCCAGTGTGACACCATGCCGCGCTTCATCTTCCATGCTTGCTGCCGACTGATACTGCCGTCGTCCGTCAAGACCATTCCGGCTTCGTTAATGTAGTGACAGCCAAGCGGAATGTTATGCGCGGTAATTTCTTCCGCGAAGAACTGCGTAATCGACAACCAGGGATTCGGATACTTGCTATTGCTGCGCGGACTCTGCGTATTGCAGTTGTCGACTTGCCAGCCTTTACAGGCCATCGACATCACGCCATTGCTCCGGAGTGCTTGAATCCAGGGCAACAAGATCGGAGACCAGTAGTCGCGATCTCTATCGCGCATTTCTTCGTGCTGCGATCCGTCGTCCCAGTATTTCCCCCAGTTCCCTCCGAGGAACCAGCAATCGAGATACCGCATCTTCAGACGCAAGCGGATCGCGAGTTCAACGGTCTGATCAATGGTCAGACCGAACGAATTGCAATGGCCGATGGACAACTGGAAATGGGTATAACTTCTGGCAATGTGCGCGTTCATGATCTCGTCGACGACGTCCAGCATTCCGGCTTTGTAATACCGGATGACGTCCATGGCCATAATCGGCGGACAATAGGGTTCGCGATTCTGATTCCATGGCGGCGAGGACACCGTGTATCCGGCCATGTTCGGGAGAAGCGGAATCCCTGGGACTCTCACGCCGAAGTAATCGCCACGCAGCCATTTGAGTTCTGGTTGTGTCGGCGGTAGTTGCGGCCAGACGTTGTCGTACGTGTGGCCAGCCTGAACCCAGACCCCCGGCGTGCCGCTGGGATGCCGACTCCAGTCCGGAATATCAGCAGACGGAATCGACGGTAGCGGACTGCGCGCTGGTTGCGGCCAGACCGGATACGACGTCGGCGGTAGCGGCTTCTTGTGTCCGCCGAACCAAAAGTTACTGCGCGCAGCCGCTTGGACTAGTCGCGTCATCGCGCCGCGCTCGCTTTGTGCGCGCGGACCTTCGGTCCCGCGTGCGTGACATGCGCGGTCTGCGTCTGCGTCGACTGCGAATACGGGATCACGACGCTGATCAGCGCGACGCTGTAAGTCGTCTGCGTGTCGCCGTCATAGTGCAGATAGACGCCGCCATACGGGAGGAAACGTTCCCATGCTCCCGCGGATGGCTTGTCGTCGTCCCAGATTCCACCTGGAGCCATGGACTTAAAGAGTCCAGCGGCAGTCTGCAAGGCGACCAGTCCTTGACCGTCTGGATGCGGAACTTCGGTAACGGTCTCCGGACTGTCGAACGCTTGAACCGATGACAAAGAAATTTCCACGACGCGTCCTCCCGGTTGCGGCGGTTCAGGTTGCGGAGGAATCGGCTCCGGATCGGGCGGCGTTGGATCCGGAGGTTCTGGCTGTGGCGGTTCCGGATCGGGCGGAACGGGATCGGGCGGAATGGGTTCCGGAACCGGAACGAGTTCCGACATCTTCGACGTCGTGTCGACGACGCCGCGCTTGACGGGTCCTTGTTCCGCAATGTTTGGAGACCATGCGAGCAGGACGCGCGCATCGTCGACGCGTCCGCACGGTCCGAACGCTTCGCCCGGATCGACGATCCAGCCGTGCGACGCATCCATCCAGGGACGCAAGACCAGTCCGAGACTGTCACGCCATTCCAGCAGATAGAGCGCGTTCCGCACGCGGAAGACGCGCGGACCGAAACTCGGAGCCGTCTGCTGTGGCGCTGGAAGGCCATGCGTGCGAAGCTGCCGCGCGTTGTCGGTCCAGAGAACTTCCTGAGCGGACAAGGCGGAGAACTCGACGACGACGGCGGACGGTTCATCCCAGAGCAGCCGCGACGGATCAGGATCGCCAACAATCCACGCGCACAATCCGCCCGGACTCTGAAAGTTTTGACGCCCAAACAGCGCTCCCGCGCGCATCGCGTAGAGTTCGCCAGCCGGAACCGACAGACCCCAGCTGGAATAGATGCCGGTCTTACCGTCCTGCAGGAACGCCGCCCAGAACGTCGCGTCTGGCGCATCCGGATCCGTCGCGACGCGAGAAGCGCCACGCGGATCGACCAGGACGCGATTAGAACCGTCCGCGTCGAGCGTCGATAGTTGGGAGTGCTCGTCGTTGCAGAGGACGCGTCCAGCGGCGATCCAGGACGGGTCGTTCCCGGCAGTCGGAGGGACGATCTGGCGACCGTCGACGAAGACTCCTGGTCCGCCATGACCGGCGACCACGACGCCATCCGGACGCATTTGCATACAGGCTTTCCAGCGTCAGAGAACCGACAGAGGCACGCGGATTCTAACGCCGTTCAGTGACAGAAATCTAACGATTTCCGCAAAAAGTCGAGCGTTTTCGCTTAAAGTCGTTAGTTCGACGTTGTTGGACGTTGTTGGACTTACTTGGCTGCGCAGAGCGACGAAACTTGCAAAAAACTTGCAAAAATCTCAGGAATCGCGAGAAACATTAAGGAAAGCGGCCAACCTGGACATGCTCAGCGAGATTTAATCAAGCACGTTCCGGCGTCAACCAGATTCCGCGCTTTTCCGCCGTTTTTCGAGTAAAAACGCTAGGCTTTTCGTTAAAACTCGATCCGCTCCCAACCGGCTCCACGTCGAACGAAGTCCATCAAAGTGGAACTAAAACTTGCAAAAAACTTGCAAACTTTACGCTCATCTAACATACTAGTGACTCGACTTGTTTTGACTTTGACTGAACGGAGAGACAACCGACCATGAACGAAACATTGATGCCCGACCGTTTTGATCGTCTGCTCGCAACCGCAAACATGCTGACGGAGCCGCAGATCGTCCGAGACACCGCAAACATCCTGAACGTCGGCGGAACGGCCGTCTACATCGTCCAGGTAGTCCGCGAAAGCGGAGCCGACACGATCCTGCTACAGACGGAACTCCCGCATCCCAGCGGCGGAGAATACCTCGCGCGGATCGTGATTCCCGCGCGCATCGTCCAGACGATTGATCGCCAGCGGGCGACACTCATCGCCCGCGTTCGCCGCAACGCCGCCCAGCGCGTCGTCGAAGACCGTCTCGCGCGCGGCGAATCTCTCGGCAATCCCGAAGCGCTCGCCAAAGCACGCGAAGCGCGCAAGGAACAACTGGAGAACCAAGACGCTCCGAAGCGCCGCAAGACGCGTAAGCGTCGCAGCCGGAAGACCCGCAAGGCGCGCAGAAAGGCGGATGCCCAGTGAAGCGCAAGAAAACGAAGTGGGAGCGGATTCCCTGGACCCCGTTTAAGAGCGCAGCACTGCCAGCCGACGCGATGAACGCGGTTGATCCGCCGTCTGCCGTCTTCCTGAATTCGCGCTATCAGGTCGTGATCTACTATCGCCGTGAGTCCGAACCATTCGGACTCACGGCGCATCTGTCGATCAAGACGCACGACCGGCAACCGCATCACGACTGGAGAGATCTCCAGCGCATCAAGAACGAACTTTGCGGCGTCGAGTATGACGCCGTGGAGATCTACCCAGCTGAGTCCAAACTCGTCGACACCGCGAATCAATACCATCTGTTCGTCTTCCGCAATTACAAGTTGCCGTTTGGCTTTCAGACGCGACTAGTCGGAGACGGCGACTGGATGAATAGCAAGCAACGTCCGGGACGACCGGGAGGCGTGAGATGACGAAGGCGGACTTGGCGCGGGTGCTGAGTGACGAGAACTTGGGAGATGCAGGGAACTGTGTCCGCAAGATGTTGGCGCGCTTATCTGAGGAGGATATGCGTCCAGAGGCGATGACGACAGGGCTCTTCGCGTCAGTCATCCGCGCTCGCCTAATCGAGCTGGCCGAGGCGCAGGGGTTGGTGGCGGACGTCCGCCCGGCCCAGCGTCCAGCCCATCTCAGTCCTCGACCCGTCCCGTGATCTGATCCGCCCAGCCTTGCACCCACGACGGGCTCGCGTCATGGGGCAGCACCAGCGTGTGCCACTCGGACCCATTCCAGCGTTCGAGCGTCCACCGCGTGCGGTCCATATAACCATTACCCGATGGGCGGAGGTTGCGACCAGTGCCGCGCGGCGTACTGGCCGCGCGAGCGACAGCGCGTCGCCGCGCGCGGAGCGAAGTGACCATGACGACGCCAACGCCGAAGGACATCCGCCGCGCTCGCGAGTGCGCGGGACTGACGCAAACCGCAGCCGCGCGTCTGATTTATTCGACCTTGCGAACATGGCAAGGCTGGGAACTGGGAGAACGCCGGATGCATCCGGCGTTCTTCGAACTTTTCACGACGAAGACGACACAACCGACCAACCAGACAGAGGCATCAACCGACCATGAGTAAACCGACACTCGGCACTAACGAACGCTGGTCCGGCGACAAGATCCGGACCTTCGTCGTCGTCAACGGGAAAATTCCTCCGGGCGGAGGACGATCCTTCGACGCAAACACGCCAGCGCATGTCCGAAAGCGCTGGCAAGAGGACAAGAAATACGAACTGAGCCACGGCATCGCGGGAGCGGCGACCAACGGACACGCGAGCGCGGCGACGAAGGACGAACCCGGATTCCGCGCAGACGT
>Ga0126383_10000114_pt1 | contig 37907 bp, 40 predicted proteins | sample PanSoiMetPlot_35_FD_96882 | JGI IMG/M metagenome (GOLD analysis project Ga0126383, IMG submission 96882) | Tropical forest soil microbial communities from Panama - MetaG Plot_35 | ecosystem: Environmental > Terrestrial > Soil > Tropical forest > Bulk soil | place: Panama | collected 2016-02-17 | reverse complement strand
TGGCAACTGGTTTCGTTTCGGGCGCCGCCCCACAGCCAGTCTCGAGGTGCGCGTCATCTCGATGATCGTTGGAATAATTTTCGCGGGTCTTATTTTCTGCCTGTTCAAGGCAATCGAAACGATCGATGTGCCGACCGCCATCCTGTCCTATTTCACGTATCCGCTCCTGACCGGGTTGACGGCCGCACTTGCCGGCCTCGAGCCGCTGCGCTGGAAGGGGATGATCTGCGCCGTCATCGCGTTCTGCGGACTGGCATTGCTGATCGAAGCGCGTCCGGCGGGGGGTTTGCGCTGCTGGGCGTCATTTATGCGATCGGAGCCGCCGTCGTAGTATTGCTGGTAACGCGCACTTATCTCGTCGGCGCCGGCGCCCGCTTGACCACGTGGTATTCGATGCTGTCCTCGACGCTCATCTTCGTGGTGGCATCACTCGCGCAACAGGCATGGACCGTGCCGCACTCCGGTTTGACTTGGACTTGTCTCGTCACCCTCAGCCTCGCCACCACTGCCGCGATTATGTTTGTATTTGTTTCTACAGTGCGCATCGGTGCGTTTCGCACCGCGGTGATCATGCATCTTGAGCCTTTGACGGCGACGATCCTCAGCGGGTTGGTCCTTGGCCAAGTCATTACGCTCACCCAGGCGCTCGGGGTGATCATCATGCTCGCTGCTCTGATCGTATTTCAGGTATGGCGCCAGTGCCTGACCCGCCGATCTTGCCGCCGTTTCCAGCGGCAATGCCATGCGGGCTGCTGCCGCGCCTGAGCGAATTGCAAATACCTGCCATTCACATCGCGGTGAATAAACTTCGTTCTTCGCGAAATGGAACTGGGGCTGTCCCCGCGTTCAAATGCTGTTGATCCGAATCGGGCGGCTGTGCCATCGTCCGCCCACAAACTTGGCCAAGTTTGCGCCGAAGCTTCCGCTAATCACGCAAATCGCACGTGTAAAAGTCGAAGGTGGAGCAATGCGCGGCTTCCACAATAACTCCTTCGATCCGCAGACGCTTGTGGTGTTGGAGGCGGCTTTTGACGAGGCCTGGCTGACACTTAAGTCGATCGGCAACAAAACAGTCAAGCCGGACGAGCTGGCGCGCTGTGTGCTGCGTCTGGCGATGGAAGGCGAGCGCGATCCCGTGCGGCTGCACGACGGAGCATTAAAAGGCTTGCTGCCAGCGACCGCTTGGCGCGAAGCGAGCTGATCGCCACGCATTTTTACCCGCTGGTCTTAAGAATGTGCCGCCAATACGGCTAGCGCGGCCACGCAGCCGCCCGCTAAAGTACCGATTAGCAGCGCCCAAACGAATGGCATAGATTTGCGCAAGACGCGTCGTATTGATTGCCCACGGTGCGGCATAGTTCCCATTTTTGGATTCATTTTCGATGATTCGGCGGCGATCGGACTTCCTCGTTGACAAAGATGGCAACAAAGAGTCGGGGCGGCTGTCCGAAAATCCGCCGCGTGCAAGCGGCTTCAAGACCATCGAAGCCTGGATCTTCGATCTCGACAACACGCTTTATCCGCATCATCTCAATCTGTGGCAGCAGGTCGACGTTCGCATTCGCGATTACATCGTCGATTTCCTCAACGTCACGCACGAGGAGGCGTTTCGGCTGCAGAAGGACTATTATCGCCGCTACGGCACAACGCTTCGTGGCTTGATGGAGGAGCACGGTCTCGACCCCGACAAGTTTCTCGAGATCGTGCATCAGATCGATCACTCGCCGCTGACGCCGAACCCGGCGCTCGGCGCCGCGATTGCCAAGTTACCGGGCCGCAAATTCATTCTCACCAATGGAACGCGCGGTCACGCCGATGCGGTGATGCGGCGGATCGGGATCGAACAGCACTTCGACGACGTGTTCGACATCCGCGCGGCCGAACTCGAGCCAAAGCCGCGCCGCGGCGTTTACGAGCGCTTTCTGGCGCGGCATCTGGTTGAGGCAAGTCGAGCGGTGATCTTCGAGGATCTCGCGCGTAACCTTGAAGTGCCGCACGCGCTCGGGATGACCACCGTTTTGGTCGTTCCCGAAGGCGCACAAGTGGTGCTGCGCGAGGAGTGGGAACTCGCCGGGCGCGAGTCCGCACATGTCGATTACGTCACCGACGATCTCACCGAATTTTTGCGCGGCATTTCGGCAATTTGAGTTCAAAGATAGCCGGCAAGCCTACCGATGTGCCAGGCGACGGGCATGAGCAGTGCCACGGTGAACTCGGAATCGCCGCGATAAATCGGGCGCGCGTGATTGTCTCCGCGCAGGATGCCGAGCCCGCCGTAGATAATCGCGTAAATGAGAATCCAAAACGCCAGTTTATACGAGGCCAGCCAGTAAAAGACGCCGGCAACAAGGCCTATACCCATCGTAATCATTTCAAGTCCTTTGAAAGCGTTAGGCGGCGCCGACCATGCAAGATTAGTTCCAACTTCCTTACCAGTGCGGGGCGCCGATCAGCGATTTCGGTTAACGGCGGCAGCCTCCGCATTTGCTTGACATCGCCCAAGAACGCCCCGACAAACCGCCAGCACGGATCTCCCCATGTCCTCAGCCGAGCTCGCTAAAACAATCGATTCTGCCTTCGATCGGCGCGATGAATTGGGGCCGGATACCAAAGGTGCTGTCCGCGAAGCGGTCGAACAGGCGCTCGACCTCCTGGATCGGGGCGCTGCCCGCGTTGCGGAGCGCTCAAGTGATGGGTCCTGGCGCGTCAACCAATGGCTCAAAAAAGCGGTGCTGCTGTCGTTTCGTCTTAACGATATGAGCGAAATTCCGGGCGGACCGGGCGATGCGGTATGGTGGGACAAGGTACCCTCGAAATTCGATCATTGGGACGAGCGGCGGTTTCGCGCGGCGGGTTTTCGCGCCGTTCCAGGCTGCGTGGTGCGCCACTCCGCCTATATCGCGCCCGGCGTGGTGCTGATGCCGTGCTTCGTCAATCTGGGCGCTTATGTCGATCAGGGCAGCATGATCGACACTTGGGCGACGGTGGGTTCATGCGCCCAGATCGGCAAGAATTGTCATATTTCCGGTGGCGCCGGCATTGGCGGCGTGCTCGAGCCGCTGCAAGCGGGACCCGTTGTCATCGAGGACAATTGCTTTATTGGCGCACGCTCGGAGGTTGCCGAAGGCGTGATCGTGCGCGAAGGCTCGGTGCTTTCGATGGGCGTCTTCCTTGGCGCCTCGACAAAGATCATCGATCGCGAAAGCGGCCAGACATTCACGGGCGAGGTCCCGGCCTATTCGGTCGTGGTGCCCGCAACGATGCCAGGCAAACAAAGCAACGCGGGAGGCGCAACGCCCAATCTTTACTGTGCAGTCATCGTCAAACGCGTTGATGAAAAAACGCGCGCCAAAACCAGCATCAACGAACTGCTACGCGATTGAGCGGAAGCAAGACTGACGGTCGGGCGCGATGGATTGGCTCTATCTTCTCAACAGTTTCGAAGGCCGTATCGGCCGCAAGACGTTCTGGATCGGCATGGCGGTTCTTGTCGCCGCCGAAATCCTTGGCCATCTCATCGCGCAAGCGATTCAGGGCGATCGGCTCAGCGCTATTGTCGACCTCGCCTTCACTTATCCGGAATTCGCGATCTCGGCGAAGCGCGCTCACGACCGCGATCTGCCGATCTGGATTCTGATCGTCTTCTTCGGCGGCGGAGCGGTGCTTGATCTGCTCACCGTCCTCGGCTTGGCCGGCAGCAATGACCAGCCTAGCGTGTTATCGCTGGTCATCGCGGTGCCGTTCACGGTGCTGCTGGTGGCGCTGTTGATCGAGCTCGGTTTCCGCCGCGGCACGATTGGTCCCAACCAGTATGGACCGGACCCCGTTGGTTCGCATTAATTAGGTCAAAACGCGTCACTGGACATGCCGGCCGACTCTGTTGCCATCGCTCGCGAACTGATCCGCTGCCGCTCGATCACCCCGGACGAAGGCGGCGCGCTCGCTTATTTGCAAGGCCTTTTGGCCCGCGCCGGCTTCGAAGTTCATCGGGCGATTTTTGCCGAGCCGGGCACTGCGCCGGTTGACAATCTCTATGCGCGCATCGGCACGTCTCGACCGAACCTACTGTTCGCCGGGCATACCGACGTGGTCCCGCCCGGCAACGAGGGTGCGTGGTCGCACCCGCCATTTGCCGGCGAGATTGCCGGCGACCGCTTGTATGGGCGTGGCGCGGTCGACATGAAAGGCGGCATCGCCTGCTTTGTCGCCGCCGCGCTCGATTACGTGGCAGCACATGGCGGCACGCCGAAAGGCTCAATCTCGTTCCTGATTACCGGCGACGAGGAAAGCGTGGCGATCAACGGCACGGTCAAGCTTCTCAAATGGGCGACCGAGCGCGGCGAAACCTTCGACCATTGCATTCTCGGCGAGCCGAGCAATGTCGAAGTCCTCGGCGACACGATCAAAGCCGGGCGGCGCGGCTCGCTCAATGGCACGCTGATCGTGAACGGCCGGCAGGGCCACGTCGCCTATCCTGAACGCGCCCACAATCCAATCCGCGGCCTCGTGACCCTGATTGCTGCCCTGCAGGCGCCGCTCGACGAAGGCAGCGAGTACTTTTCGCCGTCGCATCTGGAATTCACCTCGATCGATGTCGGCAATACCACGGTCAATCTCATTCCCGGCGAAGCACGCGCGCGCTTCAACATCCGTTACAACGATCGCCACAGCCAGACGGCGCTGAAGACCCTGATCGAACGCCGCGCCAAGGCTGCGGCTGCGGGTCGCCTGCGCTATACGTTCGATTGGCAGCCGTCGAATGCCGACGTATTTGTCACCAAGCCGGGCCCGTTTACCGAGCTTGCGGTCGCGGCGATTGCCGATGTGACCGGCCGTCAGCCGAAACTTTCAACGAGCGGCGGCACTTCGGACGCGCGCTTTATCACCAACTATTGCCCGGTGTTGGAATTCGGCCTGGTCGGACAGACCATGCATCAGACCGACGAGTCCACGCTGCTGCAGGATCTCCTGACGCTGACGACAATCTATCGGCGAATAGTCGAGAAATACTTCGCCGGGTGATCGCCTACGATCGCGGATCGGATTGGTTTAGAATAGCGGCCTAGGAGACCGCCATGCGGCTTTCGCTATTAACGGTGCTGGGAGTTTTCGCCGCCATCGTCTACTTCGCAAAGCCTGCTGTGGCGGGACAAAACTACCCATGGTGCGCCTATTACGACCTCGGCCAGCTCGGCTACAGGAGCTGCACGTTCTCGACATTGCAGCAGTGCTTGGCCGATGTGCGCGGTGTTGGCGGCAACTGCGGACCCAGCCCGTACCCGACTTCGCCGGAACCGGCGAGCAGGATCTCGAAACGCGGTCACCACCACGACCGAACTAGATCGGTCAACCAATAATCAAGGCGGACCAAGCGGACATAACATTTCTATTTCGCTTACTGTCAGATGGCCGAGTTCCTTTTTGACCTAAATCAAATTCAAATTCTTATGCAGATCACCATCAATATCTAGCACGAGCGCATCGCCGGACGTAGAATGCCGGTTGGGGCTGGACCTGGAGCGCTGATCCATGTCGGTTCCTAGCGGCAATCAGGAATCGTGGCCACAAACCGAAGCGCGCAATGACGCGGACGTTTGGGCGGAACACGGCGCGGATTTTATCTTGATCGCGGAAGGCAGGCCGCCGCCTCGTATTGAATTAGCACGCGAGCGGATGCTCATTTCTCGGCTTTATCTGGGCCTGCTGCGCACAATAACGGACGACTACGGCACCGAGTTTGCCGCGCAGAGCGATAGTTTGACGCTTCGAACTATCGGCATTTACCTATTTCTACGCACCGTGATGTGTTCGCCGGCCCGCGCAAGTCAAATCGCGCAAGCGCTCAAACTACCGCGCGCCGCGGTGTTGAGACGTCTGCAAGAGTTGGTGAAGGGCGGCTATGTCGAACGAGTCGGCAATGCTTATCGCGTTACAGATAAAGTGAACATCTCGGATCTGCAAATCAAACTACAACGACGAATAAAGATGATCACTGACACTGCAAAGAAATTATCCGAAATGACCATTCGCAATTAGCCGCCCGGTATATTTTATCTGCATATTTTATCTACGCCTCGCCGGCGCGCTTGCTGCTGCGCAATTGCGGCGCGCCGGCCAGCGCGCCCGACGCAAGCGTAAGGAGGTTTGCGGAAGAAAGGTGGCCCGCATGAAGTGGAGATGAAATGCGGGGCAGTCTGGAAGCTACTCTGGTCGCGGCAATCGTTCGCCCTTTTTTAAGCAGTCGGTTTTCGATATTTGTTTGATCCTTTTCGGTGCAACGAAGTGTTGCGATTTTGGCGTGAGCAAAAGACTGGGTGTTCGCCTTCTTGCTCTTCGCCGATTCAATATCTCAACTCTAATAGTGCATTGCGAACAGCCCTTAACGCTTACCGTGTACTCATGCGTGCCTGGGTTGGTCTTGTGTATGGTATCGGTGGGATTGTCGAGAAACGCCTCACGTTTTTGGCCATCACCGCCGGTGTGAGTGATCTTCAGTCTTTCCTGATCGTCCTGATAAAAGCCAATGACCAGCGTAACGGTACACCATTTGTCCTTATCATCTCCGCACTTGACTTTCTTTTCCACGTAGGAGGCAGGATCGCCGTTAGCGCCGCGCCTTCGTCCCAAGGAAACCCATCCGTGGATTTCCTTGTCGTTGCTAGGTCCTGCCAAATCCTGTTTGGGGGTTTTGGGTTCGATAGCCCAATCATCGTTCGGGCCGCTGAGGTCAGCGCTAATACGCGCGACACGGATGCAAACACAAACAGCAGTGCGAAAATCGAAATGCGCATCGTCGGTTTCATTTCATCGCTCCCGCCAGATTAGCGATCGGTGATTTGGCGCGATCGTCACCGCTACTATTATCGGCGATGCTGCGGACAGCAATTGTTTAGGCCACTGCGCACGGATGAGAATCAGTACTGTCAGGTTCACTCCTCTTCACCCTCACTCCGATTCAACTTTTGCGCGTTGGCGGTTGCAAAACGCTGTCTCGAACCCCGCATTTCTTTGGGCACGCGCTTGCAAAAAAACGCGCCGGACGCACTGCGCGGCGGTCAATAATCCACTCGGACCAGATAAAGCCCGTGCGGCGGCGCGACTTGGCCGCACGCCGAGCGATCACGCGCGGTAAGCGCCGAACCAAGGTCGTCGGCGGACCATTTGCCCTCGCCGACATGCACGAGCGAGCCGACCATCGACCGCACCTGGTGCTGGAGAAAAGAGCGCGCCGCAGCGGTAATGCGGATCTCCTCGCCCGCGCGCGCAACGTCAAGATGATCGAGCGTCTTCACCGGCGATTTGGCCTGGCATTCGGTGGAGCGGAAGGTGGTGAAGTCGTGGCGGCCGATCAGCCGCTGCGCCGCGGCGTGCATGGCCTCGGCATCAAGGGGGCGCGGCACGCGCCAGGCGCGATTTTGCTCAAGCGTGAGATCGGCGCGCCGGTTGACGATGCGATAGAGGTAAAGACGTTTCACGGCGCAGAACCGCGCGTCGAAATCTGCCGCCGCATGCTCTACGGTGAGCACCGCCACCGGCTGCGGCCTTAAGTGAAAGTTGATGGCGTCGCGAACGGTCTCGCTGTCCCAGTCCTTGGCGAGATCGAGATGGGCGACCTGGCCGAGCGCGTGCACGCCGGCATCGGTCCGGCCGGCGGCGCCGATGCTGGCCTGCTCGCCGGCGAACGCGGCAACGGCCGCGGTGAGAACGCCCTGCACCGAGACGCCGTTATCCTGCGCCTGCCAGCCGACATAGGGCGTGCCGTCATATTCGATCGTGAGCTTGTAGCGAGGCATCGCTGAGCAGCCTTAGAGCATGATTCCGAAAAATAAATACCGGTTTTCGGAAAAGATCATGCCTCAAACCATAAGCTTAATGCAGCGTGCTGCCGCGCGGGATCGCCGTGCCGCGCAGTAACTCCTCCGCGCGCATCGGCTGCCGGCCGGCGCGCTGCAATTCGAGGAGCCGAATCGCGCCCTCCCCGCATGCGACGGTCAACTCGTCATCGAGCACCCGGCCGGGCTCGCCGGCGCCGCTGCCCTTGGTGCTGCGCAGAACCTTGATGCGGCCGGCATTGGCATGCTCGAACCAGGCGCCCGGAAACGGAGCGAGGCCGCGGCAATGATCGTGAATTTTTCTCCACGCTTGCGTCCAATCGATCCGCGTTTCGGCTTTCTCTATCTTGTTGGCATAGGTCACCCCGGCGCTGGATTGCGGTGTCAAATCCAGTTCGCCTTTTTCCAGGAAAGCGAGCGCCCGCACCATCAAGCGGGCGCCAAGCCGCGCCAGCTCATCGTGGAGATCGCCGGCGGTGGCATCGGGAGCGATGGCCACTCGTTCCATCATGGCAACGGGCCCGGTATCGAGACCCTCTGCCATCTTCATGACCGCGACGCCGGTTTCGCGATCGCCGGCCATGATGGCGCGCTGGATCGGCGCTGCGCCGCGCCAGCGCGGCAGCAGCGACGCGTGCAGATTGAAACAACCGAGCGCAAACAGGTCCAGAATTACCTTTGGCAAGATCATGCCAAAAGCAACCACCACCGCGACATCGGCATGATGCGCGCGCAAGCCGTCGACCGCGCCCGTTTGTTGCAGGCTCTTCGGCGTAAAAACCGGCAATCCGAAGCGCTCGGCCTGATCTGCAATCGGCGACGCCTGCACCGTCATGCCGCGGCCGGCCGGCCGTGGCAGGCGCGTATACACTGCGATGACTTTGTGTCCAGCGCCGACGATCGCGTCCAATGCCGGCACCGCGAATTCCGGGGTGCCCATGAAAACGAGGCGCAGCGCCAATTACGCCTCCACGTTCTTGGTCGCGTCGGTCGTTCTCGTGCTCTTGGCCGCCTTGGTGAATTTTTTGATGACGCGGTCGCGCTTGAGCTTGGACAGATGATCGATGAACAGCACGCCGTTGATATGGTCGATCTCATGCTGCAGGCAGGTCGCCAACAGACCTTTGGCGTCGATTTCGCGCTTCTTGCCGGCGAGATCGAGATATTTGACCTTTACCGCGGCCGGCCGTTCCACTTCTTCATAGTAGTCCGGAATCGACAAACAGCCTTCCTCGAATTTGGCGCGTTCTTGCGATTGCCAAAGGATTTCCGGATTGATGAACACCTGTGGCTCGTGATTGTCTTCTTTTTTCGACAAGTCCATGGTGATCACGCGCTTGGCAACGCCGACCTGGATCGCAGCAAGACCGATGCCGGGCGCCTTGTACATCGTCTCAAACATATCATCGACGAGCTTGCGGATACCGGCGTCGATCTGTTTGACCGACTCCGAGATCAGTCGCAGGCGCTTGTCAGGAAGCTTGATGATCTCGCGAATCGCCATCGTCACACCATCATGGCGGGCGATGTAAGCGGTGCGTAAAGCGGGGTCAATCCGCCGGTTTTAATTGCGCATCGGCCGACAAGCGGCTATGACCGTTCGCTGTTCGTTCCTTGAGCGAATCGCGGCCCGAAACGCCGAGTGAAGCATGACCGACAGCCTTTTGATGATGCTGCTTGCTGCAATCACGGTCGCGGCCGTGGCCGCCCTCGGCGTTGCGCTATGGCGGAGCCGCCATCCAGCGGGTCTGAAGCAGGCGATGATTGCCGAACTGATGCAGGCGCAGCGCGACGGCGCCGCGCGGCTCGAGGCCATGATCAAAATGCTCGCCGACCGCCAGTCGCAGGTTCAGCATGCGGTCAACGAGCGGCTCGATAGCGTCTCGCATCGGCTCGGCGATTCGCTGCAGAAGACTACGCAGCATACCGCTGAGAATTTGCACAAGCTGCAAGAGCGATTGGCCGTTATCGACAGCGCGCAGAAGAATATCGCCGCGCTCGCCACCGAGGTGACCTCGCTGCAGGGCGTTTTGGCCAATAAGCAATCGCGCGGCGCGTTCGGGCAATTGCGCATGGAGGCAATCATTGCCGACGGATTGCCGAAAGGCGCTTACGAATTTCAGCGCACGCTTTCGAATCGCACCCGGCCCGACTGCTGCGTGTTCCTGCCGGACAAGCGCCCAATGGCCATCGACGCCAAATTTCCTCTCGAAGCGGTCACCGCCTATCGCGAAGCAAAGTCCGAGGACGAACGTAAGGCCGCGGCCCAGCGCTTGCGCGCCGATGTGAACAAGCACGTTGCTGACATTGCCGACAAATATCTCATTCCCGGCGAGACCTATGAGGTCGCGTTGATGTTCGTGCCGTCGGAATCGGTTTACGCGGAGCTTTACGACGGTTTTGACGACCTTTTTCAGCGCGCCCATCGCGCGCGCGTCATGATTGTCTCGCCGGCGCTGCTCGCGCTCGCCATCCAGATGGTGCAGCAGATCCAGAAAGACGCCCGCATGCGCGAGGCCGCCGATCAAATCCGCGACGAGGTCGGGCGCCTGGTGAAGGATGTGGGCTTGTTGGGCGAGCGCGTCCGCAAATTGCAAACGCATTTCCACCAGGCGAGTGAAGACATCCGGCTGGCGATTGTGTCGGTCGGCAAGATCGAGGCGCATGGCGAGCGGATCCAAGAGGTTGAGTTGGAGGGGCACGCCGAGAATGCCATCGCGCCACCGACTCTCAAATTGCAAGCGGGTGAGTAGCGGCGCATGGGTTCCGACACCCGCGCCGCGGCCGCGCGGCCGTCCCTGACCCAGACCGTTGCGGTTTACCTCAAGCCGCGCGTGCTGGTAATCATGTTTCTCGGCTTCTCCTCAGGCCTGCCGCTGGCTTTGTCAGGCTCGACGCTGCTGGTTTGGATGACCGAAGCGGGCGTCAATCTCGGCACGATTGGCTTATTCGCACTGGTCGGCACGCCCTACACGATCAAGTTTCTCTGGGCGCCGCTGATCGACGCGCTTGACGTGCCACTACTGTCACGCCGTTTCGGCCGCCGCCGCGGCTGGCTGCTGCTGTCGCAATTTCTGTTGATGGCGGCGATCGTCTTCCTCGGCTTGTGCAATCCCTCGGTCTCGCCTTTCCCGGTGGCAGTCGGCGCACTTCTCGTCGCGACCGCCTCGGCAACCCAGGACATCGTGGTCGACGCCTTTCGCGTCGAAAGCCTCGACGAAAGCGAGCAGGCCGCCGGCATGGCCTCCTATGTCGCCGCGTACCGCATCGGCATGCTGGTTTCGACCGCCGGCGCGCTGTTTCTGGTTAGCGGTTTTCAGGCCTTCGGTCTTGGCCACAGCGCGGCCTGGAGTGCCGGCTACGCCGCAATGGCGGTGCTTGTGCTGATCGGCGTAGCAACGACGCTGTTGGCGCATGAACCGGAGAAATCGGCGAGCGCGGTTGCAGCGCAGGCGCGGGAAACTTCACTGCAGCGGGTCGTCGAAGCCGCGGTCGGCGCGTTTTCGGAGTTTCTAACCCGCGACCTGGCCCTGGTGGCTTTGGCGTTTGTCATTCTCTTCAAATTCACCGACGCGCTTTCCGGCGCGATGACCGCACCCTTCGTGATCGATCTCGGTTTCTCCCGCAACGAGTATGCCGCGATCATCAAGGGCGTCGGCCTGGCGGCGACGCTGATCGGCGGCTTTGCCGGCGGTTCACTGGCGCGCGCTTTTTCGCTTCCGGCAAGCCTGTGGATCGGTGGAGTGGCGCAAGGCTTGGCCAACCTCGCCTTTTCATGGCAGGCGGTGCTCGGCCACGATGCGGCATGGCTTACCTTCGCCATCATTGCCGAGAATTTCACCAGCGCCATCGGCACCGTGATTTTTGTCGCTTATCTCTCGGCGCTCTGCCGCAACCCGCTGCACACGGCGACCCAATACGCGCTTCTCACCGCGCTGGCGGCATTCGGCCGGACTTACCTCTCGTCGGCCGCCGGCTTCATCGCGGCGGCGACCGGATGGGCGTGGTTCTATGCGATATGCGCCGTCGCCGGTCTGCCGGCGCTGGCGCTATTGGCCTTGCTGCAGCACCGCGGCCACTTTGACGGCCTGGCGCCGGCCAAGAATTAACAAGAATTAATCTTCAAAGATATTGATCCTCAAAGTTGCGCCATTCCGCGCAATTTGCGTCACTGTCGCCGCGCTCTGGCAGCCTCGCGCGCTCGCAAAAAAGTCTTTTTGTGTGGATCAGATCGCTATAATCGCGGTTGTCCCGTTGCGGCACTTGGCACCCCGTTCCTATTCCCATGGACCTGATCCTGGTCAAGATTTTTGCGACGGCGCTGGCGCTGAGTCAGGTCACCACTCAGCCGCAGGCGATCAAGACGCAATTCGATTCGGCCAAGGACCAGGACGAGGTCGTCCAGATCCTGCGCAGCGGCTGCGCGCATATGAAGCAGGCCTTTGACATTGAATCGATCAACCTCGACGACCTGATCGCGACCGCGTTAGACGATCCCAAGGCGGTGGGTGCCGAGATCAAGGCATTTCACGGGCTGAACTTCACCGATCTGAATACCGCATATCACCAGTTCTGCAAAAACGAGCCGATCGCGAATCCGGTCGTCGACATGCGACAGGTGATCGAGTTCTTCAACACGGCGGCTGCAGACCTGCCGGATCAAAATATCCTCAAAGGCAAGCGATTGCCGAGCATGAGCGTGGTCCTCGACGGCCGCGGGCGCGACTTCGCCGATGTGTTCGAGTCCGGCAACCGGCGCATCTGGATTGCGCTCGCCGATATTCCCGAGCCGGTGCAGAAGGCCTTCGTCGCCGCGGAAGACCGGCGCTTCTATCAGCACCATGGCGTCGACGAACGCGGCATCATCCGCGCCTTTGTCGGCAATCTCGCCGACCCGCGCCGGCCGCAGGGCGGCTCCACCATCACCCAGCAGGTGGTGAAGAACCTATTGGTCGGCGACGACGTCACCTATGAGCGAAAAATTCGCGAGATGATCGTCGCGTCCCGCGTCGAGAACACCCTCAGCAAAAACGACATTCTCGAACTGTATCTCAATTCCGCTTATCTTGGCCGCGGCTCCTGGGGCGTCGAAATGGCGGCGCGCAGCTATTTCGGCAAATCGGCCAAAGATCTCACTTTGCCCGAAGGCGCGATGCTCGCCGGGCTGTTGAAGGGGCCGAATTACTACAATCCGGATCGGCATCCGGATCGCGCCAAAGAGCGCCTTAATTACGTGCTCGATCGCATGCAGGAAGATGGCGCAATCACCACGGCACAAAAAGACACGGCAATCGCGGCGCCGCCGAAGCTTGCCGCCTACCAGCGTCCGCGTCGCGACACCGGCTTTCACTTCGTCGATTTTCTGGGCCGCGAGGTCAAAGCCGACGGCGTCGCCAGTCTCACCGCGCGCTCCTACACCGTGCATTCCACGATCGATGCGCAATTGCAGCGCGACACCGAAGCGGCGCTGCAGGAAGGCCTCGCACGCTACGAGTTATCGACCGGGCGCATGCAATTCCGCGGGCCGGAAGCGAATATTGCCGACGCCGTGCGCAAGGTCGACGCCGACAATCGGAGCGGCCTGCCGGCCTGGCAGCAGGCCCTGCAAGCGGTGCGCCTGCCGCTCTATGACGTGCATTGGACTGCCGCCGTCGTGATGTCGAAGGGAGGCGGCAAGAAAGGCGACGAGGCGATCCGCGTTGGCCTGCCGGACGGACGCATCCTGCCGCTCGCCGTGTGGAGCGGCGCGATTCGGCGCGGCCTCGGGCTTTATGACGTGGTTTATGTGCATGTCGTCGAGAGTAAAGCCATCGAGGGCAGAAGCGCTGACGGCAAATCCAGGTCGAAGCCGAATTCCGCCAGCGGGCCGAGCAGCGGCCAGGCGCAGCTTCGTGTGCGCCCGACCGTGCAAGGCGCGGCACTGGTGCTGGAGAACAAAACCGGCCGGATCCTCGCCATGGCCGGCAGCTTTTCTTATCCGCTCAGCCAGCTCAACCGGGTCGCCCAGAGCCAGCGCCAGCCCGGCTCGGCGATGAAGCCCCTGATCTATCTCACCGCGCTACAACACGGCCTGCAGCCGAACACGCTGGTGCCCAACGAACCGATTACACTGCCGCCGATCGGCAGCAGCGCCGATGGCCGCGACGTGATCAGCCGCGACTACGGCGGCTATGCGCGTCCGCAGGATTTCTGGTCGCCGCGCAACGCTGATTACAACGAAGGCGGCTTGTTCACCATGCGGCGCGGGCTTGAAAACTCCATCAACGTGGTCACAGCGCATCTGCTTGACGGCGGCATCAGCGACAGCCCGGAGAAGAGCCTCGACGCGGTCTGCGCGACGGCGGTCGCTGCGAAAATCTATTCGGAATGCGTGCGCTATTACCCGTTCGTGCTCGGCGCGCAGCCGGTGCGCATGATCGATCTTGCCGCATTTTATGCGGCGGTCGCCAATGAAGGCGCGCTGCCGCAGCCGCACGGCATCGATTCGATCGAGGAGAATGGCCACACGATTTACGAATATCCGAAGACGCCGCTGCCTCGGATCGGCGCCGCGGACCACGCCGCTTTTTATCAGCTCAAGACCATGTTGCAGGGGGTCGTGGCACGCGGCACCGCGCGCGCGATCGGCGGACTGTCGTCCTATGTCGCGGGCAAAACCGGAACCACCGAAGACGCCGTGGACGGCTGGTTCATTGGCTTCACCAATGACGTTACGGTTGCGGTCTGGGTCGGTTACGACAACGCCAATCACAGGCGGCGCTCGCTCGGAACCAATGCGACCGGCGCGCGCGTGGCGCTGCCGATCTTCGAACCGATCATCCAGGCGATCTGGTCCGAACAGGTCGCGCCGAAGACGCTCTTAAGCGGCCCCTCGCCGGAGGCGAAGAGATTGCTCGTGGACGCGCCGATCGATTACTACAGCGGCAATCGTGTCACGGCAGGCAATTTCGTCGAGCACTTCCGGCGCGATGCCGCCGGTCAGATTGAGGACACGCAGTATCAATTGGCGTCGCGCTACGGCGGCTATTATGAAGGCGATCAATGGGGTTATAACGATCAGGGCTCGTTCTGGGGCGGGTACAATCGCAATGGGCAGTGGATCGGACGCTCCTATTATCCCAATTGGCGGACGATGCCGCCGCAACCGCCGCCCGCCGCCCGCGGCCTGTTTCAGCCTTGGCGCTGGAGCGACAATCCCTCGCCGCCACGCGAATTCTTTTGGGGCGGGCGAGTGAATTGATCGAGTTCCCTTGAAAGAAGCTCGCATACGGCGCGCGGCGGTTTTTGCCTCGATTGCTGGCCTATTGTTTGCTGGGTCGTGGTCCTCAGCGATCGCGCAAACGGCAGAATTTCGCATTGATAATGTGAGCTCTGCGCGCAAAGCGGACGCAACGCGGCTCGCGGCGGGAGCGATCGAATTTAGCGATCACACCGGCGGCGCCGGCGCCACTAGCGAGAGCGCGCTGATCCCCTTTGATGACTGGGCAAGCCGGCAACCGATCGAAAAAAAATTCCTGGCCCTGTTTCCGAATTACGTCGAGCCCCTGATCGACACCGAAGCGAGCAAGGGCGAGACCGGGCAGAAGCCGGAAAAGCTGTACATGTATGTTGCGCAGGCGCGCTTCGTGCTGGCCAAGGCGCCGAGCGCAATCGATCTTTCGCGCTACGTGACGCTTGCGTTCCTGCAAAAAATCGATCCCGCCATTAAGCATTCGGTCATCGGCGCGGCAGACATGCCGACTTTCAAGGATAAGGCCGGCGCCGGCAACGACAACCCCGATCGCAAGTGGTGCATCGGCATTACGACGTCGATTTGCATTCAGTCCACTTATAAGCTCGAGGGCAAGATCCCGATCGGCATCACGCTGGTGAACAAATTGCGTGACAGCAAAAAGATCGCCGATCATATCGATTTTCAAAGCGAGCTCGCCGCGCTGTCGCCGACCGATCTCGATCAGAGCGCCTTGCAGGAATTGACTGCGCTGAGCACGCCGATCACCGGCGTGCTCGAACAGAGCATTTTCTACGTCAATCAGATCATGAAATTCGGCAAGTTCTTCGCCGTCTTTCAAGCCCACCCGTCGGCTGCCGACAAAACCGTAGTGACCGCCTTCATGGCCTTGGCGATCAAGGCCAGCGTGCTCGACGAGAAGCGCGAGTTCGAGAAAGTGCCGGTCCTGCGCAACCTGGTTCCGGCGCAAGTTCTGATGGGGCAGTCGTCGTTCAATTCCGGCGAATCGATCAGCGCCGGCCTGCCCAAATACGCCCGCAACGAGATCAAGACCGTCGCCACTCTATTGCAGGCGAAGTAAACTAGTGCGGGATGGCTTTAGTTGAATCGATCCCGATACTGCGCTCGTCCCGGCGAAAGCGGGGCCTCGGGCTTTACCAGCAAAACTGGTTCCCGCTTGCGCGGGGATGAGCGGAGGCAAAGGCATCCTCCTCTAGGCCTTTCACAGGCATGGTCTACGGATTAGTTGTTTACCCCGATGCACGAGACCGATTTTTCCCACGAGCATAGTGAAACGCTGGCCGAACGCGGGACCATCGCGCGGACGATCTGGGCGCAAGACAATCTGGTATTTACGACCGTTGGCATCGACATCGGCAGTTCGACCTCGCACCTGTTGTTTGCAAAAGTGACGTTGCAGCGGCAATCGCAGGCCCATTCGAGCCGCTTTGTCGTGACCGGCCGCGAGATCGTATGGCGCTCGCCGATCCTGCTGACGCGGTTTCTGCCCGACGGCCTGATCGATGCCGCCGCGCTCGGCGAATTCATCGCAGACTGCTACCGCGATGCCGGTTATAGTCAAGCACAGATCGACGCTGGGGCAGTGATCCTCACCGGCGAGGCGATCAAGCGCAAAAACGCGCGAGCCATCGACGAGCTGTTCGCCGCGCAGGCCGGGAAATTCGTCTGTGCCAGCGCCGGCCACAAGCTCGAAGCACGACTGGCGGCGCACGGCTCGGGCGCAGTGGCGTTATCGAAACAGCGCGGCACATGCCTGCTCCATATTGATATCGGCGGCGGCACGACCAAGCTGGCGCTGATCGACCGCGGCACCATTCTCGGCCTTGCGGCTTTCGCCGTCGGCGGGCGTTTGATCGCCGCCGATGCGCACGGCGATTGGACGCGGATCGATGATTCCGCGCGGCTTGTCGGCAATGATTTGTCGCTGAGCTTATCGCCGAAGCTGCTCGCGGACGAGGCGATCCGCCGCCAGATCGTGCGACGGCTTTCGGCGGCGGCTGCAGACATAATTCTTGATGCGCCGCCTAACCCGCTCACGCGATCGCTGTTACTCACCGAACCCCTGCCGCGCAACGTCGCCCCGGCCGCCCTGACGCTATCCGGCGGCGTCGCCGAATACATATTCGGCCAGGAGGCTTCGGAATTTGGCGACATCGCCAAGCCGCTGGCGCAGGCGCTCGCTCGCGAACTTGCCGCCCGCTCCGGCTTGCCGCTGATCGATCCGCGCCAGCGTATCCGCGCCACCGTGATCGGCGCGTCGCAATTCACGGTGCAGGTCAGCGGCAAGACCATTTACCTGCCCGATCCCTATGTGCTGCCGGTTCGCAATGTTCCGGTCGTGCACGTCGCGATGGATGCCGGCGGCCTCGATGGCGAGCGGACAACTTCCGCAATCCGCACCGGTCTCGAAGAAATCGACCTCGACAATGTCGCCGGCGTTACGATCGCATTCACCTGGCGCGGCGATCCGGAACATTCGCGGTTGCGTGCCGCCGCCGAAGCGATCGTCGGCGGATTGCAGCCGGTGCGGGACCGAAGCAAGCTCTTGCTGCTTGCGATCGATGGCGATATCGGCAAGACCTTCGGGCGGCTCATGCATCGCGAACTCAATTGGCCGGGCAAACTAGTTTGCATCGACGGTGTGGAATTGCACGAGCTCGATTATATCGATGTCGGCGAACTGATCGCGCCGCCCGGCGTGGCGCCGGTCGTGATTAAGTCGCTGCTGTTCGCTTAATCTCGACCCGCAAGGCACTTATCCTCTCGCTGAAAGGGCGAGGTCGGCGGTTGCAAGCCGCCAGATGGGGTCATGAGCGCACGCCCTGATTCAAATTGATCCCTCGCAGGCGGGCTCCGCGCCCCATTCCTCCCCTTCCAGGGGAGAGATAAAGCCTTATGATCGTTTGCGTCGAAGGCGGAGCAAACGCATGAACGTCCGTGAGGCGCCGCAAGCCAAAGCGAGCCAAGCCCAACCGAGCCAAGCCCAACCGAGCCAAGTCCAACCGAGCCAAGTCCAACCGAGCGAAGTCCAACCGAGCGAAACTAAACCGCGCTATGGCATCGATCCCTATCTCGATTGGCTCGCCGGCGAAGGCATTCCGGTCACCGAGGATTATGGCGTGGACTTGTTCACGGTTGAGACGGCGCCGTGGCCGCGTTACGGCGTCAATGGCGCGGCGGTTCACCTCAAGGGCCGCGGCGATTTCGCCAATATGTTTCTGTTCAACATCGACCCCGGCCAGTCGACGGCGCCGCAGCGCCACCTCCACGAAGAAGTCGTCTACGTTCTCGAAGGCCACGGCTCGACGCAGCTCGAACTTGCCGACGGCAGCCGGCGCAGCTTCGAATGGGGCGAAAAAAGCCTGTTCGCTATTCCGCTTAATGCCAAGTACCGCCACTTTAACGGCAGCGGCGCTGAACGCGCGCTTATTGTCGGCACGACCAATTTGCCGATGGTGATGAATGTCTTCCACAACGAAGATTTCGTCTTCGGCTGCGACTTCGAGTTTCCCGAGCGCACCGGCAAGCGCGAGTTTTTCGCCGGCGACGGCAATCTCATCGCCGTGCGGCCAGGCAATCACATGTGGGAAACCAATTTCGTGCCGGACCTCACCGCCATCGAGCTGAAAAGCTGGGGCGACCGCGGCGGCGGCGGCACCAATATCATGTTCGTGCTCGCCGACGGCACCATGCACGCTCACATTTCGGAAATGCCGGTCGGCACCTACAAAAAGGCGCATCGGCACGGGCCGAGCTTTCACGTCATGTGCGTGATGGGCCAGGGCTTCTCATTGCTGTGGTACGAGCACGAAAGGGATTTTCGCCGAATCGATTGGAAGCATGGCATGGTGCTGGTGCCGGCCGACCGGCAATTTCATCAGCATTTCAACACCGGGCCGGCGCCGGCGCGCTACCTTGCCACCGCGGTCGGCGGCTTGCGCTATCCGACCATGCGCGCGCAACGCGTGTCGCTGCTCGGCGCCAGCGACGGCGACACGCCGGCGGTGTCGAAAAGCGTCAAGGACGGCGGCGGCCAGATCGAATACGAAGATCAGGACCCGCGCATCCACCGCATCTGGCTCGAAGAGGTGCGAAAGAACGGCGCGACGCCGCGGATGGAGAAATACATTCCGACGCCCGCGGACATGAAAGCGCGCTGACGGCGTTCGACAGGAGGTCGGGATCGTCCCGCTTCAGTCCGCTGACGTACAGATCTTCGGCTTCAGCGATCAGCATTGCCAGAACGCCCACTCGGCACCGCCGCGAGCGGCCACGCTCCAACGGCTTCTTCAATTTATCCGTCGCGAGCGAGCCGTCTGGCGCGCCGTATCAGCAGCAGGGCTCCCGCTATCCCGCAACCAGTTACGATTGTTAACGCCGTTCTTGGCTCAATACTCCTGTCCCGCCACGGGCCCGTTTGCAAAACCACCTGGAGCCACAACAAACCGGCGGCGATTACCAAAATACTTGCTTGCAGATAATGATCGACGCGCTCGCATCGCGGAGCACGTTTTTCGATCCACCGGCCCGCCAAATATAACAGGAGCCCAGCAAGGAGCGTGGTTGTTGCGATCGCCGATGCAATGCTTACCAAGGAAACGAGTTTACAAAGCAGGACGCCCGGCAGCAAAAATGCAAGAATGATTACGGTAAGCGCGATAGCACCGGACTGCCAACGAAATCTGATCGCGGCGTGCATTCCCGTTTTCTGTTTTGAAGCGCTACAATTAACCGATAGTACGCCAAGGTCTTAAACACGACTCCATTTGTAGAAGCGCATTTAAGCCATCGCATTAATCCGTGTTTAGTCGATACGTCCTAGCTCGCCTGCACGCCGAGCGCTGAAAGGGCGTAGAGCCAGCCCAACAGCGTCACGACCGAGAGCAAAGTCGTGATCGAGACCGTAGCCGCGATGGAATAATAGTTCAGCCGTACTTCGGCATCGCTGCCCGGTGCTGTTTAATGCCTGCAGGCCGCAGTTGCGTGACCCCGCCGCAAATCACAACAGCCCTTTTTTCTACAGCGACCCACACCTTATTCACTGGCGTCTCGTGTGTTTTAGTCGTCGCGTTCCAGTCCACTTCGCCCACCAGAACAACCGCGGCGATAGACGGCCCATTAACCAAGACTTCATCGATTTATTTGGCCGGCAAGACTCCGTCTTAGTTCCGCACCTCTGGGAAAGTTTTCTACTCGAGACTCGCTGGTGATGGGAGCAGCGACTGAGTTAATGGGGTAATCCAATGACTAGGATACTGCCGATCATTACTTGCGCGTTTGTCGGAATGGTTGCGACTCTCGTCTCATCTTGTGCGCGAGATTGTGCGGCTCCGGAGGCTGTATACGCCCAGCGACCGCCCCCTGGCGTCGACTACGGATCAGTTCCGGGCTCACAGCCATATGGGCCGCCTCCCGGCCCGTACCCATCCGGGCCACCTCCCGGCGCGTACCCATCCGGACCGCCTCCCGGCGCCTACCCATCCGGGGCACCTCCCGGCTCGTACCCATACGGGCCGCGTCCCGGCACCTCTTGACGCTGACGCGCTCAGACGAGACGGCGGAAAAGCTTTGCGTTTTAGTCGGATCCCATCCGTTTTTGCGAAAGCTTGCTTTTTTGCCCTCATCGTCACGGGTCTGGGTGGCTGTTCGAGCATGGTAAATGCACCGAAGAGTGCGGTGAGGACCGGCACGGTTCGAAGCTCGACCATCAATCAGATGGAAAAACTCAACATGGATCGCGCGGCACCGATCCTCGTCCGCATCTACAAGGAGGAAAGTACACTGGAACTATGGAAACAGGATCGGAGCGGAAAATTCGCACTGCTCAAATCCTATCCAATCTGCAAATTTTCAGGAAATCTTGGGCCGAAGCTTATGCAAGGAGACTATCAAGCACCCGAAGGGTTTTATGACATCACTCCAGATCAAATGAACCCCAATTCGACTGAATATCTTGCGTTCAATACGGGTTTCCCCAATGCCTTTGATCGTTCTCTTGGACGAACTGGCAGTTTTCTTATGGTGCATGGCGGGTGTCGATCCGTTGGTTGTTACGCGATGACAGATTACGCGATGGAAGAGATCTACGGTCTTGTTGACGAAGCTTTTAAGGGCGGGCAGGAAAAAGTTCAGCTCCAAGCTTTTCCATTTAGAATGACAGCACAAAACCTCGCGCGCCACGCGGGTGATCCTAATCTGCCATTTTGGGAGATGCTTAAGGCGGGCAACGACGCGTTCGCGGCGACCGAGCTACCACCGAGAGTCGCAGTTTGCGATCGGCGATATGTTTTCAATCCTGCTGTTGCGGGGGATTTTGATCCAAGCGCTCCTTGCCCAATTGGCATTGATTCGACGCTCATAGCAGGCGCGCCACAGCAATCTCGCGAGATCTCGGCGAGTGAAGTCCCGCCGAACACGAGAAACATAGCGTATCGAACTGCCGACCCGATTGCTCAAAAGATACAAGAAAGTCTGCGCGGGATTTATTGACAGATCAGATTTGGCGGCCGGAGGTGCCGCGCGGATGTCCTTTTGGGGTCATCAATGTGATCTGGCCGACATATGGGGATGTGCCCACATGCCGGGGGTTCGGCGAACAATTGGCGTCATTACCTGACAAATCACAGAACAAACAATCTCAATATCCGAGGTTCCGATGACTGCACAATTTCACCAAATATGCTCGTGCTTTGCACGAAATGGCCACAAATAACCAAACAAATAACAAACAAATAACAACTACAAACAAACAACAACTACAAAAAAAAATAACAAACAAGCGTTTGGTCTACCGTGGCAATGGCGTTTGCGCGGGGGAGTGCGTTATGAAAATTACTAGATCAAACCGTTCGACCAAGAATGGCCAATCACTAGACAAGGACGCAGGCAGAAATACCCTAGAATTGACACACACAAGCACCGCCTTTTATAACGCTGAGAATGGCAATGACGAAATGTCAGCCAATAATCTCGGCACACTCTTGCGCCGGGTGACTGAGCTCTCCATGACTGAAATTGAGGGTCTCATTGATGAACTTCATGAGTTGCGCAAAAAGCTGGAGACTGACGGCGCTCGTATTCAAAACTATTTTGCGAGATACGAGGAACTAAGTCAGGGGGTGCTGCAGCTGACGACGATTATCTCAGATAATGTCAAAAGGCTCCCCTCCGGCACTCCGGCATCAGCCGATAGATGACGAGAACACCCTTATTGGGAGTTCGTATGGGCTGCGATCGAGTCGTTGAGTACGCCGCACTTGCGCTATTGGCCGTCGTTGTAGCCATTATCGCTTATGCAAACATGTTGTTCTAATGAGTTGTGTCGCGGCAGACGCGGCGCATGGCGTGGCGCGCTTTATTCAATGACCCTGTCTGCCCGTACGAGCACTGACGATGGGATCGTGATTCCAAGGGTCTTGGCGCTATTCAGGTTAACAACGAGCTCGAACACGCTGGGCCGCTCAATTGGCAACTCTGCCGGCGTACTACCTTTGATGATGCGGTCCACAAAATAGGCTGTACGACGATACGAATCGACCAGTCGGGGACCATAAGTGCAAAGCGCACCGGTTTCCGCCATCACCGCCCATCCAGATATAACGGGTAAGCGCCGGCTCATTGCAAAATTGATGATGTAGTTCTTGTTATCGACAATGAAGGCATCGGAAAATGCCACCAGCGCCTGCGGGGATTCGTCTGCCAGCCTGGTTAGAGCCTGGTCCAATTCGGCGCGATTGGGTGTTGGGAAAAACGAAACGTTAATGCCCAGCTGCTTGCCTTTGGCTTCAAAGTCATCACGTTCAAGCTGCATGCCCGAATGGAGTGGATTGGCAATAACCGCGACCCGAGTGACTTGAGGGGCAATCTCGTGAAGCAATTCGAGGCGCTTACCGTTCATTTCGACTAACATCAAACTGACGCCGGTCGCGTTATGCAGGGGATGGGCCAGATCGGCAGCGAGTCCTAAGCTCGGTGGATCGGCACTTAATTCGTAAACCACAGGGACATGATGTTGGCCCGTGGCGACGGGGAGCGTTGCTGCTGCATGTGTGACGATGATTTCGACACGCTGTTGCTCTAGTTCCTGAACCAAAGAAGGAATCCGATCCGACTTATAGTCGGCAAATCGCTCCTCGATTTTCAGTGTGCCGGGTTCGGTGTAGCCGCGCGCTGCCAGGCCGTCGCGCAACGCATTTAGGAAGTCTGCGGCGGCTGATTGATCCAGTCCGCTGACGAAACCGACATGAGCCGACCCCGGCACTTGTGCCGCGCGCAAGCTGTTCGGCAGCGCTGTCACAACGCCGCACACAAGCGTGATGAACTCACGTCGCCTCATTGCTCACCCAAGCCTTGGGACGAAGCATCGAAACGGGTCGGGGCGGGGCGGGGCTGCTTTCCGTCTTGGTCAATGTCCTAAAAGGGTCGAAGCCGGACGTGCCCGCAGGCTCAAGCGATGCTCGGTCCTGCTTCAATAACAGAAATTGGTCAGCGCGTCCGCTACGTTTGGCCAAAAGGATACCCATGCACTGCACAAACGCCGACGCAATGAACGTCTGTTCATCTGCGCGTTGCTCCAACCTGGGAACATTCGTTTTCACCTCCGCGTTGTCGGTGAAGCATCGCAGGAGGCATAACATGAAACTTGCAATTACGATCATCGCAATAACTTTTCTTGCGCTTACTTCGGCGTTTGCTGAGTCAGCGAAGTCATCTGCTCCTGGGCATCACGCGAAGGGCATTCACGGAGCCTCATCTTATGCGCCGGGGCACGTGAAAACGAAAAAACATCTGCACATGCAAAGCGCACGCGCGGTAGCACCGGGTCATTTGAAGCACTAATCGGAATCCGTCGCGGAGCGGGTAGTTTTCGAGACGAGACCGCCCGCTCCACAGTAGTTTAGGGTCTTCAACGCGCGGGCGCCAACGTGAGATTTCTGTCGCGCAGTTCAGGTCTTCTGGCAATTACGGCGACGCTTGCCCTGCCGATCATCGCCGAAAATGTACATGCGCAATCTAACGCCCCGCCGTCCGTAGCTCCGGCACCTCGCATCAAACTAACAGCGGAACAGGAGTACATCATTAGAGAAATCATTTTTGAGGACTCTAACATACAAAAGCAAAACTCCGCTCCTGACTCGATCGACGATGTGGTACCCGATGACGTTAAGCTCTATCCAATGCCGGCAGATGTCATCCAAAAGGTGCCGCAGGTTCGGTCCCTCACGTTCTTCGTTAAAGATGATGAAGTCATCTTGGTCCGCTCGAGCGATCGGCATATCGCGGACGTAATCAAAAAGAAGGCGTCGGATTAGCTCAGATCGCTACCGCGGGTCTGACTCGCTTCTGCTTCGGGATGTCCGTCAGTTACGCCGAATAAAATCGCTTCCTCAGCCGTTTGCTTGGCATCGAGGGACCGTAGGCGCTTATGGTATGCGCGTAATAACTTGGTGCCTGCAATGGTGCCCAATTTGCTGAGCCAAGTTGGCGCGCCTTGCGCCACCTGATTGACTCCAAGTGCGTCCAGTTTCCAGGCGACAGTCAGCAACTGGATCGGTAACTCTTGCAGCAGTGAATACCGTTGGCGGAGCTCCTGCCCAATCCGTTCCCTCGTGAGCCACCTGATGGCTCAAATTGCGCGCCCTTTATTCCCATCCCCCAATGGGCGTAAATTCCTCTGCGATTACCCCGGCATCACAAGCACTTGTCCAAATTAGGCCAATGGGGATTCGCGGGCGGGCAATCAGTGGGAGGAACAATTTTTGGTTCCCGGCAGTTGTAGGATATCCGACAAAGGAAGTGCCGCGACTGAGTTCGTGCCATCTGGAGTGGCCACATGCAGCATGCATTCAATCAACTCTTGCAATTCCTGCGATCTTTCGCTTCGTAGAGATGATCTGGACATGGTCTGTTGGCCAGATAAGCACGCTTTTGGCGGTGCCATGGCAGCAATGGCCGCTCTGGAAACAGATCTTGCTGGTGTTAGTGCTCGCGGCCGTGATCTGGGTGCTGTATAAGGCTGCGATAGAACTCTTCGCGGCTGGCGAGCGGATCCTACTCGCATTCGCGCGATTACTTATCGTTCTTGTACGCACGTTGCCAAGCATCGTATTCGCCGGGTTGATTGCTCTTGGGGGCGTTTGGTTGATGAATCACCTCGACAACGATTTGATTCGGCTGCCCGTGGCGTTTAATCAAACCTCCAGTAGTCCGGCGCCCAGTCCCACCAATCCCATTTCTCCTGCCGAGCAGCCGGCCGAAAGGCGGTAGTCTTGATCCAAACCGTTGCCGGCTGACATAAAGTTTCATCGCATTACATTAGGGAGGATGAGACCATGCTGAGGACTTTGGTTGTAGCCTTACTTGCAGTTGGCATGTCTGCTGGATTGGCTCAGGCGAAGGTGCATAGGCAAACCACCCCGCGGTGCGCCGAGGGCCAGCAAGCGACTGCAACTTGTTTCTGTGGTGTCACAGTTGGTGGTCAACCGGTGCTGTGCCAGAAGGGGCAATGGTGCCATGGCTGGTGGATGCGTGCCTGCACGCCGTAAAGCGTATACATGCACACGGGCGCAAGCAGCTAACCCGAGTTTGCGCCCCACTCGCGTTTGCGTGATGACGGACGAAATTCGCGGACTCTATCGCACCGTTTGAGGTTGGTCAGGCCTGACCCTTCAGGCGCTTAAGGCATTCGCTATAATGCGGATGGCTTTTCGGCGACTTTCCAATTTGGGATAGGACAATGCGTGTCAAAGACGTCATGACGCCCAAAGTCATTTGCGTGGGCGTGGATGAGGCTGTGGTCAAGGCTGCGCGTCTGATGCTCCAGCACCAAATCAGCGGCTTGCCAGTCGTCGACAAAGAAGGCGAGCTCATTGGTATCGTTACCGAGGGCGATTTTTTGCGGCGCGGTGAGCTTGGTACGCAGCGCCGTCGCCCGAAATGGCTCGAATTTCTCCTTGGGCCAGGCAAGCTCGCCCAGGAATACGTGCAAGCGTCGAGCAAAAAAATTGAAGATGTCATGACACCTGATCCAAGGACGATAGGCGAAGACGCATCACTCGAGGCGGCCGTCGATATGATGGAGCGCCATCGCATTAAGCGCATTCCGGTGACCCGAGATGGTCGCGTCGTCGGCATTATCAGCCGGGCCAACCTGATGCATGCGCTCGCGAGTATTGCGCGTGATGTCAGTCCGCCGGCCAGCGGCGATTCGACGATCCGTGACAGCATCATGGCCACAATCGCGAAACAAGATTGGGCGCCGCATGTCAACGTGATCGTCAAGGACGGCGTCGCCGAATTGTACGGAGTTGTCACCGATGATCGCGAGCGTCAGGGCCTTGTTGTCGCGGCGGAGACTGTCCCCGGCGTCAAACGCGTAGTCGATCACCTCGTCTGGGTGGAACCAATTTCGGGAATGGCATTCAAGTAGCTCTTTCGATCGGCCGATCCGCAGACCGCAAGCAGAGGCACAATAGCGCCGGTATGCAACACGGTGCATCAGCTCTGGGGCTAAGGTCATTTGCCATTACGTGATCAGCCGGGCACGTAGTCTTGCAAATTTGGCATCGCTGATCGATCCCGCCTTTTTTAGCCCATCGAGCTTTTGGATTTCATCTGCGACGCTGAAACCGACCACCCGCCTGAGCTCGTCACGCGCCTGCTGAGCCTGCTGCACATTGCGCTCTGCCATGCCTCTTCCCTGAAAGGTCAAATAGCCAAGGACGGCAATGTACGGAAAGACGATCAGTGCTATTACCCAGATGGCCTTGATCCAACCAGAAATGTCATGGCGACGGAACAGATCGGCAAAAACGGTGATCAATAGCCAGAACCAAACGACGAAGATAAATATCGCTAAGGCGTCCATCAGGAAATTTCGATAGGTGAAACCTTCCTGCAAGTAGAACATTGCGATCCTCCTTGCGCGCCTCAGTTGCCCGGCGATCCGCTATGATCTTTCCCGGCTCAACATAGTCGTCGCTTTATGTCTTGCCCCACCAGTTGAATATGCCGCCGATGCGACCGCCGGTGTCGAACGCTCTCTTCTGCCGCGCGTCCAGAGCGTCATAAAACGCCTGAAGCTTGGGCTCGATTGCCCTCAGGCCGGCAAGCCTGATCTCCGCCATCTTTTCGGCGAACGCCATCCGACCCGGTGTCGTAGAAAGATCCGGCTTGTCGGTGCATAGCGACTTCTTCGCAGACGCGTCGGCAGACGCAAAAGCGTCGGTCAAATCTCTCAGCGCCGATTTTTGTGGATCGGTGAGATTAAGCCGCCTCGCCAGTCGCGCGCCGGCGGCGGGTGTCGCCTGGCGGCTGCAAACCGCACTAATCATATTCCGCTCAAGCGCGGCGCTTTGAGCGTGCGCCGGTGTCGCTCGCAAAGGTCAGACCGGCAAGGAAAATCAGGATCGCTGAACGCACGACAGACCTCAGTTGTGAGCAACCTCAACATTTCGGCTAATTGAGTACTTTGATTTTAAGGCGACAACTTTATTGCCTCAAGCACCAAGATCAGTATTCCGGCAAAACCGAAGATAAGAAGATAATACCAAGAGTAATGAATTGCCGCGCCCTTCGAGCGTCCTTGGCTCGCGACTCACCTTTGAGATGTAAGCCGATTCGAAGTAATCCTGCGCCAACGACCGCGCACGCCGCGACTATGATGAAAGTAATGTAATCGTGCATGCGCGACCTCACGGTGCGAGCAACCGTCACCCGATGCGAGCGTTTAGCATCGGACGTTCTCACTGCTGCCTAGATCGCAAACATTGACATAGATCAAGAAGCCGCGTGTCTGTGCTTTGTGCCAAATGCTGACGTCTTCATTGCGGGCTCTGGCTTTCCCGTTTGCTCGCGCTCAGATTTCAATCGCGAGCGATACTTTGGTTCAGTGGACATCAAAACGGTCTGGTTGTCCCAAGCTCGCAAAGTCTTTATCGACGCGACCGAATGTGCCGAGTCGCAACCATATGATGAAACATTCTCCATCCGCCGCGTTGTCCGGGATGGGGCCGTCCGGGGTGGGGCTGGTAAGCTGATCGCGATAATGGCTGGAGCATGATCGCAAAAAAACATCATGCTCCCCCAAAAACTTGAGCGCATTCGTTTCTGCGATGATTGCCTGAAGTATACGTACGCTATTCAGAATCTGCAGCGGGGGAAGACGACTACCCTCATTTTGAGCGGGGCGGCAAGCCAAGCATTGCCCGTGTGTTGTTGTCGAGCCGCCAGAATTCGCCGTTTGCTGCTAGACGCTCGTTCAAATAGTCTTCGGCCTGATCAAGTCGCTTTGCGAACGCTGCCGGCTTGTCGTGAGCCCCGCTCCAAAAATCATTGAACAACGCCCTCATCAAGATACGTCGACGCTCGATTTCTTGCGTGTCGGGTACAGATTGAGCGTCGCAACCCATCCTGGCGTCTGGGTCGACATTCAGGTCAGCCGTAGCCGGCGTTATGGCGACAGCTCCTGCTGTTACAGCGGCACCCGCGGCAACATTTTCATTTGATACAGGATAGCTCGGTCGCAAAAAATACTTGGTCAGTTTAAAGACGGCGTCACCAATCCCCGCAAACCAGCGTCCATCTCGCGCAGTGTCAGGCTGCGGTCTGTTTGACTCCGCCGAGTCGGTAGACATCCCCACACCTAGTTATTTTGGCGCCTTGCTGAGGCGATCGCCGAGCACGCCTTTATAGCAGAGTCGCTCATTATTTTCTGCAAAGCCCCGGTGGAACTAGCATTTGAAGCGTTCTTGGACCACTACGCTGCTTAACGTGCCATTCTTGCAACACTCGCTAATTTTTTTCGAGTGGCCAAACTAAGGTGCGGATGACGCGATTTAATGCCGAGTGCTCAACGAATCAGCGAGATCGTTTATGACCCTCAGTAGCTTGAGCTCAACGCAACGAACTGCCCCGCAAGTGAGCTTTGTTACAGATAAAGTGCGCACGCTTATCGCCCAGTATCTAAACGTTGATCCCAAACAAATCACAGATGAAGTTCACTTTAACGATGATCTCGGCCTTGATTGGCTTGATCGCCTCGAATTGATGATACTGATCGAGGATGAGTTTCCCGACATCGAGATTTCGGAAAACGATGCAAACCAGATCGAACTCGTTGGCGATCTGATCCGGATTTTAAGATCGTGATCTTCGACAAATGACGTTGTACACGGAGTTTAGCTCTTAACTTGATAAATGCGCAGATGCTCTGCACAGCCCGCTTCATCCGGAGAGTTCCGTATCTTCGCAATTGTCATCCGGCGAAGTGCGAGGGCCCGCTCAAGTGATTGGAATGTTGGTCATAACAACGGGACTGTTAACCAGTAGTAACTCAACTAATTCTTGACTCGTAACCTTGATGTTACCTGCGGATCACACCATATATGGATAGTCAGGAGCCCGAACTCCTGGCGTTTTCATTCAAGCTTAGTTTCCTGACGCCGTAACACGGCGACCTGCAGGATGTAGCTTGGCTAAGGAAATCCATTCGAATAACGGAAGTGACGATGATTACGAGCGTGCGGTCCGACGAAAGATTCGATTACGAGGCACCGGCTGAACTTTTTCCCGGTAAGAACCACCGGGTACGGTCACGTGTTCAAAAATACATGCGGTTTGCCCACGCGGCAGACGCTATTCGTTTCGCCATCGAGAAACTTCCGGCCGAAGCACTATTGGGAGCATATTTGGAAGTGAACGAGAAACGTTACGACAGCCGTGGAATTCGCTACCTGTATGATCACTCTGAGTACCCCTTCTCGCGGCTCGCCAAGGCGGCTTGAACGCTCACAGCCATCTACGTGGGCGCACCTGCCAGATTTGATTCTATAGGTTGGCTCCGGTAATCCGTTCGGAACCAAATATCCGCTTATCTCGCAAAAGCAGACATTACTCGGCGTACTCGGCATGTCCGCTTTGTGCCAATAGCGGACATGCCTCCTATACGATCACCTCGCGGTCGCCCTTAGCGCCATCACTGGCCCCTCGGCTCGACCTCGAATGGACCAATGGCAATGACGTGGCAGGAGTGATCCTGCTTGGCACAATCTGACATTGCACCTTCGACCGCTGCCTGCTCGTTCGCCGCCTTGAGCGTCAGGCCGACCTTTCCACTGTTGCCGGACGCGACCGCTCTCCAACCGCCGCCATTGCCTAGGCGCCGCGCTAGATCGTCACGCAATTCTGGTGTGATGTTGTTGGCCCCCCGCAGGCCGGAAAAAGCCGACCACTTTCAGCGTCATCGGTACGGGCACCACGAAATCGTTGTCCATGGCGACGACCAGACATGAAACGCCGGCATTTTTGCCGCACAGCTCCAGGACGCGGCGCACGGCCTCGTCGGCATTTTCCTGACCGAACCGGAAAGAGAAGCCGCCGAATGGGCCAAGCGCGAGCACTTTGGGTCCGCGTGCCGGAACGTAATTCTTCTCGACATTGGTCTTGCTGACGTCGCTCATCAACGGGATATCATTAACAACCAGCGGCCGCTCAATTGACGAATCGCGCGTGACCCAGGGCGGCGGCGGCATTGGTGGATGGCCTTGAGCATAGACGACAGCATTGCCGACTGCATAAAGCTCGCATTTGGGCGGTTGGGGCAACGTATCGGCTCGTTTCTGGCAATTGTCGAGCGCGCTCGATTTGGCGGTCGCATCGTCTGCTTGACCAATACTCAGTCCGATCGGACCGGTAGCGGACATTACTGGACTATTCGATCACTTCGTCGGCTAGAGAAAGCACGTTGTTCGGCATCGTGAAATTCATCGCCTTTGCGGTTTTCATATTGATGACGAATAGATAGTGCGTTGGGATCTCGACGGGCAGATCGGCCGGCTTCGCGCCCTGGAAAATCCGGGCAGCCAGATCCGCGGCGCGATCGAATGATTCGCGCGCGTCGGCGCCATAGGACATCAGGCCACCATCCCGAGCCATAAAGTCCTGTTCATAGATGGCCGGGATCCTATGTTCGAGGGCGAAATCGAATACGCGCTTACGATTGAGAATCGTAAGCGAGTCAGTCACCATCAAAATGGCATCAGGCATCTCGCGATTCATGGCCGCGAAGGCTCCGTTGAAATCGTCCGGTTCGCGGACCCCGAGCGGTTGCACAGTGACGCCAAGCTCTTGGGCGGCTTTTGCCGATGCATCGTAGCGTTGCGTCATGCCGCGGTCGTCCTTGTTCCACAGCATTGCAACCCGACGAAGCTGAGGCGACGCCGCCTTCAATAATCCAAGACGCTTGGTGGAGAGGGCGGCGGCATCGTCAGCTATTCCCGTCACAGTACCGCCGGGATGCGCAAAGCTTTGGACCAATCCGGTCACCACCGGATCGCCCGAGCCAGTTGCGATCACCGTTGGAATGCCAGATGCTTTGGCAGCCGCAACCGAGGGATACCCAACCGTCACCACCACATCGGCATTGGCGGCTTTCAATTCCTGCATCAGGTTCGCCATCTGGGAGTTTTTTCCTGCTGCACCGCGCGCTTCATAGGCGAGATTCTCTCCCAGTTTGTACCCGCGCTTAGCCAAGCTCTCGATGAGCATTTTTCCGGTGCCTTCGGTGGGTGGTATCGGCGGCCCAACGGTCAGCGTTCCAATCCGATAGGTCTTTGCTGCGGTTTGCGCGGCAATGGAGTCAGGAGCGATTGCTACAGCGCAGGCAATGATTTGTAGAACGTCCCGCCGTCGCATGTTGTCCTCCTTTACCTTGCGCTAAATTCCACCGGGAGTAACACCAAAACCCAATATGAATTCCTAGCAAATTCTAGATTGTGATTTGATCCGAGACGCGACCTTAGGACAAAAGGCCGCCAGATGGCTCGCGGCATACCCCTTCGTCCTTTTCGAAGTCAGCTGCCCTTGGCGGTAGAGTTCCGAGTTGAGGGCATTTCAACCACGACGGTATCGAATTCGGTCAGAGCTTGAGTACCGATAATCGGCTCATCCGGCAATTTCTCGGATGGCTCGTACCACGGCCTGCGCACTGCTACTCTGCTGCTCAAAGCATGCGCAATCAATTGGCCGATATCTTCGCCTTGCAGTGGCGTCAGCTTCTGGTTCGCGTCGTATTTGTAGAGTTGTGGACAAAGATAAACGGCGTGAATTCGAGGGTTATAACCTTCGACAACCAAATAATGCTTAGCTCTAAGCAGTAGATCATATCTCTTTACGACTTTTCTCTCCTGCGTTGACCGCGCAACGCGAATGCGATCAGGAGATGGGCCGACAATGGTGCCGGCTTCAATAACAATGACCCAATCCTTGTTGCTCCTGTTGGCGGGATTGATCGCAATTAACTGGCTTGGTAGTCCTTTCGAAAAGAAACGCATTTGTTACTCCTACGCTATCAGCACCACTGCAAAAAGCGTCGTGGCGGATTTGGGAGGCATCGGGCGATATCGTAAACGGCGAGCCTAGCTAATCGGAAGGGGCTTGGATGCTTATTTCGCGCAGCTATCGATGTCCGCTTTCGGTCAAAACGCGCCATCCGCTCACGTTTAACGATGTCTGGTCTTACCCCGATCGCGGACATCGGTCGGTGCGCCCGCCACGTCTAATTTGTGCCAGCAGCAGCAAGTTTTAATGTTATCCAGCCATCCGCCTCATTCTTAGGAAGGCTGCCACAGCCGTTCCGCACAGAAGAACGAAGATGGCGATGGCGACTTCACTAATCGTTGTTGGTTGCTGCGCCGCCTTCTGTTGTCGATCTGCTTCGTCGACAACGACAGGCGGGTTCGCCTGGCCCTGGCTTGATGTACTTTGATTTCCAGCCCTAAGATCGAGTGTGGGTGCTGGCGCTGGCTGATTTGATGCAACTTGACGAGACTTAATCTTAGACGCGTCAATCGCCAAATACCGGAGCACTCCTCTTCCGTTCTGATCGAACGTTGCCGCCCACAAAAATCCTGCGCCACCGCCCAATCGATAAACTGGGACGCCTGCTTTTGCAGAACGTCGTAGATCGCCAAGAAAGCTGACCAAAATCCCAGGAAGGCTGCCGCCCGATGCAACTATTGAAACCTCCTCTGGTCGAAGTGGCTCAAGTTGGATTGCTCCCCAGGTGGCCAAAACTGCGTTTGGAAGCCCCTCGCGTTGCGGCATTTGGATGATAAGTGCCTGTTGGCCAAATTTGGACGACATGCGGTTTATTTCATTTTGAATATCGTTTGGGTCGAAGAAAGCCGGCTCAAAGTATGAATTAAGGTAAGCTACTCCCTCTTGAGATTGTAATATCGAATGAGAACGCGTGACTTCTTGATCCGGATACTGCCCGCCAACAGGCGTTGTGTGCCCCTCATTGCACGAAAGGAAACCCGGAAACTCGTCGCTGGGGCCGCATTGATATCGCGTATACGGCTTAGTTGCGGACTCAATTTGGCCACCGAGGGCTAGCCCGTCGACAATGTAACGCGATGCAGCAGCGGGGCTAGCTTGTGGAATTTCAAGAAGCTTATTTCGAAGGCCGTTGACATTTAATAATGCAAGGACCGGCGTGTTCGAAAGGAGCACAACGGCCCAGAGAAATGCAACGCGCTTGCACATTCCGTCGAATTTTAACTCGCGCCGGTTCATTTTCGCCCCGAGCTTAAGGCCGGCACTCTAGCACATCAGTGAAGTGTATTTTTGCGATGCAGCGCGCCGGTCCGGGTCATGACCGCTTTGGGTCAAAACGCGACATGCGCCCGTCTTTGGGGGATGTCCGGTCTTACCCCAACATCGCATCGATCGATTCTTGGGCGAGTAGCAATAAACCGCTAATCTAGCGCAATTCATTGTCTGGCCGTGTGGCCATGCCAACACGTCGTCACTTGATCGCGTTAGGTGCCGTATCGGTAATCGCGCCGGACCTAGTTCGCTCGGCACGAGCAAATCCTTGGCCAGATCGAACCGTTCACATGGTTGTGCCGCTTGCTGCGGGCGGGCCGACAGATGTCAACGCGCGGGTCGTCGCGGAACAGCTCGCCAAGATCTGGGGTCAGCAAGTCGTCATCGACAACAAGGCCGGTGCTGGCACTAACATCGGCAATGCCTTCGTGGCCCACTCCGATCCTGATGGTTACACACTGCTGTTTGGTACGTCATCCCTTGCGTCGAATGGTGCTCTATACCGCTCGCTCGATTACAGTCCGATCACGGACCTACGCCCAATCTCGCTAGTGGCGAGGTTCCCATTTTTTATGTTCGTGCCGAATTCTTCCCCGGCTAAGACGGTCCAGGAGTTTGTCGATTACGTGAAACCGCAGCCAGAAAAGCTCATTATAGCTTCTCCCGGCACCGGGAGCGGCCCACACCTTGCGGAGTTATTGTTTCTGCAAATGACCGGTATCCAAATGACGCACGCGCCGTATCGCGGCGCAGCGCCGGCATTCACGGACCTGATCCCGGGTCGTGTTCACTGCTATTTCGGCAGCGGCGAATTGCTCACCTATTCGCGGTCAGGCCAGGTCCGCGTGCTTGCCTCGACGGGCGCCAAGCGATCACCAGCAGCGCCGGAGGTGCCGACTATCGCCGAAGCGGGCGTTCCCGGTTATGTGGTTGACTCGTGGCAAGGCGTCTTTGCGCCAACCAAGACGCCCAATGAAATCGTGCAGAAGATAAGTCGCGATCTTGCCAAGGCTCTGGCGGAGCCATCTCTCGTCGAGAAGCTGGGACGTAATGCCTACACGGTCGCAAGCTCCTCCCCAGGCGAGCTTGCGAACTTTCTAAAAACAGATACGGAAAAATGGGAGGCTGTCATCAAAACAACGGGGATTAAAATCGATTAGATCTGCTTTGGGTCAGGAGCGGACATTGCAGCGTGTCTACCCCATGTCCGCTTTACCCTGGAAAGCGGATATCGACGGACGCATCTTCGACGTCGGCTAAGTGCCAAAACCGGACAAATCGCTCGTATCGCGCATTATTCATCGTGTAATCGCGCGATGCAGCCACGACCCTCGCGACCGCGTCGTAGTCGACGCCGAGCATCCGGCCACTGCGCTTCACTGAATCCCATCGTGTAACTCGGTTTTAGCTAAGCGGGCAAAATGCTCCCGTCTTTACCCATTCCTCGAGCAGCATGCCCTCTTGGGCTTGCGTGCCGGGAGCAGGCTGACGGCCGGCGCCGGGAGCCCACACCCAGCCGACCAGATGGTCCTCACCGACGTGACGCACGATGTCTTCGAGCGAGCGGCCGCCATTGCGCGCGGGATCTTTGATCTGCTCACAGATCTGTGCGACCGTCTTGCCCTCCCAGCTCATCTCGCGCGGCGCCAGATGCCAGCCAGGATTGCCCGGCACTTCGGCGGGTTCGAAATTGGCCTTGATGACAAATCGGACAGCGCATCGCCGGCAGTCCAAACCCGTCCTCGCCGCGCGCAACCGGTGGCTGATGCAAACGCCGGATGTCGCCCTGACGCGGGCGATCGCCGGCGGGATGGCAGTTCACGCAGCGCGGATGGGTCAGCACTTTGGCGGCTTCCATGAACAGCGCCGCGGAACGCGCCGCACTGTCGCTGATCGCCGCGAAACTTTCCGGAGCGGCCAGATTGTCCGATCCCTCGTCCGAGGTGGCCTGCGCTGTCATAATGGCTACGAGCGCTGCGACAGCTAAGGCAACCTTGGCCCCGTCAAGTGTCATGCAGCGTTCTCCTCGTTATGCCAGGTAACGCTGCGGATCGGCGAGAATCACGTCGCGCACGGCCTCATGATATTTGATGTAGCCGGTGCAGCGGCAGAGGTGACCGTCGAGCGCCTCGGCGATGGTTTTCTCAAGCTCGGCGCGCGGTACGCGTTTCTTTTCCAGCCGCTCGAGCAGGACCTGACTTTCGTTAAGAAAGCCTGCGGTGCAGTAGCCGCACTGAAAGGCAAAGTGAGCGATGAAGGCTTTCTGCAGGACCGAGAGTTCGCCGTTCTTGGCATGGCCCTCGACGGTGCGGATCGATTTGCCGTCAAAGCTCGCCGCCGGCACGATGCAGGTCGGGCTGGTATAGCTGGTGCCATCCGGATAATCGACGATCACCGCGCAGCTCAAACACTGCGCCGCGCCGCAGCCGAATTTGGTGCCGGTGAGCCCGAGATATTCGCGCAAATAATCGTTCATCGTGAGCTCGTCGCGCACGTTCGTCGGGCCGTATGTGCGACCATTGATCGTTACGCTCAATGTCGTCACGTCAGCACTCCTTTGATCATCTCCTGGGTCACCGGCAAGGCACGGAAGCGATGGCCGGTTGCGTCGAAGATTGCATTTATGAGCGCGGCGACGACCGGGATCATTACCACTTCCGCAATGCCTTTCGGCTTCTCGTTCGCGTCCACGGGCGGCAGTACCTCGATTTCGAGGTCGTGCAGCGGCAGGTCCGAGCCGCGGGCGACGAGATATTGTCCGAGCGTCCATTTGCCGTTGCCGGGCCCGTCCTCATACAGCGGCAGCAATTCCAGGACCGTGTAGCCGACGCCCATAGCGAAGCCGCCCTGCGCTTGGCCGATCACGACCTGGGGCACCAGCGCGTTGCCGCACTCGAGCACGCTGTAGCCCTTGGCGACACGCAACGCGCCGGTTCCGCGATCGATCTCGACGCGGACCAGCGTGCCGCACTGCGCCGTGTAGGTGGGTCCACTCTGGTTGAGGTTGGTCGGCGGAAACTTGACGTTGGTGCGATCGAGACGGATGAACTTGCTGGTGCCGCGGCGGAGCGCCAGCGCATCGATTTCGGCCGTCCAGTTTTGTCCGTCGATCTTGAAATCGGCCTGCGACCAGGCCCAGCGGTTGAAACCATGGGCCATCGCGCCGGTGATGCCGTTCTTCGCATGTGCGCGCGCCGCCAGGTCGGCAAGCGCGAGCGGCGACAACCCGGGCATGGTTAGATGCGCATCACTCCAGCGCGCCGCCTGCCATTGCGCCGCGCGCGGATCGTTTGACGCAATGCGCCACAATTCGAGCGCGGCCGGCCAAAGGCCAAAGCGGAAGAGCACTCGCGCGGCCTCGGCCGCCGCATGCGTGCCGACATGGGCACCGGTGGAGGCAGCGGTGGCTGAGAAAGTTTCCGGGACCCAACGCGGATTGCGCGCCGCAGCGTCCTGCGTCTTCTGATCGATCGTGTAGGGATCGCCGGAACGCACCAGCGCCAGTGGCGCAAAGGCATCGGTTTGCGCGAGCGCAACCTCGTCAGCCACGCCGCCCAGATAGTTTGCGATCCGGTTGGCGACCGCCGTCCCGACGGCGTTGCCAATCTCCGTGTCATCGATGCGGATGGCAATACGTCCTTGCGGATCGATTTCCACCGCCGCCAAGGAACAATCCGCGCCGGTGCCGTAGTTCTTGGTGGCGCAAGCCACGCCGGTGCCTAGGAGAATTCCCGAATCTCGTCCGCGCGCCTTCTGCGCGGCGCGGTCGCGCCAGATCGCGTGCTGCTCGAGCTTGTCCAGGATTTCCGGCGTACGAATCGAGATGCTGTAGGTATTTCCCGTCATCCTCCGCTCGTCGGGCTTGAGCGCATTGCGCCGCCGAAACTCGATCGGGTCGAGGGGCAATTCCGTACACATTTCATCGACCAGCACTTCCAGGGCCGTCATCGTCTGCAGCGTGCCGTAGCCGCGCATCGAGCCCGCGGTCACCGCGCGCGAGGGCAGCGAAACCGTCGTGACGTCGACTTTGGGTGCATAGTAGACGCCGAGCGCAGCAACGGCGCCGACGGTCGCCACATGGGGCGAAAAATTCGACGAGCCGCCGGCGTGCAAAACATGATCGGCGGCAAACGCGAAGATTTTGCCGGTGGCACGATCGACACCCATCCACGTGTGCATCGAGGTGGCGTGCCGCTTGATTCCCGATTGGAATTGGT
>Ga0126383_10000112_pt1 | contig 38207 bp, 29 predicted proteins | sample PanSoiMetPlot_35_FD_96882 | JGI IMG/M metagenome (GOLD analysis project Ga0126383, IMG submission 96882) | Tropical forest soil microbial communities from Panama - MetaG Plot_35 | ecosystem: Environmental > Terrestrial > Soil > Tropical forest > Bulk soil | place: Panama | collected 2016-02-17 | reverse complement strand
TTCGAACTGCTGCGCAACAGACTAGTGGCCCGGGCCACTGACTCAGCGGCCGATCTGGAGCGCAGATTGAAAGGGGCGCCGGCCGAAGTCGCGCAGTTCGAAAATTTTGATTATGTAATTCTGAATGACGACATCAATCGCGCTTCGCAGCAACTGGCCGCGGTTATCTATGCCGAACGCGCGCGCCGCGAAAGACAAAAGATAATGTTGTGCGGGGCCCTGAACGACTTTGGCCTGGTATCAGAACCGGGAGCGGTAGCGACCGGATCAAGCGGAACGGTCGATTAGTAAGCGGAGCAGGAGCCCGACCGTGACGGAGGGCGCGGACCGCGGCGGGAGCCCTCCCTGACAGTCGGGCTACTGCCCCACCGCCCTTTTCTGCCGCTCCGGTTCTGACGCGCTCTGTGATACAACTATATTGGAGATTATTTAGACAATTATGGCAGAACAAGAACTTGACGAATTAACTGAACACACGCCACCGCCGGAAATCGATTCGAAGTACCGGCTCATCATCCTGGCGGCGAAACGCAGCAAGCAATTGCAACGGGGTGCGCGTCCGCGCATTGAAATTGATCAGACCAAACACAAACCTACGCGAATCGCTTTGGAAGAAGTGATCCAGGGCACCGTGCAATTCCACACAAAGAGTGACGGCGCCGCGGCCGAAGCCTGATCTGGCTGCGGGTGACCGTTTCCCGGCTTTGAAAATCTTCCGGTTTCTGTCGATTGTTGCGATCGTTGATGATCGACCTGCCGAACTCAAATCAACGGATCGAATTCGGCGGCCAGCCGATTTCCGCACCGTCGCCAACGGCCCGGCGTCTGGTGCTCGCCTCTTACAACATCCGTTATGCCGTTGGCAGCCGGCTGATTTCATCCGGCCTGTTTAGGAAGCTAGGCTACAACTTACCAACGAATCGTCCGGCCGCGGTACTCGAGAATATTCGCGTGGCCGCCGCCGCCTTTGCGAATAATTCCCTGCTCCCGCCTCCGGACGTACTCGCCTTGCAGGAAGCCGACAAGGAAACTGCGCGGGCCGGCGGCCAGCATGTCGCGGCGCGGCTGGCCGGCGAGTTGGGACTTCCCTACGTTCACGTCGGCGTCGGCCTGCCGCGAGGAATAAAACCAAAACAACGCGAGTGGTGGCTCGACTTCGAAGAACAGGTCGGCGTTGATGAGGACGCGGACATGGGCGTCGCTTTGCTGAGTCGCATCCCGCTCGAAGAGATTAGCCGCATCGATCTGCCCTGGCACGATTGTGCCTGGCGGCCGCGCCTGGCCATGGCCGCGACGATGCCGGTGGGCGATACCCGAATGCGCCTGTTCAATGTGCACATCGATCCGCATGGGCCGCTCGACAATCAACATCAGCAGACTGAAGCCGTCCTGGCAGAGGCGCAGAATTACAACGGGCCGGTGGTCATCGCGGGCGACTTCAATACGCTGTCCAAACAGAAGGCCAATGAAATTCGGAAGCTGCTGGAGGCGCATGATTTCTCAACGCCGTTCCCCACGGATATCGCGACGTGGCACGGCGCGGGTTTGCGCTTTCACGCTGACTGGATTTTTGGGCGCGGCGTGCGGGTCACTCGTTGGGGAGTTGCCAGGCCGCTGAATGTTTCCGATCACTGGCCCATTTGGGCGGAGATAGAAACCTAGTCTCGTGTCAGCAGCCCGACCGTCAGGGAGGGCAACTTACGCGCATGCGAACCTCGAAGACTGGTGAAGGCTAACTTGCCCTCCCTTACGGTCGGGCTTCTGACACGGTAAAGTCGCTTGGGACACTCGAAACTGCACATCACCAGCCGTGACAATTCCCTGCTGCGCCATGTGCGCGCCGTGCGCGACGGCAAGGTTGCAGAATTAATCTACGTTGAAGGTTTGCGTCTGTGCGAAGAAGCGCTGCGATCGCGTCTGCAAGTCGAGGCCGTCATTTATTCCGACGAATTGGCGCGGAAGGACCGCGCCGCGAAGTTGATTCGTGAACTTGCGGGCGTCGCCGGCAAGGCCGCCTCGGTCAGCGAAAAACTGCTTGAATCGATCTCTTACACCCATACGCCTCAGGGCATCGTGCTGATTGCCGGCCGGCCGGTCATTGGCCAGCCGGAATTTCACGCGCGCCAGGACGCCAATCCTTTACTCATCATCCTGCATCGCCTTAATAACCCGGTTAACGTCGGCGCGATCCTGCGGACTGCTGAAGCAGCCGGGGCAACCGGTGTGATTACCACCGACGGCACCGCGGATCCTTTCTCGCCAAAAGCCCTGCGGGGCGCGATGGGGGCCGCGTTCCGGCTGCCGATCTGGACCGGCGCTGATTATGGCCAGGCCGTCGGTTGGTGTCGGGAAAATGGGACCCGGACCGTGTGCGCCGACGTAGCGGCGACCCGGAACTACGCGGAGATTGATTGGCGCGGTCCGGCGGCGATCGTCATGGGCGCCGAGTCAGAGGGCTTGTCGCCGGAAGAAATCGCGCTGACCGACGAAGCGATCAGAATTCCGATGAAGGGTTCGACTGAGAGTCTCAATGTCGCTGTCGCGGCCGGCATTCTGCTCTATGAGGCGAGCCGTCACCGCGCCTCCTGATGGAGCGCGGCCATCCTTGCCCGCCCCGGCGCACGGCAGCACGCTCAGACTGGTTCGCGCTACCGGCTTTGCGGTAACGATTACGAATATCCGGCCGTTTCGTCTAAAATGGCCGAGAGCCTTTTGAACCTAAGCGAACGCATACTCGTATTCTGATCCATGGCTGACCAGCAGAACCAGTCACCTAAACCAAAACGCGAGACGATCCTGCCTGAGCGTTTGATGCGCCGGGTGCTTGAAGGCGTAGGTGACGTCGTCGATCGCAAGCTGGGACGAACGGCTGAGCCCGGCACGGCCTTAAGCACCGATCAAATAATCCTGCGCATGAATCATCTCATCGATTCCCGCGTCCGCGACGAGAAAGGCCGCGGCCGCATCGCCCCGCATCATCTCAAACTCAAGATGGAATGGGGCACGCACTCAGAGACGCCGCCGGATGTGACCAAAAGACTCGAGACGGAAATTCTCGCGGCGGCCATCGACCACATTAACGACAATCGCTATCGCACGCTGGCGCCGGTTGCGATTCAAACCGACGTAGATATTTTCACCAAGGGCATTTTGGTCGAACCTTCATTCGGAGAATTCGAAGAAGAACTTCAGCGGCAGGATTTGGAAAAGAAGCTGGGAAAACCCCTTGAGGCCCCGCATGTCGAGAAGTCTGAGGTGGCCATGTTGGCCCGCATCAATCTGCCCGATCACACCAAGGAAATCGAACTCGTGTTTGTCGCCGGGGGCCGCCGGCTGAATGTGGGCCGCGGCACCGACAACGATATTTACCTGAACCACCCCAGCGTTTCAAAGGTCCATGCAGCGCTCAAGATGGACCTCCAACACAATCTCGTGGTCGCCGACACTGGCTCAACCAACGGCACGCACATTAATGGCGTGCGTATTCCCTACGGTGAGGCTCGCCCGATTGAAGAAGGCGATGTCGTGGCGTTTGGCGACGTCGAGGTTCGCCTTCGCAACAAGAATCCATGACATCGCTGGCCCTATTTCTCTTTCAAAGTCCCACACCACTGCCAACAGTCGCCGCGCCGCCTGAGAAGCTGCCCGCCTGGCTGACGATAATCTACCTGTCCGGCATCGCGCTGGTGGGCCTGCTATTGCTGGTCTCGATTCTGCGCAGCTGGTTTTCCCGGCAGCCGGCGGCGCACACCGCCCCATCAAATTTGCCCAGGGATATTCAAAAACGGCTGGGCGCGACGACGACCAACCGCGGCTTGCGGGCCTGGCGCTGGTTATTCGCGCTGGCGGCGATTTTTGTTTTCGGCTTTCACGTTTACTGGGCGAGATACGCCGCCGACCGCAATCCCAAGTTTCAGGAACTCAGCTACAAGGACTTGCGCAACCGGCGGCTGAGCGAATCGACCCTGCGTGGCTGGATTTACGATCGCAAGGGACGTCCGCTCGCCTTTTACCGCCGAGACGACCAGGGCGATATCGATCGCGAATATCCGATGGACACGGCGCTGGCCCATATCTTCGGCAGCGACCGCGGCGAGCCCGGCCTCGAACGCGCCCTGTTCGGGACTGAGAGCGGCGCCGTCCCCGAAGTCTGGCAAATCCTCAAAGGCCAGACGGTCGAACAGAAGCTCAACAAAGACTACACGCTGACAATCGATCAGGATTTGCAGCAAGCCGTCGTCGATCAATTGAAGGGCAATCACGGCGCGGTCGTCATGTTCAATCCCCAAACGGGCGAAGTGCTGGCTATGTACAGCAACCCCTCATACAGCCTCAAGCAGGTGCAGGACGATGAAGCTGCCTGGATCAGGCTCAACAATGATCGCAAGGAACGGCCGCTCTTGAATCGGGCCCTGAACGAATATTACGTGCCCGGTTCGACCTTCAAGACGCTGATGATGTACACGGCGTTTCGCAACGGCATGCAGAGCACCCGGTTCACTACCAGCGGCGGATTTACGCCGCCGGGCTGCGGCCGCACCATCACTGATGACAACGGCGGCTGCGAAGCGTGCGGCAACATCGACATAGCTTCGGCTTATCAGCATTCCAGCAATATCTATTTTTCATATCTCGGCACGCAGTTGGGCGGCGAGAAAATTCGCGACACGGCCAGGCTGGTGGGCCTCGGCGCCTACGACAGCGTGAGCGGTGAAAGTCAGGGTCGCCGCGAACCCGAAATCTGGAACGCCAGCAGCAAGGCGATTCAAAATGCGATCGCGCCCACCGAATCATGGCTGAAGGCCGGTCCGCACTCCACCCGATGCGAATTGATGTATGAAGGCTACGGCCAGGGTTACGCCTCGCAGATGACGCCGTTTCAGATGGCCATGATGATTTCCGTCGCGGCAAACATGGACGGACGTCTGATGAAGCCCAAAATCGAAATGGACCGGCAACCTGAGATGTTCGCCCAGGTGCTGACGCGCGATCAGGCCGCCCAGATTCGCGGCATCATGAATCTGGTGACTGAAGGCGGCACCGGCAATGCCGCCATGGCGCCGGTGAAGGCGGCCGGCATACGCAGCGGCGGCAAGACGGGCACCGCCCAAAAAGCGGTCCCCGTGATCGATCCCAAAACCGGCGAGCCGCAGAAGAAACTCGTCGTGGAAAAAGATTTCAAAGGCAAGATCATCGGTCAGCATGAAGAGACCGTCTTTTACGACAAGCTGCGCAGCGACGCCTGGTACTTGAGTTTCGCCCCACTTGATAAACCCGCGATTGCGATGGCGGTGCTGCTCGAAGGCCCGGGACCGGGGATCAGTTTTTACGGCGGCAAGAATGCGGCGCCGATTGCCGCGCAGTTGATTTTGAAGGCCAAGGACCTCGGCTATTTCGGCGGCGGCGCTAATCAAACAAATCAGCAGGCGGCGCCGCGAACGCCGCGGAGGACAAATAGATGATGGCTGGAGCCCAGGGGTCGCTGCCCGCATAAGCGCGAAGCGCGAACGGATCTGAGCGTGCTGCGCACGCTTTGCGGGCAGGGATGCCCGCGCTCCAGGAAGGCGTCAATCAAGTAATGCGTAATCGCTTTTCATCACACATACTGCTGCTACTCGCGCTGGTCGCTGTCGAGGTTGTCGGCTACTACGCCATCCATCGCGCCGCCATGATTCGCGGCTACAGCACTTCAGTCATCGGCGCCGCGCGCGATCTGATGATGTACCTCCCGATCATTGTCATGGCCCTTTGGGTTTCAGCCTTTCGCAAATTCAAGGGCAATTGGGTGCTGTTCACGACCGCGATTCTGCTTTTTTCCATCGGCCTGCTGGTCCAGTACCGGCTATACAGCGATCCCGAGTACAACGCGAAGAACAAGGCGGCCGCGCGCCAGGAAAAGACTGAGACGCTGCGCATGCGTTACGTGAATGAGAACTACGACGCGGCCAAGCGGCAGATGATGGGTTTGCCCGCGACGCCCCCGCCCGTCGAGCAGGAGGCGCCGGTCAAGGAATCGAATTACACCCTCGCCAATGCCCTGACTTCGAGCTACACCTGGATTCCCGTATTTTCTTTGATTACCTTCGCGCTCGCCTTTGCGTTCTGCGCGAACGATAAATTCCTGCTCCTGATTCAGCGAAACAGTTTCATCGTGGTCCTGCTGACCCTGATCCCGCTGGGCATCGCGATCATCACTTCCAGCGCCGGCAAGGGAGTTGGCAATACCACCCCATGGGAACCGGCGAAGGTGCCCTTCCTGCTTGGTTTCGCCGGCATTCTGACGGCGCGTTACAAGGATCTCGCGCGGACCTACTGGGGCATTCCGCGCGCCCGCGACATCGTCCCGCTGATCGTCATGGCGGTGATTCCCTTCATTCCCTTTTTCGCGCTGAAGGATTTCGGTCAGATGCTGATCTTCAGCGGCGCCTACGCCACCCTTTACCTGGTCGCCGTACGGCGCTGGCCGCAACTGCTGGTTTTTGTCGGTTCAGTCTTCCTGGTAATTTCGATTCTGGTTATCGGCGCCCTGCCGCGCGATATCCAGGAAAAGTTTCCGATGATTCCCACGCTGGCGCGGCCGGTACAGCACGCGCTGCCATCGCGCATTCAGCAGCGGTTCCATCTGTGGCTCGATGGCTTTGATCCACCCTCGCCGGAAGAGTCCTGGTGGAAAAAGGATTACGACGAAGCGCTGGCCAAAGACCCGCGGATGAAGGAACTCGCGGAACAAAGCGAGGCGATGAAGAAGAGCGTCAATACCGACATCTGGTTCGATAAGCTCGCCTTCCAGCCGGCCCAGGCAATCTTTGGAATTGCGTCCGGAAAAACAACCGGACGCGGACTTGGGCTCGGGTTTCCGGAGGTCATTCCCATCGCCGATTCAGATTATGTATATGCCGCGATTGCTGAGGAAATGGGCCTTTTGGGGGGCGCGTTGGTGGTCCTGGCCATCATTATTTTCGTGATTGCCGGGATTCGCACTTCAATCGACGCGCGTGATATGTTTACGAAGTTATGTGCCGCCGGCTTGACGGCGTTCATTGGAATTCAGGCGCTGGTCAACATCGGCGGCATCACCCGGGCCCTGCCGATGACCGGCATTACCTTGCCGTTCGTCAGCCACGGCGGCTTTAGTCTGATTACCAGTTTTGGAATGCTGGGCATGCTCATGGCTTTCTCACACCGCAATGCGCAGGATGCGCGGGCTGTCGCCAAAATCACCCGCGAACCTGAAAGCCCAATACACCTGGAGGCAGTCGAATGAGCACTGCAGCAAAGATCGAAGTTGGCTCGATATCCGATCGCGGCCTCAGCGAAAAGCGGCCTTTGAATGAAGATTCGTATCTGGTTGACGCTGCGCGCGGAATTTTTGTGGTCGCCGATGGGGTGGGTGGCGCTGAGGCCGGCGAAGTCGCTTCGCAAACCGCGGTCGATGTTTTGAACGACGCCTTCAAGCACAAGGTCGGTGACGGTGATGACGTCGAAGACCTGATGGAGCTTGCGATTCAAAGGGCCAACAGCTCGATTCACCAGATGGCCCAGGACAATTCTCGTTTCTCGATGATGGCCACCACGGTGGTCGCGCTCCATCTCGACGGTCATCGCGCCACTATCGGGCACGTCGGCGATTCGCGCCTTTACCGGGTTACGCCGGACGGACGTCTCCATCGCGAAACCGACGACCATTCGATTGTCGAAGAAGAAGTGCGCGCCGGCCGGATGACTCCGGAGCAGGCAGCCAACCATCCGAGCAAAAACGTGATTAGCCGCGCCCTGGGCGCCGAAGATTCCGTCGAAGCCGACATGAAGGTCATCGAAGTCGAAGACGGCAGCGCCTTCCTCCTCTGTACCGACGGCATCACCCGGCATCTTACCGATAATGAGCTGCGCGAACTGCTAACCAGCGACGGCACCCCGGCGCAGTTGTGTGAAGAAATGAAGCGCCGTTGTTATCAACGCGGCGCCGAAGACAACCTGACCGCGGTTGTGGTTCAGGTGGGTTAACCCAAATTCGAGCGGCATTCCATCGCGGATGACTCAACCATTTCGCTCGAGGTCGAGCCTACCGAAATCCCCGCGCCGGCAGCCTCGGCGAGCGATCAAACCACCCGCTTGACCCCGCCATCGCGGCTGGCGTTCCCGTCCACGACGCCGGCCGGACCGGTTAAGGCGGCGGCTTCAGCCCCGGCCGCAGCGCGCGGCGGCCGCGGCATTTTGCGCTTCGTCTTCTTTGTCTTATTTGTCGGGGCCGCGGCGGCAGCTTTTTATGCCGGCACCATTTATCAGCGTCAGCGGCACGCCATCAACGCGACGGCGAATGCGCAGCCGAGCCCGGCCGCGGTCTCTACCCTCACGGACAAACGCGCCGCGGTCGACGCCGATCCGCAGAAGTGGATCAGCGACAACGTCCAGTCGCAACTCGCCCGCGAATCGATTTCCAAACCGATTGATTCCAAAGATCCTGAATTTCTCTATCTGTATGGCCGCGCCCTGACGCAGACCGGCGATCATCGCAGCGCCTCAGAGGCCTTCAGCGCCGCCATCAACAATGTCCGCTCCGAAAAGAAGCCGGCGCTCTCGCTCGAATCAGAACTGAAACTGGCCGACGCCGCCGCCACTTTGAAAATGGACAAAGCCTCCCCCGGCTCTCAAACCCAGCAAACTGCCATGGCTGAGGACAAGGCCATTCGCATTCTCGACGAAACCCTCGGCCTCAAGCGCGAAGCTCCTCAGAAGTAGCAGGCTCACGCGCAATGACTGAACTCAAGCTTCTCCAGTGCAGACTCGATGGCCGTTACGACATCGAAGAATGTCTGGGTAAAGGCAGTTATGCCGAGATTTATCTGGCCCGCGACACGGCCGCCACCGACGAGCAATTCCGCAGCGTGGTCATCAAAGCGCTGAACGTCTTGCTTCAGGGTTATCAGGACGCCGACCTGGAACAGACGCTGATTCAGAACTTCCAAAACGAAGCAGTCGCGCTCGACCGGGTGCGCCATCCGAACATCATCAGTCGCCTGGGCCACGGAACGGCGCTCGACCTGAGCGGCACCGCATTTCACTATCTGGTGCTGGAATATCTGGGCGGCGGCGATCTGGCCAAGCTTTGTCGCAACGAGTCGTTGACACTGGAACGCGCCCTCAATTTTCTGCAACAGGTTTGCGCCGGGCTCTCGCACGCCCACGAGTGCGGCGTGATCCACCGCGATATCAAGCCGCAGAATCTGTTGCTGACCGCGAATCAAGAGACGGTGAAGATCGCTGACTTTGGGGTGGCGCGGATCGAAGCCTCTGAGGGCGCCATCACCCGCGTAGGCACGAACATATATGCGGCGCCCGAACACAATCCGCTGGTGCAGACGTCGCAGCTCGATATCACCGGTTCATTAAAGCCGACATCGCTGACGCCGGCAGCTGATATTTACTCGCTCGCCAAGACCGCCTATACGTTGATCTGCGGCGTGGCGCCACGCACCTTCGCGCATCAGCCGATTACCGAGTTGCCGGCGCCGGTCTCGTTCCAGCCCTGGGCCAATTCTTTGCGGCGGGTGCTGGAACGCGCGACCCAGACACGACCGCGCGATCGTTATCAAACAGTGCGGGAGTTCTGGGAGGACCTGAACGACGTGGCGATGCCGGTGACGCAGCCCCTCGCAGGTGCGCCGGCACAGCAACGGATCAGTTCAGACCTGAATGTCGATGAACCGGTGACGGCGGTGGCCCCGCCGCGGCCGCGATTCGAGAGTTCGCACGAATTGCAGCAGCAATCCGCGGCGGGAACTGCCGGGACCCGGCCGCGCATCGTGGTGGCCATCCGCGGGGCCCAGCCGAATGTACCCGCCCGTGAGTTAGCGGCTTTCGAACCAGGCAAGATCAAGACGCCGCACAACGGGGCGCCGGAGCGCCCTGCCCCGTCAATCGTACCGGCCAGGTCAAAGAAGCGGGGGCGCAACTTCGTTGTCGGGTTGGTGCTTGTGTTATGTTTCGCAGGTTTGCTGGTCGCGACCGGAACCTATGTGCGCTCATTAATCAGGCAGCGCGCGAGTCAGCAAACCACGACGACCACCGACACCGGCCGTCAGGCCGTCACCACCACGGACGTCAATCTGCGCGCCGGACCGAACCCGAGAACAGACGCCGTCGGTCTGGCTGAGGCGGGTTCACGAGTCCAGGTGTTGACGCTGAACCCGAACAGCAATTGGTGCGAAGTGCAGATTCTCCAACACGCGCGACCGAAGAACGATCCGTCGTCCGCAGATCGCGGTTGGTTGAATCGCAACTATTTGAGATTTGACTGAAAGGAGGTCAGTACCACCGGTTGAGTAGTCGGCACCACCCGCGTTAGGGTGGGTCAAAAGAAGGCAGCTGACAATCTCGCCGCGCTCTACCCCATCCGCTTACGCGGATGGTACTGACCCTGTTACTATTCACCGAGACATGGGCCTAATCGAATCAATCCGACGCTGGATCGACGGCGAAACCGCCGACGACATTCTCGAAGAAGCGGACGAGCACACTAAGCCGCGCCGCGTGTGGGAAGAATTCCTGGTGAAGATCGCGCGCGAGGTCGAAGCCTGCATGCAGCGTGAGATGTTCACGCCGCCCGGCGGGCCGACTTACATCCCGCGCGAATACATCGTCTATCTCAGCAACGACGACGACAAGGAATGGCAGGGCGATAAACGCCGCGGCCTCGAGCAGGGGCTTTTCCATGTGCTCTCAGAACGGGCGCGCGAATTGGCCGGGGCAGTTCAATTACAAACAAAATCATTCGCCATCGAATTGCGCGTGGACGGCACCTTGAATAAGGGTGAATTCCGCGTGCAGCCGGTGTGGGACGAAACTGAGACGGGGCACACAATGGTCACGGCGCGGCCGGCGACCACCGCCACCGTGGCGCCCGCGGCTGCCGCAGTTACCACGACCGACGCGCCGCCGGAGATAGATGAAACCGGCGCCGGCAACACCGAAGGCGAAGTCACCGTAGTTCGTCCGCGGGTCACAGATCTCTATTCGATTGAATTATGGCGCGAGGGCGTCAGGCAGAATGTCGTCAAAATAGCCAAGCCGGAAATCACCATCGGCCGCGGCTCCCGAACTATCTCAGTGGATCTGCCCTTGAAAGGCGATCCCGAAATCAGTCGCGTGCATGCGACGCTGATGTTTGACGATCAAGGCAAGTACTGGATAACCGCTAAAGGTCGAAACCCCACGCTTATCTCGGGACGCGAGGCTCCCCGCGAGCAACGCACGATTGTCCAACCCGACGAGAAGATCGGAATCTGTAGTTTCACGTTGCGTATCCAACCGAAATAGATCCTCTGCCAGACTCATGGCGTCGCAAAACTGACAGTTTGCGTTACAAGATCAGTTATTTACTGACGCTGTCATCACGCCGCCGTCAAACTCAGCCAGCAAACGGTTCAGCAAAGGTGTGACGCTTTCGACGTTGTCGTAATTCCGGTTCAGCAGGTTGAGCAGCCGGCGTTCTTTGCGGCCTTGAATCTCACCGAGGAATGCCCGGCAAAACGCGCAGACCACCTGAGGATCGAACTGGGTCCCGGTGTTGGCCCGGAAATCTTCCAGCACATCTGCCAGCGGCAGCTTCTTGCGATAAGGGCGGTCGGTAGTCATCGCATCGAAAGAATCTGCGAGCGTTACGATTTTCGCGCCAGGTGGAATCTGATCGCCTTTCAAACCGTCGGGATAGCCGTTGCCATCCATGCGCTCATGGTGATAGCGGGCCATCAAAGGGATGTCGGCATAAGGATGACTAATCGGCGCGAGGATTTCGTAGCCGGCCGAAGGATGACGGCTCATCTCCTTTGAATCCTTGGCGCTGAATCGTTCGGGAGAATTGATGACGCTCAGGTCGACGATGAGTTTGCCGATGTCGTGAAGATAACCGGCGATGGTAATGCCCTCGACCTCGTCGTCACTCCAGCCCAACTCGCGGGCGATCACCTCGCTGTATTTCCCTACCCGGACCGAATGTCCCTGTGTATACCGATCCTTGATGTCGATGGCCGCGGCAAACGCGTGTACGGTTTCCTTATAGATCTTGCGGAGACCTTCGTACAGCCGCTGATTCTCTTCCGCCTTGCGCTTGACCTCGCCCAGCAAATGATGGCTGTTGATACCTACTGCGACATGGCGCGCCAGCGCCCGCAGAGTTTCCAAATCTTCTTCCGAATAAGCTTCGCCGCTGGCTTTCTCGCCGAGCAGGACGACGCCGATCAGTCGTTCATGCACGACCAGCGGCAGCAGCAGCTGAATTTCGCCGGAGGTAAAAAGCGCCGGGTGATCTTCCATGAAGCGGGCCGCCTCAGCAGCCGCCTCCTGCAGACTAAGCGACGAGTCGGAACTTGTTAATTCACGGGCGTGATCGCGAGTAATCGCGAAATTGGCGTCAGGCGCCGCTTCCAGCCCGCGCGAGGTGACGATGCGCAAGGTGTCGCGCTGTCGATCGTATTGGGCAACTGCGCCGCGGCGTATGGCCACTGATCCCAGCAACAGGTGAAACGAGGACCGCAGCATCTCTGCAAAGTCCGAGGTGTTGGCGATTTCCTGGCCCAAATCTGCCAGCGCCGCAAAGGTGTGAAGCAGGCGTTGATTGTTGGTTTCCATTGAGTGATTAGCTCATTGACTCCTTAATTCATTTACTCCGCACGGTCGTGTCAAATGAGTCAATGATCCGATGCGGCCCATGGAACAATGACCGGCCCCCTTACGGTTGGGCCTCTGACACAAGTGAAAGCGCCTCGTCCTCATTCGAGGCCAAACTAACGTGCCGGGTCAGGCCCAGCATTTGAAACAACTCGGCGGTGTGATTGTTCACGTCAGAAAAAATCAAACGCGCGGTGCTTTGCTCAGCCGCGTCGATTACCCCGACCAAAATCGAGACCCCGATGCTGTTGACCAGTTCCGTGTCACGGAAATTGATAATTAGCGCGCGCCGGCCCGATTCAAGTTGACGCTTACACTCGCGCTCAATTCGCTCGCCGCTCAACTTGTTGAGGTAATCGCTCGCGTAAATGATCGCCGCGTCACCGACGCACCGAGCCTGGACTGAAGCGTCCTGACTTAGATCTGCCATTTTCAGTAAGGGCCTCCTTACTCGTGAATGGTAAATGGTGAATAGAACCAAACCCCGGCGTCCATTTACCATTTACCATTTACCATTCACGATTTACCAAAGTACTTCGTCATCTTCAGTCGCGTGCCGTCGTCGACGCGTTCGAATTCAACTTCGTCCATCAGGCTCTTGATCAAGGTCAGGCCCCATCCACGCCGGCTCGTGCCGTTTCCCTTGTCGCTCGTCTCACCGTTGCCGGCGACGAGCACCGGCACTACGCCGCGGCTCGCTACTGTGATGACTAATTTATCATCTTCCACGACAAACCGCTGGTAAATTCTCCGATCAGGACTCAGGCTGTGCTCGGCCGCATTGATACAAGCTTCGACCACGGCCGTCTTGATTTGGTTGATGGCCTCAGGCCGAAAGTTCACCCGCCGCGCGATCTGCTCAGCCGTGCGCGCAGCAATCAACTCCGTGTCGGCGCTCATCGGCAGCACCATTTGAAACTCGTCGGCTAACGTGTCGTCAGTCTCCTGCGGAGCGAGCCGCGACTTCAATATTTCAAATTGTTGATGACTCGACCCAAGGGCGCCGCGTTCGTTGAGCAGCTCGCAGGCGCCGGCAGAGAAGCCGGCAGGAGCGATGAGCCAGATGCGAACATGTTTGAAGAGGTTTTGGCGCGCAAAAGCAGAAAGGCGATCGCACCAATCCGCGGTCAGCTCCCGGCTGGCTTCAAGTTTTGAGTCAATCTGAGCGCAGATCCAGACCCTCTCGTTCGCGTCCGCGTACTCACCGGATTCAAAGCCATGCGCCACCACGCAGCGTTCAGTCTCACACGAAAGGTTGCCGCTATAGGCCGCGCACGCAGCCGTCTGCACAACTTGCGGCAGTTCAAACAATTCAGCTTCATTATCGAGACCTCTGCCGATCGCCTCATCATCTTCGCCTCGATAGCGCGCTGAAAATTTATCGTAGTGAAACAAACTCGCCGGCACCTTCTGACAATCGAAACCAGCAATCACCTCATCGATCCCCAGGGCGACTTCACGGCGATATTTCCGGGCCATCGTTTGCGAGGACCGCTTCAACATATGCAGCAGGGTCGAAGCGACAATCTGCGCCCGCGGCTCGTGCGCGACTTCAACCTGATATTGGGCATTCAGGTAATCGAGCCAGGTCTGCCAGTTCGGGTTGACTTCAACCAAGGCGCCGCTCGAGTTCACTAACTCCCTGACATGCAGGACGCCGATCAGCCTTTCGATTTCAGACGCGCCAAAATCAAGCCGCTGCTTCCACGCCCAGGGCGAGGCCTGGCGCGATGCGGACGTGGCAGATTCGGACAAGAGGCGGAAAAGCATGGACCGGCTCTGAGGGCCCACGCCGGCCAGCTCCAGCACGCGATCAAAGTAGCGTTTGATCGAGCCGCCCAGGAGTTCATCGACATACAAACGCTGGCAATCGACAAAACCCGCGAGCGGCAATTGCTTCTCATGCGCGGTGCGAAGAAATTCAGAAATGAGGCTGGGACTCGCGTGCAATTGCTGGACAATCAAATCACGTGTGGCTTCGTCGGCTTGAATTCCATAACGGCGAGCCACCGCGTCAGCCACATTCCGGGCGCTGTCATCGTCGATTCGATCGACGTGCATTATGGTGTGCGCGCGGCGGTCCCCGTTCTCGAACCCGTGAATCAACTCGGTTGCCTGACGCCGTAAGACTGCAATCAGCAAGGGAGCGCTCGAGCTCTCAAAGGCGGACACAAAATCATGCGCCAGGGTCAATTCCCTGCTCAGAGGCTGCAAGTTAAGGCAGTCAATTAGCGGGAAGACCGGGCGGCGCGCGGCGGCAAACCGCTGCGGCAAGTTCAGACAGAAAGTCCGCAGGTTTTCCGTCGATGACTCTTCGCGCTGAAACAGTTGGAACAGGCCGGCGATGAATTCGTAATCCCCCGGCAGCGCAAGTTCCAACACGTCTCTGAGCGTGAGCCGGGCCTGGCAGACAGAAGGTTCGACCCGCCGGTATGCGACATACTGTTGCAGAAACGTCTGGAAGATTCGCGGCGCTAACTGCGCGGCCGTCTCGCCCGCTCGAAACGCAAAGTAGATAGGGACCGGGTCGCCCCGGCGCGCGAACAGCTGATCGTAGGCTTGTCGTAAAAGTTCGGATGCGCCGGCGCCAGGTTCGGCCGCCGCGACCAGGACGCGCGTGTCATCAAGCGCGACGGCATGGCGTCCGATGAGACGCAGCTCTGCATCGCGGCCGAAAAATTCGTCGCGATTGATGCGCCCGAGAATTCGCGGTTGAATCATGCTATTGCGGCGCTGGCCCGCTGGCGCCGGGGCCCTTCATACCTTGATATGCGTAGGCGCGGTTCTTGCCGTGACTCTTCGCGTGATAGAGAGCGCGGTCGGCGGCCCGCACGATGGCCTCGACCGAATTCAACGCCGGCGAAAAAGTCGAAAGACCGATACTGGCGGTAACCATGCCGGACGGCTGCGAATCGCCGTGCGGAAATTTCGTCATCATCATCTTGCGGCGGATGCGATCGGCAATCACGCCGGCCTCTTCGAGCGAAGTTTGCGGCAGCAGGATGGAAAACTCTTCGCCGCCGTAACGCGACGCGACGTCGGCCTTTCGCAACGCGGCGTGCAAACATTGCGCCGTAATTTCGAGCGCGCGGTCCCCCGCCTGGTGACCATTCAAATCGTTATAAAGCTTGAAATCGTCGATGTCGATCATCATGAAGCTCATCGGATAGTTGTAACGCTTCGACCGGCTCAACTCTTCCGCCAGTCGCGCTTCCAAATAACGCCGATTATGCAAACCCGTGAGCGGATCAGTGATCGACATCAGTTGAAACTGATTGGCCCGTTGTTGCCACTCGGCGCGCTCCAGCGCCAGGGCAATTTGCGGGGCCACCAGATCGATGATGCTCAGATCGCGAATATCGTAAACGCCGCCGCCAATCTTATCCGCCAGATTCAAGACGCCGAATCTGCGTTTGCCGATCGCGATGGGATAGCTGATGAAGGACTTCGTCTTGTAGCGTCGTTCCGGGAGGCTCGTCTGGCCGACTTCATCGACGGTCGCCACCAGCGGCCGGTTCGCGCGCATCACCGCGCCGGCAATTCCCTGCCCCATTGAGATAGGCGCAACTTCGGAAACCGCGGCCGGAATTCCACGCGCGGCCGTCATCATCAAACGATTTTCTGTCTCGTCAAGCAGCAACAACGAGCCGCGCTCGGCCTGTACCAGATCTGCCGATCGCGCCACGATTGATTCGTATGTCTGCGCCGGATCGGTCGCATCGATCTGCTCCGCGAAATGGCGAATAGAATCGGCGAGCGTCGGTGGCTCGAGCGGCTCAGGCGCGGGCCCAGCCCCAAGACTTCCGCGGTCAGCGGAAAACGAGATCTCCAACGGCTCGGATTTCAACCCAGGTTCGCCGGCTGCCACTCTGAAGCCGGCGGCCGATTTGCTGACCCTCAGGGCCGCGTGATCCAGATCCACTTCATCCGCGAAGATCACATTCTGAAAAATCTCGTCTGAGAGCAACCCCTGCAAATCGCCTGAGCGGAAGCGCTCTGCCGTCTCGCGATAATCACTGCCACGCACGAAGGCGCGTCCGCCAATCGCCGCCAGACCTTTGGCGCTGTCAAGCTCAAGGGGCATCGCGAAGCAGTGAAGCCCGGCGTGACAACGATAGTGGGTGATCGAGTTTGCAGTAGTCGCCCGCTCATGCGCTTCGCCGCAGAAAGGATCGCAGAGCTTCACATGCTCAGGGGATGACTGCAGGGCTTCACAAATCGAATTGTTGTTGCTGATGGCCAAGGCCGGCGGCTGATGACCGTCGACGAGCACGAGCGAGATACCCGACGCTTCGGCGATGTCCTGCTGCTTTTCCGGCCAACCGGACGGCGCGGGGACGCTCGATTGCTGTGAGATCGATCCTGCCTTGGTGGTGCGTGCTTTCGGATTCGAGCGCTGCATAGTCTCGGGGGCAAACGGAAGCATCAACTCGATTGCGAGTATAGGTGCGAATACACGTCGATCCAACCGTTGCGAGCGCACGTCGCCAGTCGCGCACACCAGTGCCGCAAGCGCTCCTCAAATATTCAACTCAGATGTTAGGTAAACAGCTAATAGTGCGCGGTTTTCACGTCTGCCGCGCCTCTTTCGCAGACTTTAAGCCGGGAGTCTCGCCCGCTGGAACACTTTCAATGTCGGGCTGTTCCGGGCTGATGCGGATGCAGGCCGCGAAATGACTCGGCTTAATTTCAACGAGTTGCGGCTCAACTTCGGCGCAGGCCGAAACCGCATACGCGCAGCGCGTGCGAAAGCGGCAGCCGCTGGGCGGATTAATTGGCGAGGGCACGTCGCCTTTGAGCACGATACGGCGGCGCGCTGATTCCACCTCCGGATCGGCTACCGGCACGGCGGAAATCAGCGCCTTCGTGTAGGGCATTAATGGATCCGCATAGACGGAAGCGGCGTCGGCCAGTTCGACAATCTTACCGAGATACATCACTGCCACCCGGTGCGAGATGTGGCGCACGGCCCGCAGATCATGAGATATGAAAAGGTAAGTGAGTTTCTTTTGTTCCCGCAGGCGCTCGAGCAGGTTCATGATTTGCGCCTGAATGGAAACGTCCAGCGCCGACACCGGTTCGTCGGCCACAATGAATTCCGGATCGACGGCCAGGGCGCGGGCAATGCCGATACGCTGTCTCTGGCCGCCGGAGAATTCATGCGGATAACGCTTCATCAAACGCGGGCTGAGGCCCACCAATTCCATCAACTCGTGAATGCGCTTACGCCGGGTGTCGCCGGAAGCCAGGCGAAACGTGTCCAGCGGTTCGCCGATGATCTGGCTCACCGTCATGCGCGGATTGAGCGAAGCATAAGGGTCCTGGAAGATGATCTGGAGCCGGCGGCGATGCGCCCGCATCTCTTTCGCCGATAGCCTGGCCAGGTTCTGATTGCGAAACAGCACTTGTCCCGAGGTGGCCTCAGCCAGACGCAGGGCCGCGCGGCCCAGCGTTGTTTTCCCGCGCCCGATTCACCGACCAGACCCATGGTCTCTCCCGCTTGAATCTCGAGATTGACCCCATCGACGGCTTTTACCAATCGCCCTGAACCCGGGAGCAAACCCGTGCCTGCCAACGGAAAGTGAACTTTCAGATCGCGAATTGAAATCAAAGGTTCCTGGTCAGCGATCATGACGGTTTTGCATAAAGCTCTTCGGCAAAATGGCAGAGCGAATGATGGTCGCCGCCCAAGGCGACAAACGGCGGGTATTCACGCGAACAAATCTCTTCAGCCCGTTCACAGCGCGGTGCGAACGGACATCCCGGCGGCAAGCGCGCCAGGTCAGGCGGCTGTCCGGCTATCTGATACAACTTGCCCTGTTGAGACGTAGGGTCCGGAACCGATCGGAGCAGTCCACGGGTGTAGGGATTTGCGGAATGCGAAAACAACTCGGCGGTGGCGGCGGTTTCGAAAATCTTCCCCGCGTACATGACGATGACCCGATCAGCCATTCCGGCAACCACCCCGAGATCATGCGTAATCAGAATCACACTGGCGCTCGTTTCACTTTTCAGCCGCTTTATCAAATCGAGTATCTGCGCTTGAATGGTTACGTCGAGCGCCGTGGTTGGCTCATCAGCGATCAGCAACTCGGGCTGGCATGACAGGGCCATCGCAATCATCACGCGCTGGCGCATCCCGCCTGAAAATTCGTGCGGATAACTGTCGGCTCGTTCGGCGGCATCGGGAATACCAACCTGTTCGAGCATCTTGATCGCGTGGGCGCGCGCCTGTGACTTTGAATATCCGAGGTGCAGACGGGTAACTTCCATCAGCTGTTTTGACACGCGCATGAATGGGTTGAGCGAGGTCATCGGATCCTGAAAGATCATCGCGATGCGCTTGCCGCGCAGCCCGCGAACCTCGCCGGCAGACATCTTCAGGACGTCACGGCCATGAAAATTAACCGAGCCGCCGACAATTTTGCCCGGCGGATCCGGAATCAGACGCATGAGCGACAGGTTCGCGACCGATTTGCCGGAACCGGATTCCCCGACGATACCGAGTGTCTCACCCCGGTTAACCGCAAAGCTGACGCCGTCAACGGCCTTGACAGTGCCATCCTCGGTCTCGAAGTAGGTGCGCAGATCGGTAACGGTCAGAAGTTGTCCGTTAGTGCTCATAACGAATCATCGTTAGCGTGTCAGTAGCCCGACCGTCAGGGGGGCCTGATACACCACTAGCCCTTCGCCACGGTCGGGCTACTTTACACTTACTGCTTTCGTGTCTGCGGGTCGAGTGCATCCCGTAATCCGTCGCCCACAAAATTCAAAGAGAACAGCATCAACGCCATCGTCACCCCGGGAAAGATCAGCTGCCACGGATAGACGGCGAGACTTTGGGCCCCTTCAGCGGCCAGGCTGCCCCATGAAACCCGCGGCGGACGCACGCCCAGACCCAGAAACGAAAGAAAGGCCTCGCTGAGCATGACCGTCGGAATTGTCAGCGTCGCATAAACAATCACCGGTCCCAACGCGTTGGGAACCAGATGGCGAAAAATGATTCTCGGAGTGGACACGCCGGTGGCCCGCGCTGCCAGGATAAAGTCCTGGTTCTTTAGAGACATGACCTGCCCGCGAACGATACGGGCCATCGTCAACCACGAGACCGCGCCCAGCGCCGCGAACAATTCGATCAGCTGGCCCACCGGCGTCTTGGCAGGCAGCAGCGCCAACAGGACGATTACGATAATCACGTACGGTAACGAGTAGAGCACATCGACAATACGCATCATCACATCGTCGATACGGCCGCCGAGATAACCGGCTGTCGCTCCGTAAGCGACGCCGATCACCAGCGAAACCACGGTGGCAATCAAGGCGACCATCAGCGAGATCTGGCCGCCGGATAAAACGCGCGCCAGGACATCCCGCCCCGCAGAGTCAGTTCCCATCGGATGGCCCCAGGAAAAACTGCCGCCCGCAGATCGAAACGGCGGAAATGATTTTGTCAGCGAGGCGTCCCGGGGAATGAAATCGTAAGTGTAACCGGTCGTCTTCTCAATCAAGGTCGGCCCAATCAAACAGGCCAGCCCGACGACGCCGATGATGGCGATGCCGACAACCGCCAGACGGTTCCGTCGCAGACGCCGCCAGGCATCGCCCCACAACGAGGTGCCGGCGACGACTTCGCCCGCGACTATCTCGCGTACGTCCGTTTGGGCGACGGCATATTCCGGACCGACGTGCAGGTCGGGTTCGATGATTTCTGGTCTGTCTTGATCGTCCGCAGGCATAACGGCACAAACTAACAGTTTGCCTTACCTCAATACTTAATCCGTGGATCGATGATGGCGTACGAAATATCAACCAGCAGATTGAATACCAACACCGAGATCGCGATGAATGCGACGATCCCGAGAATCAGCGGCTCGTCCCGATTAAAACAGGCGTTGATGAAATAGTTTCCCAGACCGGGCAGCGCGAAGATTTTTTCCACCACCACGGTGCCGGTGATGAGAAAGGCCAGCGCGGGCCCGGAGAACGAAATCACCGGTAACAAACCGCCGCGCAATCCATGACGGGTGACGACCTGCCACTCGCTCAGACCTTTAGCGCGCGCGGTGCGAATGTAATCTGAACGCATCACCTCCAACATGCCGGAGCGCGTGAGCCGGGCAATGTAAGCGATATAAATTGCCGAAAGAGTGATCGCCGGCAGGACGATGCTGCGACTGGCAAAACCGCTCCACAGCGCCGGGGGAAACCAGAACAACGTCAGCGAAAACAGCAGCACCAGCAGCGGGCCCAGCACAAAATTCGGGACTGAAATACCAAGCATGGCCAGCACCATGCTCAACGAATCAAGCCATGAATTCGGTTTCAGGGCCGCGAGCGTGCCGATAGTGATGCCGACGACCAGCGCCAGCAGATACGCGGTCAGACCCAGCGTCGCGGAAACCGGCAACGCGCGCCACAGAATCTGATTAACCGACTGGCCTTCGTACCTGAGCGAAGTTCCAAAGTCCAGCCGGGCGAGGCTTTTCAGCACCTTGCTGTACTGCACGTACCACGGTTTATTCAATCCATATTTCTCGCGAAGATTCGCTTCGACTGCGGGAGCAATCTTTTTTTCGCCGCTATAGAAGTTACCGGGAGCCAGTCGCACCAGCGCCCACGTCAGCGAGACGACGATGAACAGCATGGGCACGATGATGATGATGCGGCGAATGATGAAGCGGAGCATCTTAGTCAGTATCGCCTGCCGGCGCGGGCGTTTGATCTTTCATAGTTCAGGACCCGGGTACAGACTTTACCCCATAGGTGAAAGTTGGCTCTGACATATCAGGCATTCCATAGTCCCACTTGCTGGGATCGCGCTCGATGTATGCATACTTCCACGGAATCAACGTGGCGGCATTCGGGTAGACGCCCTTGACGTAGGGCTTCTTCATCAAACGGGTGGTGCCGACAACCAGGGGAATTACCGGCTGCGCATCGAGCAACAACTGCTCTGCCTGCGACAGCAACTGGTAGCGCTGCAACTTGTCGGTGGTCCGGTTGGCTTGATCCAACAAGGCCACGTACTTCGGATCCCACCAGCCCGTCGAGTTGGTCCCCGCCGGTGTGTAGAAGATGCTGAGAAAGGTAAACGGATCCATGTAGTCGGCGGACCAGCCCGTACGCGACATGCCTTTGTAATCAAGCTTGGACTGCGCCTCGCTCCAGGTCTTGTTCTCCATCACCCTGATCGAGACCGTAGTGCCCAGGTTCTGCTTCCACTGCGCCTGAATGAATTCCGCATATGGGACATTACTGCCGTCAGTATTAGTAATTATTTCGATCTCGCTGGCTTGGAATTTCTTTGGATCGAAATTCCCGGCGGCATCTTTATATCCGGCGTCGGCCAGCAGCCGTTTCGCCTTCTCAGGATCGAAGGGATCGGCCTTCGGTTGGGGATAGCCGGGGAAAATCCCATCGGGCGTCATGGCCGTCAGCGGCGCGACATGCCGCCAGGCCGCCAGCGCCTTCTTATCGATCGACATGTTCAAAGCCTTCCGCACGCGCACGTCTTTCGTCGGTCCGGACGTGGTGTTGAAGTTGTAAAAGTCGATGCCGGCTTCCGGTCCGTCCATGAAATCCTTCAAATGTCCGATCACCTCCAGCCAAGCCGCCGGCACCGTGTGGTTGTAGGTGACATCCAGTTCGCCGGCCTTATACAGATTAAGCATCGTGACGGTGTCGGCCAGCAGGTAGAAAACAATCTTGTCGAGCTGCACATGAGCGGCATCCCAATAGTCCGGATCCCGAGTTACGACGATGCGGTCATAGTGCTTCCATGATTCCAACTTGAATGGGCCACTGGTGACGATGTTGGCTGCTTCGGTCCAGGCCGAACCGAACTTCTCGATGGTCTTTTGGTGGATTGCCCGGAAGAACTGATGCGGCATCATGCTGATGAAATACGGCGTCGGCTGCACCAGCGAGATCCGCAGAGTGTAATCGTCAGGAGCTTCGACGCCGACGTCTTCCGCTTTCACCGGCACGAGTTGCTTGCCCGCCACGGCGGCCTTCAGCTTTGGATTCTTATCGAGCAGGTCGTCCCGCTTCTTCTCTTTGCCGGGCAGCACCAGACGCATCGGCAAATGCATCAAGTGATGAAACGAGGTGTCGGGCCCGCCCTGTTTCTCTCCGTATTCACTGGCCAGTGCTTCAGCTTGCGAGCTTAGGGCAACCGGAGAGGCGGCCGCCTCGGAGAAGTCTCGCTCCAGCAAATAGCTATTGCTGTTGGGATCGAAAACAAAAACTCCGCCTTCGTTGAAAGCCTGCGAATATTTAATCGGATATGCCAGCGAGGCATAACGGGCCGCGACCGACGGCGTCAGTCCGCGGCGAATCGTATAAACAAAATCACGGGCGGTAATGGGATCGCCGTTGGAAAAGCGGCCGTCGCGCCGCAGGTGAAACACGACTTCAGACCAGTCTTTGTTAACGTCCCAACTTTCGGCCAGCGCGGGGATGGGCTGGCTGCTTTTCGGATCGTATTCAGCCAGGCCTTCGTACAGGGCCAGACAGATCCGGGCTTCGTTCTGGCCGATGGGAATTTGCGGATCGATTGACTCGGGTTCCGAGCCCGAAACATAGCGCAGGACGTTTTCGCGGGGCGGATTGGTTTTACCGAAAAAGACTTCGTTCTTGGCCGAAGCGGCGCAGCCAACCACGATTAGGCACGCGCATAAAATGCCCAGAAGATTCGTAGTTCGCGCAGCCGATGCGGACATGTTTGCGACAAGAGCCGGACGGAAGCTGCAACTTAACACGAGACTGTTAGTTCATCAATACTACTTTGCCGGTCACTTCCGAAGCAGGGCGAAGACTTTCAGGACTTGCGCGTTCGTCTCTGCAAAACTGCCGGAGGTATCAACCAGGAAATCGCCGTACTTCTTTTTTTCTTCCTGTGGCATCTGCGCTGCGATCCGTTGTTCGGCAGCTTCACGCGACAGGCCGTCGCGGTCCATTAATCGCTGCAATTGCAGCTCCGGCCGGCAATGAACGACGATCAACTTGTCCAGACGACGATAACCACCTGATTCAATCATCAGCGCCGCATCGATCACTACAATGCCGTCGGGATCTATGGACTCAAACGAGCGGACTTGCGCATCCTGGGCCGCGATGATTAGCGGATGAAGGATTGCATTTAACTGGGTTCGTCTGGCGGCATCGGCAAAAACGATCGCGCCCAGCTTCGGGCGATCCAGCGCCCCGTCCGGCTGCAGGATGCCCGTCCCGAAAGCATCACAGACGGACTTGAGGCCGGGCGTGCCCGGAGCGACGACGTCACGCGCGACTTCGTCAGCGTCGATCACGTGGCAACCAAGATCCGCAAACACTTTCATTACGGACGACTTGCCGACTGCAATCGATCCCGTGAGTCCGACCTTTATCATTCCCGGAGGATTGGGCCCGCACTTCACTGATTGGCTCTGGCCCGGCGCAGGTCTCTGCTATGACCCGCGGCGCAACTTTGCTGCCTGCAGAGTGTTCTTCATCAACATTGCCACCGTCAGGAGGCCCACTCCGCCAGGCACGGGCGTGAGCTTTCCCGCCACCCGCTTCGCTTCCGCCGGATGAACGTCGCCGACCAGCGCATACCCTCTTTTGGCAATCGCCTCGAGGCGCGGCCCCGCATCTTCTCTGAACAATTCCTGCGCCTCAGTCACATCAGTAACTTTGTTAATCCCAACGTCAATTACCGTCGCTCCGTTTCTGATGTGCCCGCTGCCGATAAAACCCGGACGGCCGATCGCGGCGATTAAAATATCTGCCGCTCGCGCAACCTCAGCCAGGTTCCGAGTCTGCGAGTGACAAATGGTAACTGTGGCGTTCCTTTGCAGCAGCAGACTGGCTACCGGCTTTCCCACGATCTGGCTGCGGCCTACCACGCAGGCGTTTTGTCCGGCAATTTTGATTTGATTCCGATCGAGCAGCTCAATAATTCCGGCGGGCGTGCAAGGCACAAACCGCGGCCGGCCCATCGCCAGCAGTCCAACATTCGTTGGGTGGAAGGCGTCGACGTCCTTTGCCGGATCGATTGCCTCGATAATGTTCAGGTCCTCGATTTGTTTAGGCAGCGGCAACTGGACCAGGATCCCATCGACATCGTTATCGCCGTTTAGCCGTTCGATGACTGACAGCAACTCCGCGGTCGTCGTTGCAGTTGAGAGCGCCACATGCTCGGAGGCAATGCCCACTTCGGCGCACGCGCGAATCTTATTACGCACATACACCGCCGAAGCCGGATCGTCACCAACCAGCACTGCGGCCAGCCGCGGAGTAATTCCGCGCGCAGAAATCAGGCTCGCGACTTCATCAGCAACCTCGCGTTTTATCGCGTCCGCCGCCACGCGTCCATCAAGCAGTGCGGCAGGTTGAGTCTCTTCAGCGATCATCGCGGCAATCGTAACACAGAATGATCCGGGGAAGTTTGCAGCTGCTCGCTTGCGTAGTGGCTCCGTTTCAAGGTGAGGCCGCTGGGCCGTGTCCCAATTTGCGTTCTTCTCGGTGGCTCGGTGGATCTCCGTGTCTCTGTGGTGAAGATTGGTTCAGGAAAAAGCTCACCACAGAGGCACGGAGTTCCGCAGAGACACAGAGGAGGACGCAAATCCGGACTACTGGCCGCCGCGCTCGCTTGCGAATGAAAAGCCGCAACAACTAAGCTGTGCCCGGTGGTTATCAATTGATTTACTCGCGGGAGTATCGAGCCTTCAACTGCGCAGCTTGAGCTCGGGCCCCCGCCCCAAAATGAAATGATTCGAATTAATAAAGTATTGGCTGCTTCATTAATGTTCGCGTCACTGCTCACGGCATGCGGCCCGCGCCGGGCGGCAAATGAAAAACGCTATCCGCTGCATGGCAAGGTCATTGCGGTCAACAAAGCGGAACGCACCGCGACTATTCAGCACGAAGACATTCCGGGTTACATGCCGGGGATGACCATGGCCTTCAAGATTAAGAATGATGCAGACCTGGAAATGCTCAAGCCGGGTGATCAGGTAACTGCCAACCTGGTCGTGACCGACATCGACTCGTGGATTGAAGTGACGGCAATTGTGGAAGGCACTTCACCCCTGACCCCGACTGCGGATGTGCCCGGTGAACCGAAGCCGGGTGATGAAGTGCCTGACTTTCAATTGATCAATCAGGACGGCAAGCGGGTGCACCTCTCACTATACAAGGGCAAAGCAGTGGCGCTGACCTTTGTGTACACGCGTTGCCCGCAGCCCGATCAATGCACCTTGATGAGCACGAACTTCGCCGCCATCGAAAAGAAACTGCAAAGTCAGCCTGAGGTTCTCGATAAGACACACTTGCTGACGATCAGTTTCGATCCTGATTACGACACACCCAAGGTCATGCGAAGCTACGGCGCCTCACACACCGGCCGATATTCGGATGAGACTTTTCAGCATTGGGAATTCCTGACCGGCTCGGCCGATGAAGTGAAAGGGGCCGCGCAATACTTTGGCTTGCGCTATTTCCATGACACGTCGTCGGGCGAAGAACAGGTAATTCACTCTTTGCGCACGGCCGTGATTGGCCCGGACGGAAAGTTGGTCAAGCTTTATCGCGGCAATGAATGGAAGCCGGAGGAAATTGCCGCGGACTTAACGTCGCTCGCCACGGCCGGGCGCTAAGGTGACCTGGGGTTCCGTCCCGATGAATCGGGACTCCACCCCAGGCTTTACGCTGTCGTGCGCTCCGCGCACTGTTGGTCCGTCAAGTATGTAATTACCCTCCAGAATCGGTCAGGCGCCAGTTGTGCTTTAGTTGCCCGAGCCTTTCTTTGGCGACTCCTTACGGACACCCATTTGCCGCGCGTATCTGATTAGCGCCGGAGATAAGCTGATTAGCCTGTGACGTTGTCAGCTGCTTTCCGGATTGCGCCGCCACGCTGTTAATGAACGCCACCAGTTGCTTACATGCGTTCCCGGTCTTGCCGGTGTTAGTCCCATTCAGACCACCCAGGATGTTCTGGAGCTTACTGTCCAGACTGTTCGAAAACCCCGAGTCGAGATTGAAACTCTGGACGGCTGCGATCAACGCCGCCGTTTGGGCCGCCGCGCCCTTGACGGTCACGCTGAAGCTGCCTTGGGTTGAATTGCCGCTGGCATCCGTAGCCGTGCATTGAACCGTGTTCGTGCCTACGGCGAAAAAGCTCCCCGCCGACGGCAGGCAACTAATCAACGGATGCGGATCGACAATGTCGGCCGCCGTCGCGGTGAAACTAACTGCGGCTCCCTGCGGACCGGTGGCATTAACTGAAAAATCAGACGGCAGCAGCAGCACCGGCCTGGTCGTGTCAACGACGGAAACGCTAAAGCTGGCGTTTGAGCTGTTGCCACTTGCGTCGGTGGCCGTGCATTGCACACTGGTGGCGCCAAGCGGGAAGGTGATCCCGGATGACGGCGCACAGCTCAGTGCAGGCGCTGAGTCGAAGTTGTCGGTCGCTGAGGCGATATAGCTTACAACTGCCCCGGCGGGACCAGTCGCCTCGGCCTGAATCAAACCGGGCGTGTCGATAACCGGCGCGGTCTTGTCGATTCTCACAGTCAATGTCTGCGGCGCCTCCACATTCCCAGCATTGTCCGTGGCGAAATAGGTGATAGTCGTTTCACCTTCAGCGTCGATCAAAAGGGAGACCGACGGTCCAATGACCTCCAGAGGCGACATGGGCTTAGCGCCTGAGGCGCTGTAGCTAATACTCCTGACGCCCGTGCCGCCGGCGCCCGGTCCGTTGCCGTCGTTGGCCGAAAACACCAGCGACACATTGCTCGTGTACCAGCCGTTATTGCCGGTAGTTCCATTAACCATAACGGTCGAGGTCGGCGCGGATATGTCGCTGACCGGCTGCCAGGTGATTCCGTGTCCTTCAGTTGAGTCTTGCAATGCCGGCGAGACCGAGCCGCCGGTAGAATCTGTGGTCACCAGCGATCCAACCACCGCGGAAGCATCCGCCCACCTGACAAAGGCGATGCGGCTTCCATTGGGCGAATAAGTCGGCGAGGTGTCCTGAGCTGCTTCCGGTGAAGCTGTTAGTTGTACGGCGTCCGATCCGTCGGCCAGAGCCGAATATAACTTGCTCGTGACCGCGAGCGGTTGATCAGCGCCGAGATCGCCGGCGACAAACAGAAGATGCGACCCATCGGGGGACCAAACCGGCTGTGCCTCTTCGAGCGTGGTCTCCGGCGTCATGTGTATGCGAGTTTGGTTGGCGCCGTCAGGGTCCATCAAATAGACGTGATGGCGACCGTTTCCTTCGCGGTCGCTGTGAAAGGCTATGCGCAATCCATCCGGCGACCAGGAAGGGTGGCCATCGTTCGCCGCGTTGTTCGTCAGACGCGTCTGTCCGGTCCCGTCGGCATTCATGACGTACAGCTGTAAGTTACCGTTAGGGCCAGTGTCGCGCCGGCTCTCGAAAACTATTCTCTGCCCGTCCGGAGACCAGGCGGGAGCGCGATCTACGCGGGGAACGTTGGTAAGTCTCACGGGTTGGGTCCCGTCCGCGTTCATCACATAGATTTCCAGATTGCCATCGCGGTTGCTGGCGAAAGCTATGCGCGTGCCGTCTGGTGAGAAGGCTGGGTCGACGTTCACTCCGGACGATGTCAATTGAGTCGCTGTACCACCATGAGAATCACTCAAGTAGATTTGCGTCGTGCCATCTTCGAGCGTGACGGTGTAAGCCAGCTTGCCGTTTCCCTTCGGCGTGATGGGAAAGGGGGTGGGTGCAGGTGCCGGCGTTGGTGTAGGTGTCGGCGTCGGAGTTGGAGTTGGTGTCGGAGTTGGTGTGGGATTCGCACACGTTGCCGAATAGCCTTCCACGGTTGCGAGATGACTGGAACCATTGAACCCGCCGATGGCGTAGAGTTCGTTATTCGCGGCGCTCGAGGCTAATTCCGCGCGGGCCGTCGGCATTGGATCTCTTATCGCCCACGTGTCGCTGGACGGATCATAGGCCTCGACGATATTTGTGACGCCAGTCGAGACATAGCCGCCGGCAGCATAAACGATGCCGTTTACCACGCCTGCAGTCAGGTAGTTGCGCGGCGTCAGCATTGGAGCCCCCGGGCTCCACGTATTAGTTGCCGGATCGTAAACATCTACCGCGGCAATTCGGGTGGTATTGTCGTTATCGCCGCCGAAAACATAGACGCGGTTATTTACTACGCCGACGCCAAAGACCGAACGCGGGGTTGGCATCGGAGTCTTCGGTGTCCAGGCATTTGTGGCCGGGTCGTATTCCCACACGTCCGCGTGGGTAGCGCCACCGCCCACTCCACCCATCGCATAAAGCTTTCCGTTCACCGCGGCAACTCTGGGTTTTTCCCGCGGCGCCGGGAGGGGCGCCTTCGTTGTCCAGGTGTTATTCGCCGGATCGTAGGCCTCGACGGTGGCGTACTGTGTGCCGCAGAAGTTTCCGCCGCCGACGGCGTACAGCAAGCCGTTTAGCGAGGCGGTGGCGAGGTGATAGCGCGCGGTTGGCATCGGCGCCCGCGGCGTCCAGACATTGGCCACTGAATCGTATGCCTCTACAGTTGAATAGGCATTGCACGAATTCGTCACGACGCCGCCCAGGGCATAGATTGTTCCGTTAACCTCACCAGCCGCCAAGGCGGTACGCGCTGTTAACATCGGCGTTTCCGTTGTCCAGGTATTCGCCGTTGGGCACTGTGGCGCAGGAGTCAGCGCCTCGACCGTAGCGAATATTTGCAGCGCCTGCGTGTTAGGGTCGTAGTCAGCGCCGCCGACTGTGTAAAACGTCCCGTTGACGTTCGCGCCACCCAATCCATAACGACCGGTCGGCAACGCCGAGTCACTCGACCACGTGTCACTCGCGGGATCATAAACTTCAACGGTGTTGAGATGATATGTGCCGTCGCCGATTCCGCCCGCCGCATAGATCAATCCATTGACCTCCGCCGCGCCAATGTATGAGCGCGCGGTGGGCATCGGCGTTTTCGTCGTCCAGGCATCCGTCGCCGGATCATAGGCTTCTACGGTGTTGAGCGGTGTTCCGGTGGCGTCGATGCCACCGATGGCGTACAGGATCCCGTTAACTGTGACGCAGGCCAGCGCCGCGCGCGCCGTCGGCATGGGAGCCCGCGTCGTCCAGCTATTCGTTACCGGGTCGTACTCTTCCAGCGCGTGGAAATTGCCGATGAACGCGGCCCCTCCGCCGACGACATAAAACTTACCGTTGAGTGCCGCACCGGCAGATGCGCGCCGCGCGGTTGGCATCGGCGGCAGGAAACTCCAGGCATTCGCAACCGGGTCGTAAACTTCCAGTGTGTTCAAATCAGTCGGGCTGTGCCAGCCGCCCGCGGCGTAGAGCTTTCCCCCAACGACCCCAACGGCCAATTGGTCTCGCGGCTGATTCATGGGGGCCTTCACGCTCCAGGAATCCAACGACGGATTGTAAGCCTCGACCGTCGCCAGGTTATTGCCCGTATTGTCATGGTTGCCGCCCACAGCGTAGAGCGTGCCATTCAAGACGCCAACGGACACATCAGCCCGCGGCGCCGGCATCGGGGCCTTGGTCGACCACGTGTTCTGCCCAAATGCGGCAGAGCCAAAGACATTCGTTAAAGCAAAAGCCACGAGCGCGGTTCGCAGCCATGAAAGTAAATGAATCCGGTTCATAATGTTTTCCTGTTGCCTGAGTTTTTCGGCGATTTCGGGCACGCGCGCACATGCCGTCCGTCAGCGAACAACGTGCGAGTCGCGCCAGATCTTCCGGTCATTCCTATTAGCGCAAAATTTTTTCGGGTGGTATCATTCGGCGAAATTTTCGTTGCGTTGAAGCCCCTAAGCGCGGCGTCGCAACGCTAATCTCCACTGTCGCCCGTGGTCGCTAACCCCAGGGAAATTACTGAACTTCTTTTAAGCTGGAGCAAAGGGAGTGCGGCAGCGCTGGAGGATTTAGTACCGCTTATCTATCCCGAGTTGCGGCGACTCGCTCGCCGGCACATGCAACGGGAGAATCCCGGACATACGTTACAAACGTCGGCGCTTATCAACGAAGCCTATCTGCGTTTAGTCGATCAGCGCTCAGTTGAGTGGCAGGATCGCGCCCATTTCTTTGCCGTCGCCGCACAAGTGATGCGTCACATCCTCATTGATCATGCGCGCCGTCATCAGGCGGCGAAGCGCGGCGCCGGTGCGGTGCATGTCGAACTGAGCGAGACAGAGACGGTCAGCGAAAGTCGCGCCGCGGAATTTGTGGCGCTCGACGATGCGCTCACCAAACTCGCGACTATCGATGAGCGCAAGAGCAAGATCGTCGAACTCAGGTTCTTTGGTGGTCTAACGGTTGAGGAAGTGGCGGAGTTCCTCCAGCTCTCGCCGATCACCATCAAGCGGGAGTGGCGTTCAGCCAAAGCCTGGCTGCAACGCGAAATCAGCCAGCGAGAGCCTGAACACTTCTCGGAATGACACCATTGCGCTGAAGAATGCGCTTTAACCTCTGGAGACAAGCAAACAGGACCAGTCTGCCGACGTGAACGCCGAACAATGGCAAAAAGTCGATCAGTTATTCCAACAAGCGGCTGAGCTGGACGTTGCCGCCCGAACTGGGTTTCTGGATCAGGCCTGCCGGGGCGATCGCGCGTTGCGCGAGGAAGTGGACTCGTTACTTGCTTCGGATGAGGTTCGCTGGGACCTGATCGACGATGAGGTACTGTCTCAGGCCGCGCCGTTTCTCGCCGTGGATTCGCCGCAATTAGGCGCCGGCGCTCGCCTCGGTCATTACCAGGTAATTCGCCTGATCGGCCGCGGCGGCATGGGCGAGGTTTACCTTGCGCGCGATGAAACTCTAAAACGGCAAGTCGCGCTCAAACTGCTGCCGGCCGAATACACGGCGAGCGGCGAGCGCCTGCGCCGCTTTGAACAGGAAGCGCATGCAGCTTCGGCGCTCAACCATCCGAATATCCTTACGGTCCATGAACTGCGGCTGGATGAACACTTCATTGCCACCGAATTTGTCGAGGGTGAAACGCTCAGACAACGGTTGAATCGCGGCAGGATTCCCCTGTCTGAAATTCTGGATATTGCCGTTCAGGCCGCCACTGCAATGACCGCTGCGCACCAGGCGGGAATCGTCCATCGCGACATCAAGCCCGAAAACATCATGCTGCGCCCTGATGGTTACGTAAAGGTGCTCGACTTCGGGCTGTCGAAATTGCGACCGGAAGTTGAGACCGGGCTGACCGGCGATGCCGATCAGGATTTGGCGGCTTCTTCTGCCTTGCTCATGGGCACAGTGAAGTACATGTCGCCGGAGCAGGCCCAGGGGTTGGCGGTCGATCAGCGCAGCGACATTTTCAGTCTGGGCGCGGTCTTATATGAAATGGTTTTCGCTGAGCCTCTGTTCAAGGGTTCGAATACAGCCGACATCTTTGAATCGCTCTTGCATCATGAGCCGGCTGCCCTGGTCAGTCCATCCTCTGAAACTCCAAAAAGCCTGCTCACGATCCTGCAACAAGCGCTCGCCAAAAATAAGGCGTCACGTTACCAATCTGGCAAAGAATTAATTGAGGATCTCAAAGGCCTTGGAAGGGATTTGGAGCACGAGTCGCGACTTTACACAGCAGCTACCGTGAGTGCGGTAATCCGGCAGCGAATTAGAAAAGTAAGTAGTCGGCTGTTCCGCACCAAAGCACGCATCGCGCTTCTCTCTACCCTGGCAATAATCCTGATCATTGGCGTCGCCGCGGCCGTTTCGTGGTCACTAAGACGGCAGCCGGTCCTTACCTGGGTAACCCGCGCGCCGCTTCCCCGTCCTCGCTCGCAGGCGGCCGTGGCCACCTTAAACCAGCAAATATATGTGGTCAGTGGTTTCGACGATTCGGGAACTACAGACAGTGTGCTCGCCTACGACCCAGCGACTAATCAATGGAATCAGAGAGCGCCATTGCCGACGCCGCGCTCAACCGCGGGGGCAGCTGCGATTGATGGCAAGCTGTATGTGTTTGGCGGATGTGGGAAGAACTCTGAAGGCAATCTTGATTGCCGGATTGCCGTTTCAAACGTGCTCGAAGTTTATGATCCGGCGACCAACACCTGGACTTCCAAAGCACCAATGCCGACCGCGCGATCGCAGACGGCTTCTGCCGTTATAAATGGGAAACTCTACGTCGCCGGCGGGACCGGCAACTGTGGGACCTGCGCCCTGTTTAAAATGCTCGAAGTATACGATCCGCAAACCGACACCTGGGACACAACCAAGGCGCCATTACCGACTGGGCAAGCCGCGGGAGGCGGCGTCGCGCTGGACGGAAAATTTTATGTCCTTGGCGGCGCGCAGACGCAAGCGCAGGTCTATGACAAAAAGCAATATCTGGCCGTCTATGATCCGCTCACCGATCGCTGGACGAACAAATCTCAACTGCCGACTTTGCAGAAGGTGGCAGGACTAGCCGCGGTGCATGACAAACTATTTGTGATAGGCGGCCTCACGGCGGTGGGCGATTCGAAAGCGGTGGAGTCTTACGACCCTCGCACTGACCGCTGGGCCTCCGAGCCGCCACTACCAGCTGCTATTGAGTTCCCTCAGCCTGTCGTCATCGATGGAACGATTTATTTGGCGGGCCGCGGCGGGGCCGGTAATAACCCTAACGCGAGGTTGGATTCCTATGTCGTGCCGTGTCCAGGCTCCGCATGCTCTTCCGCGCCGTCCGGACTGATTGCCTGGTGGCCAGGCGATGGAAAGGCAAATGATCTCGTGGGCGCCAGTCCCGGCCGCTTCCAAGGCAATGTTACTTTTGCGCCGGGAAAAGTCGGTCAGGCATTTAACTTTGACGGCTCTTCATTCGTCACGATGGGCGACCCGCCCGCCCTTCATCTCACCAGCACGCAGGTGACTATGGCTGGTTGGATCTATCCGCGGGCAAATCGCCCTGCAGTTTGCTTTGGAAAGACGAAGTCAGGCTATAGCGACTACCTTTTAAGTTTCGGTCGAGGAATCGCTGCCACCATCATGTCGGGCGGGGCGGGCCTGGCGGTGTTGGGCTATTCCGATTTCCCCGCAAACCAGACGTTGTATGAGCCAGCGCTGAGTCATTGGACGCATATCGCAGTCACTTATGATGGATCGCAAATCAAACTCTACGCCAATGGTGAACTCATTGGGGCAGGGGACATTGCCGGAGCAATTAGTGGCCACGACGTACCGTTCAATATCGGCGGCGCAAATGATAATGAGGGTCTGGGAAAATTCGATGGGCTGATTGACGAAGTGGAAGTGTTTGACCGGACCCTGTCACCGCAGGAAATTAAAGAGATTTTCGAAACCGGCGAAGCGGGACATTGCAAATCGAGAGAGTCTTGTTTCTGAGAATCGGCCGGGTAAGCTGGCGAAGGTCACGACGCTGACAGGCGCGTTATAAGTCGGCGCGCATTCAACCGGCCCAGGCCACGTCACGCGATTAGGTTGTGCTTGATCAGGTATTCGCGGCCCTTTGGCTCCAGCGAATACCGTTCAGATCCGCCGATGCTCCAGGTGCTCAGATAATCGATATCTTCCAGTCGCTCCAGGCGAAACTCAAGCACTCCCTTTTCCAGGCTGATTTTCTTGGCGAGGTATGAAGCCTCAGGATCGGTCGTCAGCGCAATCTCTTTCAGAATCAGGACATCGGTTTCATCAAGTTCGGGACGATGAGTGAATTCATCGAGCCGTTTTTCGAGTCTCAGCACCTGTGCCCTGGCCTCGCGCAGATCGTCTTTGAGAAGGACATTGTCGGTTTTGAGCGCGTCGATCTCCGATTCAGAAGCCTCCAGCTTCTCGCGCAGCTGCGGCGAGAGCGGTACGTCTTTAAAGAGATCAGTTAGCCAGCCGATAAGTTTAAGCCCCCCAACCTTCGGGTATACAGCATAAGTTTGCGCGATTGGTAATTGCAAACAAATTGTATGCGCCACCAGATAATTTTTCTGAAGCGACGAGGAAGTGTCCGGAAGGGCTCCAGCCGATAGGGACGGTAAAACAGTTGATGGAACAGGAGTTGATGGGCTACGAGTTAATGGGCTGGGAGTTGATGGGCTGGGAAGAGGCCAGGATTTTCTGTTCGAGCTCGTAGATTATTCGGTCGTGATTTGCGACCTCACTGCGAAGCTCGAAAAAGTCCTTGATCGTGAGATCGAATTTCCTATTGAGCTTCGTTAATTGCTCCTGAACCGCTTCCCAAATCGGCCGCGATTCCTTCAGCCGCAGGTCTGCTTTGTCCTCAAGCGAGACCAGCTTTTCCTCAACTGAGATGAGACGTTGTTCCAGCGCCGCAAGGTTCCGGGCCGAAGCCGATTGCTGTGAGCGCATTTCACCGAGGTCTTTACGGATTTCAGCCTGTTCGCCGCGCGTCTCCGCCTGTTCAGCGCGCATCGCTGCCTGTTCCGCGCGCATGTCCGCCAGCTCTGCGCGAATCTCGGCCTGTTGAGCGCCCAGGTGCGCCTGCCCGGTGTGCACTGCGGCGAACTCATCGAGCACCCGCTTGTAGAATGCGCGCGTCGCCAGATCCTGTGTTGGCTTGTCGTCCATCGACGTTAAGGGCGCGGATCATAGCAACCCGAATTAACGAATTCAACGTAATGAAATTTGCATAACAGGAGGTTGTCGGAATGAGGAAACCTACCGATTGAGTTGCGAGTGTGCCGGACCAGCAGCCTGGCGGAACCGGCGGAAGCGCCGGGCTTGATCTGCTCTTAACCTTTGAGCTTCTTGATCTCTTCGGTCAGCACCGGCACGGCCTCGAACAGATCGCCGACGATGCCGTAATCCGCAATGTCGAAGATGGGGGCCTCCGGGTCTTTGTTGATGGCGACAATCGTCTGCGAATTCTTCATGCCGACCAGATGCTGAATTGCGCCTGAGATGCCGATGGCCACGTAGAGTTTCGGCGCGACTGTCTGCCCTGACGATCCTATCTGCCGATCGATCGGCAACCATTCCGCGTCGCAGATGGGACGGGACGCCGCCAGGTCGCCACCCAGGGCCTCTGCCAGTTTCTCGGCCAAAGCCAGGTTGTCCTTGCTCTTGATCCCGCGACCGACGGCAACGATGACGTCCGCTTTGCTGAGATCGACCGCCTGTTTCGCTTCCTGAAACGCGGGTTCAGGTTTCATGCGCGGCTCGCTGATTTCAACCGGCATCGGCTCGACCGGGGCGCCGCTTCCCTTCGCCGCCTGGTCGCCGCGAAAGGCCCCCGATTGAAAAGTAACAAAGGTTGGCGGCTCGCCGCCGGCCAACACATCCGCGTCCAGCTTGCCCAGAAAAATCCGCCGCGTGAAGGTCGCCTTTCCGCCATCGACATTCATGCGAATGCAATCGCCGATCAGTCCTTTACCGAATCGGGCCGCGACTTTCGGCGCAAAATCACGCGCCAGATAAGTGTGCGACATGATGACGTAGGCCGGGTTGGTCGCGCGAATCACTTTCTCCAGCCCGTCCGCGTAAGCGTCCGGGGTGTAATCAGCGAGCTTGTCGTTTTCCGCGGAAATAACTTTTTCGAGATCGTACGAGGCAATCTCCTGCGCCAGAGACGATGAGCCGAGCACGGCTGCTGACGCCTTTGCGCCAATATCGGCGCCAAGTTTCTGCGCCGCCGCGATCGCTTCCAGCGAAGTCTTGTTTAGCGCGCCCGCCTTATGTTCGATAAAGATGAGAATTCCGTTGCTCATGATGTGCTCGCGGAGCTACGACCCGCTCATGGCTTTCAGCGCATTGACGAACTTGTCATTATTCATGAAGCGCTGAAACGAATCGTCGGTCCAGGGATCCGGGAATTTTTCTCCCTTGATCATGTTCTGTTTGTACTGGAATGCCTGCTGAAGATACTTGATGGCATTGTCGACGTCCTTCATCTCGGCATACGTACAGGCCATGTTGTAATGGAACATCGGATACTTGGGATCCTGAGTCAGGCCATACTCGAAAGTGTCTTTGGCCTTTTTCAGATCGCCGGAAATCCCGTAAGCCATGCCGAGATTGTCAACCAGTACCCGCCAGAGCGACTCACTCAAGGTGCGATTGGCCTTCTCCCGGTCGAGGGCTTTTTGATATGGAGAGGTTGCATTCCGGTAATCACCCGCCAGAAACAGACGGCTTCCCTGCTCCATCAGGCTTCGCGTTTGCGGGTCGCCGGCCTGCAAGTCGTTCGCGTCCTGAGCAAACAACGGCGCTGAGAAAATCAGAACTAATCCAAACGCGAGTAGTGAAAGTAAGCGCTTCATGAAATTCACTTTCTCAAATGACTCTCGCTTCGGTGCGCAACTTCTCAGCCAATTCAACTGCGCCTTTTTTTGCGTCGCCGGCGCCGAGGAACTGCGTCTGCTTCGATTTCTGCGGCAGATAAATCTTCTCGATTTGCTGATGTGACGGTTGGGCGACGGCGTCCGCATCAGGCGTGACTTCCTTAATCTCTTTCTTCTTCGCGGCCATGATGCCTTTCAAGGTCGCGTAGCGAATCTGGCTGATGCCCGATTGAATCGTCAGCAAGGCCGGCTTTGGCATGGTGTACCACTGGTACCAGCCGCTTTCGAGTTCGCGTTTGACCCGCAACTGTTCGCCGCCGGCATCGACTTCGATCACGATGGTCGCGTGCGGCAGTCCGAGAATCTCTGCGAGTATCACGCCGGTTTGGGCATAGCCGTAGTCGTCAGACTGCAAACCGGTCATGACCAGATCGGCTTGTTCGTCGCTGATGGCTTTGGCCAGGACTGAGGCCGCCGCGAAGGGCGACAGATGGACCACGTTGTCGCCCACCACGTGAATGGCGCGGTCGGCGCCGCGCGCCAGCGCATCCTTGATGACGCTCTTGGCGCGCTGCGGGCCCATGGAAACAACCACGACTTCGCCGCCGACTTTTTCTTTGATCCGTAAGCCTTCTTCCAGCGCGTAGCCGTCAGATTCGTTTACTTCGAACGAGAGATCTGCTTCCTCGATCCAGGTCGAGTCTTTGTTGATGCGCAGGATCGCGTCTTTGTTCGCGACCTGCTTCATGAGAACGAGAATCTTCATTTGGTACGCACGCCTCCGGCGTGCTTCATTCAGCGGCTAGCACGCCGGAGGCGTGCCTACCGATCATTCTTCGTACCGTTTGAACAACAGCGCGGCGTTCGTGCCGCCGAAACCAAAGCTGTTAGAAAGCGCGTAGGTGATGTTAGCTTCGCGCGCCTGATTGGGGATGTAATCCAGATCACATTCCGGGTCGGGCTGCTCATAGTTAATCGTCGGCAAGAGCAGGTTGCGGTGAATGGAGAGCACAGAGAAAACGCCTTCGACGCCACCCGCCGCGCCCAGCAAGTGGCCGGTCATCGATTTGGTTGAACTGATGGCCATCTCCTTCGCGTGCTCGCCGAAGGTCTTCTTAATCGCCATCGTCTCGAACTTGTCGTTGTAGGGCGTCGAGGTGCCGTGCGCATTGATGTATTCGACCTGGGAAGGCTGCACGCCGGCGTCATCAAGGGCCTTCTGCATCACCCGCACCGCGCCCGAGCCGCTCTGGTCCGGCATGGTGATATGGAAAGCGTCGCCGGTCATGCCATAGCCGACG
>Ga0126383_10000109_pt1 | contig 38436 bp, 24 predicted proteins | sample PanSoiMetPlot_35_FD_96882 | JGI IMG/M metagenome (GOLD analysis project Ga0126383, IMG submission 96882) | Tropical forest soil microbial communities from Panama - MetaG Plot_35 | ecosystem: Environmental > Terrestrial > Soil > Tropical forest > Bulk soil | place: Panama | collected 2016-02-17 | reverse complement strand
GTTTGTTCGTGGCGTTGCCGGGCAAGCGGAATCGCTACGCGTTGCTGCTCGGTTTGGCGGCGCTCGGCATTAGCGGCGCGCTATTGCTTACCGTGACGCGCGCTTCCTGGCTCTCTTTTTTGTTGTCGGCGATTTTGATTGCCTTTCTTGGGCTGCCGCGGCGCGCCCTGCTGGTGCTGGCGGCCGCGGCGATTCCACTCGTGCTGGCGGGTTTGTTTGTCTTACATCAAAAACGGAATGTCGGCTTTTTCGACAAGAAGGATGATTCTATCGCCTGGCGGCAGAAGATTTGGCACGAGGGATTTCATCTGCTGGTGAGTAATCCGCGCCACCTGGTTTTCGGCGTGGGCATGGATTCAATCAAGTCGCATTGGCGCGAATGGGATTTGTTCGAAGGCGGCAAGCTGCCGATGGGCCATATGCATTCCGATTACTTGCAGATGGCTCTGGAGCGCGGCTTGCTGACGTTGATTGCCTGGCTCGCCCTGTTGGGTACCTACGCGTGGACGCTCTGGAAAACCGTGCGGCGTGTCTCGAAAGAAAGTTGGATCGAACGCGGCATTGTTCTCGGGGCGCTGGGCGGGCTGCTGGGTTTCATGACCAGCGGGTTCGTACACTACAACTGGGGCGATTCAGAGGTGGTGATGAACTTCTACCTGATCATGGGACTGAGTTTGGTGGTTGAGAGGATTGTCAGCACCGGGAGCGATCGCGACCGGATCAATTGACAAGATTGACAGTGCGTTGCGGCTTGCCGCTCACCAGTGCGGTAAGGCTTGCCTTACCGGCACGCGAGATCCAGAGCCTTTGCAGGCTATGCCTGCGGTCGAGGCGGAGCCTCGAGAATTCGCTAGCGCCCTTATCGGAAAGGCAAGCCTTACCGCACTGGAGCGCGGCAGAGCCGCATATCGCCCGCACGCTCGGCGCGCGCCCTCTATCGCTTGCGGTAAGTACGCGCGTAGTAATCGCAACTCCGGCGCACCGGACACTCTTCGCATCTCGGATTATTGGTCTTGCATAATTCCTTTCCGTGGTGCCGCAGCAGAATATAGGCGTCAATCAGCTGCTCACAGTCGTTTCCTAATTGATCTTTGATCGCCTCCTGAACCGATCGATACGAAGCGGTGTAATTCTTCTTCTCTTCGCCGAATCCCAGACGCAGCAGCACGCGCAGCCCATTTGACTCGAGCCCGAGGACCGGGTGCGAACGCGTAAACAGAAGAATTTTCTCGGCGCCGGGTTCGCCGATGCTGGGAAATTTTTGTAGCGCCTTTTTCGCCTGCGGCAACGGCAGCTGTAAGACCTGGCTCACCTCGCCGCCGAATTCATTAATGGCAATCAGGGCCATTTCGCGCAGGCGCGCCGCGCGTTTCTCAGGTTGCATTCCGCCGAGCGTGGCGACCCGGAGCAGCACCGCCTTTGCGGCCGCCAGGATCTGATGGGGTTTCGTGCCGGCAGTTTCCCGCAGCAGGGTAAATGCTTCGCGGCGGCGCTCGTCACTGACCAGATAGGCGACGTTCTCCCAAAGGACCAGTTCGAACGGGTCGGTCGTGACGGGCGGCTCTGGCGGTCCGTAAAAGGTTCTCAGTCGCGCGACCAGCCGGTGGAGATTTGGTGCGGCTGCCATTGTGGAAATCAGGCCACTTCGCGCGGCACTTCGCTCATCAGCGCCAGAATATTTCCCTCGGAGTCTTTGAAATCCGCCAGCCACAGATCGTAGGTGGGCATAGGCGCGACCAGATGCGGCTTGACAATGAATTCGACGCCGCGCGCATTGAAGGTTTCGTACACGCGTTCGATGTCTTCAACTTTGTAGTAGATGATTGAAGCGGGATGATCGATCTCCGGCCGATCCGCAATCCCCAGCATCAGGCGAATGCCGCCACAATCAAAGAAAGCCATATTCGGCGGCGCCTGGAACAGGAACCTCATGCCGAGCGTGTCGCGATAGAAGGCAATCGCGCGATCGAGGTCCTTAACGTTGACAAAGATTTGGCCGACTTGATCAAGCGTCGGCCCGATGGGGATCGGGATGGTCATTGATTCTCCTTCAAAGTGCCAGCCGCTTTCGTATAGCACGCCGCCTGACGTATTATCAACGCTCTTTCGATTTAAGGTTCCAAAATGAAACAAATTGTTCGCGGCTCGATATTTCTTATTACGCTCCTCTTCGTTTCCGGTTACACCGAATGCTATAAGCCGGTCACCAAGAGCCAGTTGCCGGAGCACATCAAGACCGTGGCCGTGCCCGCCTTCCAAAACAAGGCATTGCGTTACAAGATCGAAAGCCGTTTCACCCGGGCGGTGATGGACGAGTTGATTCATCGCGGTCACGGCCTCCGCGTGCAGAGCGATCCTGAAGGCGCGGATGCGGTGATTGACGGCGTAGTCGAGTCGTTTGGTTTTTCCGGCGTATTGCTCGACGACAAAGGGCGGGCGCGCATCTTCGAAGTGACGATTACGGCGGCGGTCACGGTGCGCGATCAGCACGATAATCGCGTGCTGTATGACAATCAGAACTTTATCTTTCGTGGTGAATTTGAATTTGCCAACGACCCGCGCAATTTCTTTAATGAAGAAGACCCCGCGGTGTTGCGAATCGCGCGCAGCTTTGCCGAATCGATCGTGTCTACGCTGATTAACGGCTTCGGGGTGAAGAACGATAAGTAGTCCGAAACGGCCTGCGGTAGCGGGCCGGCCCTTGATCCCACAAACAGATTTCAGAGATTGCCCGCCCGCTACCGCAGGCGGTTTCGGACCATGGCTCGCACGCGCAAAGAACTCGAACAATCGCTGAAGCAGGGACAGATTGAACCTGTCTATTTTCTCTACGGGAGTGAAGTGTTCCTGCGAGACCAGGCGGTGCGCGCCATTACCGAGGCGGCCCTGACCGGGACCTTGCTGCGAGAGTTCAACGACGCCTCTTTCAATCTCCTGACCGATGACGTGCGCGATGCGATCGCCGCCGCCGAGCAACTACCCATGATGTCGACGCGCCGCGTCATTCGTCTGGAAAGGTTTGCCAGACTACGCGAGACCGACGAAGAAATTCTGCTGGCGTATCTTCAGCGCCCGGTCGATACCTCCGTAGTTTTGTTTGTTGGCGATGACCTCGACAAGCGAAAGAAATTGGGGAAGAAACTGCTCGCCGGCGCGGCTTATGAATTTCAGCCGCTCAAGCCAAACGAATTGCCGGCCTGGATCAAGAACCACCTCAGGACTCTGAACACCGAAATCGATCAGCCGGCCGTCAGTCAATTGGTCGAAACAGTGGCCAGCGATCTGCTGACCTTAACCAATGAGTTGAATAAGCTGGCGGCGGCTGCCCTGCCGGCGCGGCGCATCACCAGCGAACTGGTCGATCGGCTCGTCAAACGTTCGCGCGAGCACATGAATTGGGACCTCACCGACAGCATCGTCTCACACGACCGGCGCACTGCCTTAAGGGTGTTGCGAGAATTTCTGGATGATGGAGTGGAGCCGGTGCTGTTGACCGGCGTCATTGCCGGCACGTTCCGGCGCATGGCTATGGCGAAAGAGATGCTCGTCCGCGGCGCCTCGCAGGGCGAGATCTTTAGTGAGGTGCGCGTGCCTTCATTCAAACAGCGAGCCTATCTCGGCATGTTGCAACGTCTGGATGCGAACAAACTGGCGCAGATGATTCAACGCATCGCGGAAACCGACGTCGCGATCAAAACTTCCAAAGCCACTCCGCGCATGCAGATGGAAATGCTGGTCTGTGAATTGATGACCTAATGCCGTCCGCGAAGCGGACGCCGGCATAAAGCCTGGGGCGTAAGCCCCAGGGATCAAGCGTTCAAAAAAATTTGGAGCCAGCGGAGCGGGCGACAGCCGTTGCCTTTGAGACGGGCAATTATGGTCTGCTGCCGCCCGCTCCGCGGGCTGCGTCTCCCGGGCCATTTGTCCTGTGGCTTGGGCCCAAGGCTTTACGCTGCCGTCCGCTTTCGCGGACTACTTCATATCGACCCCGCTTTGAGACCGGGCCGGTCTGCCGTTAAACTACCGGTCATCCCCTCAATTAACCCCCTTTAACTCTGGCTCGGTCATTGCTCTGCCTGGCCAAAATTATTCGGCTGGCCGGTAATGCTGCACCCGACGCTATTCCCGGGTGACCTCTGGCGCGAACAGGTACAGCTTCGCGAGGCTAATCAAGATCAAAAACAGCCTCAGGAAGGGACGAGATTTGAAGTGGCGGAAGCCTGCGTCTTCAGGACGTAATCAGCAAAGATGGTGCGAGAGTTCGTCAGGCAAGGCGTCGGTTCGAGTTGTGCTGTGCCTTGCCTGGTGTCTGCTGGCGGCCGGCATGACGCTGGCCCAGCTTACCCGCACGCGTTCGCAAAGCAACGAACCACAGACGCCGCAAAGCGATGCCCGCCCGGCCACCACCTCAACGCAGCAGCCGCTGCCGGCGGCGCCGCTCACCACGGCGCAGCAAGTTCCCGGCGCGGCCAGGACAGGTCCCGCCGTATCGAGTTTAGGTTTGGAACAGGCAATCGCGCTGGCGATGGAAAATAATCTCGCCACGTTATTGGCCAAGGAACGCGAGAACGAAGCGCGCGGTTTTAAACGAGAGGCGTTATCCGGCCTGTTGCCCAACATCTCAGGTACGGCATATCAGGCCAGCCTGACTGAGAATCTCGCGGCCCTGGGGTTCACCGGAGCGAAGTTTCCGGGATTCACCTCGACCTTCATCGGTCCATTTAAAAATTTCGACGCGCGGGCCCATTTTCAACAGACGATTTTCAATCTCAGCGTCCTGCAAAATTACCATGCCGGCCGCGCCAGTGTGCAGGTCGCGGAATTCCAGGAGGCCATGGCCCGCGAACAGGTAGCGACGGCAACTGCGCTGGCTTATCTGGAAGCAATGCGCGCAGATCGATCCGTGGCCGCAGCCCAGGCAAACATCACCCTCGGGCAGACTCTCCTGAAATTGGCGCAGGACCAACGCAGCGCCGGAGTGGCGACGGGAGTCGACGTGACGCGGGCGGAGACGCGTCTGGCGCAGGAACAGGTGCGCTTGTCGCGCGCGCAAAGCGACGATGAAGACGCGCGCTTGCAGTTGCAACGGATCATCGGGTTGCCGCTCGGCAGTCCGTTCACGCTGGCTGATCCGTTAAGGTTTTCTCCTGACGCTTTACCCGCGATCGAAACTGCTATAGCCGCTGCGGAAGACACCCGCGCGGAAATTCGCGCCGCCGAAGCCCAGTTGACGGTGAATCAACTCGAGGCGCGGGCGACGCGCGCCGAGCAGCTGCCCTCACTCGAGTTTGTCGGTGATTACGGCATCAGCGGCGTGACGCCGGTGACTTCCGCGCTGCCGACGCGGCGTTATGCAATTCAACTCGACGTGCCGATTTTCAACGGCGGGCTGACGCGCGGGCGCATGCAGGTGGCGAATGCGCGGGAACGCGAAGCCCAGCTGCAACTCGACACTACCCGCGGCCAGGTTGCCGAAGATGTGCGGCTTGCGTATGCGGCCTTGCGAACCACCGCAGATACCGTCAGCGCTGCCGATTCCGCGGTGACCCTCGCCGAGCGTGAATTGCAAATGGCCCAGGATCGAAATCGTGCCGGCGTCGGCGACAGCATTGAACTGGTGACGGCGCAGACGACACTGGCGAATGCCAGATTGGATCAAGTGACTGCCCTGGCCGCATACAATGGCGCGCGGCTGAATCTGGCGGCGGCGCTGGGCCGGGCACAGAACTTCAGATGGTGAGTGTCCGCAAGCCCGCGCGTAAGCAAGGGCCGGCTTTGACACTGCACAGTCTCAACTAATAAACGTGGCCCTCCCTTATGGTCGGGCCTCTGACACCCTGGTATGGCAGACGACAAACCCAACACTGCTCAATCAACTGACGGATCATCTACTGAGCCCGGCGCTCAGGAAACCGATTCCAACCCGGCCCTGGTAGACGAATACGGAGAGCCGCTGGTTGACGAACATGAACACGCTCGGAAGCGACCCCTTTACCGGCGTCCGTTATTTTTGATTGGGGCCGCGGTCATTCTGCTGGCCGTCATAGTTTTCGGCGCCCGTTACTGGGCCTATGCGCGTTCGCACGAATCGACGGACGATGCGTTTGTCGATGGCCATATCGTGCAAATCAGTCCCAAGGTTTCCGGCTATGTGCTGAAGGTTTATGTGACTGATAACCAGAATGTGAAAGCCGGCGATTTGATTGCGGAACTCGACACCCGCGACTTGCAAGCGAAATTCGATCAGGCCCAAGCGGCGCTAAACGCCGGGCTTTCGCAGGAGAAACAAGCGCAGACGCAGGTGAATCTCACGCGGGCTTCGACGCGCGCCAGCGTCAGACAAGCTGCCGCCGGGGTGCAGCAGGCTCGTTCCGGGGTGACCGGGGCGCGCGCCGGAGCAGCCTCTGAACGCAGTCGCACAGCGCAAAGTTCTGCGGGCGTCAACACCTCTGAAGCCAACATGCAACAAGCGCGGGCGCAACTGTCAGCCGCGCAGGCCGAAGCCGCGCGCGCCAACGCAGACGTGCAGCGGTATCAGACGCTTTTCGATAAGGACGAAGTCTCGCGGCAACGTCTCGATCAGGCAATTGCCGCGGCGCGCACGGCGAATGCCCAAGTCGACGCCGCGAACGAGCGGGTCGCCGCGGCTGAGGCGCAGATCAGCGAAGCGCGGGCGGCGACTACGGCGCAGGCCGAGACCGCGCAACGCGCTGAATCACAAGTCGGCGCGGCACGCGCGCAGGTCAATGAAGCGCTCGGCCGCCTGGCCCAGGCCAATACCGCGCCGGAGCAGGTGGCCGTCAGCGAAGCGCAGGCCGCTTCGGCGGGTGCGAACCTTCAGCAGTTGCAAGCGGCGGTCTCGGAAGCGGAACTGCAACTGTCCTACGCGAAGATCTACGCCCCGGAAACCGGACGGGTGACGCGCAAGTCGGTCGAAGTCGGCGCGCTGGTCCAGATTGGCCAGCCGTTGCTGGCGATTGTCCCCGGTGACGTTTGGGTGACTGCGAACTTCAAAGAGAACCAGATTGGCAACATCCGGCCGGGCGAACCGGTCGAGGTCACGGTCGACGCCTATCCCAACAAAGTTTTCAAAGCGCATGTGGATAGCATCCAGGCCGGCACCGGCTCTCGCTTCAGCCTGCTTCCCCCAGAGAACGCCACGGGAAGTTACGTCAAGGTCGTGCAACGGGTGCCGGTGAAGATTGTCTTCGAGCCGAACCAGATTGACTCGCAGCACCTACTGGCGCCGGGAATGTCAGCCGTGCCGGAGGTGCAGATCCGATAATTTGAGACTTGGGATTTTGAAATTTGCGGTGATGACCGGTGAGACCATTTGCGTCTCACAATGTCGCCCAATCACAAATATCAAATTACAAATATCAAATTGTCTTTTCGACTGATAATTTGAGATTTGAGATTTGAGATTTGGGATTTTGAAATTTGCGGTGATGACCGGTGAGACCATTTGCGTCTCACAATATGGCCCAATCACAAATATCAAATTACAAATATCAAATTGTCTTTTCGACTGATAATTTGAGATTTGAGATTTGGGATTTTGAAATTTGCGGTGATGACCGGTGAGACCATTTGCGTCTCACAATATCGCCAAATCACAATATCAAATTACAAATCTCAAATTGTCTTTTCGACTGATAATTTGAGATTTGAGATTTGAGATTTGGGATTTGAGATTTGAGATTTGAGATTTGGGATTTTGAAATTTGCGGTGATGACCGGTGAGACCATTTGCGTCTCACAATATCGCCAAATCACAAATATCAAATTACAAATCTCAAATTGTCTTTTCGACTGAAATGCCCAACTCCGCACCCAACGAATGGACCCCCACCTTCAATCCGTGGCTGATCGCGGCTTCGGTGATGCTCGCGACGTTTATGGAGGTGCTCGACACTTCCGTCGCGAACGTGGCCCTGCCGCATATTGCCGGCAATCTTTCGGCGACGCCGGAAGAAGCCACGTGGGTTTTGACGAGCTATCTGGTCTCGAACGCGATCATCCTGCCGGCTGCAAATTGGCTGGGCCGCTACTTTGGCCGCAAGCGGTTCCTGATCGTTTGCATCATCATCTTCACCCTGTCGTCGGCCGTGTGCGGGGCTGCGGCCAGTCTCGGCATGTTGATTGTGGCCCGCATTGCCCAGGGCGCCGGCGGCGGCGCGCTGCAACCGATTGCGCAGGCGGTCTTGATGGAGAGTTTCCCGCCAGAAAAGCGCGGCTCGGCCATCGCCGTCTTCGGATTGGGTGTGGTGGTGGCGCCGATCATTGGTCCCACCCTCGGCGGGTGGATCACCGACAACTATTCGTGGCGCTGGATCTTCTATATCAACATCCCGGTCGGCATTCTGGCGGTGGTCATGTGCAATATGTTTGTTGAGGACCCGCCCTACATTCGATCGCAGCGGCCCGGGCGGATCGATTATCTCGGGTTCGGACTGATGGCCCTGGCGCTGGGCGCCATGCAACTGGTGCTCGACAAGGGCCAGGAAGAGGAATGGTTTTCGTCCAGCTTCATTACCTGGGTGGCCATCCTCTCAGTTACCGCGGCCGTCGCTTTTGTGATTTGGGAGTTGCGCTCGAAAGAGCCGATTGTCGACTTGCGCGTGCTGGCCAACCGCAACTTTGCGGTCGGCACTTCGTTGATGATCAGCATGGGCATCGTGCTATATGGCACGATTGCGATGCTGCCGCTGTTTCTCCAGACATTGATGGGCTATCCGGCAGTCGAGAGCGGCATGGCGGTCAGCCCGCGCGGCTTTGGCGCGGTCACTTCCATGCTGATTGTCGGCCGCTTGATCAATCGCGTCCGTGGGCGTTACCTGGTGATGTTTGGTTTCAGCGTGCTGGCTTATTCAATTTACATGTTCAGCAAGATCAATCTCGAGATATCGATCAGCAGCATCGTCTGGCCGAACATCATCAGCGGTTTCGCAATGGGATTTATTTTTGTGCCCCTGACGACGATGGCGCTGGGCACCCTGAGCAATGAACAGATGGGCAATGCGTCCGGCGTTTTCAATCTCATGCGGAACACCGGCGGCAGTGTGGGCATCGCGGCGGTGACCACGATGCTGGCGCGCGGCGCCCAGACACATCAGGCCATGATGGTCGCGCACCTGACGCCTTACGATCCGGCGTTTCAGCAACGGGTCGGACAGCTGGCCACGGGGGCCGTGACGGGCGTGACCAGTCAGCAGGCCTATGCCGGAATCTATGGAATGCTGGTGCGCCAGGCGACGCTGCTGTCGTATATTGATATTTTCCGGGTGCTGTCGTTTTTGTGTCTGTTATGCGTGCCCGCCACGCTCCTCTTTGAGCGGGTGAAGAAGAAATCAGGCCCAGTGGCGATGCATTGACGGTACAGGTTTTTTGATGCGAGTAATACGGCAGTTGTTAATGAACGGCGGAATTCGCCAGGCGGCGCTTTCCACTCTTGTCCTGGTGTTGCTGTCTTCCTCCGGCGTGGCGCAACGAAAACCGAAGAAGTCCAGCCCGGCTCCCGCGAAGCCCGCGGCCGAGCAGCCCGAAACCGAGCTGTCAAAGCTGCGCGACGAGTACGTCAAGACCACGCAGGAATATAAGGCGAGTTTGGAAAAGCTGCTGGCCCTCTACCAGGATTCGGTGAAGAAAGCGGAGGACAAACGCGATCAGGCGCAGAAGCTTTTTGCTGACGGGCTGATGTCCAAACGGGAGGTTGAGCAGACGGAAATTGCGGTGACCAGCGCCGGACTGAAGGTTACCGAGGTGCAGCAGCAAATCAAGACTGCCGACACCCAGATTGCGCAGGCGCTGATTGAAGTTGAGGGTGACAAAGAGATCGCGAAACTGGGGCCCATCCGTCGCGGTTCGCTGATTAGGACGACCTCGTTCATTCGTTATAATGGCGCCGGCTCGTGGGTCCTGTCACAGTCCGGAAAGATCGAGGCGTTCTTCCAGCAGACGTTTCACCGGCCGTTGCCGATTGCGGTATTCGGTCAGGGAGCGATTCACAATCAATGGCGGCTCGATCACCGGAACGCCATGGACATTTCCCTCAATCCCGACGGCGCCGAGGGTCAGGCGCTCATTAATTTCTTGCAAAGCAACGGCATTCCTTTCTCGGCCTTCCGCACCGCGATTCCCGGCGTCGCGACGGGGCCGCACATTCACATCGGCATGCCGTCGCATAGATATTGAATTGATTGAAATCATTTACTCATTGACTCATTGACTCATTGGATCGTTTGGTTGAATGAACAATGAATCAATGAATCAATGAATCAATGAGCCAATGAGTAAATGAGCCAATCTCAAGCCAATGATTAAAACCACCATCACAATCTCACGGCAGATGGGCGCCGGCGGCTCCTACATCGGGCAATTGATCGCCAAACGCCTCGGATTGAAATACATCGATCGCGAAGTGCTGCACCTGGCGGCCCAGGAGTTTAATTGCGACGAGGAAACTATTGCGGCGCGTTCGGAACGGGTCACCTCTTTCTGGGAGCGGGTGCTGGGCGGGTTGGCGTTCGGCGCCCCGGAGGCGGCTTACAATCCGCCGCCGCTCGGTAACTTCTCAGATCGCGAATTATTCGAGAAGCAGACGCAAATCCTGAAGCGCATTGCCAGCCAGGAAGATTGTGTGGTGGTCGGTTGGGCCGGCGTGTTCATGTTGCCGCGCCACCGCGGCATGTTCAGCGCGTTTTGTCATGCGCCCAGAAGTTTTCGCGTCAAGCGCATCATGAACGTCTATCAGAACCTGACTGAAGAGAAGGCGCGCCTGTTAATCGCCGAATCAGACCGGACCCGGGAAATCTATTTTAATGAGATGACCGGTCACGACTGGATGTGCGCCAAGAATTACAACCTCTCGATCGATACCAGCCTGCAGCCGTTGGAAGAGATCGCCGACCTGATCATTTCGTTGTCGGAGCGACAACGCGGCGTAGCGAGTGCGGCCGCCTAGAAGATTGATCTGACATATCCCTGGACATTTGTTCGTTTGTGGTTTTCTTGTGGAGCGTCGCGTCACGGAGTCCGTACCATCGGCGTGAGCGGATGGATCAACAGGCGACACTGTCGAGATCCTGCTTTGATCCATCCGCTCACGCCGATGGTACGGACCTCGTGCTCCACCTCGCCGCAACTACCAAATGACAAATATCGCATGGTCCCCCTTATTTTTGATCCAGCCTCTCCTTCGCCTGCGCGATCATCCAGCGCAATTTTACCAGGTCGTCAATCGACAGATAGAGCCTGAGACGGTCGAAGAAGCCGGCCTCGATGGCGGCGGCGATCGTGTTGTTTTCCAACTGCTTGAAAACCATGATCTCAAAGTCGCCTTTGGTCCGATAACGGACTTCAAAGTGCGATAGTCGCGTGACTGATTCGCTCGCTTTGGCGGCGGTGTCCATCGCTCTCAGCAACGCGTCGATTTCGTCATAGTCAATCACCGAGCGGATTTCACCAGCCGGAGACCCGCTGTCAGGGATGAAAGTAATGACGGCCCCTGAAACTGTCGCCGAGGTGGCGCCGTCGCGAATTTCAGTCGCCTCCACCCGCACCAATCCGCTCTGGGCGCGAATGTGCCCGATCACATGACGCCCTCTGATGAGCAGGGTTTCGACCCGCGTTTCAAAGTCTTCCAATTGATTGCGAGGTTCGTAGTATTGCGGATCGCGCGGCGCCGGCAAGCGCTGGCGGGTGCGTTGCGCGTGCACATTGGTCGAAACGAGCAGGATCACAGCTGCGAACAAAATTAGCCGATGTGAATTCATGGAGAAGTAGCTCCTTTTTGGGTGCCGGGCGCATTTGTCCGCCGCCCGTCCTGGCCAACCGCATACAGGCCGGAACCAGTCCTGGCCCAACGAAAATCTCGTGAAGTCGGGAGAGTGTTTGCTGCTGAATTGTAACTTAGCAGGCGGTGGTTTCGTTCCAAAAACATTTCGGCTACCATACGCGCGCTTCGATTATTCACATCTCGTTTCCGGAGAATCCGCATGAACGCATATCGCCGATCAATTTCGATTATGGTCTTAATTACAGGCCTGGCGGGCTTTTCGTTGGCGCAAACGCGCGGCGTCACGCCGGAGGATTATTTTGCGTTTGAATTCCTCAGCGATCCTAATATCTCTCCTGATGGGGAGGTCGTCGCCTACGTGGTCACGAAGATCGATCGCGCGCAAAATCGCCGGAACTCTTCGATTTGGATGGTCCCCACCGACGGCAGCCGCGCGCCGTGGCAATTCACCACCGCGCCCCAATCTTCCAACTCGCCCCGCTGGAGCCCGGATGGCAAGTCGCTCGCATTTCTTTCATCCCGTCCTGAACCAACTTCAGGCAGCGCCGGATCCGCGAACGCTGAATCGCGCACGCAGGTTTATGTGCTTTCCATGTCGGGTGGCGAAGCCAAACGCATCACGAATTTGAAGAATGGCGTCAGCCTGTTTCGCTGGTCCCCTGACGGGAGCCGCCTGGTCGCGGTCAGCCGCACGGGTCCGGGTGACTCGCGGACCGGCGAGGCGAAAGATCGCAGCGATGTCCGTCATTACCAGAATACTTCTTACAAATTCAATGACACCGGCTGGTTCGATGATCGCCGCACCCATTTCTGGATTGTCGAGGTGAAGTCAGGCGAAGCGAAGCAGATCACCAAAGGCGATGATTGGAACGACAGCGATCCGCAGTGGTCGCCCGACGGGAAACTGATCGCCTTTGTCTCGAATCGCACCGGCAAGGAGTACGACGAAAACCGGAACTCGGATGTTTGGGTGATTAATGCCGACGGCAGCGGCACGCTGACAAAGATTTCGGATCACGACGAAGCTGACAACCAGCCGCGCTGGTCGCCGGACGGAAGAACGATTGCATTTGCCGGCGAAGTTCATGAGCGCGATCATCCAAAGATCTGGCTGGCGCCGGCTGCCGGCAGCGCCGCCTCGACGCTGGCCGCGAACGGCCTCGATTTAATCCCCGGCCAGCTGGAATGGTCGGACGACGGCAAGTCGATCTACTTCGAAACCGGGGTTAAGGGCGAGTTGCACCTGTTCCGCGTCGATGCTGCTTCCCGGTCCGTGACCCAGGTGACGACCGGGGCGCGTGGGGTCCGCAGTGTTGATTTTGATTTTCCGCACCGCAGGATGGTGTATCTGGCAAATGACTTCAAACATCTTGACGATCTCTACGTCGCCGATCTGGACGGCAAAAACGAACGGAAGTTAACGAATTTGAACGAGGCGTTGTGGAAGCAACTGAAGTTCGCCGACGTCGAGCGCTTCACCTATAAGAGCGCGGATGACTGGGACGTCGATGGCTTTTTCGTCAAACCCATCGATTGGCAGGAAGGGAAAAAATATCCGCTGGTGCTCAGCATTCACGGCGGACCGGCGGGCCAGTACGGCGTCGACTGGTATCACGAGTTTCAGGTTTATGCCGCGAAAGGTTTCGCGGTGCTGTTTACCAATCCGCGCGGTTCGACCGGCTATGGTCAGAAATTCGAGCGCGGCATCTTTGGTGAATGGGGCGGCAAAGATTATCTCGATATTATGAACGGGCTCGATGCGGCGCTCCGGAAATATCCCTGGATCGATCAGCAGCGGATGGGGGTGACGGGAGGCAGCTACGGCGGCTTTATGACCAATTGGATCGTCGGCCATACCGATCGATTCAAGGCGGCGGTCACTTTGCGCAGCCTGTCCAACTTTATTTCCGACGATGGCACCCGTGACGGCGCCTACGGGCACTCCTCGGATTTCGGCGGCGATATTTTTCAGAAGATGGACTTGTACTGGGACCGCTCGCCTTTGAAGTACGCCGGCAAGGTAAAGACTCCGACGCTGATCCTGCACTCAGACAATGATTACCGTGTGCCCATCGAGCAGGGGGAGCAATGGTTCCGCGCCTTGAAACACTTCGGCGTCACGACTGAGATAGTTTTCTTTCCGCGCGAGAACCATAACCTCACGCGCACCGGCGAACCAAAACATCTGGTGGAGAGTCTGAACTGGCAGCTCTATTGGTTTGACCGGTTCCTGAACGGAAACGCGAACGCGGTACCGCCCGATGCCAGGTAGCGAGTCTGAATCTGATGAATGACTTTTCGTTGACGAGACGGTTAAGGCCCGCCGTTCGTCGGCGCCCTACGCCTTCAACCCTGGCGTGGCTCATCCTGGTGCTCGCGATTCACACGGCGGCCATGGGCCAGGGAAACAACCGCCAATCGAAGCAGCGAGGCAGCATCCCGGTAACCGGCTTCGAGCAGCAGGGCGGGTTCGTGAATTTTGTTGAGGGCCACGGTCGCTGCGTGTGTTCGGACCCGCCGAACAGAGAAGGGAAACAGCCTTTGACGAACGGCGACTCACTTGAGACTGATGATGGCCTGGCCGAAGTGGTGTTGATTCCCGGTTACTACCTGCGCCTGGCCCATCACACCAATCTGCGGATACTCGATCTGGCCCGCGATAACCTGAAGCTTGAACTCACGACCGGTTCCGCGATCATCGAAATTCCGATGGATAACAGTATGCCTTCGCCGATGGAGTTGCAGGAGATTAAGGACCGTTTTTTTAACATGGTAACCGTAATTACTCCGTCAGGTGAGTACGCGGTCTTCAAAGCCGGCGGCTATAGATTCGATGTCACGTCCAGTCGCGAGTCGCGCGTTGAGGTCCTGAAAGGCGCGGTTGCGGTCGGTGGGCACATCCTGCGAAGCGGAGATGCGGGATCGTTGGTAACCGGCGTGCTGGGCGTCGATTCCACCGGCAAGGAGGATGAATTCGATAACTGGAGCCGCACCCGCGCAGCCGCTCTCGTCGCCTCGAACCAGGCGTTGAAGCACAGCGACTGGTACAAGCAAATGATGAACGGCGGTTACCTGTCCCTGGAGACTCCCGAAGATCCTGCCGCCAGCGACAAAGGCCTGGGTCATGTGATTTCGGCCCGGAACGGCGTGGCCGATTTTGTCGAAAAGGGAGTTGCCGTCAAGCCTCAGGACGGCGATTGGCGCGATTTGAAATCCGGCGCCGAGCTGGCCTCAGGAGATCGGTTGCGCACGGCGCCGCACACCCGCGCTGAAGTGCTCCCTTACCCGGATTTCGATGTGTACTTCAACGGCGACACTGAAGCAATCTACCGAACAGACGCCGATGGCAACGTCTCGATCGACGTGGTCCATGGCTCAATCGCGTTATTCGTCAACGAAGCAAAGATAAAGCGAACTGAACGAAACACCCTTAAGCTCAGCGCGAATGGAGCGGAGTACTCCGTTACTTCGTCTGGTTATTATCGGATGAACGTCTTTTCCAAAGACGAATCAGAAATACTTGTCTATTGGGGGACGGTGGTTACGGCGGCGGGTCAATTCGGGGGCCGCAAGCGCATTGTGACGCGCGGCGAAAATCGCTTCGCTTCATCGCTCGATAAAGAAACGGTCGACAGCTTTGATATTTGGAGCGACTGGCGAAATGCCCGCAGCCGGTACGCGGGCGCCCGCCGCAGACAGTGGTACGCGGGGCTTTGGTTCTTCAACCCGGCGACGCGTGAATTTACTTTCGTGCCGGGCGAGCGTCTATGTAAGTCGCCCTACGGCGGCACTTATTCAACTATGTACCTGTTGAATCGCGCCAGCGGACCGGTCCGGCCCCTGCAGCGAGCCATTCCTTAATTATTGCCCCGGCGGTCCCGGCGGCGGCCGCAACTCGTAATTCTTCGGCGGTTCGGCCCCCATCAGGTACCTCACAAAATAATCCCACCGCCGGCGCGTCATGTAGTTGCCGGCCGTGGCGTAACCATGGCGTTGGTTCGGCAGCATGATTAGATCGAAATCCTTGTTCGCTTTGATTAACGCATCGACGACCAGCAGCGTGTTGTAGGGCGGCACGTTGTCGTCCATAGTCCCGTGCGCCAGGAGCAGATGGCCCTTCAGGTTCTTGGCCAGGTTCTGGTTCGCCTGATCGTCATAATTCGATTTGCCGTTCGCGTCCTTTGTCAGCAAGCCCTGGTAACGCTCGCCCCAGTCATCTTCGTAGACGCGGTTGTCGTGATTGCCTGATTCGGAAATCCCCACCTTGAAGAAGTCAGGATAGCGAAACATGGCGTCGGCGGTCGCAAAGCCGCCGCCGGAGTGGCCCCAGATGCCGACCCGTTCGAGATCGATCCAGGGATAACGTTCCGCCAGTTGCTTCATGCCGGCAATTTGATCGGGCAAAGTGTTGTCGCCCATGTCGGCGTAGTAGAAGTCATGGAATTTCTTCGAACGCAGAGGGTTTCCCATGCCGTCGATCTGCACCACGATGAAGCCGAGTTCCGCGAGCGCCTGCGAGTCGCCCCGCGCGGCCGAGAATGAGCGGCTGCCGACGCTGCCACCCTGGGGGCCCGGGTAAATGTTATTGATGATGGGATACTTCTTCTTCTCATCCAGGTTCGTCGGCTTGTACATCAGGCCGTAGAGATCGGTCTGACCGTCGCGGGCCTTGACGGTGATCGGTTGCGGCGGCTTCCAGCCGGTGGCCAGCAGTTTCGAAATATCTGCCTTCTCAATCGTGGCGATGAGTTTGCCGTCGGCGCTGCGCAGGACCGTCGTCGGCGGCACGTCAGGTTTTGAATAATCGTCAAAGAAGAACCGCCCCGAGGGTGACAGACTGATCGCGTGGTTGCCGTCTTCGGGGGTCAGCAGGCTCATGTTCCTGCCATCGAAACCGATGCGGTAGAGGTGCGCGAAGTAAGGATCACGCCCTTTCTCTTTTCCGTTCGCCAGGAAATAAATCAGGCGGCTCTTTTCATCGACTTTCAGGACCTGGGTAACCGGTCCTTCTCCGGTCGTGATTTGGTTCTTGAGCTTGCCGGTTCTCGCGTCGTAGAGATAAAGCTGTCCCCAGTTGTCGCGCTCGGAATACCAGATGACCTCGTTGGTCGCGGGCAGATAGCGCCAGTTGACGCGTCCCTGGCCCGACTCATATTGCGTGGCCACAGTCTCTTCCATGACGTCGCGAATCTCGCCGGTCGCCGCGTCGGCAATACGCAATTGCGCGCGTTTGTGATCGCGCGAGGTTGAAACAAACGCCAGTTGCTGCGCGTCGGCCGACCATTCGACATCGGCCCATTCGCCGCCACGGCATTGCACGTCGTCGCACAGGGTCGACCGATGCTGGTCCGGTTCCAGTTTGAGACGAACGACACGCGGGGTGTCGACATCAATAATGACTCGTTGAATCGTAGTGACCTTCTCATCGCCGGGCAGCGGGTACTTCCAGGCTTGCAATTGCGGATGACCGGCCCGGGTGTCGACCAAATACATTTCGCCCACGCCGCGTTGGTCCTGTTGGAACGTAGCGATCTTCTTTGAGTCCGGCGACCAGACGAGTACCGCTCGATCGCTGTGCGTCCAGCCGGCGTTGTCGGTGGCATAGCCAAAATCCTTGATGCCGTCGGTAGTGAGTTGGGTTTCTTTTCCGGTGGCGGCGTCTCGCATCCAAAGGTTGTAATCGCGAATGAACGCCGAACGTTTCTTATCGGGCGAAGTCACCTCCTGCGGGGCGCCGCCGCGCCCGGGGAATGGCCGTTGGCCCGCCGGCTGAGCGCCTGAATCAGCGGCGCATTGATAGGCGATGACATCGCACTTCCACCGCCGGCGTTGGGCCGTCAGGGAGATCGATTTTTGATCTTCCGTCATTTCAAAATCGGTGAACGGCAGTCGATGCGGATCGAAGGTCGCGCCGGCGGCCGTCGAGAGCGCCGCCGCCAGCCTGGCCTGATCGAATACCGGCCGTTTTGTTCCGGTGGCCGTATCGACCATGACGAACTCGCTTCCCTCCGGCGTGGTCACGCGATACCAGAAGCGATCGTCGCCTTGCCAGGTAGGCCGCACCCCGGTGCGGAAGACCAGCGGGTTGGTGTTATAGCCCATCCACTTTTCGGCTCGTTGATAATCGGCGGTGGTCAGCGCTGCCGGTTGTTGAGCGTGGATAGTAAAGGTGAAAGCGAGGACGAAGGCGATTAGCTTAACAAGGTTTCTCATATTAGTTAGGTGTGACTCTTTCGCGTGTGTCTCTGTGCCGCAGTGGTTCTCCACAGAGACACAAAGGAATAAATTGTCTCGAAACGATTGGCGTTCGGTGTTAGCATAGCCGCCCCTGATGCCTACCAAACGCCGGACATTCTATGCGACGACGATCATGTTCGTCATCTTCGCGTGCGGTAAAGTAGCGACGGCGCAATTCATTTCCGCAGATACTTACACGCGATATGAACTGCTGGCTCCGGAAACGCACCAGTTCAAAATCTACTATGAAGTGACTGAGACGCGGGCCGGCGCGCATTTTCATTTCAACGAGATTCGCGAAGGCAGCGAGGCCTCAGATGAATCGGTCATCGATCTGGCGACCGGCAAGCCCTTGAAGTTTGACGTCGTCAGCGGCGCCCAAGCGAAGGCCGATGCGCCGGCGCAGAATTTTCCACCGAACGCGCATTACATCAGGGTGTCGCTCGCGCATCCGGTGCCGAGTGGTGGTGAATACCGTCTGGCCATCATCAAGACCTACAAAGACGATAAGAGTTATTACACCGAGGGTGAGCAGATTGTTTATAAGCGGCCGTTGGGCATCCCGCGAGACAGCGTGGTGTTGCCTCCCGGCTATGAGATCGTCTCGTGCTCTGTGGCCACGCAGGTTTTGCGAGAGGCCGATGGACGATTGAAGCTGGCGTTTGTGAATCCCGGCAGTGGCGGCCAGCTGGAAGTTACGATTAGAGCCAGGAAGCCGGGTCAGAACCGCCTGCCGTAGCGGGTGGGCCAATCTCGTTCAGTGCGAACCATAGGATTAACGATTACTGTAGCTATTGTGCTCGGCGGCGGCTGGGCGCGCACCCTGGCGCAGGCGGTCCAGATTTCAGAACGCGCTTACCAGGATCGCGAGATTCTCTATGAATTGCAGGCGCCGGATTCGCACGCGTTTCGCATTACCCACGATTACACCATTCGTAAAGCCGGAGAGAAATATTATTTCAACGTGATGCGTGCCGGCAGTCATGTGACCAACCCGGAGAGCATCGATCTCGACAGCGGCGAAAAGCTAAAGTGGGAAATCATCAACGGGAAGCAGGCGAAGGAACGGAAGCTTCCGATCACCGAGCAAATCACCGACGACAGTGAAATTGTCGTGACCTATCTCGCGCATGCGCTTGAGGCGGGAACCACCAACCGCATTCGCCTGATGGAGACTTACGCCGATGCGAAGAGTTATTTCATGGACGGCGACGAGTTGGTTTGGGATCGCACCTTTGGCCGTCTGCGCAACACGGTGGTGCTGCCGCCGGGCTGGTATCTCACCGGTCTCGCTTCGCCCGCGACGATCGACACCCTTCGCGACGGACGCGTTTCAGTTTATGTGGTGAACCCCAGAAATGATGACGTGCGCGTCTATTTGCGCGCTCGCCGCCGGCCTTGATTTTTGGCTCGACGGCGCTCCGGAGCCGGCGATCAATTTGTCCCGGTCGCTACCCCTCCCGGTGCTGACAGGTTGCGTTCGGGCAGACAGCAATTTCCCAACCACCAGCGCGGTCGCGAATTCCAGATCTCTCTGATCGGCTGGCTCCTGATGTTTCCCACCGGTCCGCGGGCCAGACAGACGCGCACATCTCCGTTCGCCTGAATTTGCAAGGAAGTCATGGCCGCGCACACCAGGCGAGCTTCATGCGCCGTGTGTGAACGGACAGCCAGCCGCAACTGGTGCGGATTGGTGAAATAGTCAATCATGACCTCGAGTTGATTGATGGTGTTCTTGATGGGCAGCCCTTGCTGTTTCAGGTTGAGCAATTCATTTACCACGGCGACGGCCCTGGCCGTGTCGGTGGGCCAGTTTTCGCAATGCTGGAACCAGTGTGGATCTTCAGCCGTGTTGTAGGTTTGCTCGATGGGCTGATAGAAAACCTCAAGCCCGTTTCGTTTCGCAAACCAGGCAACATCACAGACATCGTCGAGGTTCTGTTGCATGATCACGGTCTTCAGCCGGATCTTCAACGGCAGCGATTGTTCGCGGCGCACCTTCCTCAAAGTCAGAATTGAAGTCTCGGCCGTAGCTCCAAAACTTTCGCGGCCGCGCACGCGGTCATGCGCCGGTCCGAGTCCGTCGAGTGAGATGGTGATGCGGCCCGGGCGCGCCAGGGCAAGTCTTTCCATCATCGACTGGTCCTGCCAGTACCCGTGACTCAGCACTTCGATAAACAGGCCCTTCGAGCTGCCGTGGGCCACCAGGTCCACGGTGTCCGGATTCAGCAGGGCTTCACCGCCGGTCATTACCACATGCACCGGCCCCAGCCATCTCCGCAGATCGCTCAGGAGCGTCTTCCACTGATCGCTCGTAGGTCTGTCCTCGCGCCCGCGGTTCTTCCAAATGTCGCAGTGAATACAGCGGGCGTTACAACGTTCGGTCATCAGGAGAGCAATCGACGTCGGCCGGCACAGCGTCGACAGACGGCCGCCGGCAGCAGTGCGCAGACGATAATTAACTCCTTCGTAGACCCGGCGGTAGTTGTGAGTTACGAGATTGATCATGTGGTTTGGCTCACGTCATCGGCGCGGCTTTTTACCTCAGCAACTGGAAAGCCACGCGAAAATCGCCGGGTGGCGGAAGCCTCGGCGCCGATGGTTGGCAGCAGACTGCGAGATTGTCCGCGAATTAGAACCGCTATTGGCGATATTCCGCAGCGTGGCGGGTTTTGGTGATCAGCTACCCAGCGGAAAAATCGGCCGGCCTCTCGAAGGACGTAATTTGCGAGAAAAATCCGCGTAATATCGCGGGCGGGCCGACCGGCGGGCGCCACGTGGCGCGGCATTGACGCTTACATTATAATCTCCGCGCCTTTGAAGACGTTCTTTTACCCGACATAATCGAACAGGCTCCGTTTGAAATTTCTCCGACCGGAGGGGAGTATGTCCAAGACGAAATGTCGCATCCTTTATGTCGACGATCATGAGGACAGCGCCGAGATGCTGAAGCTGATGCTGGCTTCCGAAGATTACGAGGTGCAGACCGCGGCCTCAGTCGAAGAAGCATTGGCCAAGACTCGATCTGACCCATTTGATCTGTATGTTCTCGATAAACGATTGCCGGATGGATCGGGCACAGATCTTTGCCGGATGCTTAACGGCGCGACCCCCGGCGTCCCCTGCATTTTCTATACAGGTGACGCGTACGAGATTCATCGCGAGGAGGCTTTTGCCGCCGGCGCCCGCGCCTATGTGCCAAAGCCCGACGTCGATGCTTTGATTGAAACCGTTCACCGGTTGATGTCCGAACGCGAATGCGCCGCTGCTTAAGTCGATTGACTCTCTCCCGCACTTTCCGCTTGTTGTTCGACCTCACGTCGTCTGCTGTCACGAAAAAAATTAGTTGAGGAGTCCACGAGATGCGCCCCTGTACCGTCAAAACCTTTCCCTGCAAGTTGTTCGCAATTGTTTTCCTGATCGCGTTACCGGCGCTGGTTTTCGCGCAGCCTGAGAACAGACCGCAAGCAACGCCAACGCCAATGGCGACGCCGGCCCCGCAAGCATCGCCCGCCGCCGAAACGGCCCGAGGGGTGCAGACGCCCGCTGAGGACGAGGCGCGTGGTCCGCGCGATCCGATGTCATCGCCGACCTTCAATGGCCTCAGATTTCGCTCGGTAGGTCCGGCCTTTACTTCGGGGCGCGTGATTGGTTTCGCCGTCGATCCGAGCAACGCCGCGAAATATTTCGTCGCCTCCGCCTCAGGCGGCGTGTGGCGGACCATCAATAACGGGAACACGTGGACGTCCGTTTTCGATCGGGAAGGCTCGTATTCAATCGGCGCCATTGTCCTGGATCCGAAAAATCCGCTGACTGTTTGGGTGGGCACCGGCGAGAACAACAGCCAGCGCAGCGTCTCGTACGGCAACGGACTTTATAAATCCGACGACGGCGGCAAGACGTGGCGCAATGTCGGACTGCGGGCCTCGGAACACATCGGGCGCATCGCCATCGATCCAAAGGATTCGAACATTGTCTATGTCGCGGCCCAGGGACCGCTGTGGGGACCCGGCGGAGATCGAGGTCTTTACAAAACCAGCGACGGCGGCAAGACGTGGAACCAGATCCTGAAGATCAGCGAGAACACCGGCGTAACCGACGTGGTGATCGATCCCAACGATCCGAACACGGTTTATTGCGCTTCCTATCAAAGGCGGCGGCACATGTGGACGCTGATCGACGGCGGACCAGAGAGCGCGATTTACAAATCGATCGATGCCGGCGCGACCTGGAACAAGTTGCGCGCCGGGCTGCCCCCGGGCGATATGGGCCGCATCGGGTTGGCGATTTCTCCCGTTGATTCGAACGTGATTTACGCGACCATCGAGTCGGGCGACCGGCGCGGCGGTATCTTTCGTTCCGGCGATCGGGGCGGCAGCTGGGAAAAGCGCAACGACTTCGACGCGGGCGCAATGTACTACGCGCGCATTGTCGCCGATCCGAAGAATGTCGATCGCATCTACGTGATGAACGTGTTCCTGATGGTGTCAGACGACGGCGGCCGCACGCTGCGACGTTTGGGTGAGAGATCGAAACACGTCGACAATCATGACATCTGGGTCGATCCGGCGAACAACGATCACTACCTGGTGGGTTGTGCCGGAGGCGTCTATGAAAGCTGGGATCGCGGCTCGAACTGGTATTTCAAGGCGAATCTGCCGGTCACTCAGTTTTATGACATCACCACCGACAACGCCACGCCTTTCTATAACGTCTTTGGCGGCGCGCAGGACAACTACGCTTTTGGCGGGCCGTCGCGCACGCGCAATGCTTCGGGCATCGTCAATTCTGATTGGTTCGTCACCCAGGGTGGCGACGGCTTCCGCACCCAGGTCGATCCGGAAGATCCGAATGTCATTTACGCGGAGCTGCAGAACGGAAACATCGTGCGCGATGACAAGCGCACGGGCGAGCGCATGGGCATTCAACCGCAAGTCGGCCGCGGCGAGGAATCGCTGCGCTGGAACTGGGACTCGCCCTTCATCATTAGTCCTCATTCGCACACGCGGCTGTACTTTGCCTCGAACAAGCTTTATCGCAGCGACGATCGCGGCGACAGTTGGAAAGTCGTCAGCGGCGAGCTGTCGCGCGCCCTCGATCGCGACAAGCTGCCGGTGATGGGCAAAGTCTGGAGCATGGACGCGGTGGCGAAGAACCAGTCAACCGCTTTCTTTGGTAACGCGTCGGCCCTGGCCGAATCGCCGAAGAAGGAAGGATTGATTTACGTCGGCACCGACGATGGGCTGATTCAGATTACCGAAGACGGCGGCAAGAGCTGGCGCAAAGCCGATAAGATTGGCGACGTACCTGAACTCGCTTATGTGAGCCGCATTGTTACGTCGAATCACGACGCCAACACGGTTTATGTCGCGTTTGAGAATCATCAGAACGCCGATTTCAAACCCTATCTCTTCAAGAGCACGGACACCGGCCGCACCTGGACCTCAATCAAGAGCAACCTGCCCGCTAATTGGCCGGTCTGGTCCATTGCCGAAGATCATGTGAATAAGAACCTGTTGTTCGCCGGCACCGAATTCGGTTTGTTTGTCAGCTTTGACGGCGGACAGAAATGGATTCAGATGCGCGGGGGACTCCCGACCATCCAGATTCGGGACCTGGTAATTCAAAAACGTGAAAACGATTTGGTGGTCGGCACCTTCGGCCGCGGGATTTACATCCTCGACAACTACACGCCGCTGCGATCGATTACACCCGAGATGCTGAAAGGCGATGCGTTGCTGCCGGTGAAGGACGCGCTGATGTACATCCAGGCGCAGCCGCTCGGTGGCGGCGGCAAGAGTTTTCAGGGCGAAGGATTTTTCACTGCCGAGAACCCGGCGTACGGAGCGACCTTCACCTACTATTTGAAAGAGGAATTGAAAACGAAAAAGACCCGGCGCCAGGAGGCCGAACGGGCCGCAGCGAGAAGCGGCGCCGCCGTCGCCTTGCCCAGCCACGCCGAACTGGTGGCTGAGGAAGAAGAGGAAGCGCCGGCGATCATCTTCACTATCTCTGATTCGTCCGGCAAGGTCATCCGGCGGATCACCGGACCAACTGCGGCCGGCATTCAAAGGGTGAATTGGGACCTGCGCTATCCCGCGCCAACCTTGCCCCCGCCGCCAAATCCGGAAGCCGACGATACGTTCGGTCCGGGTCCTGCCGGTCCGCTCGTCATGCCCGGCACTTACAAAGTCGCCGTCGCGAAACGGCTGAACGGGGTCATCACGCCGTTCGGCTCAGCGCAGGAGTTCCAGGTCGTCGTCGAAGGTCAGGATAAGATGAATACTGGCGACCGCCAGGCGCTGGTTGATTTCCAGACCAAGGTGGCGCGTCTGCAGCGCGCGGTGTCCGGCGCGACCCAGACGGCGAACGGCTTGACGCCGCGTTTTGCGGCCATTCGCCGCGCCTTGCTTGACACGCCCAATGCGCCCGAGAAACTGGCGCAGGACGCCGCGGCGCTGGAGAAACGCAAGAACGACATCCTCCGGGCGTTGAGCGGAGACGCGGCCTTGCGGTCGCGCAACATTAACGTGCCGCCTTCAATCAATGAACGGGTGGGTGAAATCGTCGGCGGCCAGCGCATGTCGACGGCGCGGCCGACGCAGACGCAAATCGATCAGTACGCGGCCGCAGCGGCTGAATTCGAAGGCACCCTCAGCGCCCTGCGGCAATTGATCGAAGTCGATCTGGCGAAACTCGAGAAACAAATGGAAGCCGCCGGCGCCCCGTGGACGCCGGGCCGGATCCCGGAGTGGAAAGACCAATAGCCGGCGCCGCAGTAACGCAAACTGTTAGTTTGCGATTAGCCCAAAATGAGAACGCAGGCTGACAGCTTGCGCTGCCAATGAAACGCTGCCCGACATGCAATCGCGTTGAGACGGATGATGCCCTGAACTTCTGTCGCATTGACGGCGCGCTGCTGGTTTCGACGCAGTCTTTCCCGGAAGCTGAAGCAGACTTTGGCGACACCCGTTTGTTTGCTCCGACCGCTCCCACAGTCGAAACCTCGCGACGATTGGCAGCGTCTTCACCCGTTCAAGCGAGCCGCGCGCCGCGACGTTCAGTGAATTCGCTGGCGGTGATGCCCCTCCGCAACGACAGTGGCGATGCGGCGATGGAGTATTTCAGCGACGGCATCACCGAAAGCATCATCAATGCCCTTTCACATTCACCCAGGCTGCGTGTAGTCCCCCGCAGCACGGTCTTCCGCTACAAAAACGCCGACATCGATCCGCAGCAGGCCGGGCGGGAACTCGGAGTCCGCGCCGTGGTGACCGGTCGAGTCCGGCAGACCAGCGATCGACTGCTGATTGCAGTCGAGTTGCAGAACGTCGAGCGGCAGTCGCAACTGTGGGGCGAGCACTACAACCGCAATCTCACCGACGTCTTCGATGTGCAGGAAGAGATAGCGCGCGAGATTGCCGAGAAGCTGCGGCTCAAGCTCACTCCGACTGAGCGGACCAAACTGGCGCGGCGTCAGACCGAGAGCACGGCCGCCTACCAGGCTTATCTGCAAGGCCGTTTTCACTGGTACAAGCGTTCGCTCGAAGGATTGAAGCTGAGCGCCGATTACTTCAAGCGCGCGCTGGAGATCGATCCGGAATATGCTTTGGCGCATGCCGGTCTGGCTGATTCCTACGTCATCCTCGGCATCGCCGAATACGGAGTCCTGCCGCCCCGGGAAGCGATGCCGCTGGCTAAAGCGGCGGCGCTGGAGGCGCTCCGGATTGATAAGTCGCTGGCGGAAGCGCAGACGACGCTGGCCCATGTCTGCGCCTTCTACGACTGGGATTGGACGGCGGCCGAGAAAGCTTTCAAGCGCGCCATCAAGCTCAATCCGCAATACGCGCTGGCCCATCATTGGGACGCGCTTTATCTCGCCGCCATGGGCCGGCATGCGGAAGCCATTGCCGCTGAGCGGCGCGCCCAGGAACTCGAGCCGCTTTCACTGATCATCAACAAGAACGTCGGGACGATTCTTTTTTACGCCGGGCAGGTTGAGTCGAGCATCGAGCAGTATCAACTCACGCTGGAGCTGGAATCGAGCTTTGCGCGCACTCATTTTTATCTTGGGGTCGCTTACGTTCTCAAAGAGCAATACAGCGAAGCCATTCAAGAATATGAACAGGCATTGGAACTCTCGGGCGGAGAAGGAGCGGTGCTGAAGAGCCTGCTGGCGCACGCGCAGGCCCTCGCCGGCAATCGGGCGGCCGCGTTGAAGATTCTGGAGGATCTCAATGCGCAAAGGCGTGAGCACTACGTCCCGGCGTTTAATATCGCGCTCGTTTACGTGGGACTGAAGCAACTCGATGAGGCGTTCGAGTGGCTCGAGAAGGCATTCGAGGAGCGCTCGAGTTGGTTAGTCTCGCTGAAGATCGAGCCGATGCTTAATATTCTCCATTCCGATTCACGGTTTGGTGATCTGGTAAAGCGAATTGGACTGCCGGAGTAGGCATTTACGACCAGCTTTGACTTGCCACTAGCTTTGACTTGTCATTGGCTTTGACTTGCGACTGGCTTTGACTTGCCACTAGCTTTGACTTGCCACTAGCTTTGACTTGCCACTAGCTTTGACTTGCGACTGGCTTTGACTTGCCATTGGCTTTGACTTGCGACTGGCTTTGACTTGGCACTAGCTTCAGCTAACTTGCCACTAGCTTCAGCTAGTGGAAAAGCATTAGAAAGGACCTTGGCTTTAGCCGAAGCCAATTTTGGCTTTAGCTTGGCTCTATCAAGTTCGGCTGAAGCCGATGATTAAAAAATAACTCCCCACTAGCGGAAGCTGGTGGCAAGTTAGCGGAAGCTGGTGGCAAGTTAGCTGAAGCTGGTGGCAAGTTAGCTGCTAGTGACAATTGATGTCGCAAGTCACGGGAAGAATGCCGAGGGAGAACTGATGAAACCACTACGTCAAAATTTTCTTGTACTGATCCTGTTAACTTCGGTTGTCGCTGCTTGTGCCCAACGGACTGCGGCCCAGACCGATCCCAGTCTCCTGACGCTGGACACGATTTTCAGTTACCGCGGACAGCCGCTTAATGCGCTCAAGTGGGAACCCGACGGGAAGAGCTACCTGGTGCTCGAGCCCTCGGGCAAGGGCGAGGCGCAGGACATCGTGCGCTATGACGCGGCGACGGGACAAAAAACCATTGTGGCGGCGGCTGATAAGCTCGTGCCGCCAGGATCTGCGACCCCGCTGGTCATCGAAGAATTCGAAATCAGCCCCGACGCGCGCAAGGCGCTGCTGTTTACCAACACCGAACGCGTCTGGCGCAGCAATACCCGCGGCGATTACTGGGTCTTTGATCTCGCCGGCGGGAAATTGCAGAAGCTTGGTGGTGATGCGACTGCGTCGAGTTTGATGTTCGCCAAGTTTTCACCGGACAGTAGCCGCGTCGGTTACGTGCGCGGCAACAATATTTATGTTGAGAGTCTGGCCGATGGAAAAATCACCCAGTTGACCACCGACGGCACCTTCCATCTGATCAATGGCACCTTCGATTGGGTTTATGAAGAAGAGTTGTTCTGCCGCGACGGTTGGCGCTGGAGCCCGGACGGAAAGCGGATTGCCTACTGGCAACTTAATTCCGAGGGCGTGAAGGAATTCAAACTCATCAACGACACTGCCGAGCTTTATCCGGTCATCACAACTTTTCCCTATCCGAAAGCGGGCGAGACAAATTCCGCGGCGCGCGTCGGCGTCATCAGCGCCAGCGGCGGAGCAACGACGTGGTTCGAAGTGGCCGGCGATCCGCGCAATAACTACTTGCCCCGGATGGAGTGGGCCACCAATTCCGATGAAGTAACGATTCAACAACTCAACCGTCTGCAAAATACCGACACCGTGATGATCGGCGATGCGCGCACCGGCAAAGTGCGAACCGTGCTGGTCGAGAAAGACAATGCCTGGCTCGATATCGGCTTTTTCGATGTTGATTGGGACAAGCATGGGCTTTCCCGCGGCGACGTGGAATGGATCGACGGCGGGAAGAGATTCCTCTGGGCCAGTGAACGCAACGGCTGGCACCATGTCTATTCGATCGCTCGTGACGGCAGCGATGCCCGCGACCTTACGCCGGGCGATTTCGACGTCATCAGTTTCAACACCACCGATGCGGCGCGAGGTGTGATCTACTTTGACGCATCGCCGGAGAATGCCACGCAGCGATATCTGTTTCGCGCCCGGCTGGACGGAAAAGGCAAACCGGAAAGAGTCACGCCGGTAAATCAAGCCGGCACCAACAACTACATCATTTCGCCGGCGGCGGATCTGGCGATTCATTCATATTCGACCTTTGGCCAGCCGGCGGTTTCTGAAGTGGTGCGTCTGCCGCAGCATGAGGTGGTGCGGACTCTGATCGACAATCGCGCGCTGCGTGAGCGGCTGGCGAAATTGAAGCAGGGTCCGCGCGAGTTTTTCCGCGTGGACGTCGGGGACGGCGTGCAGCTCGATGGCTGGATGATCAAACCGCCGGATTTCGATCCAAAGAAACGCTATCCGGTGCTTTTTTATGTCTATGGCGAACCGGCGGCGCAGACGGTCCTGGACGAATGGGGCGGCGGCACATACATGTGGCACCTGATGCTTTCGCAACAAGGCTACATCGTGATGAGCGTCGACAATCGCGGCACGCCGGCGCCGCGCGGGCGCGCCTGGCGCAAGAGCATCTATCGCAAAATCGGAATTGTCAGCTCCCAGGATCAGGCCAACGCCGTGCGGGCCGTCGACAAGTGGCCATTTGTTGACTCGTCGCGCATCGCGATTTGGGGCTGGAGCGGCGGTGGGTCGTCCACCCTGAATGCCATGTTCCGTTATGCGGACGTTTATAGCGCCGGGATGTCGGTTGCTCCCGTGCCCGACATTCGTTACTACGATTCGATCTACCAGGAGCGTTATTGCGCGTTGCCAAAGGATCACCCGGACGAATACAAGCAGAGTTCGCCGGTTACCTTTGCGTCTCAGTTGAAGGGCCAACTGCTGGTGGTGCACGGTTCGGGCGATGATAATGTTCATTACCAGGGAACTGAAGAATTGATTAACGCGCTGGTCGCGGCGAACAAGCAGTTCACTATGATGGTTTATCCCAACCGCTCGCATGGAATTTACGAAGGCGCGGGGACGCGGCGTCATTTGTTTGGGTTGCTGACCCGCTTTTTAGAAGAAAAGGTGCCGGCAGGCGGGCGGAGCGAGTGACGCCCTTTTGGGAGTGCGGAGAAGTGAAAACAGCCCGGCTTTGCCGGCCCGCAGTACGGAAAGGCTCGCCTTTCCGAGAGTCGCTAAAGATACTTTCGAGGCTATGCCTCGGGTTGCAGGCTTAGCCTGCAAGACATTTAGGCAACGCGTGTTGGTAAGGCAAGCCTTACCGCACTGGCTCGCGGCAAGCCGCAAAGGGCTAGCCCACTTTTGAGGCAATAGCTGCCAAACGGTGAAACTTATGAAGCGAATGTTGTTCGGAGCGGCGCTGCTTACCGGGCTCTCGCTCACTGTGGCCCCGGCCCAAACTGGAAATACTTTTTCCGTCGGCACTGCTACTGCGGCCCGCGGCCAAAAAGCCACCGGCACAATTGAGGTGCCCGCGGGCGTGGATGCCGGCTTGAGCATTCCGGTGGCCGTAATTCACGGAGCGAAGCCGGGACCGGTGCTGGCGCTGGTTGCCGGCGCGCACGGCACCGAGTACACCTCGATCATCGCCCTCGAAAAACTGATTGGCGCGCTGAACCCGGCAGAGATTTCCGGCACGGTGATCATCGTCCCGCTCATCAACATCCAGTCGTTCGAACAGAAGGTGCCGCACCTGAATCCGGTCGATAAGAAGAGCATGAATCGCTACTATCCCGGCAAGCTGGACGGCACGCAGACTGAGCGCGCTTCATACTTGATGACCAAAGAAGTTGTCGAGAAGTGCGATCACCTGATCGATCTACATGGCGGCGACCTCGACGAGAGCCTGCGGCCTTACAGCTATTGGACCAGGACCGGCAACGAAAAGCAGGACCAGATTTCGCGCGAGATGGTCCTGGCCTTCGGACTAGATCACATCATCATCTCGGCCGACCGGCCGAAAGATCCGCAGGCATCTCGCTATCTCGAAAATACCGCCAGCACGCGCGGCAAGCCTTCGATCACGGCCGAGGCCGGGCACGCCGGCACTGTTGAGACCGACGATCTGAACGCGCTCATCAACGGCTGCCTGAATGTGATGCGTTATTTGAAGATGTTGCCTGGTCAACCCGCGGTTGTTGAGCATCCTGTCTGGATAGAAAAAGTCGTGACCGTGGCCAGCGAACAAACCGGCATCTTTTATCCGCTGGTCAAACGCGGAACTTATGTCGAAGAGGGAATGAAAGTCGGTTACGTCACCGATTACGTCGGCAAGACAATCTTCGAAGCGCGCGCGCCGGTGGCCGGCGTAGTGCTCTATGTATGTGCCGTGCCGTCCATGACCAAGGGCGCAACGATCAGCAACATCGGGGTAATTGCGCGCCAGGAACATTAGCGCTTACCAGGGCGCCCTAATTTGAAATCGGCGACGTCAATATTGGAGGACGTTAGGTAGCGTTTGAATCATCGGTTGCCAGCGTTTTCTCTAGCCCAGGCGTTTACGCCTGGGCCAACCCAGCGTGAACGGCTGGGCTAGAGAAATCTGACGAGCAAAGCACAATTCAGATACTACCGACGTTGGTTCTTATGCGCCTCACAAATTCTTAGCCTTCCTACAGTTAGTCGGCTACAATCGCGCCGCTCTACATCCCGTCTCAGTGAACATCACAGACCGGACCCGACTCGGCCGTTACGAAATCCGCGCAAAGATAGGCGCAGGCGGGATGGGCGAGGTGTATCTGGCGGAAGATATGACCTTGCACCGCCAGGTGGCGATCAAGTTCCTGGCGGTCGAGTCCGCCCAAAACGAACAAGCGAAGATGCGTCTGCTGCGCGAAGCACAGGCCGCGGCCAAGCTGGATCATCCAAACATTTGCGCGGTGTATGAGGTCGCGGAAGAGGACGGCCAGAATTTCATTGTCATGCAGTATGTCGAGGGCGAAACTCTCGACCATCGCCTGAAACGAACTCCGCTCGATCAGTCACAAGCTATTTCAATCGGGATTCAAGTTGCCGATGCTTTGGCCGAGGCCCACGCGCGGGGCATCGTCCATCGTGACATCAAGCCGGCAAACATCATGATCACCACGCGCGGCCAGGCCAAGGTAATGGACTTTGGTCTCGCGAAAGTGACCGCTGTGGCCGGCGGAGCAAAACCGGATGGGGAAGCCTCGACCCAAGCCTTGCTGACAACTCCCGGCATGATCCTGGGTACCGTGCCCTACATGTCGCCGGAGCAGGTGAAGGGAGAGCCAGTCGATCCGCGCACGGACGTCTTCAGCTTCGGCGCAGTGCTTTACGAGATGCTAAGCCGCCGGCAGCCTTTCGCCAGTCAGAGCGCGGCCGAGACGATTGCGGCCATTCTCAACCAGGAGCCGCCCGCTTTGTCCCTCTACGCGCCGGATGCGCCGCCAGAGTTGCAGCGCATCACGCGCAAGTGCCTGGAGAAGAATCATGATCTTCGTTATCAGAATGCGGCGGAACTGCACACCGATTTGCAACGCCTCGAGCGCGATGCGAAATCCGGGCAGGCCGTCAGCGCGGCGCAACCTGTAAGCAGAATTGAGGGGGACGCTCCCCCGACCGGCGATAAGGCGGTGTATGCCTTTCTTGAACTTTTTGCGCTCGCCTTTACCTTCGAAGGGGCCGCCGCTTTGTTGCGTGGTGAGGCTTTGTGGCGAGTGATCGGCGCCTGGCTGGTAGCCATATTCTTTTTTATCGCGGGAATCCAGTGGCCGAAGATCAGACTGTTCATTGGGCGACGATTTGGGTCCCGGCCGGCCGGAATTGCCGGTGCGTCTGCCAGAACGGTGATTGCGCCCGGGCGCCGGCGCGTGGCGTTCACGCCGCGGAGACTTATGGTGGCGGCGGCCGCAGTTGTGTTGGCGTTTGTGGCGGCAGCCTACTTCTATTATCCGCGCCCCGGTGAGCGCCCCGCCGAAATCAAATCGCTGGCTATTCTGCCGCTCAAGTCGTTAGATGCTGGTGAAAATTATCTGGGCCTGGGAATCGCCGACGCCGTCATCAGGAGAATTAACCAGACGGGCCAGGTGATCGTCCGTCCCACCAGCGCCGTCCACCGTTATCTAAACGAAGAGACAGATGCGCTCACCGCCGCGCGACAACTGGGGGTCGACGCAGTGCTCGAGGGTAGCGTGCAGCGGGCCACCGATCGTCTGCGCGTCAGCGTTAACCTGCTGCGCGTTACCGACGGCAAATCGCTCTGGACTGCAAAGTTCGATTTGCCTACGGCGGACATCTTCACCATTCAGGACAACGTCTCGCAACAAGTGGCGTCGCAACTGCGGCTGCAACTCGATCCTTCGCAACAAGCGCGCCTGGCCAAGCGGTACACGCAGAACTCAATCGCCTACGAGTTTTATTTGAAGGGCATGTACCGCTTTGACCAGCGATTGACGCTCAGTAAATCAGAACAGGAAGCAATGATCGATTTGTTCAAACAGGCCGTGGCCGCCGATCCGAATTTTGCGCTGGCGCATGCTCAACTCGGCTACACCTACGTGTTGCAGGCGGTGTTCAAGGACCCAACTGAACCAAAGTGGGCAGAGCTGGCCAAGACTGAAATCAATCTGGCGCAAACACTCGACCCCCAACTGGCGGAAACTCACCTCGCACGATTTCAGTTTCTGCACAGTGTCTATGGAGGCTTTGACGCCCCCGCGGCAGTCCGTGAAGTACTCGCAGCGCAGCAACTCAATCCTAATATCGGGCACGCTGAGCTGGGTTACCTTTATCTACACATGGGCCTGGAAGATTTGGCTCTGTCCGCACTACAACGCGCGTTGGAGCTGGACCCCACGAGTGAATTTGCGAAAGACATGACCCTCACGGTGTATCAGATGGGTGGCAGATACGACGAATGGTTCGCGATTCATCAGAAGCTATTGCCGAACGCTCCCATGGCCTGGTATCTCCTCGGTAAAGGGCGTTTGGACGAAGCTGAGAAAGCGCTTGACGCCGGCCGCCGACTGGATCGTAGGCCGAATGATATGGACTTACCGAAGCGGGCGTTGCTGATTGCCTTGAGAGGAGACTTCCGCGCTGCTGAAGCGCAAATTCCAGAGATTCTCAGCCAGCATCCGGTCAAAGATCCTTTTTATCATCACGCCGTTTACGATATCGCCTGCGTCTACGCGCTGGAAGGCAAGACTAACGAGGCCGTCAAATGGTTGAGAGAGATGGTGGCCACCGGTTTCGAAGGGCGCGTGTTGGAACGCGATGGCTATTTGAACCGTATTAGACAGACTCCCGAATTCATTCAGTTCATGAACGAACAGAAATCGCGCTGGGACAGCTACCAGCGTGAGTTTAGTGTCAACCGGTAATCATGAATTCGACCCGGCGGGAAGCGAAAGCTACATGGCTAGGTTAAAGCGGCAATCGGTAGTGGTACATCTTAAGTGCGGCTTGCCGCTCCCCCGGTGCGGAAAGGCTTGCCTTTCCGATAGGTCGTTTAATGTGGTCGGCAGGCTACGCCTCGCGCTGCAGGCGTAGCCTGCCAGCCCTCGGGTTGCGCTGCGCGGTAAGGCGAGCCTTACCGCACTGCGGCGCGGCAGCCGCCGTCTGAACCGAGAAAATCCAATCTGTCCCAGTATCAAGCAATCGGAACGGTATAAAGCGAGCTAACAGGATGAGCTCACGAATTGATTGTTACCCTTTTTGAACTCGTCACCACCCGAGAATTAAAATAGCCTGACATCGAAGACTCAGATACAATCGCGCGGCTTTACATCCTCGTTTTCAATGAACATAGCAGTGAATCTGACTCGGCCCTTATGAAATTGGCGCCAGGCTTGATGAGCAAATCTGAACTGATGACTAAGGGTCTGTAGTGAACCCCTGAAATGAGACAGATAGTTAAGTCAAGTTGGTTGCCGGCGGCTTGCCGCTCCCCAGTGCGGTAAGGCTTGCCTTACCGCCGGCGGACCGTAACACGTTGAGGAGGCTCTGCCACCGTAGCGGGGAGGCGTAGCGCCGGAAATTTTTCTGACGCTCTCGGAAAGGCCAACCTTTCCGCACTGGCGAGCGGCGAGCCGCATGGTTCAAGGCTCTTCGACACTTTTGAGGCAATGCTATGGACCATAAAAACCCAGATACAACCGTCAACGATTTGACCCCGTCAGTTGGAGCCGCGACTGATGTGGCTCCGCTGGGACATGCGGCACCCAAGCCGCCCCATGAAATGACCGCGGCCGAGGACAGCCAGCCGGTGGATTGGAGCGGCGTCACCCGGATGCCGGAGTTTCGCGCAATGCTACGGGCCAAGCTGCGCTTCATCATTCCGGCAACCTTGATTTTCATTACTTACTATTTCGCGCTGCCGGTGCTGGTCGGTTATGCGCCCGGTCTGATGTCGCGCAAGATCATCGGCACCGTGAATCTGGCTTACGTGTTCGCCTTCTCACAATTCTTCATGGCCTGGATCATCGCCGCGCTCTATTTACGCGCCGCCTCACGGTTCGACCGGATGGAGCATGAGGTTATCGAAAAGGCGTTGCCCGCAAGAAAGGAGACGGAATAGATGGCCCTGGCAATGTTTCTCTTCTTTGTGGGCATCACCCTGGTAATCACTTACTGGGCCGCGCGGCGCACCAGCGGCTCAAACGCTTTTTTTGCCGCGAACCGCCAGATCAAGGGATGGCAAAACGGCTTTGCGGTCGCGGGTGATTACATGAGCGCCGCGTCATTTTTGGGCATTGCGGGGATCATCGCTTTCCAGGGTTACGACGGGTTCATGTATTCAGTCGGCTGGCTGGTCGCTTACCTGACCGTGCTGCTGATTGTCGCCGAGCCGCTGCGCAATGCCGGCAAGTACACGATGGCCGATGTTCTGGCGTATCGGCTGTCTCCGCGGCCGGTGCGCGCCATGGCTTCACTCAGCACGATCACGGTGAGCATCTTCTATATGATCGCGCAGATGGTGGGAGCGGGCGCTCTGGTAGCCTTGCTGCTCAGGAATTCCGGCATCAGCTATCGCACCGCAGTCATAGGCGTCGGCGTGCTCATGATCGTCTATGTTGTTTTTGGCGGCATGTTGGCCACCACCTGGGTGCAGATCGTTAAAGCGATTCTGCTGATGAGCGGGACCATCCTGCTGAGCATCCTGGTGCTGGCCCACTTCGGTTTCAGCTTCGCCGCTTTCTTTGAAGCCATCGGCCATGTCACTTATCACGATCAGGGCGCCGTGGTGGTCAAGGATTTTCTCCAGCCTGGTTTGCGCTTCAAGCCGCCTTACGGGGCGCTCGATTTGATCTCGCTGGGCATGGCCCTCATCTTTGGCACGGCCGGCCTGCCGCACATCCTGGTGCGCTTTTATACGGTGCCTGATGCCAAAACAGCGCGCATCAGCGTGGTCTGGGCCATGGGTCTGATTGGAACATTCTATATTCTGACAACCTTCCTGGGTTTTGGCGCGGCCACTATCGTGGGACGTGACAAGATTGCCACCGGCGGCGGCACGAACATGAGCGCTCCTTTGCTTGCGCAGTCGCTGGGAGGCGATCTCTTCTTCGCCTTCGTGGCCGCGATTGCCTTCGCTACCATCCTGGCGGTGGTCGCCGGTTTGACCATCAGCGCTTCGACCTCCTTTGCGCACGACTTTTACACCAATGTCATTCATCGCGGCACGGAACGGCGGCCCGGCGAAGAAGTGAGGGTGGCGCGGGTCACTGCTTTCGTTGTCGGCGCCATCGCCATCTCTATCGCGATCCTGCTTGGTCCAAACGCCAACGTCGCGTTTCTCGTGGCGCTGGCATTTGCGGTGGCGGCTTCGGCCAACCTGCCCGTGATCGTGCTGTCATTATTCTGGAAGAGATTCAATACGCTCGGCTCAGTGTGTGGTCTGGCGACCGGATTATTCGCATCGATTCTGCTCATCGTCATCGGACCGAGCATCATGGGGGTCGATGCCGCCGGAGCGACGGCGACCGCGCGTCATTTGATTCAATCGCCGCCCATCTTCCCGCTGGAAAATCCCGGCATCGTCAGTATTCCTTTGGGATTCATCGGAGCTATCGCCGGCACTTTGCTGAGCAGAGAACCGGAAGCCGAACGGAAGTACGACGAACTCCTGGTGCGCGCCTCAACCGGACTCGGGGCCGAGAAAGCCACTGGCTGAGATAAGTCAGCAGCAGTAACGCAAACTGTTAGTTTGCGAGAAAGAAAACGAAGTAACGCAGACTGTTAGTTTGCGAGAAATAAAGGGAAGTAACGCAAACTGTTAGTTTGCGGACAGAGATGAGAACGAAGACGCAAACTAACAGTTTGCGTTACCAGCGACGGAATTTATGACCATCGCGTCGGGCACGAAACTCGGCCGTTACGAAATCCGCTCGAAGCTCGGCGAAGGCGGAATGGGTGAAGTCTATCTGGCTGAGGATCAGCGGCTACATCGCCGCGTCGCGTTGAAAATTCTGCCGGCCCGGCTGGCGTCCCAGAAAGATCGTATGCGCCGGTTCGAGCAGGAAGCGCAAGCTGCCGCGGCGCTCAATCATCCCAACATCGCGCACATCTATGAGATCGGCGAGAGCGACCAGCTGCATTTTATCGCCATGGAATTTGTCGACGGGGTCACGCTGCGGCAGCTGATTCACGATCAGAAAGCCGAACTACCAAGGCTGCTTCGTCACCTGCAACACATTGCCGAAGGGCTCGCGAAGGCCCATGACTCCGGTATCGTGCATCGCGATCTAAAACCCGACAATGTCATGGTGACGCGCGACGGCCATGCGAAAATCCTGGACTTTGGTCTGGCAAAACTGATCGAGACGCAGCGTTTGTCGGGCTCATCAAGTGAAGTGGCGACCGCAATCATTCCGGAACAGTCACAACCGGGTACGGTGCTAGGCACTGTCGGATACATGTCGCCGGAGCAGGCCCAGGGAAAGACCACGGAGATTGACCAGCGTTCCGATATCTTTTCTTTCGGCTGCATCCTCTACGAAGCGGTCACCGGCCATAAAGCTTTTGAGGGCGCCGACGTCATCGACTCCCTCAATAAGATTATCCGCGAGCCGGCGCCGCCCCTCAGTAACTTTCGGGCCGACGCGCCGAACCATCTGCAGCGAATTGTGCGGCGATGTCTGGCTAAGGATCCGGACGCCCGCTATCAAACAATCAAAGACGTAGCGATTGAGTTGCGAGATCTCCGTCGCGAGATGGAAGCCGGCGGCCTCGATAACATTTCCCCGATATCTGCCGGTTCCACCACATCCCGCGATACTTCATCTGTCCCCACCATGATTTCCGCGACCAGCGTCCCCTCACCGCCAGTTTCGACTCGGGCTTCAAGAACCGGGGACGCCGCCGGGATCAAACAATATAAGTGGCCCGTGCTGGTGTTGGTGATGGTTCTGTTCGCCGGAGTGGCGGCCTTCTCTTATTTCTACTTCATGCGAACCCGGAACACCGCGATCGATTCGATTGCGGTGTTGCCTTTCGTAAATGCGACCGGCGATCCGAACAGCGATTATCTTTCCGACGGGATTACCGAGAGTCTCATCAACAGTTTTTCGCAACTCCAGCCTAAGCTGCGGGTGGTTCCTCGCAGCACGGTCTTTCGTTACCAGGGACAACAAATCGATCCGCAGGAAATCGGCCGCAAGCTCGGGGTGCGCGCCGTTCTGACGGGACGGGTGACGCAACACGGCGACACGCTGAGCATTCAAACCGAATTGAGCGATGTGGACCAGAACTCGCAACTCTGGGGCGAGCAATACAATCGCCGGTTGTCGGACCTGCTGGCGGTGCAGTCAGAGATCACCAGTCAAATCGCTGAGAAGTTGCGCCTGAAGCTTTCCCTTGACGAGCAGAAGAAACTCGCCAAGCGCCAGACCGAAAACCCTGAGGCCTACCAACTTTATTTGAAAGGTGTCTATCACGTCGCGAAGTTCGACACCAGGGAACTTGGCATCGGACTCGGATACCTGAAGCAGGCAGTCGCGGTCGATCCAAACTACGCTCTCGCCTGGCACGGCCTGGCCTACTACTACTATCTGGTGATGGATTGGACGATGCCGTCCGGTGAGGCAATGCCTAAAGCGAAGGAAGCTGCCCAGCGGGCGTTGGAGATAGACGATACGCTGGCAAGTGCGCACTCCGACTTGGGCGCGTTCTATTTTTGGTATGAATGGAACTGGTCTGCTGCCGAGAAAGAGTTCAAGCGCGCCATCGAGCTTGATCCGAACGATGCGCTGACGCGCGAGAACTACGGCTGGTATTTAGTGGTCACGGGCCGCACCGACGAAGGACTCGCCCAGGCCAAAATCAGTCAACAGCTCGATCC
>Ga0126383_10000108_pt1 | contig 38482 bp, 41 predicted proteins | sample PanSoiMetPlot_35_FD_96882 | JGI IMG/M metagenome (GOLD analysis project Ga0126383, IMG submission 96882) | Tropical forest soil microbial communities from Panama - MetaG Plot_35 | ecosystem: Environmental > Terrestrial > Soil > Tropical forest > Bulk soil | place: Panama | collected 2016-02-17 | reverse complement strand
TTCAGTCCCGTCCCTTTTTCCTAATCTCGATATTCAGCCGCTTGATCTTCTGATTCAGGGTCGAGAGGGGCACGTGGAACTGGTCGGCGGCCTCAGTCTGGTTCCAGCCGCATTTTTCCAGCATGTCGGTGATGATGCGGCGCTCGCAGTCTTCCATGATCTCGAAGAGCGAAGCATCCGCATGATGCTCCATCAGGGCGAGCTTGGCTCCGCGGCCAACCAGGTTGTCGGGCAGCAGGTCAATGGTCAGCGAAGGTCCGTTGGCTAGCACCACAGCGCGCTCAATGACGTTCTCCAACTCGCGCACATTGCCCGGCCAGTCATAATCCATCAGCGGACGCAGCGCGTCGGTCGAGATATACAGCGGAGGCTTGCCGTTTTCCTCCGCGAACTTCTGGGCGAAGTGCTGGGCCAGCAGCGGAATGTCGTTCTTGCGCTGCCGCAGCGGCGGCAAGTCAATAATGATGACGTTCAGGCGATAGAACAGGTCCTCGCGGAACTTCCCTTCCTTGACCTGTTGGCGGAGATCGACGTTGGTCGCGGCAATAATGCGCACATCGACCTGGATCTCGTTCACCCCGCCCAGGTGCATGAACTTTCGATCCTGAAGCACGCGTAAGATTTTGGCCTGCGTCTCCAGTCCCATGGTGCCGATTTCATCGAGGAATAACGTCCCGCGATCGGCCATCTCGAACAGGCCCTTCTTGCTGGCAATGGCGCTGGTAAAAGCACCTTTCACGTGGCCGAACAACGTGGACTCGAGCAGGTCTGTCGGCATCGAGCCAGTATTCACCGGGACGAACGGCCCATCCTTACGCGGCGAGTTCATATGAATCGCTTTGGCGATCAGCTCTTTGCCTGTGCCGCTTTCGCCCTGCAACAGAACCGTCGAGCGACTGGGAGCCACCTGCGCCACGAGGTCGAAGATGCGCAGCATGGGCTCGCTCTTGCCGACGATGTGCTCGAAGTTGTAGCGCTGCTTGAGAGCGCGCTTGAGCTGGATGACCTCCTGCTCAGCGCGACGTTGCCCCACGGCGGTGCGGACATCGGCCAGCAGCTTTTCGTTGTCCCAGGGCTTCTGGATAAAGTTGGTCGCGCCGGCCTGCATGGCGTTGACAGCGTTTTCCACGGTGCCGTAGGCCGTAATCATGATGACCGCGAGGTCGACATCGCGTTCGCGAATTTCCCGCAGAACCTCAATGCCGTTGCGCTCGGGCATAGCGAAGTCGAGCAGCACGAGGTCGTAGGGATGCTCGGCCAGCTTCGCCAAGCCTTCCTCGCCGTCGCAGGCAGTCTCGACCGCGTAGCCTTCCAATTCCAACAACGTTTGGAGCGACTCGCGGATAGCGGACTCGTCGTCTACGATCAGTACGGTGCCCATCGAACTTGTTTCGTCGCCCCTGCCAATGAAGCGACTCATTACCGCCTCAAGCATTGACGACCTTTCTGATCATGGGAAATTCCATAGTGAATGTGGTGCCTTGGCCAGGCGCGCTGTCGACTTGAATCTTGCCGGCATGCTCCTGAATGATGCCGTAGGTGACAGACAGCCCCAGCCCCGTGCCGCCGCTCGCCCCGGCGAGCCCACTCTTGGGCTGCTTGGATTTCGTGGTAAAGAACGGGTCGTAAATGCGATGAATGTGCTCCTGCGCGATACCCGTACCGGTATCGGCCACCGTAACGCGTACATTGTGGCCGTTGCCGGTGGTGATGGTCAGTGTGCCGCCGGCAGGCATAGCATCTTTCGCGTTTAGGAAGAGGTTGAGGAAGACCTGTTGTAATTTTCCGGTGTTGCCAAGGATCGGAGGCAAGGCAGGATGCAGATCCGGCACGACTTTAATGCGCGCGGTCTTGAACTGATGATCGAGCAAAGTGAGGGTGTCCTGAATAACGCGGTTCAAGTCGACGCTATTGAACTCGGAACCTGATGTGCGCGAGAAGTTCAGCAGGCTATTTACGATTTCTGAGGCGCGGAAAGTCTGTCTCGTGATTTTCTCCAACAACTCGGCTTTCTTGGGATCACTGTTGACCTGCTTTGAAAGCATCTGCGCGTAGGACGAAATCACCGCTAGCGGCGTGTTGACTTCGTGTGCCACGCCCGCCGCCAGCAGGCCGATGGACGAGAGCTTTTCAGCCTGCGACAGTTGCGACTCGAGCTCCATGCGCTCGGTGATGTCGTCGACGATGATGAGTCGCCCGATGACGGTGAAATCTCGACTGACCAGTGGCGCGATGGCGATGTTTGTAACCCGGGTTTCGCCCGCAGTGGTCGGCATCCGGAACTTGTACAGGTTGTGAATGCCAGTGCTCAGACGCACTCGGCTGTACTCATCGAAGAATGCCGGCGGGAAGACCGCGCGCAGCGAGCGGCCCAGCACCTCCTTGCGGGGTAGCGCGTACATCACTTCCATTTGCGAATTCCAGGACTCGACGCGGTCTTCCAGATCGACTGCCAGCACGCCGACGCTGATCGATTCGACGATGTTTTCGCTGAACTCCTTCAAGCGCTCGTACTGTGCGACTTTGCGCTCCAGCGAGCGATAGAGGCGGGCATTCTGCACAGCAATGCCGATATAGCCAGCAAGCGCCTCCAACAGTTGTACGTCTTCGGTTGAAAGAAAGTCGCCGTGAGTGGTTTTTCCGAGGCCAAGCACGGCAATCATTCGGTTCATGACCGTGCAAGGAATGTAGTAATTCAAGTCCAGCCGGTGAATGGTATCGCGGGCTTCAGGTGTTTCACGAACTGCGTGCGCCGTGCTGTCGAAGAAAAGATGGCCTGCCTTCCACTCGGCGCGGTCGACGTTCAAAAAGTCCAGGTTGAGATCGACGGTGTGCGCGATGCCGTACGACTTGGCCAGATTGAACCTCTCAGGAGAGTCCGGATTGGAAAGAAATATCGCCAAGCGATCGACCAGCAGGGTGTGTGCGATGCGATCGATGATCGAGGAGAGCATCTTATCGAGATCGGTTTCGGAATTCAGGTCGCGGCCGAACTCGATAAGCGTCTTCCGGTAGTCGTAACGCTTCTTGTAGAAGAACTTGTCGAGATAATCCTGTACCCAGTTTTTGAACGGATCGAAGAGCAGCGCGGTGACGGCAATCGCAATGATCAAGCCCACGGGCCCGGCGCTGGGGAAGTTCTTGTGGAAGAGTTCCGAGATGATGCCTACGGCGGCGAAATATGCCGCGGTAATAGAAGCAGCGGCGATGGTGTACGCCATGCCGCGTTTGAAGATCAGGTCAACGTCCATCAAGCGGTAGCGGAAGATGGCGTAGCCGAATGTGAGCGGCAAGAAGACCAGAGATAACACGGAAATCCGCATACCGGTGGTGGGAGTGCTGCTCAACAAGTAGGGGATCACATAGAACAGCGTGAACGGCGCGACTGAAAGAATGGTGCCGCGCGTCACCCATTTCATTTGTTGCCGCAGAATAGCGGAGCGCGCATGGCGGTAGCTGTACCATAGCACCAGCGTCGCTGCGATGAAGTAGACGGCGAGATATACCATCTGGAGCCGATCGAGATTGAAGCGCAGAACCTCGCTGGGCTCAAACCAGCGCACTGCAGTGATCTGTAGAGCCAGGATGAGTGCGCCCGGAACGTACACTGCCGGAATGAGCCAGCGTCCTCCATTCAACAGCTTATTGCGCTCGGGGAATGTAAGTGAGAAATGCAGGAACAGAGCCGGTTGCAGCATCCAGGCGGTGACATTGCCCCAATAGACGATCCAGTCGAATTCGTTCAGCTTCCCGGTGTAATGGAACGAGTAAAAGACAAACGACACCAGACAGAAGATGTAAAAGTGGGTGCTCTTGGGGGCGGTCCAGCGCCGGAGCAGAACGTACAGGCCAATGCAGAGGTAAACAAGGGCAATCACCCGCAAGCCGATGTACAGCGTACGGTCTGCCGGTACCAGGACGAGGTTGGGTGCTTCCAGCGGAATTCCCTGCCGCACTAATGAGTAAGTCGTCTTGGACCACACTCCTGTGCGGTAGAGCTGGCGTTCGAGGCTAGCGACATTGCTGATGTTGCGGCCGTCCACGGCTACCAGCAGGTCGCCCTGCTTAACGCCTGCCTTCTCGCCTGGGCCGTTGAAGTCAACCCGGCGGGCCAGCAGGTGGTCGCCACTCTCGACCCACCAGATCCCATCGGTCGGTGTAAAGGAGTCGCGGTCCTTCTGGAAGTTGATCCAGGCAAAGACGACGGCCGCCACGCTAAGAAGCGCGATTACGACGAAGAGAAATCGCGACTGGAGGTCTTTCGCCATGGGGCGCAGGGCGTGCGACCCCCGAGCAGGAGGCGCAACGGGCGGTGCAAACCGTTCTACAGTGTGCAACTCTGATGCCATGTCCCCGACGACCGCGAAATGCAATAAATACAACCGTCTGAATAACTTCCAGAATTATAAATTAACCCCGATTAGGAAAATATGTTTTATGGAATTATGATGTGAAATTCAGAATTGCTGGAAGTTACTAAAGTGGCGGTACTTACGAGTGGTCACCCCAGCATTGGCTGCTTGGTGTTATCCGCGGGAGTTCTTCTGTAGCCGGCTGAAGCCGGCTCAGCTCTTTGTAAGCAAGGGAGCGTTGGGCTGAAGCTCGGCTATGCCTGTTCAGAGCTCGGTACATGTGCTTCCTGGACAGGCTTTGCGCTGCGGTTCTCACAGTACAAACTGTGCGCAGGTTATCGTAGTAGTCAATGACAATCGCCACTTTGGAATCGTCTGGGTTCAGTTTGTTAGCTGCCGTGGCTTGGGGCGGAGGCGATTTCTCCGGTGGAATAGCCACCAAGCGCACCAGCGTATTCCGGGTAGTGGCCGTTGCCCACGCTGCAGGATTGACTTTGATGTTGGTGATGGCTCTAGTGACTCGCGAGCCGTTTCCGCTACCCAATTCTCTGTTGTGGGGCGCCTTTGCAGGATTCATTGGCGCTTTCGGAATCACTGCACTCTATCGTGCTTTGGCGGTGGGCCGCATGGGGGTGGTAGCTCCCGTCGCGGCGGTGGTGACGGGAGTACTTCCTGTATTAATTGGAACCTATACTGATGGCTTGCCGGATCGTTTGCAGCTGGCTGGTTTTGCTCTAGCCCTGGTGAGCATATGGCTAGTTGCTGGCAACTCCGATTCTGGAAACAGTCGAAGCGGAGTCGGCTTAGCGGCGCTTGCGGGTGTGATGTTTGGCCTGTTCCTAATCGCGGGTAAGCAGGCGGGACACGCAGGTATCTTTTGGCCCCTGGTTGCGGCACGTGCGATTTCGACATGCCTGATGTTGGTTCTCGTCTTGCTATCGCCTCATGGTCCGCGGGCATTTGGTGCTGCGCTCTGGCCGATGTTGCTCTCGGGCCTGCTCGATTCTGCGGGAAATGCACTGTTTATCGCTGCCACACGGCATGGTCGGCTGGATGTTGCGGCGGTGTTATCGTCGTTGTATCCGGCGAGCACTGTCATACTCGCACGCTGGTTGCTGAAGGAACGCATCGGCAAGATGCAGAGTGTAGGGATTGTTTGCGCGTTGGTGTCGGTAGGGCTGATCTCCTGGCGTTAGAGCCTGATCGCGAATCTGGTACATTGGCTGGCTGCCGAGCAATTGGCCCGAGGAAGCTGGATTGCTATAATTCAATTACTGCAGCGGTTCGTCAGCGCGACGGCGCGCGCCTGTGGCCAGGTAGCTCAGATGGTAGAGCGCAGCCCTGAAAAGGCTGGCGTCGGCGGTTCGATTCCGTCCCTGGCCACCATTGTTTGCAACCACTTAGCATCATCGCTCTGCCCGATTTTGGGTCCATTTGGGTCCAATTCATTACTGCACCATCTTCGACAAACTGCTCAGTTTCTCGACAATCCGCTGTTGCGATTCGGGCACGAATTGCTGATAGATGTCGAGGGTTGCGCTCGCGCGTGAATGCCGCATCTGCGCTTGGGCATCCTTCACGTCGGCCCCGGCCATCTTCAGCCAGGTCGCGTGTGACCTGCGCAAGCAGCGCCAATTGACGAATCCGAGACCGATCTTCCGAGCCGCGGGTTTGATGTGCCGGCTAAGGATGTTGTTGTCCCTCATGGGCGCGCCGGTTCTCACCGACTGAAACACCAAATCGTCCGGTTTGCGTCAAGTCGTTCTACGCTCAGAGCAGCCCTGCTTCCAGCGCTTTGAGCACTGCGCGCGTGCGATCTCTCACACCGAACTTGGCGAGAATACTGGAGACGTGATTCTTGATGGTTCCATCCGCCGTGCCCAGGGCATACGCGATCTCTCGATTACTGTACCCGCCCGCCATCAGCCGAACCACTTCGATCTCGCGCGTGGTCAGCGCCTCAAGCGGTGTCAGCGAGTCTACGTGGACCTGATCTGCCAGCCGCAATAGCCTCTCGGTAACAGCCGGTTGAAACACGGTTGCGCCGCCAGCCACCGCACGAATAGCAGCGATGAGCTGCTGGTAGGACACATCCTTAAGCATGAAGCCGCGGGCGCCGGCTCGAATGCCGTCCAATACGATATTGCTGTCATCGAAAGTGGTCAGAATCAGGGTCGGTGGCAGGGCTTTCTTTGCCGACAACTCGCGGAGCACTTCGATGCCGCTCTGGTGCGGCATGCGGATGTCGAGCAGTAAAGCATCGATTACCAAGGTTGGGACCAACGCGATGGTTTCATTGCCATCTCCTGCTTCGCCCACGACCGAGATCTCGGGATCCATCTCCAGCAGGGTACGGATGCCCTGGCGCACCAGCAACTGATCGTCTGCGATGAAAACGCGGATCATACCGGGGTACGCAGTGGCAGGAGCGCGGTCACGCCAAATCCCTGTTCCGGGTGGGTTGTGAAGTGAATCTCGCCGCCCGCGCGCTCGATTCGCTCGCGCATTCCGCGCAATCCGAAGCCGCAGCCGCCGCCATCGCTGCCGCGCCCGTCATCATGAGCCCGCAGCCGGACGCTGCTACCCTCCTCGTCGACTACGATCCACAGATTCTCCGCGCCCGAATGCCGGGCAGCGTTGGTCAGAATCTCCTGCACGCACCGAAACAGGATGTGGCCGCCCTCGGGATCGATGATACGCACGGTCTCGGCAACTCGCAGATGTACGCGGGGACGCGGAACTGCTGCCATCAGTGTTCGAAGGGCTTCCGCAACGGGCACGCCCTCAGTGGATTTGGAGCCGGCCACAATCTCACGCACATCAGCCAGCAACTGTCGTGCCTGAGTCTGGCAGGCCTCGATTCGCTGTTTCACCGCGCCGTCGGTGGATTGCAGCAGCACTTCAAGGTTCAGTGTCAGCACTGTTAAGCGATGCCCGAGAGCGTCATGCAGCTCGCCAGCAATGCGCAAGCGCTCCGCCATCCGGCTGCTGTCCTCCAGGATTTGTTGCAAAGCCCGAAGCTCCGCATTCGCCGCCGCCAGCTCGCTGCGCGTCGTCACCTCGCGCGCCATGAGGTTCAGCGCGAAAAACGCAAGCAACTGAAATCCCAGGTAGGGTGGCGCGACCGCCACGACAAATCTCGGCCCTAAACGGACCGATAGTACAGCCGCCAGGACTACCGTCTGCGTCAGCAGCCAGATTATGCCGGGCATGGGGCCTAGTCGTGGCCCAAGCTGCATGGCAGCCACCACCAGCAGCGTGCCTTCGTAGGAGTTGCAACTCAGGTAAATCAGCAGAATCGCCGCTGCCGACTCTATTACCAGCAACACTGCCAGCGGCCGCACGTAGTCGACCGCGAAGGCGGCCCCGAAAATCAGGAACGCCGCCGTCCATCGCCAGTCGATGGCGGAGGCTCCTGCGTGATACACCCACGAAGGGAGCCCCACCATGATCCAGGCAATCAGTCCGGCAACGCCGATCAGTCGCTTGTGTGTCATCAAGGTCGCTTTGTCAGGGAGCACATGTGTCGATTATTGCTTCCTGCACTGGTGATGCTCTGTCACTTGTTTTCCGTTCTCCGGATACGTCGGACCATCGATAACGTACTCGGTCTCCGACTTCTTTCTGAAAGTCGCATCGGCGTCGGGCTTTTCCGGCATGGCAACAAAGAAACTGACGTACTGGTATGCCCAGCCGTTACCAGTGTCTTTCATGCGAATGGAGAAATAGTCCCCAACGCTGTCGGCGAAGAAGCGCACCCACTGGCCGTGTCGAGCATCGTAGCCGATCAGCACCTCAGCAGTCACCGCCTGCGGGTTACCGCCGAACTGACGCGGTGGGAAGTCGTAGGTTTCCTTCAGCCAGTTGCCTCCCATGACCTTCTCGTAGGTGGTGGTGTACCTCCCCGAGAAGTCCCCCACCTGGTGTGCACAGCTCCATGTCCCTACCAGGTAATTCACAGTAGACATTTTTTCGTTCGGTGAATTGGCCTCCTGGGCTTGCAAAACGTCTGACGAGAAAGCCAGAGTGATAAGCGTAAGCGATGCGACCCGAATCAACTTCATACGTTTCCTCCTGGCCCAAACTAGCTTCGCCTCGCTCGGCTCACAAGTGTCGGATGGCCCATCTCACGATCCATGACTTTCGGCACATGAGCTTTCTCGGGATCGTTCCGTGCTATCAGGCGAAGCACGGGAGCGCGCAGCCGATCCAACGCGCTCGATACGTGACCACGTGGCTGCAAAAATGGCAGCTCTTCTGCGCCGATCACGGACCTGGTGTTCAGTGGGGTTCTTCAGTCGATCCACGCCCTGATAGGTGAGATCCAGTTGGCGATCGATTGACGTCAGAGTTGTCGACTACTCGGAGTTGGCCAGAAAACGAAGGTGTAACACCCAAGTATGAAGTCGAGGCGCCCAAGCACAAAGTCGAGGTGGAGATTCTGTGCGCGATTGCCGGTGGTTAGCCATGTGAACACAGGCACGGGTGAGGTGTGCCTGAAATCTGACTGATCGCCTTTAGAATCCACAAAGTTTCACGCCTTACGGTTTGATTCAAGGAAGTCGCAGCGGGCCGTCTTATCCAGCCCAAGACAGTGCAGGCCGCACCGCTTAATGCCTTTACACCTCGTTCTTGTGGCTTCCGATGGCTTAAGCGATAGGGGCCTCGTGGGCGAGCAAGCAGATTCTTGCAGGATTTCGAGGACTGGAGCTTTTCGGAAGTCGCTCCAACAGTGCGGATAAGCTGTTGTTGAAATTCCAACATTGGAAGCAGCAGTAACGGGGGCCCCTCAAATTCCTTGAGACTTCGCTGCTCACGACCGCACGCCCACCCAAATTTTCTTATCCGCAGGTCGGAAAGTTCGGGCTTACGGCATGCCAAATTTTGGGTCCATTTTGGGTCCAATTGGAGAGCCGAAATCGAGCGGCAAGATGATGATAAAAGCTGTAATTACAATGGCTTAGGTTTGGGAGACTACAGCCCTGAAAAGGGCTGGCGTCGGCGGTTCGATTCCGTCCCTGGCCACCACATTCTAAAAGACTTACACGATTTGCCAAAAAAACGTTGCCGCTAATACGCCGCTAATTGAAACGGCGATTCTCACCCTCATTGCGCCCTCTTGCTGCCCAAGCCGGACAGCGCATTGACTACCCCTACGCTGCGACTCGGGAGTGAATTGTTGGTAGATGTCTAGCGTCGTACTCGCCCTCGAGTGGCGCATCTGTGCCTGAGCGTCTTTCACGTCGGCGCCTGCCATCTTTAACCAAGTCACGTGACTAGTTCTCAGACAGCGCCAGTTCACGAATCCAATCCCTAGCTTCCTGCCGGCGGGCCTCATGTGCCGACTCAGGACGTTGTTATCCCTCATCGGCTTTCCGTCGCGCACCGAGGAGGAATATCAAACCCTCGGGAGTGTCCTTCGATGCCTCATAGATGCGCGTCCCAAATCCGGCCTTGACCTTGATCGTGAGCCCCTTCAATCTCTGGAGCCGATCGATCACACAGCCATTGACGCTAATCGTTGCCCGCGATGCTTCAGACTTGGGAATATCCCAGTCTCCGCGGCAGTACCGCTCCTCGATCGTGATCGTCGGCTCGTCGCCATCCTGCACGTTCTCCCACTTCAGGGCGCATAACTCGGAGATCCGCAAGCCGGTATAGACCGCGACATAGACCATCGTGGCGTAGGGCTCCTGAATCATATCGACCAGGGCGGCGAACTGCTGGGGCGTGATGTAGGGCTTCGCACGCTTCCCTCGCTTCAACCGCGGGAGCTGGATGCCCTCACATGGGTTGGTAACAATCAGTCCGTAGCGAACAGCCGTACTCAGTATCGACGCCAGCACATCCCGAATCTTGTCCAGCGTCTCGTGCTGCAAGCCGGCGGTCGTAAACGATGCGAAGTATTGCTGCACCCCGAGCGCGGTCACGTCTCGCAGCGATAGCTTGCCGAACGCGGGAACCAGGTACTTCTTTATGATTCCCCGGTAGCGGCTGCGCGTGCTCGAGGCGAGCAATGGAAGATGCGCCGCGACCGCAGGAACCACATAGAATTTGCGCAACTCTTCGTTGGGACCACGCGTTCAAGTCAATTTTGAATTGAACACCAGAATCGTCAGCAATCCTGAAGTGGACCGGAAACGGGATTACAGAAGGTTAGTTTTCTAGTGTCGGATACCCGCTGCAATTGAGCGCACAGGTATTCATTACCGGATTACAGCAGTCCTGAGCTGGTCGTGAGTATCCCAAGTTCACTGACACTCGCTTCTATTTGCGCCGGTGTGCGCTCCGTCGCAGTCAACCCGAATCTGATTATTACAGTTGTGTGAATGCACGGGAACCGGTTCGGGACTCTGAATTGTTCATCCGTGCTCACTATGCGAAGGTTAGAATGTTCTGTAGCTCCTCGGAGGCACCATGAAAAGCGCGCGCTGGATGTTATCCAGTCGTGTGGCTCCCACCTTGTTTTGGCTGTCTCGCTTTAGCCTGATACTCCTATTGGCGTTTTTTATGTTCCTGCCTCTTGCAGCGTGCAGGTCAAAGCAGCAAGCCTCGAGTGTGACAGGAGAGCGTGGAGCCGCTCCCGCCCCGCCGGATTCGATTGAATTGCTCTTCACTTACGGCTCTGAAAAAGAGCGGTGGATCAACGAGGTCACCGACAAATTTAATCGCGAAGACCATCGGGCGCCTGGGGGTAAGCGCATCTTCGTGCGCGCCATCCCAATGGGTTCGGGCGAGTGCATCGATGAAGTTCTGAATGGCGAACGGCAGCCGCACCTGGTAAGCCCGGCTTCAGAAGCGTTCATTAAGCTTGGCAATGCTCAATCGCAAAGCAAGACAGGACGCGAACTGATCGCATCGACCGACAATCTGGTTCTGTCACCGGTCGTGATCGCCATGTGGAAACCAATGGCTGAGGCGCTTGGTTGGGATAAGAAGCCGATCGGTTGGTCTGACATCTTGTCATTGGCGGCCAGCCCGAAGGGCTGGCAAGCGTATGGCTATCCCCAATGGGGGCAGTTCAAGTTCGGGCACACGCATCCGCAATACAGTAATAGCGGGTTAATTTCCCTATTTGCAGAAGTCTACGCCGCAACCGGCAAGACTGCCGGCCTCACCGTCGCCGACGTGGAGAAGCCCCACACTGCCCAATTTGTACAAGGCATTGAGAAATCGGTGGTGCACTACGGAAGTTCAACTGGATTCTTCGGCAGAAAGATGTTCGCCAGCGGCCCGCAGTATTTGTCGGCAGCGGTGTTGTACGAGAACATGGTTATCGAGTCGTACGACAGTGGCGACAAGCTCGCCTTTCCCGTGGTGGCCATTTATCCGAAAGAAGGCACATTCTGGAGCGACCATCCGGTAGGCATTGTGGAGCGGGATTGGGTTACACCGGCCCACCGCGAAGCGGCCAAGGTTTACATTCAGTACCTGTTGCAACGCCCACAGCAGGAACGGGCAATTACGTATGGATTTCGCCCTGGGGCTGTGGATGTGCCTGTGACTTCGCCCATCGACTCGGCGCATGGCGTTGATCCCAAAGAGCCGAAGACCACCCTCGAAGTGCCATCCGTACCAGTGATGGATGCGATCCTGAAGCTTTTCGATCAGAAGAAGAAGCCGGCAGATATTGTTCTAGTCCTCGACACCTCGGGCAGTATGAATGACGATCACAAGATCCAGAATGCTCGCCAGGGGGCCAAGCAACTGGTGGACCTGCTCTCTCCGGCAGATCAGCTCTCACTGGTTCCTTTCAACACGAAACTGAATTGGGCCAGCAGCGATGTTCCTATTTCAACTGGCAAAGACAACCTGCTTCGTACCATTGACTCTCTCTTCGCGCAGGGAGGCACGGCGCTGTACGATTCGATTGATGCGGCATACCAGCATCTTTTATCGAGCCAGAAACAAAGCTTGCAGGAGAACCGCATTTTGGCGGTAGTGGTGTTAACCGACGGTGCAGACACCGAAAGCAGCATGAAGCTGAATGAACTAATGGATCGGATCCAATACGATGGCGAGACCCGGGCCATTCACGTCTTTACCATTGCGTATGGGAAAGACGCGCGCAAGGACATCCTGAAGCAAATTGCTGATGCGACCCAGGCAAAATCGTATGAGGGAACACCGCAGAACATCACCACTGTCTTTCGCGATATCTCGACATTTTTTTAGAAGAATCTGAAAGAACCCATGACGCCAACCTCTGACGGTCCGAAACTGACGCTGCTGGGCAAGCTGTTCATCGTTCTGTTCATCCTCGCGTGTGTAGCGGGAGCCTATTATCTGTTCGCGGGCAAGAAGACGGTAGAGCAAACGCGCCAGGCTGCCAGTAACTTATTGGCAGGTGGACCGCCGATTGAGATTGGTATCGCTTACGGGACCGAGAAGCAGCGGTGGTTGGAATGGGCGGTTTCCGAGTTTGCCAAGACCTCGGACGGCAAGCGCATCACGGTAGATCTCATTCCTATGGGCTCGCTGGAGGGCGCACACGCAATTCTCTCGGGCGACAAACGGATCAACGTGTGGTCGCCTGCCAGCGCGACGTACAAAGACACCTTCGTGCAAGAGTGGCAGGTAAAGAACAGTGGCAATCCGATCAGCAAAGAAGAGCCGTTGGCTCTGACGCCAATGGTTTTCGTGATGTGGGATGAGCGCTACAAAGCATTCATTCAGAAATACAAGGTTGTGAGCCTCGATACCATCAATCAGGCGCTTCAAGAGAAGACGGGCTGGGACGCGATTGCTCATCAGCCCGCCTGGGGACTTTTCAAGTTCGGACACACGCATCCCAACCAGTCGAACTCGGGATTGATGGCGATTGTGCTGGCGGCTTATACATACCATCACAAGACCAAGGACCTTACCGTTGCGGACGTGGTCAATGCCGGCTTTCAGCAGTGGCTTACCGCACTGGAGCGTGGTACCAGCGGACTCTCTAACAGCACCGGCAACATGATGAAGGAGATGGTGCTAAAAGGCCCGTCGTCGTACGATGCTGCAATCGTCTATGAAAACGTGGCCATCGATTTCTTGAAGAACGCGGAAGGCCGGTGGGGACAGATTCGCGTCATCTATCCGGAATACAATGCCTGGAACGAAAATCCGTACTATATCGTGGACGTGCCGTGGAGCACCCCGGAGCAGCGCAAGGCCGCAGAGACTTTCCTCGCCTTCCTGTTGACAGACAGGATCCAGCGGGAGGCACTGGTTCACGGATTTCGTCCGGCGAACCCGAACGTGCCCATCAAATTCGCCGACAGTCCGTTCGTAACTTATGCCGATGACGGGGTGCAAGTAGATTTGCAAAAGATCTGCGACCCGCCAAAGGCGGAAGTGGTGAATAATCTCTTGGAGAGCTGGCAGCGGGCACTAGGCAATCGATAACAGGTGTCGTTCCTCACTAGGAGGGCAACTTAGCAATGTTTCAACGACTGGCAAATCTTATCCGTGGTTTCTTCGGGCTTTTTGTTTCCGGTTTGGAGCGGCAGAATCCGGAAGCGCTTCTTGAAGTCGAACAGGAAAACCTTCGCCGGCAGATCGGCCAATACAATCAAGGCCTGGCAACCCACGCCGGACTTTGTGAGAGGTTGATTGCTCAGGTCCGACAACTGGAGAATGAGCAGCGCGACCTTCGGGCGCGGACGACAGCTAACCTGAGGGCCGGAAACCGCGATGCTGCCGGTCAACTCGCGTTGCGACTGCAAACCGTGGAGCGTGAGCTCGGGGAGAACCGCACGCAACTAGAGCAGGCCGAGAAGACTTATCGCGACCTGGTGAAGGCCCGCGACGTCGCCATCAATGCCGCCAAGCAGAAGATTGAATCCCTGAAGGCCGGCATTAGCGACATGAAGATGAAGAAAGCCATGGCCGAGCTCACTGAGATGGCTTCCGGTATGGTGACAAGCATCGGAGCATCAGGCGAGACACTCGATCGCCTGAGCACGATCGTTGAGGAAGAACGCACCAAGGCGGCCGGCCGCGTGCGCGTCGCTCGCGACAGCATGGACATGTCAGGCGTAATGATGAAAGACGCGGAGCAGAAGGCGCTGGCCGATCAGGCGCTGGCTGACTTCGCAGCGAAGGAAGGGATTCCCCTGGAGCCGGCGGCGGGTGCTGCTGAACCGGCCGCGACTGAGGCCCCCATAAAATCCATGGGTCCGGCAACGGAAAAGCAGCAGTAATACCAATCAGAGGCACAAGATTAACACGTGTGGCAGTACATCAAATCGGCCTTCCTCGTTCGCATAGAGGTGCCCTTACTCGGGCATTTGCCGGTCAACGTTTTGCTCGCTGCCGCTTTCGGGATTATGGGATTTGCTCAGCCAGGCTTTTGGTTGTTGGGGTTGGCGGTAGAATCCATCGTCATCGGCGGGCTGGCTTTCAATCCGCGATTTCAGAAGTATGTTCAGTCCCAACAGTTGCAGATTGCGAAGAACGATGACGAAGCCAATCGGCACACGCTGATTCAGATGCTGGACATCAGCGCCAAGGACCGCATCACCCTGCTTGCGTCAAAGTGCGGCCGTGTCCTGGATGTCTACCGTAGTCAGCAGGCAGAAGACTATATCATCGACACCAATCGGGACGCACTCAACAACCTGCAATGGGTATATACGAAATTGCTTGTGGCGAGGCACCATCTGCTTGCTCCGCCGGACAACGAAACCGAAAGCACGCTGGAACGGAGGATCGCTACCATCGACGAAGAGTTGGCGGAGCGGGGTGAGCCGGAGTCGCTGCGACAGTCCAAAGCAGCCACTCAGTTAATCCTGAAGAAGAGGCTGGCGAACATTCAGCGGCGAGAGCAAACTCTTGAGGAAATCGACAGCGACCTCACGCGCGTAGAGGCTCAGGTTGATCTCATTCTCGAGAACGCAACCATGTCGGCCAAACCGCAGACAATCAGCACCGATATCGAGTTGGCCAGCGACCTACTGGGCGCTGGTGTATTTGGCGAAGATGAGTCGGCGATCACTGCGCTAGACCGCAAGTACTCGGCGCAGAAGCCCGCAGAACGGGAGAGCTCATGATAGCCTCCGACCAGGCTGTCACCCCAGCGCCGGCTCCGACTGTTGCCTTGCCCGCCTGGGCTCAGGAAGCCATTCAACTTTACGAGAGCAATGCCGCCAATCAGTTCATCCTTTACGGCAATGTTTACGATGCCTTGCTTGTGCCATCGAGCAAAACAACAACAATCGGTACACTTACGGATTTTCTGCTCCAGGTACTGCTACCGCGCTTTGACGTGGTGCTGAGCTACGACTTGGGCAATGGCATTCGCGTGGAGCGCGGTGGCGAAATCTTTTCCAAGTGGCCGCAACTTCAGCAGGATGCTAGCCTGCCCAAAGCACCTCGCGCCTCTATCGAGTTCTTCACCCATTACTTTCGGTATGTCGCCAATCTGGCGCGGCTGAATCGCGAGGGCCGGCAGGTCGCGGTTATCATCCGCAGTGCCGACTTGCTTGCGCCAATGATTCAAGGTGGGCTGGATTACGACTTGAGTGCGCTGGCCAGTCTTGTTCGCGACTGGGCCAGCGAGTCGCTCTTGATCTCGCACTCGCTGGCATCATTCCTCATTGTCGAAAACCTGAACGACCTGCATCCGCTGATTGCCGCCAACCCGCGCACCGCGCGCATCAAGATCGCTCTTCCGGACGCGAACGAACTGGCCGCCGCATTCTCCCTAATAGCCCCGAAATATCCGACCGCTTTGCAAGAGTACAATCCACGGCTTGACGCCTTGGCTCACCAACTTACTGGTTCGACGCTTGGCGCAGTCGAGACCATGTTCAAGACGAAGGAGCACGCACGAACAAGAATCGTTCCCGATGATCTGGTTCGACTGAAGAAGCAGTTAGTGGAGCAGGATTGCAGCGGGCTGATCGAGTTCATCGAGTCCAAGCAGACGCTCGACGACATCTACGGGCAGGAAAAGGTCAAGACGTGGCTCAGGCAAGATATTGTTCTGTGGAACTCCAACGACGTGCAAGCCTTGCCCAAAGGCTACTTGCTGTGCGGGCCGGTTGGTACCGGCAAGACGTTTATGGTGGAGTGCCTCGCCGGCGAAGCCGGTGTGCCAATAGTGAAGCTGAAGAACTTTCGCGACAAATGGGTCGGCAGCACCGAAGGGAACCTGGAGCGAATATTCCGCCTTCTCCAGGCACTGGGGCGCTGCTACGTATTCATCGACGAGGCCGATCAGGCGATCGGGCGTCGCGACTCGGCCTCAGGAGACTCCGGAATATCAGGACGCATCTACTCCATGCTCGCGGAGGAGATGGGAAGCTCAGCCAATCGCGGCAAGCTCATTTGGATTCTCGCCTCTAGCCGACCTGACCTGATTGAAGTGGACCTGAAGCGGCCGGGTCGTGTAGATGTAAAGATTCCGCTCTTCCCGACGATAGAGCCGCGGGAGTCGTTCGAACTGATCCGCACACTCTGCAAGCGCAAAGAGATCATCTTTAATGACGAGGATCTTAATGCCGTGCAAGCGAATCTGCCGGTCCTGCTCACGCCCGGTTCGGCGGAAGCACTGGCCGTTAAGATCTATCGGATTGCAAAAACGGAGCGCAAGAGCGCAGGCGAAGCTCTCCAGAGCTCCTTGTCCGACTACCAGAATCCGGTTCCACTCGAAGCGCTCAAATTTCAGATTGGATTGGCAGTGAAAGAGGCCAGCGACTTGGACTTTGTGCCGCCCGCATTTCGCAACCTTGTTGCCAATATTCTATGAGTTTCCAAATTCAGTGGCATCAGTTTCCTCAGAATTCTCCTATTGCGATTAAGACGTTGGGCCTGACTCACAGGGAAAACAGCCTCTACGGGCCGTCCAACCAGGAGCGCTGAGCGGAGAGTCGGTCCCGCCAATCGGATTCCGTTGACGAACAACTCGTAAGTTCCCTCCCCTCCTGAAATTAACAGTCGCACCGCTCGGTGATCTGATCCAAAGTGAACCCGGCGCCGGTACCAGTGCCAACCCGGTTGAGCAGGGCCCAGATCGCCCAGGTCCACGGTATTCCATCCGCTGTCATCGAATTCCGGGCGGGACCATTCCGTCCCTCATGTTCGAGCCAGCCCCGGTCGAGTTCAGTCAGGCCGGAGCGGAACTGTGTCACCTGGACAGGAGCGGCGGCCACGGCTGTGGGGGGCAATCCGAGAAGCACAAGCGTCGCGGACGCCAGCGCTAGTTGTCTGTGCCAGCTCACGAAGAGCCTCCTGGCGCTGAGATGTGCGAAGCCCGAATAAAGTGACGAAATAGCCGGCAGGGTTCACCTGGGCTAACGTCATGGTGTGATGCAACGCTTGGTGGGAGACTCAAGAACGCACATGATCGGGCGTGCGAATAATTTTCCTATCTGCCTTATCACTCTTCCAGCCGCAACCGAATCCTGCTCCCCGAACGTTACGGCAAGCCGTTTGTACACGCGAAGTGGAAGCCAGGTCGTTAGCCGGGATCGGCTTTCACTCGTGTGCTACTTTAGGGGCGGGATAAGGGCAATCCGATACTAAAGCCTCGCTGCGAAGGTCACGAAGCAGGATTCTGGGAACTCTACGGGGACTAAGCCGGATGCAAGAGGAGCCGAAGTCTTGCTAGGCGTTCCCAGCCGAAACTTAGCGAACTGCTTTGCGGACCGTTGCTTATGTTCGTTGCTGCAAAGTAGTCAAAAATGTGCAAAACGGCATGGAACCCACTTTCACGGCGGTAACACGGGTTCAAATCCCGTCGGGGAGGCCAAATCTTTTCAGAGACCTGCGGCTGATCTGGTCAGTTTCCCGCGGTATAACGACGGTACAAGGTGTTTTTGGCCTCATCCCCACCACCCGGCTCTGTGCTGCCCTCTTATCCGGGCTCAAAGCCTGCGTGTAAGTGTCCAGCGACGTAGAGTGCCGCAACAGCTCCTGGACGACTTTCACGTCCTCTCCGTTGCTCTTGAGCAGTGTTGAGAACGTATGGCGAAAGGTGTGCCAGCCGATTCTTTTGTTGATGCCGAGCTGTTTCGCAATCGGCTGGATATGGTCACGCATTACCGTGCTCAGCCAAACCGGCTGCTTTCCCCGCTTTGCACCGGCGCGATTCGCGTCAGTCGCCCACAGGTAATCGGACGGTTGCTTATAAGGCGGAAACCTGCGTCGATGGGATGAAGAACAGTACGTTCTCAATGTCCGGGGGAGGAGCGTGCAACGCGAGATTCCCACCACACGAGCTTTCATGTCATCTGGATTGGTCAAGGGCTCGTCAAGAACTGTCAACGAACGCTTGGCATTTCTGGACAGAACAGGGCCGCTTGCCAAGTCTAGAATGGCAATTGGCATCAGACCTAGGCGCCTGGGAGTCAAACATCAGAAGCCTCAGCAACCAAAGGGTGGAGCCAATCGCTGGCCGCGTCTTGGTCATCGATGATGATCCTGAAGTGTGCAAGCTAGTGGCTCGCTTCCTGGGTGCCGAAGGTTTTGGAGTGGAGACGGTTCGAACCAGCGGACAAGGAGTAGAGCGTGCGCTTTCCGGCGAGCATGAACTGATCGTTCTCGACGTGATGCTACCGGGGATCGACGGATTTGAGATTCTTCGCCGGATTCGGGCAGAGTCGCGCACCCCCGTCTTGATGTTGACGGCGCGCGGTGACGACCTCGATCGCATCTTGGGCCTCGAAATCGGTGCGGACGATTATCTTCCGAAGCCGTTCAATCCCCGAGAACTTGCCGCCCGAATCCGGGCCATACTCCGGAGGGTGAATGCTAGCGCCTCTATTCAAAGTGATTCCCCGCCTATCGTTGTCGGGGGTCTCGAGCTGAACGCCGGTGCCAGGGTTGTTCGCCGCGGAAGCGAGGTACTGAATTTGACCACCGTCGAATTTGATCTCCTCGAAAAATTCGTGAAATCGGTAGGTCGCGTTGTCAGCCGGGAGGAACTCGTAGAAGAGGTCCTCAGACGGGAATTCACTCCCTTTGATCGCAGTATCGACACGCACGTTTGTAACTTGCGAAAGAAGGTAGGCCCATACAGTGACGGAACAGAACGAATTAAAGGGGTCCGGGGCGTCGGCTACATCTTTGCGTTACCGATTAAGACCAAAGCCGAGTAGACGCACATGAAAAGCCTATTCCTCAAGATATTCCTTTGGTTCTGGCTGACGGTTGTTCTTGTCGGTGTGACCCTAGTGATCACAACCCTGGTGACAGACCCAAATTCTCAAACGAAGGCTGAGGAATGGAAGGCCAGCGTCTCTGTTTTTGTTTCCGGCGAGGCCACCCGCGCTGTGGACATTTACGAGCGGGAGGGCGCAGCGGCCCTGAGGAGGCACTTCGAGGACATACGAGGGGCAAGATTCGTTCATCAATATCTTCTTGATGAAACTGGCAGGGAAGTGTTGGATCAGAGACCGCCACAGCAGGCAATCGACCTCGCCAAAACCGCCCGGAAAGGCACACCGTTACTCCCGTCGTATCCAGGCAGCGATCGGTTTGCAGCCGAGCGGGTGGTTGGACCCAGCGGTCGGGAATACGTTTTCTTCCTGATTGTCCCGGGCGTACCCATTCGGGACATGTTGATGACCCTTGGCATTGAGACTCTCCTGAGCCTTAGTGCGGTAATGTTGGTTGCGGGTGTCTTCTGCTTTTGGCTTGCGCGTCACATCACCGCTCCGGTGGTCCAATTGGGCGAAGCGGCACGCCAAATCGCGGAGGGGCATCTTAGCACCAGAGTTTCCCAAGCGATGTACAAACGTCGCGATGAAATTGGTGTGCTTGGCCAGCACTTTGACCGGATGGCCGAACGAATCGAGTCGCTGGTCGCAGGCCAACAAAGGCTTCTCAGCACGGTCTCTCATGAATTGCGGACCCCTTTGACCCGGGTGTCGCTCGCTGCCGGTCTATTGCGACAGTGCCCGCCGCAGGAAACAGCGGAGTATTTGGATCGGATCGAACTGGAGACAGAGCAACTCGACAAATTGATCGCTCAACTACTCACGCTATCGCGGCTGGAAAGTGGTGCCGACGGCGGTCTAGCTAAGGAAGAGATTGATCTCGCCAACCTGATACAGGAGATTGCTGTCGATGGAAACTTCGAGGCTCAGGCTCGTTCTTGCGTCGTCTGCGTCGGCCCGCTGGAATCGTGCATCACCACAGGTATTGCTGACCAGGTCCGCAGAGCTATTGAGAACGTTGTCCGGAACGCAATCCGTTACACAAAGGCGCATTCGCATGTCGAAATCAGCATGCGCCGCCAGGAAGAGTTCCCGGCTTCGACTGCTCTGATCCAGATCCGCGATTATGGTCCCGGGGTGCCTGATCCCGACCTAGCGAACATATTCCGGCCGTTCTATCGAGTTCATTCGTCCGATGGATCAAATAGCAACGGGACCGGTCTCGGACTAGCGATCACGGAGCGAATTGTTCGCATGCATGGAGGTACAGTGCGAGCTGTTAACGCACCGGATGGCGGCTTGCTTGTCGAGCTAACGCTGCCCCTGAAGGCATAAAAACTTCGTTTCCATCTGAGACGCGCTGATTCTTGCCCCGCGTCTCTGCTCTCTTGGCCAAATTCAGAGATTCCACAGAATTCGTGTACCAATAGACTCGCTCTCCTTCACAGAATTCCCCTGTTCCTTGACAGATCTAGACCGCGCGACGACCGCGCTTTCCGTATCTTCCATTGTGAGGAGTTTGGAGAATGGATCAGGCCGTTCAATCTCTCGTTCGTCACGGCGATGTAGTGATCTTTACCTGGATCTTCGCTGAGCAGGCGGGGCTACCCATACCAACTATTCCGCTTCTGCTGGCGGCGGGATCATTGGCGAGTACCGGACGAATGAACCTCGCATCGTCCCTTGTCCTGGCGTTGACCGCCTGCTTAATAGCCGACAGCTTTTGGTATCAGATGGGGCGTTGGCACGGCGCAAGAGTATTGCGGCTACTCTACCGGATCTCGCCCGAGCCTGATTCGTCCATCCGCCACATCAGGACTGCTTTTCGCAGGCATAGAGCTAGCGCACTGCTCTTCACCAAGTTCGTACCTGGTGTCAATTTCGCGGCGCCGCCTCTGGCCGGAACCTCTGGAGTAAGCCCGTTACGTTTTCTGTTATTCGATGGCCTGGCCTCGGTCTTTTGGGCGGGAGGCTACATGATGCTGGGCTATACGTTCGGCGGGCAATTCGAGAGCGTGGCAGCGTATAGCGGCAGACTCACCACAATCGGGTTCGTGGTCTTGATTGCAGCGACGGCTGCTTTCATTGGCGTCAGGCTGATGCGCAATCATCAGGGGGTGATTCTCCTTCGTGCGAGGGAGGAATCGCCGGCGGAGCACATGGAGACCAAAGTGCAGGAAGCTCGTGCACTCGGAGCGTGAATGACCATGGCCACCGTAATTCCTTCTGCGATTCAGACCTGTGGTCTCACGAAGAAATTCGGACATATTGTTGCGGTCCGTCGTCTCAATCTAAGCGTTCCGCTCGGATCGATCAGCGGTTTTCTCGGCCAGAATGGGGCAGGCAAAAGCACTACCCTCAAAATGCTCATGGGTGCGGTTCGGCCTTCTCACGGCTCGGGGAAGATTTTCGGGCTCTCCATTGAAGACCCGGTCCAGAGTGTCGAAATTCGCAGGCGTGTCGCCTTCCTCGGTGAAGAAAAAGGGCTCTACGATTACATGACAGTCGAGCAGATCATCGGATTTACAAAGTCCTTTTTCCCGAAGTGGCGATCAGATCTTGAACATAAGTTCCTGCGCCAGTTTCCCCTTCCTTTCGGCCGCAAGATCAAGAAGCTTTCGAAGGGGGTGCGCACGCAACTGGCGCTTCTTCTGGGAATCGCCAGGGGTCCAGAAATGCTGGTGCTTGATGAGCCATCGGAAGGATTGGACCCCGTAGCTACTGAGATATTTCTTCAGTTGCTGAAGAATCTGGCCGCAGAGGGTGTGACTATTTTCTTTTCTTCACATCAACTCGCCGACGTCGAACAGATTGCCAATCACGTTTTCATCATTGATCGCGGCGAATTGTTGATTGGCTCCAGTGTGGACTGCTTAAAGAAACAGTACCGGCGAATACGGGCAATGTTCGACACTTCCGTACAAGAAAAGGAACTGGCGATGGAGGGAGTTAAAGCCATTCAGGCAGATAACGAGACACTTTATGTGGTGATCGACCACAATCTCGATCGCATTCTCGAGCACATTCGCAATTTGAGAGCAACGAAGATTGAGGTAATGCCAATGAGCCTTAAAGAAATCTTCCTGCAGAGTCTCAAGGTGAGGTAGCCTCCGATGCTCTGGTACAAGAGTTGGTTGGAGACTCGACTGCGGTTTTGTGTTGGCGCCGGAGCGATGGCTGCTTTGTGCGCCTTCTACGTCTTCTATCGCTCGACCGCCGTTGCCCGTTTGAATGAGATGTTGCGACTTCATCCGGACTGGCATCGACCATGGTGGATCGATCGCGCAATAAATGAATACCCCTTCTATATCTGGCGAATTCTCTTCGACGATTCTCTTCATTTCCTGTGGTGCATCTTTGCGGTCCTGATTGGCGTGGGGGGATTGACTCAAGAGAGCGTCAAGGGGCCTGCACAATTCACGCTTTCACTTCCGCTTAGCCGTAAACGACTTGCGTGGACCCATGCGGCCTTTTGTTGCATGGAGTTGATCGTCCTCGGTTTGATACCTGCTGGCGCTCTTCCCCTCTTCTCTGCTTGGGCGCATGAGAGCTACAGCATGCGTGAGGCTGCAGATCGCGGGCTGCTGCTGGCAGGAGGAGGTCTCGTTATATTCAGTATGACATTTGCAGTCGCAGCTATATCGCGGTCAGCGAACGTCCCTATCATCATCAGCGCAACTGCGATGGTGTCGTTGGCGAGCCTGACCGGACCCTATGAGAACGAGCTAAAAGAACCTGCTATCTTTCGCGCCATCGATTTGTTCAGGTTAGTTTCAGGCCCGCCGGACTTGAACTGGCACACCTTCCCTTGGCTCGGCCTGTTGGTCAGCTTGACTCTTGCGTTGCTGCTGGCCTGGTTCGCAGCTCGCGCTGTTGATAGCCGGGATTATTGGTGAGCTATGTGGAGCTCGCTCCTCTATAAGTCGTGGTTGGAAACACGCTCGCGCTTTCTGTGGGGTTCCGTGCTTGTTTTAGGAACTGTCAGTAACTCTGTTTTCCAAGGTCCGAAAGTGATGCGAGCCGTGCGGCAGCAGCTCCCCTGGTTGCCCATGCCTTTCCCTCGCTATTTGTGGGAGACGGTATATCAAGGGAGCCTGCTTGCCACGTGGATCGCTTTCGTGGTGCTGCTCGGGTTGGGCGGCTTGCGTCGGGAGGTTTCGACCGGTGTGTCCGCATTTACGTTGTCTCTTCCGGTGCGCAGAAGCAAATTTCTCCAAGCCCAAGCGGTGATGGCATTGGCAGAAGCGCTTGTCATGGGGTTCCTGCCGGCGCTGCTCGTTCCAGCATTGTCCCTTCTGATTGGTCAGACGTTTGCTATCGACCAAGCAATTTGCTATGCCGTCTTGCTGGTGGGTGCCGGCTTGGTCTTCTATGGTTGGACTGTCCTTCTATCTCACCTAACTCAGGGAGGGCTCACCGCCTTAACGATTTCTGCGAGTTCTATTGGAGCTTTTTTTGTGCTTGTAAAGAAAGTAAGAGCCCTGGATGACTTCGATATTTTCGACACCATGTGTGGCGAAAACATGCTGGATAAGCACACGTTTCTTCTCCACGGGCCGCTCCCATGGGCGAGGCTCGGGGTCACTCTCACAGTTATGCTCGGCCTGGTCGGGCTGTCGATGGTTCTGGTTGAGCACCGTGATTTCTGAGCGATTCGGAGAAAACGGAGAAGTGGAAAAACGATAGGAGGAGGTATGAAAAGGATGTTGAAAGTCTCCGCAGTTGCCTTCGTTGTTTTTGTGCTGGCGCTCGGCGGGGTTGCCCAACGCAGAGGTGTCAGCGGCCACTGGGCAACGACGCTTTCTAGGGGTGAACAAAGTATGACCCTCAAAATGGATTTGAAGGTTTCTGGCAATTCCGTAAACGGCATGATTGACGTCGCGCCTAATGTGACAGCAGAAATCCAGAACGGGAAGCTGGAAGGTGATCAGCTCACCTTCGATATCACCGCGCCGGAACACGGCCACACGAAGAGCATCCATTTTACGGGGAATGTCGACGGCGACGCGATCACGCTTAGAAATGAGTCGCGCGGCAAGCAGGGTCTAACGATGACATTTCACCGGATCGAAGACTAGAGCGGGCCCTGTCTTTACCTCGGCGTCCATGCAGTCAAGGGTGGCGAATGCCAAAGAAAGTATAGGAAAGGCCAAGGATGGATTTTCGCGAAAGAAAGCTCTATCACCAGATTCATCCGCTGAAACTGGCGACGGATATCGGCGTGACACCGATATCGCTCTACTTTCTCTGGCAGCACTGGATTGCGCCAGCCATCATCGTCGGCTTCGTCCCGCCGGTAGTCGTCTCGGTCGCTATGATGATTTGGCCACCCGATCTTGAAAGGCTGAGGAGATCTGTGTTGGGGCAATACTTCTCGAAATACATGACGCGTACCGTCGAGGTTATTCGCTTCCTGAGTTTAGCTCCGATGGCCTGGGGAGCGTGGATCCACAACTTTTGGATCATAGTTATTGGGTTAGCAATTCTTCTGCTGGCTTGGTGCAATGGCGTCATCGTTCGACACCGTGGTTGAAAGCGGAATCGCCTGGGCCGCGTTTTCCCCAAGGAGGAACGTAGCTGCATTATGTTGAATCGCGATAACTCTTCTTTGGATGTCGGCGTTACCTTTCCAAGCGCCGAGCTCACACGCCTGTACCGTCAAGCTCGCCAGAACGAGCTGCGGCTGCAAAGCGACCTGGACACCGCGCGCGAAATCCAGCAGCAACTGTTGCCCAAAGGAGCGCGCCTGATTCCCGGCTTAGATCTCGCTGCAACGTGCGTTCCCGCATCTGAGCTTGGCGGCGATTTCTATGATTTTCTGCCTTACGGGACGGGGCGTCTCGCTCTAGCAGTAGGTGATGTCTCAGGTAAAGGGACTGCCGCCGCCCTCCTCAGCTCGATGGCAATTGGCATGCTCCGCACGCATACCATCGATCATTCCTCAGGTCCCGCGAAAGTGCTTGCTATACTGAATGACCGGATTAACGCGGCGCGTCTGAATGCGCACTTCGTCGCTATGCTCTTTGCCGTGTATGCTGCAGGCACACGTCAGATCACGTTGGCGAATGCCGGCCTCCCCTATCCTGTCCTTCTGCGCGATGGAAAGGTCCACCAAGTCCCACTGCCGGGTATCCCGCTCGGCCTCATGCCTGGCACGCAATACGAGACCGTGTCGCTCGCTCTCCAGCCGGGCGATGTCTTTGTGTTTACTTCAGACGGCATCTTGGAATGCGAAGGCCAAGGACAGGAAGCGTTCGGAGCCGATCGTCTCGCCGCTATACTCACTTCCATGTCATCGGAAGCTTCATCGGAACAGATTTCTTCAGAGATTCTTTGCGCCACGGACAAATTCAGCCGCCATGCATACGCAACGCATGACGACCGCACAATTCTTGTCCTTCGCGTAAGCAATGAAACGTCAGCAGACCTCTCCAGGGTCCCGTTGGCTAGTCGAGAGAGATCTTCATCCTAAAGTGGTCAGATCGGCGAAGACGCCGAATCTTAATGGATGTGGTCAGGGCGATTTTGGCAATTTGTGAGTACACGGTTGAGCGTGGGGATCTTTACTCTGACTCCTCTTCACCCTTACCCTGTGCGCACTTTGGCTAATTAACCACCGCCAACCGTGGCTGTACAAGGTGAGGGACCAGAAACCCTTAACCGCCGGAGCGGGAGTATTGCCGGGGGAGCAGCCGCGTACCCCGACGCGCTAAAATTGGCCCCTCATGGACAGCCCGGCAGTTCTGGCCGAGGATCGTTTGCAAACCAGCCGATGGACCGTGATCGGCCTTGCGAATTGCGTTTTTCGCGATGCCGTTGGTTCTTGGATTATTTAGCTCTACCCACATCCCGTGGAACGGAATGTGGTACTTAGAGAGCTGAGCCTTCTTGGATTCGCGGTTCTGCTGATATTCATCGTGCGTCGCAAAGAGCGTTTGGGCTGGGAGTCCGTTGGACTGCAGCGTCCCGCGATCGGCAACACCGCGCTATGGGTGCTGATCACAATGGTTGGAGCGGCACTCTCCATCGCTATCGCCTTCGCCTTCATTCAGCTTTTGAAGCTGCCGATAGGAAGTTCGGATTCAGCGAAGTATGCATTGCTGCCGACCTGGGTCTTAGCGCTGACCATCGTCCGGGCAGGGTTTGTTGAGGAATTGTTCTATCGCGGGTATGCAATCGAACGCCTGCAGCTGCTGACGCATAACCGATTTGTGTCTGCAACGGTTCCACTTCTGCTCTTTTCGGTTTTCCACTATCGCCAGGGATGGGCAGGAATCATCATTGCGCTCTTTACCGGAGCCGTGCTCACTTACGTTTACCTGCGGAGAAGAAATCTTTGGGTCACGATAATCGCCCATGGCCTCGCTGACTTTATCCCAAATATTGTCGTACCACTCTTCACGTCGAAGTAACAGGACTGCGGTGCCCATTTGCACCAGAACTCAACCCTCGGTATGCAATGCATGGGGAAACCCTCGAAAGCCGCCACTCAAGCGGCCAGAAGAAGATCCCCCTTGAATGGGACACTCCCGCAGTTGTGGGCCACGAGGCTTACCTACTTCTTGCTTTGAGCTCCGTGACTGTCGAGGTCGTCGGCGATTTGCTTCAATTGCTCTCCAGCGAGACCGTTCTAGGGAAGGTTGCCGGCAATCGTTCAGCGTAAGGCTTCCGATCCTTGCCGACGAGACATTCTGATTTCGGCACACCTCACCCTTGCCTGTGCTCATGTGGCTATTTAAACCACCGCCAACCGCGGGGTCGAGCTGATTCAATTGGCTAGTTCGCGCAGCTTTGAGAGAAGAACTGATTCTTGTCCCTTAAGCCTCTTGATACGTTTGCGCAGTTCCTTGTCGGAGCCTTTCTTCGCTTCGCCTTCAAGCAGTTCAATTTGAATGCGAACGGTATTCAACATCGCTTTAAGATCGGAGATTCCATGCGTGCTAGTCATACACAAAAGCATATTCTGGCAGCTCTCGATGGCTCAAGCTGTAGGGATGACATCCCTTCGGCGAACGTGCCGGCGAAGAGGTTGCGGCCATTACGAGAAAGTGGTAGAGGACCTTGATGGCGAGCAATAAGAGAAAGACCGGCATCTCCTAATATTGTGGTATGGACCTTGTACTGTGTGACTTTTGCCATCCACCTCACGACTCAGTTCCGAAGCAGATCGATGGCGGGCCCATACAGATCATTTTCGGGTGTGATATGCCTCCTTGGGCTAAGTGAGCGCGCCAAACAGCTAACACGTTTTCCAATGCCGCTCCACGTTCACTGTTCTCAGTGGCAAATGAACTGCCGCCCGCGATTTTGCTTCGCGTTTGTTGTCGAAAGCGTGCTGACGCGCGGTTAAACTTTCAGCATTATGGTTGAAGAGGTTTCGCTCCTGCGTCTCTACGTGATGAGAGGCATGTACCTGCTCAACTGCCTGCTCGTCGGCGGCGGCGTGTGGTACGAGTTCCTGCACCGCCAGCATCCCTGGGATGCGATCACTGGAGTGGCGTTTAGCTTCTGGGCCGCGCTCGCCGGGCTGTCGGTGCTTGGCATCCGCTACCCGCTGGCGATGCTCCCTCTGCTGTTCATGCAGTTGTTCTACAAAACATTTTGGATGTTCGCCGTTTATCTGCCACTGCGGGCGGCTGGCCGTTCGACCGACCTGACGCAAGGCTTCTTGATGGCAATCGTCTTAGACCTTGTCGTTATTCCGTGGACTTACGTGTATGCCCACTTCTGGAGGAAGCCGGGCGAGAGATGGGCATTGCGATGATTAGAGCCGACGTGCTTTAATGCGCGGTTAACTCATCGGGTTCACCCTTCGATACCACTTTCCACTGCTACGTTCAGCCGTTGTCACCACATGGCATGTTTCTTATCCAACCGTGCGACATGGGCCCCTGAGCCGGTTCTGGGATTGGGTTGGCAAAAGATTTTCAGCGCGCACACGCGCCGAAATCTTTTTCGGTAATAAGTCAGGGGTGTTTGTCGTCTCAGATACAAGAAAACACAGCATGCGTATTGGTCGCCCCGGGACGCCTTTGAGCTTTAGTATTCTCAGGAGAGCTTTGGCACAACGAGCGATCTCGCGCTGGTCTTCGGAGAAACGAACATGAGCACAGCCGTAACGATGGAGCGCTTTGCAGAGGTGTCGCCGCGCCTCAAGGCCAGGGTGGCCGGTGTCCTTTATTTTCTTTCCGGGGTTGTTGCATTCGACGAGTTCGCTGTCCTCGGCCGGCTTGTTGTACACGGTGATCCGGCGGCCACCGCAGCCAACATCCTGGCGCACCAGCTTCTATTTCGACTGGGCTTCGCCGCCCAGATTATCGCGATGGTGTTCCAAATCCCTTTGGCGGTTATCTTCTTTGACCTATTCAAAGTGGTCAGAAGGAGTGTCTCGTTGTTGGTAGTGTTCTTTATGCTTATCGGAACCGCCGTTGAGACTGTTGCCCTGCTTTATCGTTTCGCGCCTCTGATCATTTTGAACCATGGGAATTACCTCAGTGCATTTAAGCCAGAAGAGTTACAAGGTGCTGCCTATGCCTCGCTCCAGCTATACGAATTTGGGTTCACCACTGCGCTGGTGTTTTTTGGATTTTATGGCCTCTCGCTCGGATACTTGGTTTTCAAGTCGACCTTCCTTCCCCGGATCATAGGCTTGCTACTTGCAATCGCAGGGTTGGCGTATCTGACCAGCAATTTCGCGAATTTCATCTCACCGTCGTTTGCGGCTCGTCTGTTCCCCTACTATCTGGTCTTCCCCGGTCTTGGGGAAGGATCGCTGTTATTGTGGCTTCTCATTGTTGGGGTGAACACTCAACGATGGAAGGAGCGGGCGAGCGCATCGGCGGCCGAGTAGAGGGGCATCTCAGCGTTCCGTGCGCATACGTTCTTAGCATGACCGAAAATTTTACGGCTCTAAGTGCGCTTTGCCTCTTGACAAATCTTAATTATTGTATTACAGTAAATAATGGGGAGAGAGTGTGCCCAAAATCTAACGGCTCGACAAAGTGTGCGCCTCTTTTGAAGGCGTGTCGTAAGCGAACCGTAGCGTGGAAACAGGGTCATGTTGCCTGAAATCCGATCACTATCACTGGAACAGAATACTTCTCTCCTGTCATCCGCTTGGAAAGAAACAAATCTAAGTGGCCCTACTCACAGTAATCAAGGTTTGTAGGTTTGTAGTGAATTGCAGTCGGCCCAAAAGCGTGATTGAGTGGGCCCCCGGGCTAAGATCATTCCGCCGCGTTGCGGCTTTGTCTGATAGGAGAATGAAATGAATGAAAATGCCCCGCAGTCCTCCCGCCCCCCGTCAGCCTAAAGGGCCTCCAGGAGCGGGTGCTCCTTTCGGCTGCGCTGATGCGTCTCAACGCGCAACTCTGCAATTTCACTCCATTGCGAGATCGTCTGCCCCGTTATATCGAGACGGCTGCTAAGCGAGGTTACCGCCTCTTGGTACCGGTGACTAGAACCACCGGTGATTCGGTGGTAACCAGCGAACGTCCAGCCACCTCCGCGGCCAGCGGTCCCGCGACTCCGCTTCAGCCCGAAGCGCAAATAGGGCGGCGCTCAACTCCACACAAGAAGTATTTCAGTTGGTATCTCCTACTAGTCGCCCTCGCCGTCATTGCTGTGGCCGGGATAATCGTGATCCGCCTCAGGGGGCGCCTTCCACAACCGGTAGTAGAGAAGCGAATTACCACCAATTCACCGGAAGCGCCTGTTCAATGGGCTGCAATTTCCCCCGACGGCAAGTACTTAGCGTATGCCGGCCCCAGCGTCATGTACGTTCGTCAACTAGACACCGGTGAGGTGCGTCGGTTGGCGGTACCTAATGAGTTCAACGTGCCTATACCTGCCAGTTGGTTTCCTGACAGCACCGACCTCGTCTTCGTGGAGTGGTCTGAGGGGAACGAGCACGCCCGTTCTATTTGGAGGCTCTCTATCTTGGGCGGCAGTCCGCAAAAACTGATGGATGATGCCTATGATCCGGCGGTTTCACCCAACGGCTCTCGCATTGCCTTCCAGCGCGACCGCGATATTTGGATAATGGACTCCAATGGAGCAAACGCCCACAGGATTGTGAATGCTGCTGAGGGTTTAGACCCAGCTTCGTGGCGAGGGTATTCCCCACCGTCGTTTGGTCGCCAACCGGCGAACGAATTGCCTATATTCAAACTGACTTGGGCCCAACCATTGACAGCACCAGCCGTTCCATCTGGACCCGCGGTTCGAGCGGCGACGATCCGCAATTGGTTATGACGGGAACCGGACTCCGGTGGGCCATTTACTGGGCTGCTGATGGACGTATCATCTATTCATTCAATGAGGATGAAAATGATTACACGGCCACGAATAGTCTGTGGGCTATTAAGGTTGATCCCCATACAGGAAAGCCCGATGGCAGTCCCCGGCATCTCTCAAAAGGATTGGGTTATATCGACGGCCTCACGGTGAGCGCCGACGGCAAGCGGGCTGCGTTCCTGCGCAGCAACATGGAGAGTCAGGTCTTCATTGCAGAGTTCGACAAGAACAAACAACGTTTGAGTGCCCCTTATCGACTCACATTAGATGAGAACTGGAATTTCCCTTCCGCCTGGACACCTGACAGTAACTCTGTCCTCTTTGCCTCGAATCGAAATGGAAACTTTAAGATATTCAAGCAGTCGCTCGACCAGGCGACCGCCGAACCGTTCGTAGAAGGCCAAACCGTATATCTGCCACGGCTGAGTGCCGACGGGACAGAAGTGCTCTATGAGGAGGGCTACCAACCCCAAAACCCCTCGGTTCCCATCAGCATCATGCGGAAGAGTCTGGCAGGGGGAGCACCTCGGGAGATCCTGAAGGAGACCGCAATCAACAACATGCAATGCGCCCGGATCCCCTCGAGGTTGTGTTTATTCAGCACACAGGTGGCGGGCACTACCACATTCTTTTCCTTCGACCCCTGAACATGGAAAGGGAGGCAAAGTCGCAAGGACCGAAACAGGAGAAGGTGCGAATTGGAGTCTGTCTCCCGATGGTTCGCTGCTGGCAATCGTGAAGGTCGGAGAGCACGAGGGCCGAATACGATTTATGTCACTGCCAGGTGGAGTGGTGCGAGAGGTCGTCTTGAAGGATTGGCCCCGACTCTCGACTGTGGATTGGTCGGCAGATGGAAAGGGGCTGCTTATGTCCAGCACAACGTCAAACTCAACTCCAGTGCTTCTCTTCGTGGACCGTGAAGGCAAAGCCCATGTGGTTTGGGAGGGACAGAAGTATGGTCCGCTTCAGTACGCCATCCCGTCACCAGACGGACGTTATCTCGCCCTCAACATCTATGTCGGCGAAAGAAACGTGTGGATGATCGAAAACTTCTGAAATCTCTGCGACAAACACAGCGAAACGGGCGCCGGTAAGCGCCCGTTTCGTTTACGGTGCGTTGATTTCTTACTGCGAGCCATAGCTTGCGCTCGCAAGAATCGTAACGGACTCCATCCTTTCACCGCTGCTGGCCAACGCGCGGACGCGATTGCCGCCCTGCAAGTCTCGGTGGATGTTGCTTCCGTGTTCCCAAACCTGGGCCAGGAAGTATTCGTTACCGAAGCGATGGAAAACCAACTTCGCCTGCGCGGAGTTAGCTGATTTCTGGGAAGGGATGGCAGTGATCGTCGCCACCTTTCGTCCGTCCGCGCTCTTTACTTGGATCATGTTGTACGGAGGCAGAATCGAGACCGTGTAGCTGCCCGCTGGCAGGTTGACGTTCGTGACGCTGAATGCAAAGGGTACGGTTGCCGTCAGCAGTGGCCGCTCTTGCGCCTGAAGGTAGAAAGAGAGGGCTGTCAGCAGCAGGACAATGGTGGTCAGGGTGCGTATGCGCTTCATGGGAGTTTCTCCTTTTCTCAGTGCCGGTGGATCCGGCTTACAGGTCGCACTTTGCTCCCATCGAGCCGAGCGCACAATGTTCTCCGTCTGGCTTGCGTCTGGGATTTATATGTCTGGCTAAGTGGCAGAAACTAGGAGGCAAACTCGATTTGCTGTACTGCCGGATCGCGATAGAGCGTTGCGTTTCGTGACGTTCGGCCCCGGTACTATTCTTGTGGGCCCAGCGGTTAAGAAGCAATCAGATTTCGGGCACACCTCACCCTTACCCTGCGGCAGATGGAGCCGGGCTGCTTATACTAAGCACAAAGCCAAATTCCACTACGGTACTTCTCTTCATCGACCGCGAAGGCAAAGCTCAAGTGCTGTTAGAGGGCGAGAGATATGCTCCACTTGGGTATGCCATCCCGTCGCCAGACCGACGCTACCTCGCCCTTAGGAAGGCTGCCGGCGATATTAACGTGTGGATGATCGAGAACTTCTGACAACCTCTGCGACAAACCACAGCGATAATGGAACTCTGACGCGGATTCCGTCTGGATGGGTCAGGCTATAGCTTTCGTTTCTTCGAGGCGGAGGAAGTGGACGTTGCGCCGACGTTGCCGGCGGGCCCGGACTCGCCAGGTGCCGTGGATGCGGGTACACAGTTCGATGAGGCGGTCAGCTTTCAGGCACACCTCATCCTACCCTTGTGCTCATGTGGCTAATTAACCCCTCCCCTGGGGCGGAGTCCAGAGGGCATTTCGCGGCTCACTCGGGAGATAGCCCAATCGCTAGTGCTTATTTCGCACGGTCTGAATCACGGCCCCTGAGGTGCTGCCGTTATAGTTGGTGTCGCCGTTGTAGGTTGCGGTAATAGAGTGAGACCCCGTGGATAGTCTCGATGTCGACAGGGTTGCTATTCCGCTGCTCAACGCCGTAGTCCCCAGCGTCGTTGTGCCGTCCTTAAATGTAACGGTGCCCGTTGGCCCCGTCGAAGGCGAAACCGCACCGGTGAAGGTCACGGTCTGCCCTTTGTTGGAGGGGTTCGGGCTGGATGTCAGGGTGGTAGTCGTATTGAGCTTGGTCGTGGTGTTGACCACTTGCACGACCGTTCCAGACGTGCTGCCGCTATAGGTGCCGTCACCGCCATAAATCGCCGTGATGTTGTGAGACCCGGCGGAAAGGTTGGACGTGGTTAGTGACGCTGAACCGCCGCTCAGGGCCACGGTCCCGAGCGTGTTGGAGCCGTCCTTGAAGGTCACGCTCCCGGTGGCGGCGGAGGGCAACACGGTTGCCGTAAATGTCACGCTGTTCCCGGCGTTGGATGGATTCTGGCTCGATACAAGCCCCGTCGTAGTACTGAGCTTATTTACGGTCTGAGTCAGCACGCCCGAGGTGCTACCGGCGTATGTGGCGGCGCCGCTGTAGACAGCAGTGATCGAGTGTCCGCCGGCGGCGAGGCTTGAGGTTGGATACTGCGCCGTACCGCCGCTCAGGGCCACCGTTGCGAGCGTTGCACTGCCATCCTTGAAAGTTACGCTGCCGGTGGGCGTACCCGACCCGGATGTTACGGCTGCCGTGAAGGTTACCAACTGCCCCACGCTGGATGGATTCTGCGATGAACCGAGGGTCGTTGTAGTTGGCGTCAATGTCTGGCCGCACGAAGAAAAGTGGAACGAACCGATCCGTGTGCTCCAGTTAGCGTCCGCTGTGACCGCAATGTACTCCGTCGTATACCAGAATGTGCAGTCGTCACTGGGATCGGTCAACATTGCCGAATAGTCGCCCCAGCGGTTATACCCGGTCTGCGATCCGCTGCCCGAAACCATCTGCGTTTCCGACTGCAGCATCCCGAGCGGGTTGCCTACCTCCCAACCGGTGTACCGAATGGACGGAAATGTCCCGCTGCTGGAGACGCTGTAGCCGACCCCGATGTTGCCCGACTTATCCATGGCGATGCTGGCCATCCACCGGTTGTCGGTATCCGGTGCGAAGGTTCCCTGCTGATAGACCGTGGGCGCGCCGTTGGGACTTCGTACTTCATACCAGCGGACAGCCGTATTCGTGCCGCTGAGGACCGTATGGTTCGCTACCAGCGACTCGTGATCGCCGAAATTCCGGTAGCCCAGACGATACATCAATCGGTCGGCGAGTGCGTCCACGTTCTGCGTCGTCGCCGGCTGCGGAATGCAGTCCTGCGTGCTGAGACACGGCGAGTTGAAAGGAGCAACCCCCGCCACGAGAATCGGCCCTGTGAGGGTCGAGTTACCCGGAGTGGTGTAGTTCACGTGAAACTTCCACAAGTTCAGCGCGCCTGTCGACGTATCGACGGACATTACGAAATTGGGCGAGCCGGCCGGCGGCGCATTCGCCCCATCGAGATCGGCAGCTAGGAGACTGGAGAACGTGTCGGGCAGGTTGAAGCAGACGAATCTCGGAGCAGACACGCCGCTCAGCATGTCATTCCGGTTCCAGGCGCAAGCCTCCGGTCCGTTGAAAGTGGCGCCGTTTAGAAAGATATTCCACGTGACGTAATACCCGTCCGGCCACACCGCGATCTTGTCATAGTCGTTTACGTTGTTTCCGAAGCCATAGCCCCACATGTAATAGGAGCCGGTCGGGTCGGAAGTAGCGGACACCGCGAAGCATTGGGCATACTGGCCCAACAGCCCGGGAAAAGCTGGCAAAGCTACCTCCCCGACAAACCAACGATCGGCGATCCGATCATACTTCACGATGGGATCGCTGAAGCCGCCGAGTTGGTTGCAGTTCGCATTCGCCCAAAAAGTGCTGTCTGAAACCGGGGCCAGGATCGTGCCGCCTGTTTTGCTAAAGACCACGAAGGCGTTGTTCACCCATTGCACGATATGATTAGGACCGACCGCCATGTTCGTGTCCGGCGGCACCGCGGTGATGGAGAACCCTGGATACCCTGCGCCCATTCCTTCCCACTGCCCTCCCGCCGCTGCAAGCGCGGGTGTCGGTGTGGAATGCTGAACCACGGGATCAGTGACAGTCCCCGAATTGGGACGTCCCGGCGGGTGGTGTCGCGGGATTTCCTTCGGAGGTCCCCCAGCGTGGGCCTGTGGCGGCAACGTATGAACGGGGGGAGAGATCGTCGATCCCAACAATTGAGGAGTTACGGCGTGTGGCTGGGCCGCGGCGGGCAGGAAACATGCGAAAAAACCTGCAAGAACAGTGAACCATCGCGCTGGCATGCGCATCCCCTTTCAGGGAAATGTGGGTGCGATGTTAGAATTTGCGTAGAATCTCCACAAGAGCACGATCCGCCGGAGTGAATCTTCTCTGTTGAGAACGCCACTAAAATGGAATTTGTAAAGAGCCACGGAATTGCTTATCGGAGAAGCACGCTGGCCCGCCTATCAGCCCCGCCGTCCATTGCCGCCCGCTAAACCCTGCAGGATGGCGGTCAAGCTTGCTGCGCCCCAAACTACTGCGAGCGCCGCCGCGATGATCCGATCTCCCGTAGAAAACTGTATGCCAAAATGCTGCACCCCAGAATTTTCCCACGGCGGAATGAACCCCGAAGGGTTAACTGCAGATAGGAAAGCCGAAGCAGTTAGCTTCGGCTGGAGCTCTTCAATCGGTTAAATGGCTACATGAGCGGCGCACCGCGCCAGCGCATAAAGCGTTTCAGACGGGACGGTGGGTTCAGTTGCCCCACATCGCGCTTAGGATGCTGATGATGATCACCAAAGCGGTGACGATCATGGCGCCTCCTTTCTTGCGGTGGCGCTAAGAAACTCGGGCAGCACAAATCGGGCAAGATTCCCTGTGCGGTCGAGACCCTAGCTTGAGGTACTGGCTGGGAAGGCTAGTCGCATAGTAGTACTATGTCAAGTGGTTACCGTCACACGACACTGTGCGATCGTCCCTAAACAGACAGTGCGGTTACGGTTACATGAGCGGCGCACCGTCCGCTTTGGGGCGTAGCCCATGGGGCCCGGTGGCTTCAGGGGTCTCTCCGTATCCCGGGCGGACGCCAGATACATCAATGAGTTATGTGGGACGTGCCGCAAGCAACTGAGTGATGGAGACCAAAATCATCGGCACAAGTGACGTACAAAAAGCCTTTAATTCGTCGGTCAACCGTGTGAATGTGCCGCTTGACCAGTACTTGGGACGGGAGTAAAAACCAATTGCACCCCCGAAACCCTAGTTCGCTTTAACCGGTGACGCAACACTTTGGGTATCTCCAATCAATAGGCTGCCGACTCACATAAAGCGCAGACCAGTGGCTCAGCCTACCTTGTATGCGTCCGGTTGCTGTTTCTGGCAGCGTTCCAGTGGCATATCTCAATGTCGATAAGGCTGAAATGATTCTCTATGCTTTTTATTCAGGTTGGTATCCGCTCAGGATTAAGGCTACCTCTCCAATTCGGGTCACAGGGTGCCTCTAGAGTACAGTATACTCAGGCTATAGGGGGGTCTCTGGGTACAGTGTACCTAGGCTATCCCATAAGATTATTAATGGTTAACACTTCCTCTGTGTCTTGATTTTGGTCTCAGTCTGGGTCTCAGTCTTGTATCTAGGTAGCGGCTGTTGCAACAGGAGCTGCCCGAAGGCTGCGTCGGTGATGCGATTCCCGGCCACGTGGGCACCAAGCGGCTCCCAGAACAAGGGCATCACTGAGCATCAGTGGTCCCAGTCAGTCGTAGGCGGACAGAGGGTCGATTCGGAACTGGTACCGATGACCAAGAATGAGACGATCTTCCCATACTCGATCCACGATCATCACAAAATCGCTTTTGCCGGGGATAGGTAGTGGCAAAACTTCGATCACAGCGCGTTTCTCTAATGCTCACATTTTCTGTTGGTAGCACTATGGTAGAGAACGTCTGACCAGCTTAATGCTGAGTGATAAGATTCCGGCTATCAATTCCGCTTGCAAGTCCGTTCTGTGTACAGTGTTCACGAGACAACTTCGCGCTCTGAGGCCTTCGGAGCGGCTTGTCGGGCAGGCCGACACTTCCCCCCTCGGGAAGGCCGACAAATTTGTCTAGCTGCCTTTTAAGGGTGTTATAAGCATATTCTGGTTCACCCCGGTAGGCGACTACCTTGATCATATGACCCCAAAGACGCAGGATTCTGGTATTGGCCAATTGATTCTGGAATAGCGAGTATCGTTCTCCGCTTATGGTGATCAGGGCAGTTTCCGAGCGAGCAGCCACGCTCAACTCTGATCTTGTTCAATTGTTGGACATAAGTTCCGGATCGCGATGTTTGGTCAAGGGTGTCCAATTCCTCACTGGTAGGTAATAAGTGGAAGCTATCGATCATCTAATTTATGAGCTTGAAAAGGTCAGAGATGGGGTTTTAGCGATGGACAAGGACACAGGACTCGAAACTCTGACAACTTTCTCGGCCGAATTCATGGACATGTACGGCCACTCTCAAAACGTCGTTTCACGCACCTTTCCTATTCTGCAAGGACTAAGAGATCGGATTCAGGCTGGGGATTTTGAGGAGGCTGACCCCATCATCCTAGCGCTTTTGGCGAGATTTAGGCAGGTTAGAGAAAAGCAATGCGGGGCAACAAAGGGTTAGAGACGATGGGAGGAAGGGGTTCCAAATGGCCGACATACAGAGCTTGGAGGCTAAATTCGACCATGATATGCGAGAGATTCTGGAAAAGGAGCGCGCAGTCGGCCTCAACTCTTCCCGAACGCGGCAGATGATCGAGCAATACGGGGGCGTCAAGACAGCGCGTCTTCTGCTGGAGCTTGATCGCCAGTTGCCATCTAACACCTTCAGATATCTGAGAACGATCAACAGGCTTGATCTTACTATTGAATGGCATGTGGTGATGGACAAATACTACCCACTATTCTCGGACGAGGAGCGCGAAATCGCTCGGTGGCGGTTAGCTCACGAAGATTAGCTCTTGATCGAGATGAGGCTGAATCCGCTTCTATGAGAATCATTGCTTGGAATGTCCGCGGCGCACTTATTTACGGGCGAATGAAGCTTTACAACCGCCTACGTGCGGTAGTCTTTGCACGATGCATCTAGAGTGGAGCGTGTAAATGAGGATGCTCCAATGAAAGGACTGAGTATTTACCGGTAATGCATCCGCTATGCTACGGAGGGGCCGAACGACTGGAGAATGCCTCCAACGGCGAAAGAAACAC
>Ga0126383_10000107_pt1 | contig 38576 bp, 54 predicted proteins | sample PanSoiMetPlot_35_FD_96882 | JGI IMG/M metagenome (GOLD analysis project Ga0126383, IMG submission 96882) | Tropical forest soil microbial communities from Panama - MetaG Plot_35 | ecosystem: Environmental > Terrestrial > Soil > Tropical forest > Bulk soil | place: Panama | collected 2016-02-17 | reverse complement strand
GGATGCATTCGGTGGAGATACACAGATCGACTCCCCGGATATAATGCAGCCTCCACGTTCACGCATTAATCCGATTCGTATGGCAGATCCACCGGATTAATCATTGGCTTAATCCTTCGATCCCTGTCATACTGACCACCCTCCACCTAATAAGTGGAGGGTGGTTTTTTTATGCAATTAGCTCTACCTGACTTCTCATCTCTACTATTTTCTTCCTTCGATGAACTCATCTCCGAATACGCCAAAACCTGCTCTCTTCTCTCTCAGGAGCAAGGCTACCTTGGCCAGTTACAAGGTCAATACCACCGTGAACATACCACTCACTTTTGGGATGATCCATCCTCATCGGTAGCAGCTCGTAATCGCTCAGCCGACTATATGACTGCAGAGATTAAATCCACCGAATATGAAACCCGTTCCCGCATTACACAGCTCGAGACTATCAAGCAATTCATCGAGAATCTAATACTTTGGAGAACATATGCCTCTAGAGAAGGGGAGCAGTCGAGAGACAATCTCCAACAATATACGTGAGATGCGTCAATCGGGATACCCACAGAAGCAAGCGATAGCTGCAGCTCTATCTACAGCTCGACGGTCTAAGCGGTCTAAGTCTCGTGGCTCTAGGAAAGGTGGACGTAAGTAAATGGCTACTACTGATAATGCTAATATGGCTTATCACGGTACTACTGACGGTGCTGCTGCAGACACCATCACAATGAACGTACCTGCCGAGACTCTCACCATAGTTAATCGTGCAGGCTCCGCAGAACTCTTCTTTCGTATGGATGGTACTGCTGCCGTCATTGGCGCTAAAGAGAATTGGATAGTTCCAAAGTCTATCGGTTCTCTTACCGTTCAAGCTCGCCCAGGCTCTAATGGTAAGACTATCGTATCAATTATTTCCAACCCAGCCGAGGCTTACTCTATAGAAGTAACTTCCTAGTATGCCAGCACTCATCGTTCCCCCATATAACTTAGCTGGTGGTGGAGCCGGTGGTGCCTCAGCACTTATATCATCTACCACTCTAGGTTCAGCCGGTAACCTAGACCTCACCTCAATACCTTCCACCTTCTCCCATCTCCAATTAATCGGCAATCTCCGTGGTGTTGCAGCCGGAAATATCATCACTATGTTCATTACGTTCAATGGTGATGCCGGTGCTAACTATGCGGAGAACTCATTTGTTCAGGCACCTAACGGCACTATCACAGTATTCTCTACTGCCGTCTCACAGAATAATCTTGGTGGTGGAGCTACACAGACAATTAACCTAGCCGGTGGAACTATCGCTAACCAGTCCTCATTCTTCTTTATGTTAATACCGGCCTATGCTAATACGAACTTCTTTAAGCAATGCATGATTCAGACATCATGTAACGCAGAGGGTACGGCATCCGCTACGGGATATGTCTCAGGTGAATGGCATTCTACTGCAGCGATTAATCGCATTACTCTTACACCGTCGTCCTCTAACTTCGCTGCAGGGTCCCAGCTCTCGCTCTATGGACTGGTCTGATATGTCTGATATGGAGAAGGTCACATTATCTAGACTACTCCTCATCTGCGCTATTATAATGTTTGCATTTGCGCTAGTTACTGCAACCGGGGATTCCATCGGCTCTATTACTTTCAACGTATGGCTAGCTGCTGGATTCCTTGCCCGTATTCTCTCTCTCCTTCTTCCATAACCTATGCCTGTTCCCAACACTCAAGCCAGTGATACTCGGGCCAATGATTTTCTCAATATCACTGACTTCTCTGCTGGTATAGTTACAAACCCGAACTACCAAATAACAAACGTCGGCTTCGCTGCCCCTCTCGCATTTTCCAATGGTGTTATGACTCTAGCGCAGAAACCGTCTGCAGCTCTAGTTGATAACGGTGGAACCTATGCAACATATGGATGTCAGGGCGAACGAGACGGTTCTCTAGGTCCACTTCCTTATCCCACTCAATTCGGCTTCACCCTCTCTACCACAAAGAATGCCGTACAGAACTCTTCACCGGTTTTCCTTCTAGGTGTAGCTTGCCCAGGTGACTCAGCATTCTATGGTATTACTTATACCGAGGCATCTGGCGCAGTATTCGATATGGAACTCCGCAACACAGCTAAGCCTACTCAGGTAGATAACCATGCTGTCGTCCACAAGCCTACACCACCATTTCCGTTTGGTACTCAGGTTCAACTCTGCTACATAAATATCGCTGGCACTATTTTCCCCACTATTCTCTATGGCTACTACGACGGCTTTGCAAATGGTAATCACTGGTTATACTCATCTAACGGTGGTACTAATCAGCTAGCCGCAGCTCGTTTCGGATGGTTCTTTTCTCATCAGGGTCGACTCGTCTACATCGAGAACAATGGTACTCAGTCTAACTTCTCAGGCACCGACACCAACTCATCTGGTCAGCCGGTATCACAACTCATCTCTTTTACCGATCCACCTCAAACAACCACCCTCGGTACACAGCGCCAGATATTCGGCCAAACCTATATAGACTCATTTACCACCGTAGGCGTCCTATCCTCCGGTGAACTCTTAATGCTTACCGAGGAATCCGGCGGTGTAGTTGTCTCTGGCGACATATTCTCACCCTACGTCACTACCGTACCGGGAGTAACAGGCACAGGCCGTATGTTTGGTCAGTCGGCTATTACTCCGTCTGGCATGGCATATATCTCTAATCCATCGGGTCTATGGGCATGGAACGGCGGTGCATCAGCTCAATACCTCTCACCGCAGCTTGGACCTAATTTCTGGAACTCATCGGGTGCATATAACTCACCGCCTAATGGTGTAGCAGACTTTAATCGGTTCAATGTATTCTTCTGGAATAACTGGATTCTCTGCCCCGATAACTTCTTCCTCGATCTCTCCACTAACGCATGGTGGTTGCTCTATCCGCCCTATGCCGATGGTATGAGTGTGATGAATAACTCTAACTTCTACTACGGAGTTATCTGTCCTAACGGAACTTCACCCCAGGTCCTTGTCGCATTTCCGGCATGGGATGTCCCACTTCAATCCCGTAACCCTGTCTCGTTCCAGATGGGAACCTATCGTAAGCAATATCAATGGATGTCTAATTCATTCCAAGTCTCTAACGGACAGCTTGTCGATATCAATGAGGTAGTCCTAACCGCTACAAACTTCGACCCCACCGATAACTATCAAGTCACTATCTCCTGCCTTAACTCGGCCGGTACTACAACTACATCACTCCCTATCACCGTTCCATTCGGTATGAAGAAGCCCGGTCAGTTCCGTTCCACACTCCCACACATTCAATCCGACATCATCCAACTCCGCATAGCCGTTCAGTCTACCAACATGGCTTCCCCATCTACCCCATATTCCTGCATTGTTAATGCTGTATCTCTCGGATTCCGCCGCATGGAAAGTCTAGCGAACGTTGCGTAGCTTATAATGCCATCTCAGATTATCAACCGTGGTATATCGACACAGTGGTCGACTCGCTCGTCTGCCGATCCCCTGGCGAATACTAACAAACAAACCCGCACTCAAACTGATAGACAAAAGCAATGGGGTGGGCGTTGGTTTCTATCCGGTACAGTACAACCAATAGCAATTGGTACGGTTACTCAGGTAGGATTTAGCTCTCAAGACTACATGACCTACCAAGCACTCGGACAGGCTAAGTATCCTACCATTGCGCAAGGTTCTACAATCGGTGCAATTGCTTTTAACTTTACATCATGGACAGTTCCATATACCGGTATCTATCAAGTTAACTTCCTTCTATGGCTAACGTCATCCACTGCTGGTGCATGGATAGATGTTGACGCTATTATCCAAATTAACGGTGGTACTGCAGCACAGGAAACACATCCACAGGTCGGCGGTGTTGGTCTAGGGTTCGCATGCTCTCGTGTTATTGAGAGCTTTAATCTTCAAGCAGGTGCTGTTATCACTTGTGCTGTATTCCATAATAATGCAGCATCTGTTGCTGAGTCGGTAGGAGGAAGTGCATCCGGTAGTGAAACTTGTTTCTCACTTCGTTATCTCGGAGAAATCTAACCCATGACTATCTCAGTCTCTACCATGCTAACTCAAATTGGTTATGCATTAGATGACCCTAACAATCAGCTCTACTCCCAAACCCAGCTTATCTCATACGTCAATGAAGCACAGGCTGATATAGCTCGGCGGGCCGAGGTACTCCAACAGCTCAATCAAATCCCTATCTATAATCAGGTGCGGGATTATATGGCACCCGTCGATTGTCTACGAGTCTACAAACTAGAATTCTTCCAGTCCCAATCTCAACAGATATGGCCCCTAGAATATGTCGGTCTAGTAGAGATGGACTCTATCTGGGGCATCAATCAATATAACCGTTCAGCATGGCCTAACGTATGGACCTCATGGCAACAACCCCCTAAAGTCCTAATCCGCCTTTACCCCGTTCCAGGGCAAGCTGGCACCATAACCTGCTACTACTACCGCTCTCCACGTTCTGTAGGTTTCTCTGACGTACTCGATATTCCTATGGGATGGGAAGATTTAATCCGTGACTACTCCGAATTCATGGCTCTCCGCTCTCGGGCCGATCCCCGTTGGTCAGATGCAAAGACCCTCTATGAACAAAAGCTCGATGATTACATCCAACGTTCTCGTACTAACACTACGGCTCCTGGTCGCATTACTACTGGCTTTACTCCCTACGCCTGGTATTCAGGTATAGGGGGTTATGACTGATATGGTTGCCGCTACTGGTGGAACCGCAACCCCAACACCGGCTAATGCAACGGCTACAGGCGGTGGACAGAATTTATCCCCCACCGCTCTACAACAGATTGCAAAGCAATTAGCTCTTCAAGCACAACCATCCGCTCAATTAGCTGCAGCTAATCTTAAGCAGCAAGAGGGTGCATTAAGTATTCTGCAGGCTCAGCAAGGTCAGTCTGCAGCATCACAAGAAGCATCCACAGCTCTACAACGGCAGCAGCTTGGTATATCAGGCCAGAATATTGGAATTCAGGAACAGCAGCTTGCAGCATCTAAAGCTCAGGCACAGACTCAACAAGGCTATGAAGTACAGGGCTATAACCTCGGGCAGCAGTCTCTATCCAATCAACTCGCACAGAACACCGCTCAATATGGATTCCAGCAGGGGCAATTTGGTCTACAGGAACAATCTCTCGCCGCACAGCTAGGCCAGAATACAGCACAGTACGGTTACCAACAGCAACAGAATGCACTTACAGAATCCGGACTAACCGCACAATATAATCTCGCCGGTCAGTCCATGCAGGAGCAGCAGGCTAATCTCGCCTACCAAACCGGTCAACAATATCTCGGTGCACAATCTTCTGCCGTTGCATCTGGCTCCCTTAACACCGCTGGCTATCAAAACACCAAAGCCAATATCGCCGAACAGAACTGGTTTCAAGGGGCTCAGCTTGCTAACCAATTCGCCTCCACTACCCAATCCTATAATCAGGCTCTACAGTCACTCGGCATCACCGAACAATCACAGCAATCAGCCTATGAGTATGGTCAGTCCCAACTTGGACTCCAACAGAAATCTCTTGGTCTACAAGAACAGTCAGCCCAATCCGCATACCAATACGGGCAAAGTCAGCTAGGATTACAGCAACAGCAAGCCGCTCTTGGTCAGAAGGCAGAACTCTCTCAGTACAAATACTCTCAGGCCGACATAGCTAAGCAGCAAACTACCCTCTCTAATATTGCCAAGGCCAACAACATCTCCAAAGAGCAAGCTTCATCTCAACTCAATTCAGCTCTAGCACAGCTTGGTCTACAAGGCACACTCGACACTGCATCTCTAGCAGGTGGAATTGCACAATCAGCCGAGGGTCTAGTTTCCGGTATCGAAGGAATATTCGGTCAGATCGCCACCGTTTCCGGTCTAGGCGGATTGCTCAATCAATAATACCCAATAAGGGGCTATATAATGGCTACTCCTGGGCTCTTTAATATCGCTAAAGGTTTATTCGGCGCAGCCGAACAGGCCGGTAAATCTACTGTAGATATAAATAAAGATATCTATAAGGGTGTTGCTTCTCATATCGGGGATATTGGTGAAGCTGCTAAGAATATGGGCGAAAGTCTATGGCAGCAGGACGTACCAGGCGCAGGTGTTTTAGCCCCATTCACCGGCTATGCCAAAACTCCAATGGATATTGGTAAGGAGAAAAGTTCTCCAATAGCTGCAGCAACCGATCCAGCCGGTGCAGCCCTCTCCTACTTACTTCATGGACAGGCTGTTACTTCCGAGGATACAGCTAAGGCTACCGACAAAGCTAAGTCTACAACTAAGAAGCCTAAAGCAACTACCGATCAAGTTACTTCTAATGCTCAAAATCCAGCACAGCAAATTCTCGATGAGGCTATGAAGCCTTATTGGAATATGCTCACCGATGCAGTTAACTCTGCATCACAAGCACTCGGCTCTGCTGGTACTCAGTCATGGATTCCGGGGAATATTAAAGGGGCTATTGGTGGATTCCAGAAACTAACGGGTCAATCTCTCCAAGGTCTTATGCCTAATACTCGTAAGGCCGAAGAGAATTTCATCCAAGGTTCGGCTATTCAACAACTCTTAAACATCATACCCACTGCAATGCTCTACCACGTTATCTCTGGCAACCTACCTGGATTCCCGGCATCCGATAAGGGAGTTCAAACACTCTGGAAGATTCTAGAGAATATGAATATGGGTGTTCCGAACCCGCAATCTGCTAACGCAAAGGCGTTTGCAATTCAAGGACTTACTACACCTGATGCTAACGCTCCTTCTACCGATCAATCTGGCGGAAGCACTACTGGCGGATAAGAGATATCTAAATGGCTAGCACGATCAACCCATCCAATTTCGCTACATGGCAAACTAATTGGGAAAAGCGCCAAGCCTTAGCGGGTATGGCTGGCATCCCACAAACTGCAGTTAAGGCCGTAGCGCAAGAGGATTATAACCGCCTACTTGCTGGCTCTATGCCACTCTCGAACATCGACGCATACTCAGCTATGCAGTCGGTCGCCGCCGGTAAAGTTCAAACACCAGACACTGCAGGCCATAGCAACCTAGCAGTTAACGCTATGAACGATGCCCGTTCTATCTTCACCGGCATATTCCATATTCCACAAGCCCTAGCTAGTGATGTTAAAGGGGCTGTTACAGGAGTACGTCAAGGTATGGAAGGTAAGGGTTGGAAGGGCCTAGAGCAATCTGCTAACCAACTTTCTCAACTCATCCCTGGTGTAACGGATATAGAGCAAGCTGCCAAGGGTAATTTCGGCTACTTCTACCAGCATCCACTCTTCTCTCTAATGGACCTCGCTGGTACTACTCGTATAGCTCAATTTGCGGCCGACGCTGCTACTGGTGCTCGTATATCTGCTAACGCAGAATGGCAAGCTACACAGCAAACTCTACAGGACGCTGGCTTTTCCAACGATGCTCTATCCGTTCGGCCAGTTCCAACACTCTCTGACAAAGATAAAACACTCACGGCTCGGGATATGATTATGTCTCGGCATCCTTACCGTGAGCTAGGCCAACGTCTTATATCTATGAATCCAAAGGCCGATGAGTTTCTCGACAAGAATCTTGGTCGCTATGGATATTGGGGCAATAGAGTTAATCAAATAATCCGCCCAATAAATATCCAGCGCCAGATGGGCCAGGAAGAACTCAATGCAGTTGCTAAGCGCCTCGTAGATGCACAGGGCGATTTAACTACTGATGACATAACCAAGCTCAATAACTACCTTGTAACCGGTCATGATGTGCTCAATGACCCCGATATATCTAACGGTATTAAGGACGCCTACATTAAATACCGAGGCGAACTGGATGCACTTAATGAGCGGATGATTAATACCGGCCTACTTGCCGAAGTAATCAACCCCATAACCGGTCAGCGTACCTTAGTCCCCAACGATTCATCCGCCTCTAAACTTCTTCGTGACTACGACAGCAAAGTTCGTAAGCACGAGGATGCTATGCGGAAATCTGACGCCTCACAACAATACATCCTCAAACACTCTAACATCATTCAAGGTCCGGCATTTAACGCACCCGTTGGCATGGAAGCCGACTTCGCTGGCAAACCTCTAACAGCGCAACAATTCTTCCATGCAGCGGGTACTAACCTATCCAACATGGACCTACGCACCGTTATCCGTACTACACCTGATACGTCAGCCGAAGCAGCTAGAGCAGCCGCTAAGCGATTCCGTGGTGTCTTAGAAGGTCCACTCGCCTCCCTCGTTCAGCACCTATCTAAGACTCCAACTACCGAAGCCGAAATAGCTCAGACCAATATTCTCATCCGTAAGATTCGCTCCCGTCTTAGCTCCAAATACATTGCTCACCTTCCACAAGTCAAGCAGCTCAAGGACACCCTCGACCAATACCAATTCTCCCTTAAGGAAGTCCACAAGAAGAAGCTTCTCAATCGGAATAACTCTCTCAAAGCATCTGTCACAAGGGCTCGCAATGGTGTAGAGAATAAGGCCAACGAGATTGACGCACAGTGGAATAAGATCGATGCAGCGAAACACGAGGAAATCATTACTCAAATAATGACTGGTAAACTCGCCGAGAAGTACAAGCTCCTTCCCCTCGATCGTAATACTCTCGACGATATCCTCACTCTACTCCAACATGGTGACCTCTATCCAACGGGTGTACAACCTTTCTTCTCGGCTCGAGAATTCAATAAGATAAAGAACGATGCAATTGGCACCTACGATAAGATGATAGCGGATGGTGCTAAGCCAGTTCTCGTTCCAAAGGCTCGTGAAGAGTCACATGCAGGCGTCGTACGAGTCGGTGCAGCACATATCCCATCAGTCTCGGGGGCAATGGATCGGGCACTTAACGCCTCGTACTATATCCAAAATCCATTCTTCGGTCTACTCAAGCGGTATCAGGAAGTTATCTCCTATGAGCGATCTGATATGGCATTTGAGATGGGAGTTAAGAACCGTCTAAAGCCACAGTCACAGCTTCATAAGAAGGCTGAGGATGAATGGCTCAACCTTCTGAAAACTTCACCGGATAAAGCGCCAAAGTCCTGGAAAGAATATTTTACTATTATGTACAAGGACTGGCAGTTATTCGATTACACCAAACATCTACCACCTAACTCCCGCCATATCTCTATAACCGATAAAGAAGTCCCTATGATGATTCATAAAAGGGACCTTGAACTCATGCAGAAGATGAATGACTTTATAGACAACTCTGCTACTCGGGCATGGGATAAAGGACTAGGTGTATTCCGCAATGCAGTTCTCACCTTCTCCCCCCGATTCTTTGCACACATCGCACTCGGCGGTGCATTCTTCCTTCTTGGCGTAACCGACCCTGCTATCTTCCGCTACTCCCAAGAAGCATTTAATATGGTTCGTAATAAGGACTACAAGCTCGGTATGGCTCATGGCACTACGGGATATGAAGCTCAACAAGCATCGGAGAAACTCTATGAGGCATCCTCGTTCCATCAATTCCATAACGTCCTCGCTGGCAATACCCTTGGACGACTATGGAATGAGGCAATCGCAAAGCGACTGCACCTGGATACTGCGGTCAAAGGAACAGAGAAAACGCTACATGGATATCACCACTTTCTTGAAGGTCTATCCGATTTCTACCGATCCCTCGCCTACCTCCAAGGAAAAGCCAAAGCATCTCGACGCCTAGAGAAATATGGTGACGTTGGTTTAAATGCACAAGAGTTAGCCGATGCTAAGAACTACGGTCTAACTGCAGAAGAGTATGCCGGTGTTAAGCTCGCTAATAAAATTCTAGCCGACAACTCTACTCGCACACCTCTTGAACGTACGATCATTCGTTTCGTTATGCCGTTCGGCGGATGGACTAAGCACGTACTTCGTTACGTATTCCAATTCCCAGCCGACCATCCCCTCCGTGCAAACTTCCTCTCTAACCTTGCAGAGCAGGCATACGAGGACGACAAGAACGGCCTACCGCAATATATGTTCCACATGCTTTTCTTCAACAATCCAGATATCAATGGTAATGTTACCGGCTATGATTTCCGCCAGTGGAATCCTCTTCGTGACGTAGCCAACTACTTCACACTCGCTGGCTTCATGGCACAACTAAACCCCGTATTCACCGGTACTCTTTCTGCTATGGGTATCAACACACTTACCGGTGGGCCGGAACTCTACCCTACCCTTACCTACGATTCATTCCACGGCACTATGCAAGTCCAGCAGCCCTCCAACAAAACTCCACTCTCCTTATTAGAATCCTATATTCCAGAAGTCGGGGCTCTCGACCACTTCCTCAAACTCTCTAACTACACTCGCTCCCTAGCCCGCTTTGACCCCGCAGCCTATCGTCAACAACTCTTCACCTCACTTAACTTCCCATGGATGCCGCAACACATTAACATCAAACAAATAATTGGCAAACAGGAAATGGATCGAGTTAACGAACTTAAATCACTCGTAACAACGGCATTCCAAACCAATGATATGACTCCACTTGCTAGTCTTCAAGGCCCGTTCCCATATAACGGTTGGTATTTTTCTCGAGGACAGATCAAGGATATAATCGCTTCAGCTAATCAATGGTCACAATATACCGGTATCCCCGTTCCTGCATCTCAAATTATCTCCACTCCCTATGCCCCTCCAACTCCTATTGCAGAACAGCTAACACCTCCGGTAACACTCGCTCCTACGCAGCTCGTCGGGCGCTAAGGCACCGGGGGGAAAATTCGGCCGCACCACGTATATTTATTGGCCCCCAGAATGGCCCAGGATCGCCGCAAATGGTTGGGGTAGGGGGTTAGTACCCGGAAATCAGCACAGCGCATTGTAGAGGAAAAGCCCAGCTCAGGGTATAAGAAATCCACTAGTAAAGGAATAACTACTATGGCAGAGACGTATCCGAATTATGTGAACGGGCAGCCCACAGGGCATGGCACAGGCGTAGCTTCTATTTGCGGTCTAGGTGTTGAGCAGGCCGGTCAGTCTCTCGGAACTATCACTGCAGCCGGAGTCATTCGTAATATTATTGACGACGGTGCTGGTAACGCATCGTTTATGACTCTTTCATCATCCAATCCAACTGTCTCACAGCCAGCCCTATCTTCCGGTGTTGCAGCTCAAAACCTTACTGGCTCTGACGCTACGTATATGATCCAGATTAATGCCGGTGCTGCAGGCTCTTACACTGTTGCTATCGGCCCGCTCAACACAACTACTACCGTTGTCGCTAATGCTGCACCTCTCGCAATCGGTAACAACATCCTCTTATCAATCCCCGTTCCTAAGAACTGGTGGATCAAGGTTACTGTCACCACTGTCACCATCGGTACAGTAACTCTCGTTAACATTTAGCCGTCCTCGGTACTCTACTCCCAACTACATACGAGGACTGGCCCATGCGTATAACTAAACTCCGCTACAAGCTACTCAACTGCAATATTCCTCAGTACCGTATATCGGGCATAACCGGGGTACATCCCTCCCGCATATCGGAATATTCCCTCAATCAAAAGAAGATACCACCGCATCATCTCGACGCACTCGCCCAATTCTTTGAATGCGAGCCGGAAGAGTTAATCGGTATGGTAGATTCCGAGGACCCGAGGGAATACCGTATTCAGAATATGGCGGAAGAGGATAGACCTGATCGACCGCCATATGCCCCACGTATAGACCACGGATTATAGTCATGGCGTGGTTTAAATGCGCCACCCGTCGACCTATATCCACTAACACCGGTGGGCCTATGTCGCCTACCAATCTTGGTCTAATACTCCACCATGCCGTAGCTAACGGTTCACTCTACTCATTTTTCAATAATCCCGTCAATAAAGTCTCAGCTCACTTTTGGGTCGCTAAGGACGGGACTATTGAACAGTACGTAGATACTTCTATCGTAGCTTGGCATGCTCGGGACTTGAATATTAATTATATTGGCGTCGAGACTGAGGGATGTGTTACAGCTCCTAATGCCGAACCACTAACCGAGTCACAGCAGGTATCCCTAGCTACACTCTACGCAGAGGGAATGGCAACCCATAATTGGGCTAACCAATTATGTGAAGCTAAGGGACAACGGGGATTCGGATACCACCGTTTACCTGGATCACAAAACGGTCCAGGTGGTTCATTCCCTACAGCATGCCCATGTGATGTACGGAAGGATATGCGACAGTCTATTCTTAACCGTATTCTTGTTCCAACTCCAAAACCCCCAACTCCCACCCCACCACACCCAGAAATCGAGGACCTTGTGCCACTGACTTGTATGCTAGATAAGGACGGCAACAACTTAATTTATGGAGTTGATGACAACGGAAATCTATGGGAAATAACTAATAAGCCTGCAGATCCAAACACTCCAATGACTAAAACATATCGCTGGTCTAACGTTACTGCTAATGGACAAAACGGTCAGCGACTCTCAAGCAATTAGATAGCATTAACCTCTAGCTAAATAAAAAACACCTGGGATTTATACCAAACTTATAGGGGGAGAGCACGAGAGCACAGCAAAAAATCATGTGCTCTCGTGCTCTCTCCCTATATAGATATAAACAGTGAGCCTCGCAAGATGACGAAAAGCCCAGGTCAATCGTAACAAATTGCCCCTTGCGGACCCGAGGGTTGGCCGGGTAGGGTCGCTGGTGCACCCGCCCGAGCCGATCCCGATTTTGAATCGGTATTGGCTAGTGCAAATTTTTCTCTACTTTAATTAAACCTTACTCCGTTTTTGGAGTAAGGTTTTTTTATTCCATTTTTAATAGGAGTTTTACGATGGCAATACGGGAACTTCCGGGTCTATGGAAATTAGACAACTCACCAACAACCGAGGAACTTCTTAATTATCTTTCCTCTACGGAGCAGAAGTTTATTAACCGAAGTGTTGGTCTACAGGGCGATAGTGGTATTCATCTTAACTTTCGTCAAGACGCCAGGGTTAATGAGATAATTAAGAAGTTCCTCACCACGAACGTTGATCCTCGATTTCCTTCTCGTGCACACTTTACCCGCTTAGCTGAGCTACTTCTGATGGTGAATATTTGTGAGCATGATGAGGTTTACCGTATCATTCATGAAGAGTCGATTCAGGAAGTTCTTGATATGCAAGACTCCGACGCTCTGGAACAAAAGAGGATTGAGCGAGAGTCATATATAACTAGAACTCGAGCACAGATACAATCTCATCGTAATAATCACGATAATGGAAGTCTGCAGGAATTAGGTGTTGTAGTTACTCGCATGAAGAATAGAGAAGAGAAGGGATGGTTTAAGGACCGCCTTATCGAATTAATTGAACTTTGTAGTTAGGTATAAATAAAAGAGGCTCCCATAACTCCCATGAAAAATGTAGACCCATTATCACCCGAAGAGATAGCACGTATTCGTTCGTGGTATCTCGGCACCGGTCCACCCCCATCGATTATTGTGAATGTTGGACGGTGGCTAGATACAATTAAAGACTTACAGGATCGGATATCGGAACTCGAAACCGAATGCTCTCACCTAGAGAATGCAGCTATTTCTGCCGATATTTTTAATGACTAATATAACTCTCCCTCATTGGGCACCATCAATTCGTCCACATCAAATATCCGCCGTACAAAATATCCTCCACGATTTCTCAGAAGGCAATAAAGTTGTTTTCTACGACGGTCCTACAGGGAGTGGTAAAACTCTCGTGGCAGAGCTTGTTCGGCAAAGCCTTAATGCCCGAAGTATATATCTTTGCTCGTCGCTTTCTCTCCAATACCAATACATGCGAGACTTTCCGAACGCTGCACTTCTTATGGGGCGATCTAACTATCAAACTCGGGATTACCCACATCTATACGGATCATCCGTTTCTTCTGTCTCTTGTGCTGATTGTACAAAGAAGAAAGCTGAGGGAGTTTATACTTGTAAATGGTGTTCGGTAGTTAAGGAATGTCCATATGAGATTGCCAAAATCGCCGCTGCCCGATCACCACAAGTATGTTCTAATACCTACTACTTCTTGTATGAAGCTAATAATCCAGGGACGCTCCGCAACCGTCAACTCGTCGTTATTGATGAAGCTGATACTTTGGAATCCATCCTTATGTCGTATATACAGGTCGCCTTCACGGACCGCCAGATTAAAACTCTTAACTTGCCAGTCCCATCTAAAAAGACTGTCGAGGGTGCATGGGTGGAATGGGCATCTTATTCTTTGGAGATTATCCGGGACTCACTTAAATCGTTGGGTGAGCCTACGCACTATTCTTCCACCGACCATATTAAGCAATGGACCCGGTTGGAACGAGCTAAGGCTGCTATCAAAAGACTCACAGATAAGCAGACAGGACTGGAATCAGGCGGTTGGATCTATACAGGATACAAGACCGGCCACGTTGAGTTTAAGCCCATCAGAGTTGACCGATTCGCTGTTCAATATCTTTGGGAACATGGGATACGTTTCTTACTTATGTCAGCAACCCTTATCTCAACCGAGGAACTTGCAGATTCTCTCGGATTGAATTATACAGATACGGATTATATGGAACAGGAGCAGACTCTATCATGACTCTACCCGCCGCATCGGGATATGTAGCTATTCAAGGTCAGCAATGGGATACTACTCCCGGCGGTGGTTCTATAGGGCCATTCTCTATTCCATGTTCTACGTTCTCACAGATTATTCCTATTGCCGCTGGCTCTAGTAATTTCCAGGTCGGTATTCAGGGTGCTACGGGTGCAGTTCCAGTTGGAGTTTTATTTGTTCCTAATGCTGCATTATCCGGAGCCACTATTTCCATCGGTCCTGTCTCTCCCCCGGCTATGCGTATCTCACCTCTTTATCCAACACTCATCTCTCTCGATCCCCTTGCTTTCCCACAGAACATATGGGTAACTATTTCTGCTGTTGCTGGTGGTATTCTCTCCGCACAAATCTTCTAGCTTCTCTATATAGAAAGGAAAGGATAAAGTAATGCCAGATACCGACCCGCTAGCCCAGCCACGTAACGAGTTTCAAACTCTTATCCGGGAATACAGTGAGGCGCTTGATACTATTAAGGCTCACCTGGATAGGCTCGCCGAATACTACGACAGGAATTTCGGCGAGGAAGGTGCAGTAACCCAACAAGCCCAACAAGCACAAGGAGTTAATGTGACTGATAACCCCGTTGAAGGTGATGCCCCCGACACTGACCAAGAATCCGATGACGAGGAATCATCTGAGTCATCTGAGGATTCAGAAGAGTCTGACGATACAACAAACTCACGCCTTGCCCCTAGTTGATTGCATATTCTACGGTAAGTAGTCCCTCTATCTTCTCCGCTACATCTCGACCTATCTATCTCTATCCGATAGCTGACGTTACGAACAAGAATAAAGAGGAGGCATGGCCGAGATTAGCGGAGGGGGTAAGGGAGATATGCCAACGGAATCCAATCAATCGAGTTCTCATCCACACCGTATCTTACGAACTGACCAATTACCTTGCGTCGAACCTTTCTTATGTCAGCTCACTCAAGTCACGTTTGGTTTATTATACTCGGGCATCAGAGCGACAACGCTCTTTGGACTTATATCTACTGACCCCGGATGCGATTTTTCTAGCGCCTTCCCTGGATCGTGGAATTGATTTACCCGATGACGACTGCAGGGCTATTGTCGTATGTAAGGTTCCATATCCCAATTTAGCAGACAAACAGATATCAGCCCGTTTACATTCTTTCAACGGTGATCTATGGTATCGAGTACAGACGGTTCGAACACTCGTACAGATGACGGGCCGTGGCATGAGGCATAGAGATGATTATTGTGAGTCTTATATTCTCGACAAGCAATTCGTCTCTAATGTTTGGAAACGATCCCAGGGTCTACTTCCTCAATGGTGGAAGGAAGCACTCATATGGGATGCAGGGCGTTTAATTTAAACACACACGTACACAAAGCTAGAGACAAGATAATTAGATAATAGGATAATAGGAGTACTTACAATGCCAGAACGTGAACTGCCCGGTCTATGGAAGCTCGGCTCCGGTAATTTTACTGACTACAATCTTCATGTTAGGCAGGCTTATTTCGCCCCCGACGCACAGTATATGGGAGGGGAACAGACTCTTCTCCAACTTCACGGTATCGATGATGACGGTCGTGAGGTACGTGAGATGTTTTCTTGTGGGAAGGATTGGATTTCCACTGACGGCGGAAAGACGATTGAGTATTCCAAGGGTGGTAACGCACGTATCCGTGATAATTCAATGTACGGTCACTTTCTCACAGCCCTAGGCAAGCTAGGGAATGATGTCTTAGACCAATTCATTGCGCTAGGTGATCCTTCTCGTGCAGAGATTTATGTCGGCGCTGTATTCCATATGGATGAGCAGACCTTTACCTATGGCGGTAACATCTCGGATCAGACACACAACATGCCGGTCCAGTTCCTAGGATTTGACCCCACTAATACACCTGCTATATCTGCTATTCAGAATCAATCACAACAAAACGCTACACCGATTTCTGTACCGTCGAATATTCCAACTCCACAAACTGCACAGCCTGTCAGCCGGATTAACCCCACCCCTCCCGCATCCGTAGCGGAACGTGTGGCCGCTGCAAAGGCGCAGGCTGCCTCAGCTATGCCCGCCCCTACCCCTACCGCCGCCAATTCAAACGGGGCCAGCTCAGCCATCTACGCAACGCTAACCAAGCTCGCTGCCGAGCTGGATACGTTCAACTCATTCGTAGATGCCGCTACGGATATTCCGGAAGTTCAAGAGTCGGAAGAATTGTTGACACTTGTGATTGACCCCACCGATGCCGGGTACTATGCTACTGCTAGAGCCATTCAGTAGGCTCTAAGTAGACCAGCACAGGCATTGAAAGGGAATGGAATATATATTATGGTAGTTGACCCGGCAGTTCTGGAAGAGACGGATTACGAATCCGATACGGATACTGACACCGATCCCGACCTTGGCGCTATTGCGGTATCTCTTGATCTTAATTTTGAATTTGAGGATCGACCGCTCTCTAGCCGAGGTGGACCCGGTAGGCCCAAGCGTGCCGAGATTCCTTGGGAAAAGATGTTGGATGCTTGCCGACAGCATCCCGGTCAGGATATGCGTATTCGTATTTATGATCCACAAAAGACTGACAAGGCTGACTCCAAAGCTAAGGCTCTAGCTCGAGAAATTCGTGCACGTTTATTCACGCACGTTCCACTTGAGCTATGGGATGTCTCGCACCGTCATTTCCCATCTGACAACACCTTCCGAGTATACGCTAAGTTTGAGCGTACGCTTTCTAAGAAGGAATCGGATGAGAGAATAGCTAAGGCTAAGGCTCAGTCACAGCGTCTTGCAGAAGCCAGGGCTAAGAATAAGGCAGAGCAGGAAAAGCAAGCTAGCTGACAGTTAAACAGCCTAGCCTAGCCTAGCCTAGCCTAGCCTAGCAATATATACTAAACCTACTCCCATCTTTGCTACCCCCCGGATTCCGAGGCTCCGGGGGGTAGCACTCTGTTTTATCAAGGATCAACATGGCGGATAATCGTGGAGCAATATACATCGAGGATGATAAAACTGTAATTCGGGCCAGTCAATTAGGACAATGCATTAATCAACTACTCTATCACTACAACGGTTTCGACTCAGTTCCATTTCCCGATGGCATTATGCGGGTAATGAATGAAGGTACTTTATGGGAAGATAACATTGTACGATTTCTTCGACGGCCTGAAATCCAAGGTGATCCTCTAACTTTTTGGTCTATCTACGCACAGCAGAAAGAATATAATCTTGAATATCTCCCAGGATACGTTATCCGAGTTCATATTGATGCTATCGGAAAGAAGTTTTCCTCTACTCCTATTCCGGTTATCCAAACTGATAGACCGTACGTTCATGAATACAAGACCTTCGGCCCTGACTTACTCCACGAGTTTAACGTCAACGAATTCAAGAATCTCCCTCACTATGCATATCAGCTCTCTATAGAAATGCTCGCAACAAACCTTCCTGGCATATTCTTCGTATTGGATAAGGAGCATTCTACCCCCGATAATCAGGTATTCTCATGGAGAGTATATGAAACCCCTCCGATACCGAAGTTCCAAATCATCAAGCGGCTCATTCTACTTGATAGATATATACGAGACGGTACGTTTCCTCCTTGTGAGGAACACGAAGGGTTTTGTCCCTATTATAAATTTCACAGCGGTATTACTACCAATGAATCCGCAAGCAAAGTACGGCCTACAGGTACTCTTAACTCCCAGGAATCAGATATCGTCCGCCGACACAGACTTCTCGGCAATGATATTAAAACTCTTCGTGATGAACAAGACGCTATCCGTGAGATACTTGTAAAGGTATGTAACGAGGATACCGATTATCTTGTTGACGATAGGACGTTTGGCTTCTATAGTTCTAATCGTGACGAGTATGATCTGGATAGTTTACTTGCTGATGCACGATCTAAAGGTGTGGATGTCGAGAAATATTACTCACAAAAAAAGGTAGTATCAATCCGTAACGGTCGGATACCGAAAGGCTCCCAGAATGTCGATACATTGTCCTCGGAACGCTCGTGAACGTATATTAGTCTATGGAACTACAGGTACTAGTAAGACCTACTCGTGGCTCAACATTGCCGACTGGCACCAACGTACTCGCTCTACCGCTGTATTCCATGTCCTCGACACAGACAATTCGGTTATTGATGAATTGGAGGAAGGTTATCCGCACCTTCAAAATGTTACCGTCTATCCCACATTCAACTACAACGACTTCCGAACTAATTTGGATAAAGCTACAGCCTTTATCAATCCGGACGATTGGCTCATTGTTGATATGGTCGGTGAGCTATGGGAAATGTGTCAGCGTCATTTTACGGACCAAGTATTCAACAAGAATATTGAATCTCACTTCCTAGCCATGCGGCAGGAGATGGAAAGATATAACACCACCCGTTCCTCCTCCGATAAAGAACAGAAACGGCTTAATCCTTTGGAGGGTTTCGTTGACTGGCCTACGATCAATAAACTTAATCAAGGTGCTATGGATCAGCTTTGCCTTCGTAATATCTCTCACGTCTATTGTACTTCTAAAGCGCAGCAACTCACGGCGCAAGACGATGAGACAGTTAGAGATGTATATTCCCGATTTGGATATCGACCTCAAGGACAAAAGTTCCTCGGGCATTACTTTAGAACGGTTATATTTACTCAACGCTCTAAGCAGGGCTGGAAACTTAACAGCATCAAGGACAGAAATCGGGGATTACTTGAAGGGCAAGACCTCACTAATTTCACTACTCAATACTTAAAGGGGATAGGTGGATGGCAGCTCGTGTAGTAACGGGTGAAGGAATACCGGAAATGGATTGGCGTTTATGTTCTTGTCATCACTCTCAATCCATCCATGATTCCGCCTATGGATATTGCCGTCAGCTAATCACTAACGATATTAAATGTTCGTGTAAAAGCTTCAACCCTAAGACGATCCTCACGTTCAACGGGGAGATACCATGGCTAAGCCCAATCAGCCCCATAAAGTAACCCCACGTAAAGGTATATCAGATCGAGACAGGATTGTAGGTCTGCCATCCACTCGCATAGTCCATGACCCCAACAATATTCTCTACAAGGAAATAGTTTGTGATTGTGGGTTTCATACCGGGATGGAGATTAATCGTTACCACTCCTACGACTATCTTACTTCCGTAGTTGAATCCCATTTCCAGTCTCATCTTGACTCCTATATGAAAGAGTTAAGGAATAAGTTTCACGGTAAGCCGGATACATTTCGCCCTCTAAAGCGAACATAACCCAAATGGCTCCCCTAGACCCGAGGTATTATATTGCTCCCACAGAACCCCCCGAACTTCGGTCTCTCGGCCATACCTCTTTACTCCCCGAATCAATGGGGTGCGACGTATTATATTATTCCTATCGCCCAACTCTCTGCATCGGTTTCCAGCGCAAAGAGATTAAAGACTTTATTGCTAGCCTCATTGACGGCAGACTCACTAAAGAGCTTGGACAGATCGCATCTGACAATCACCTATCTCGTGCAATCCTCATTTTAGAAGGACGATTGATATGGACGACAGACGGCAAACTGGCAAACGGGACTTTTACCGGATCGACCTTCGACAAATACACCCTCCGCAAGCTACTAATCAATATCCAGTCCTCCGGTATCTTCATCTGCCAGACAGACGATTTACCCGATACTATCTCAACGATTCAGCATATATCGAGCTACCTTGCTAAACCAAACCATGACTCCTTACTCCGTCGACCCAAGAATAGTAGTAAGGATGGATGGGGACGAACTACGAATTCGTCTTTTGCATCCCATATACTACAAGGTTTTCCTAGCATTGGACCGGGAACTGCGTTGGAGATTTATAACCGGTTTGGACATATTCCTCTACAATGGACCTGTACGGAGGATGAACTTATATCAATACCGGGCATTGGACGCAAGACGGCGCAAAAGCTTATGGACACACTTAAATGACACTAACATCTACGCCCGGAGATATATACGAGCTATCTGACTTCTGCACCTGCTACGAGATACCCGTCCGGGATTTCCGTTCAGTAGTTCAGACTTGTATATATTGTCAACTCCGTAATGCATTCACTCCCGATTCTATTGTCCATACAACTACTTTATCTACAGACATAAAAAAGACCCCCGTTACGCCTAGACCTAGACGGCCTAAGCGTAACGGGAGTCACGACCCCAATCAATCCCAACTATTCGGTTAGATTAATTTCGTCTATCGAATAAGTTGTTGATTCATCCTTCTCTGGATTCTGTACTTCCACATTCTCGCCGACCAGCATATCGTTAATACTCAATGCGATATCCTCCGGCTCACATCTCGGACCTTCATTTCGCTCTAGTACAATCTCCACGAGAATCTTTTGTTGGGGCATTTTATCTCTTTCTCCGTCGTGTACTTTTTCCGTTGGCGTTGAATGAGTGTATCAGGATCGACCTCTTCAACAATTCCCCCCGCAGATTCGGTCGTGTTCCCTCCCCCGGTATTCCCTTGTACTTATCCGGATATACGTATGTTCGATAGGCTACCTCCATATCCTTGCCGATATAGTCGAACCGTTCCGTGTGGCATCTAGTACAACGTAAAGCTAGCCAGGCCGTAGCATAACTAGCCCATTCGCTATTGCTTTCCGCACCGGGAAAATCATCCCAACTGTGACCCAAGGTTCGACAGATAACATATTCATCTCTTAGCTCGTCGATACTCGTACGCTCGGGCAAATGATTCCTCCTATTTCTACAATACTTCAATTCCAAGTTCATGCAAAAAACACTCTAGATGCCAGGGATTGCCCTTTCGGTAACCCCAATAGTAATCCGGGATTATTACTCCCTGACTTTCTTCTCTAATCCGTTTTCCGCATCCTCCGCATGGTATTTCGATCGGCACCTCAACATGCTCACCATCACAAACCGGTGCACCCCAATTCTCTCCAAACCACCTCATCATTTAATCTTCTCTGCTACCCATATTCCACCATGGGCATCCGTTAACAGTTTAAATCCTTTCAACTCCGTAAATTCCGATTTCCTCGGACTATTCCTACTTCCTTTCGGTCTACCCCGTTTAACGGCAACAGGGAAACTATCCTTCTCCACCACTCCATTTGTTTCATTCTTCTCATATCCCGGTCCCATACCTTGATGCGTCCTCTGCGTATGCATCTGTACACCGGCCGGAGTAGCGAATGCCCTATCGCACTCCTTACACTTAAACTCTATCTCTGCCATCTATATCTTTTCTCCATCTCCGATGCCCGGAATACGAGATATGCCATATTCCTTTATGGCCCTTAGATAACTGACACCTCCAACTTCTCACTCTATCAGTTATCTCAACCTTCCTCGAATCGCAACGGTTTTTAACCCTACGATAGTTACTTATCGGTTCTTGCATCTATATCCAGCTTCCTATAGATTTTCCTCAATCCAATCCGCAATCTCATTAAACGTTGCACCATGGTCATTCTTAGCTGCTAGTGTTTCAGCCAACTTCTCTTCTACAAACGGTAAATCCGTGCTATTATTATGCACTTCATTTTTCCCATAGGTCCATATCACGTTGTCAATATCATCCTTCGTGATATCGTCCCATCCGTCATGCTTAATTATATCACATGCAACACCGAGGCAGCAATATCTAATGTCCTCTATTACACTCGGCCCTTCGTCATAGTTATGGATTGCCTCATACACAACTAAATGACTACGAGCTTGCTTATACTTCCCACTTCTCAACGCCTTAATCCACTCAGCTTTAAACTCCGGCTCGAGTTTCGGGATAGCAAACTCGTATATAGGGTCCCCGTAACTATCTTCCTCAGTGTTATACCCTAGTTCCTTAACCCTCACCCACTCTTCTGTATATTGTGCAACATCATCACTAACTTCACTAACTGTTTCCCATTGCCAAAACCGTCTCGCAGTATCCTGCGCTACTCCACCACGTCCATTCCCCATTACTACCTTCCTTTGTTCTATATATCTTGTACGCCCAATAATCTTGCTCAACTGTCGATAAATCTTCAACTACCACCCCACTACCCATTCCTATAGTATCTTTCAATCCGCTATTTTGAATCTGCCACGCACCGCCATTGGGAGTACTATATCTATCGGTACTCTCCGAATACTTAATACATACCCCCATCGGGCTATGTAGCGTATGCCATTCATCATCGCTTATTATCTTTATACTATGTCCGGAAATACCAAAGGCTATCGGTAATCCACTTATACTCAGCAGACTACCGATAGCCTTCTTTAGTGTATGGGGTGCCATTAGTCAATCAATCTCCCTCTTCCCCATCATCTTCATCTTCATCAATATCAATAACAACAACCCTTACCAGCTCTATATCTGCCATATGACTCATAACATCGACAACTAGGTCTACATCACCTATAGCAGTAGTTAGTATTTGAATGAATTTTTGGAACTCTTCCTCTGCCACCTCCATATTATCTTCACAATTTTTCAGCACAAAATCATGCCCCATGTGAATTAATACTTCAACAGCCCTATAGCGTAATTCTCCGTATGTTAAATCCTCATTCTTAATCTTGCTGTACATGCTCCATCTCGGAAAACCTGGAACACCTATACCGTTATTCTCGTTATTCATCCTCATTCCAATCGTAGGGATAAGGCTTTATAACTTCCACATGCCGAATCGGCAGGCTAATTACTTCACCCATAAAGGCGGTTGGGTGACGTTGTATGGCAGCGTCTAATTCCCTCAGTTCACTTTCATCAACCTCGGAATGCCTATCCGCATCCATATAACCACTATCTCGACTAACCATACTTACAACCTTCTCGGCATATCGCTTTTCATACTTCTCATACTTCTTAGCGTACCGCCGAGCTTGCATCATCCTATACCGACTCAATATATCCATCGGCAATATTCCTCCATCTCAGCCTAGCAGTATTCGCAGAATGACACCTCTCTACGCTAACTTCTCCATTTTCATCCTCGGAGATAATTAACGCATATACATCGTACAACTCATTCGCCAATCCATAATATGTGGCAACTAGCCTCGCATCCTCATCGACGACGACCAACCAATACACCATCTTATTCTCACGGTCAACAAACTCAGCTTCGCAGCCATCAATTGTTAACCGATAGCACCATTCCTCGAAGCGGTTTTTAAACTTTCCATGACCCATATTTGCCTCCGCTCCGAATGCGCTACCCATATCTATCACCTCCTTCCTCCCCTTTCTATATAATGGTATTGGTAGTCTGCAGGGGAATTGAACCCCTATTCCTAGATTGAAAATCTAGTGTCCTAACCATTAGACGAGCAGACCCACTAATATTTAGAACCTAACATCCCCAGGACCAAGATGTCTCGTATCCCACATCTTATGGCTAATCTGGAAATTCTTATCCCCATTCAAATTCTCAACGTCAACCCATTCCTCAAGAAATTCATTCACCATAATCTCTAACTGTTGAATAACGTCAGCTAAATAGAACAGCGAATTTCCCGTATATGGACTAACGGTAACAATGAGCTGGTGACCATCAATCTCATTACCAATCGATATTTCAATCTCACCGGTTGCTAGTGGATTTTCCATCTCATCCTCTTCGTCATAATACTCATCGGCCATGCTATATTCTCCCTACCATTCCGTCTCAATAAACATCGTAACTAACTTCCCTACATGCAGATCACCCATGCACATTTCCATATATGCATGGCCCCTGTCATCTTTCTTCGTTATCCGATTCGGACAATACTCTGCTTCATCACCTGGATAGTCCTCATCGCCTTTCTTCCACAACGCACTACACTTCTCACACAATAGATAACCGTCTACCTCCCGCCTAATCTCTTCATATGGATCAGGCTCAGGTTCAGTAGTCAGCCACCTATCATAATCACTCATCCCAGGTCCCATTTATTCTATCCAACTACAACTTTCTTCGGCCCATGATGCTCACCATTATCGACATGCATCATAGCCAACACATGCTCATCTAAATCATCTGGACTATTCGTTTCATACCCACAATGACATTCTATCCTAACCCCAGCTTCTGACTTAGGTTCATGAACCTTTACCGGCTTCATAGGATCATTTCCGCAATACCAACTATTTTCCCTATCAACCCAATGCCAGGTTTCTTTTCCTGTCTGCACTAAGTTAATATCTCTACCGCAATCTCCACACTTCTTACTTTGGATATCTACTTCCATCACTTTGATCCATTCTGGATAATAGCTAATGCCTCATCCGCTTGCATTTTCCACATGCTTTCTAACGCATGACAAATAAAAACCCAATATTCATTCGGGTGATTATCTGCGTCAGCAGCAATTCTATAACTTCTAGCGGATTCGATACCAACTCGTAAATGGTCCGCCAACATTTGCGGCGCCCATTCTTTTCCATTCTCATCTACTTCAATTTCATATCTACTATACGTAGACTTAGGACTCATACTACTATGTCCAGCCCAATATTGAGCATTAGCTACAGCATACATGGGAATCCCATTATCATCAGCCAGATGTACTTTCACAACCGGCCCTAGATACGGCAAGTGCTCTAGCACTTCCTCATGCAAACAGCCCCATGCAACTTCTCTACTACCTTCAAACAATGTTGCGGTAACAGAAAAATATGGATGGGTATTTTTGTCTAGTTTATGTAGCTGACTTACCGCTACGATCTTACCTTTTTTGTCATCAGTATTCCATGACAATTGATCAATCCGCTTTGCAATTACTTCTTCCATTTTTCTTCACCTCCTATCTATATGGATATAACTAACAGTCGCTACCAACCACCCCACCACTATACCCTACATTCCTATCTGTCCACGTTGGCCGACTCCCTTACTTCCGATATCAGCCCTCTTACTGGCATTATATCCAGCACTCATTCCACTACTACTAAATTGCCTAGTAATAGCAGTACCCTTACTCAAATTCGGAAATAGCTCTTCGTATTTCTCTTCTACTTCTTCCTCCCGCTTAGCCAACACAGGCAGAAAGTCATCCAAACCCATTTCCTTCTTATTCATATTCCGCATCTCAGTAAGTCTTCTATTAATACCGATAGCGAATGAGTCCAGATAGTTAACCTTCCAAGTCTTACCGTGTTCCAGCTTCGGCTTCATAGTTCGCATATCTCTCGCAGCCATAACTAGCGCCTGAGTGCACAAACTATTCCACATTACCTTCACAATTTCGATATCGCTTGGAAAACCGACAATCTTCCGTAGTCGTCGCCCACTATATCTCGGATATTTCACCGTCTTACAGTTATAGTGCTGGGCGATATAGTGCAATAGCAAACCCTTAAAAGGCTCCCACGGATTATCCGTATAGATATCCTGCATCTCAACTTCTTCTTTCCTAACTCGGATATCTTCGTTAAGAAATAGCTGAGCGTGCTCGATCTGATAACGCAGAATAAACTCGTCAGCCTTAGCTAACAAAGCTTCTCGCTCTTCATCAAATTCCGTACTCTCGGCTTTCCGCATCAATGCTTCGATTTTCCTAATAATGCTATCTTGATCCGGCATTACTTTTCTACTTCTTTCGCAAAGTACAGACCACTTGCCAGACGTGGGATAACATAATCATCCAATGTCCAACCGGCAAAATCTTCACCGGCAATTTCAACCATAATTTCTTTACTCATTACTGCACTACCTGTTACTTCATAATTACCAGGTAGATAACGTGCAATTGTTTCTTTCGCTGCAACGTAGTCATTACCTGGCACAATAACTTGTGCATATCTCATTTTTGTCATCTCCAGCTCTAATTGATAGCGACTATTAGCCATATCCATATGATCCATATGACGCCTAAATAACGCCAATGGGAATATCCGACCATTGTATCCGTTACCTACCTCGCACACCCCTACCAAAAGATGCGATTATGGTATTGTTTCTCGTGTCCGATATCGGATATTCCCATTGGCGTTACTGTGCACCGTACTGTCGCCACCTAAATCCTATTACTTTCTACTCCAATCGGATCGTACAACTAACCGACCCCAAAATACCACCGTCCACATCAGCCATATAACGGTAGCAATTCCAAACCCCGTTACCGCTCCGAATACTGCAATGATAACCCAACCGACCAAATACGTCCAAAAGTTATCCATTAGCCATCGCTCTACGTCTAGCTCTGCGAGTAGTCTGCAAAGCGGTAATCAACTTATCCAACACAATAGTCATTTGCTCATCACTACCGTAGATATTAAACGCATTGTTGCCAATATATATTGACAGGTACTCGCCGTCGGTAATCATTCCGCTATCTACTTGGATAGAATCATTCACATATGCGTCAATCTCGAAATGAATTCCGACGACTCCCGATGTACGGTATCTAGTTGTAGCCATATTGCCGCATCCCCTCTATTATTCAATATCAGGTGGCGACAATACGATGCACAATAAGCGCCAATGAGTGTTTAGCCTACTGTCGCCACCCTTGCCATCCATTTATTTACATTCGGTGTTTCTTCATTACTCCGAATATTACTCCTTTTCGTCGCATCACCGGAATTTTCTTTCCGCAATACTCGCAAGTAAATCCGGTGTAGTAACCCATAACTAACCGATTACTACCGGGACAGTTTCCACGCTTTTTAACATTCGGCTTCGGCTTGTCACCGGCCATTAGTCAATCAGCCCTAAAAACTCCCCATCATCCATCATACTCGCAACCCCATCCACGTCGTCCCCTAGCAAGTCATATAAAGCGGAAACGGCTTCGGCTTTACTCAACTTTCCATCTGCAGGTTGTGGCAGAACTTCGCTACACTTCCAACCTACTGCTATACATCCCTGCTTTTGAAACTGATGGTAAACCTCTTGGAAGGTTTTTCCGTCGTCCTCGGCTACCTCGTGCAGATAATCAATGTCGCACGGCTCGCCGCATTTGGGGCAGAAAATATCCATTTGTCGCATCCTTTTCCTAGTTGATTAGGGTGGCGACAATAGGCTAAACACTCGCTTTATACGTTCCATTGTGCCGACCATTCCCCAACTTTTATTTGGTTTATTTACCCCTAGTTGGTTTTACTTACCGTTCTTGCTACCGGCAAAGCGTAGCCACACTTTGCCATCATGCGCTTTCGCAGCCCATGACTCACCGGTAACCTTGTTCAACCGGTTAACAATAGACCTGCAAAATGCGTCATTCTTCTTCTTGCTTTCTGCCTCGTCGGAACCGGTTAGCTCGTCGCCGATTGCAGCCTCCCGTCCTGGATTATTCCGGAACAGGTCAAGTGGAAGGTTATCCTCCCACCTAACTGCCTCGACCTCCCTTGTCCGCTTAGGCGGCTCCATGAAAGCCGATGCAGTGAACTTGACGCCCTTAACGCTTTGCACAAGCGCCAGCTTTTCCTCATGCGTAAGAATCGTCGCACCTTTACCCATTTTTCGCATCCTCTCGATTGTGGGGAAACGGTAGGCACAATGGAACGTATAAAGCTATTCCTAACTAGCCACCTCGCCTATGACAGCGCCGCCTAGCATCCGGGGTCGGAATATACCCGCATGTTCGTCCTCTATCGCATACCGCTACCTACTCGGGCGAGACTCCCGGCAATGGGTCGACATACGTCGATTAAACCCCCACTGAACTTCCGGGCTATGTCCCCACCAGTATGACGGATCAATATCGCCTTGTGACCCCCTTGCAAGCTTTTTTCTGTGGATAACCCTGTGGATATGTGCTATAAACTGTGGATAACTTATGCTGCAGATCAAACATACGTTCGCATTCCAGCTCCAGATATCCTGCACTATCTACTTACACCCTATGTGCAGCTAACCATTCCACCCATTCCCACCCATTCTTGCACACTGACTGCAGCTAACTAATCCTCTTGCATCCTTCGTGCAGCTAACTATCTCTCAACCTATATTCTCTCATCCTTCGTGCAGCTAATTATTCTCACCTCTCACACGAGGGCGGCCCCCCCCCACCCACCTAGCTGAGTTACTTGCACATACTTGCACTACTTGCATATTCCTGCACAGTTACCTAGCACAGCTAACTGATCCCATTTGGCCCTGGCGTGCTCTCCTACATAGAGAACTGCGAGGTTTTTATCCACCCGGCCATATACGACCAATATTCATATGGTACAACCCGCCCCCAAAAATACGGGGGTATTTTTTTTACCATTTCACCACCTAATAAACCTCTATCTTTGGTGGTACGCATGGTATGAAATAGCTATAGGAAAATTCTCCATGCGATCTATGGTGGGAAAAATGATTTATATAATCTCACAATCTATCCAAGGGTTTGTATGTCTGACCTGCCTATTGATCCTCTTGAAAGTGAATTCCGATTGGAGGAAGGACTATCGGAATTTAATAGTTCAGATTTTGATGCAGCGTGGGAAACACGGCCCGATAACCGGACCGAAATTACTGAGAGAGAATCTGCCGGGGGGCGACGGGGAGGATATAACGGAGCAGGTTCCCCCCGTAAAGGCCGCACCAACAGCCGAACAGATATATACGTGGGAGAGGATCAGAGAGAGCAATCAGAGCGGGAACAGTCAAGCCTCACCGGTAATGACTCCGCTGGACCCAATGCAAGAAACATTGCTAAGGGAACAGAGAGAAAATCAGAATCCGGATATTCAAGACTTACTCCGCAATCTTCGCCGTCAAGACCCAGCCAGTCCGGAATTCAGCGAGACAACTCCGATGGACGATATGGCGAGAGAATTAGCGACAGGTTCTCCGAACCCGATGGAATGGATCAACAGAATTCCACAACAACAACCCCCGGATTCAATGCCGCTAGACGAATAGCATCCGGACCTAAAACCTTATCCGACCTACAGAATCCATTACAACGTGCGCCAGAGTTTGAGAAAGCGGTATTTGAGGCTCAAGTACTCGAAGCAAAATATATGGCGGATGGTCAATTCGTTATCCGTCTCGCCGTGCCAACCTCGCAAGGTTGCGATGAGGCGCAGAAACTTGGCAAGGCATTCGGCATCATGCTACAGGTCGGAGTATATCGGAAGAGATATGCTCGATCGCATCCCGAGGAAATAGATCATTGAGGTCTAATGAAGCCCGATGACGAGCTAGTAATCCGGCGTTTATATTCTCGTGGTCTATCCCCAGCCCAGATCGCCGTTACTCTCGGCTACGATCTCTCGGAAGTAATCCCATATGCAGACACTCCTAGAGAACGTACCGCTGCAGACGTTGACCAACTCACTCAGGGTATGGCGACATTTGCATGGCGGGCCTTTGAAGAAGGTATGAGATTATTAGATGAAGGTACGCCTGCAATAAAAGCACGTCTCATCGGCTCTGCAATGGGACATACTCTTCGCCTTCTCCGTACACAATCTCCCCGAGAATTCGATGAGCTAAGAGATGAGATGTCCTCAATCCTCAGTTCAGAAACATCGGATGGAGAATCCATCGACTCTATCTACAGCACATTCGATGATGAGTCTGCAGTCTATCAAATAGTACCCGACGATCCGAATATTCCTTATGACTCCGAAGTTTAATCTCAAACTCATCCCATTACTTAGTAAGCTGACGATCCAGGCCAAGGACCTCTCTGTATCCCGAATCCCATTTAACGGGGAGTTTGCATGGGCTCAGGTTCCATATATACGTACTATCGAGCGGGAATACAATCAAGGGAAACCCGTTCGTATAATCATACTCAAAGCTCGACAGCTTGGAATGTCCACTATTACCCAAGGTGTCCTATACAATTGGTGTTTTATTCATCCGGGCACAAACTCACTAGTCATCGCCCATGAATCTAATACGTCGCAATCCATCTACGAGAAAACCCAGCTCTTTTGGGAAACGTGGCCCTGGCGAAGTCTATATTCAACAAGGCATTTATCACAGCGTCGTATATCCTGGAACGAAACTAAATCCAGTATTCAGATTGCTACTGCACGTAATCTCAACACCGGAGTCGGTAGGACAATCCACGCTCTACACGCCTCGGAATGTGCGCTGTGGGAAAATGCTAAGACACTTATGTCTGGTCTTTCTCAGACCATCCCGGAAAAGCACGGGACCCTCATCGTGCTCGAATCTACTGCAAGGGGTGTCGGTAACTGGTTTCACAGTGAATGGGAAGCCGCAATCACTCGACAGTCAGACTATATCCCGTTATTCTTTCCTTGGTATAAGCATCCCGAATATCAAGTCCAAGCCCATCGTCTTACTCTTAAAGCTACAGACTTAACAACCGAAGAGAAAGACTATTACAAAATCGGGTGTGACCTTCGCCATCTAGAATGGCGGCGCTGGATGATTCCTAACAAACTCCAAAACGATCCAGACAAATTCAAGCAGGAATATCCAGCGACACCCGAAGAAGCATTCCTCATGTCGGGTACTAATATCTTCCCACTAGATAGGTTAACCGATGTATTTAAAGAACGTAGAGGAACAAAGGGCTTTCTTCAAAGACTCGGTAACAAGGTTAGATTCGTACCTGACTCATCTGGACCCGTCATTATTTATGCATGGCCTTCCAACAACCGTGAATTCGGGCAATACTTTGTTGGAGGCGATCCAACCTATACCACAACAGGCGATAATGCGTGCATACAAGTTATCAACCGACGGACCTATGAGCAGGTTGCCGTCTGGCACGGAAAGTGCGACAGTATCAACCTCGCAGAAGAAATCCTCAAAATGGGAATCTATTATAATGAGGCGATGGTTACTTGTGAGATAGAAGGTCCAGGGCAGGCGACAATCGCTGCATTAATTAAATCTGGCTACAATAAAATCTGGCAGCACCGTTGGGCAGACCGCTCTTACGGAAAACTATCCACAACTCTCGGGTGGTCGACAAACCATAACCGTAAGCATTGGGCAATCGATCAACTCAAATGGATGGTGGGAGATAAGTCAATTACTATCCACGATCGCTTTACCTATATCCAAATGCGGAACTACGTCGTTCGTCCCAATGGGGAGCTAGGGAATAATAACGAGATAGAAAACGACGATGCGGTAATGGCGCTAGCGATAACCGTCATATGCTCAATCACAGAGGGTCCGGTATCGAGGCAACACCCTCTAAGCCCGCCACAGCCCGATATGGACGCCCGCATATACCTACCCCCTTCCCGGCCATCCTGGGCCGACAGAGGCGAATATTCACCCCTCTCCGTCGAATCTGGTGCCATGCCTGATACCGTCCCGGTGCTCCCCTAACTCAAGGAATATTCAACACCTATGGATTATGGATATCGTTGCAGAAAGTGTGGAGCCACATATACCTACTCATCTAATTCCATCTCACTCTACTGTTGCGGGCAGAAAACCCCCCGAGACTTCTCATTCAACATTGGTACTTCATTCCGTGAGCATTACAACAAATCGCTTGGAATGTACGTACCAAATCGCTCTACAATGAACGACGCCTTTAAAGTATCATCCGATGCCGCATCCTCCTACACTGGTATAGAACATAATTTCGTTCCCAAAGATCCCTATGACCATGAGGCATTCGGAATATCCTCTGATGATATCGCCGAATCCAAAGAGCACTACGCTAAGGCTATTGAATCGGGCACCATTACTCCCGAGGACATTCAATAACTCATGACTCTTATCTCTACATCTGACCTTGTACAATCTCAATCTGATGATGACACCCAAATTGTCACAGCTCTTGATGAGATGTATTTACGGGCTCGAGCTAAGAAACGGCAATACTATAACCAATGGCGGCGCAACTACTATCTTCTCAATGCAAAGATGTGGTCGGATTCTCGCTCGTCTTGGATGCCATCTCCGATCGACTCCGAAATATACCCCATCGTCTCTACTCTCATCGCATGGATGATGGACCAATCCGTTACCTTCTCTGTTGCACCTGCAGCAACTCTCCACACCCCATTCTCTTCCTATATGCAGAAGCTTGCACTCGATCTACAAACAATTCTTGAATCCAATTGGGAAGTAGAGAACTACCGAGCACCCGTTCAGATCGGCCTATGGGATGCTGCTATCACCGGCACCGCTATCTATAAGACAATATGGGACGGTGGCTTAGTCGATGGTCTAGGGAATGCAACTATCCAACGCATCGACCCTTGGATGTTCTATCCCGACCCCGAAGCTACTTCTCTTAAAGATGCCTCCTATGTCATCGAGTGCAAGCGCATGAGTCTCGATGAGATGATCCGCCGCTATCCCCTTGCCTACTCCCGTATTCGCCGTGCAATGCCTTACCTCATGAATTCAGGTACATCCCTTACCGCAGACCAAGATCGGCCATTTATCTATGACACCGAGGACCGTCAGCTAGCCAACCCCTCAGCTCTACCTGGCGGTACATTCCAGGCCCCTACTACATCTACTGCATCCGGTTCATTCGGCCTTCCCGGTCAGTCTCGTCTCAATTGGGTTAATCATATCGGAATCGACGTTAAGGAAGTTTGGGTAAGGGAAAATGTTATCGGTGACCCTCCGGATACAGACACCCAATCTGTCTATTCCGAATCCCCTAACATTACAGATCGGTGGCGAGTTATTGTTTATGCCGGAGGATGCATCCTCATGGATGAACTCGCTCAAGATTTATGGGAGTCATCTAAGCATCCATACGAAAGATTCTGCTTCGACGACACCGGAGAATTCTGGGGAATCTCTCTCATTACCCATCTCTCTAATCCGCAGATCGCTATTAACCGAACACTTGCCGCCATACAGCAGAATGCTGAGCTTGCCGGTAATCCTATCCTCCTAGAGCCAGCTAACTCATCCACTAACCGGCAGCCTATTACTAATCGTCCTGGTATGCGAATGGAATATTCCGTCCAGCAATCACAGGCAGGTAAACCGGAATGGTTGGAACCTCCGCAAATCCCCCAATATATTCTCGAACTTCTCAAGTTCTGGATATCTCGGATGGAAAATACTTCCGGTATTTCCGGTATAGCGAAGGGACAATCACCCCCTGGTCGCAATGCACAGTCCACAATCTCATCTGTACAGGAAGCTGGCTTCGTCCGTATTCGTGCGGGCCAACATAATCTAGAGAACTGCCTCCGCAATCTCGGTGAGATGATCTGTCATCTCATTATCCAGAACTACACCGTACCTCGCACCCTCGCTATTATCGGTCCATCCGGTGTAAAGACGGGACTATCTCTTGCAGCAAGGCACTTTTATTCCCCCTACAGAGATGCATCCGGTCAGCGTCTCCTACCTCTACGCTTTTCTCTCGTCGTCACCGCCGGTGCAAAGAACCCAACCTCTCGTTCTGCTCGTATATCCGAGTCCGATACCCTATTCGCTCTCGGTGCAATTGATGCACAAGCACTCCTAGAAGCCCACAACTATCCGAACTGGCAGGACATCACTCAACGTATGCAGCAACAGAAGCTACAAATGGCTCTAGCCGGTGAGCTTGGTCGGCAGAATAAGCAAGGACCAAATAAGCGAGTTAAGCCTGCATCACAGCCTGCCGGATAATCTACGTACCAACCTCCAATAACATCTCCACTCCCATCCCTCTATCCTAGGACGCCGTATGAATCTATCCAGGTCACAGACCAAATATCCTCTCACCGACGAGGAACCGCAAGTCATCTCCGCAACCGGTACGACTCATGCACTTAATTGGTATGCAGACGATTGTGATGCGGAATATGTTGACTGGCACGATCGCAAGGCGCACCATTGCATCACAGTCGGTCACGACAATACGGACGGACGACAGTTCCGGAACTACGATCTTACCGATCCAGAAATGAATGGTCAGTAATTCAGTAATATCGTACACCCGTCAGAACCGTGATCGCCTATTGTCAAAGGAGGGTGGTGATTATATGCGTGGAAAGCGGCACGGAAAGCGTCACTGAGAGACGTTAATCTCCGTTGCATTTGTCTCTAGCTCAAAACGGAATAGCTGTATCTACGGTACTTCCATAACCGTTGTTCCTTAGAACATCAGAGTGGCAAAGCCGGGTCCAGGATTCCCCCGCTCTAGTTCCCCCAGGACTAGGACGGGGGAATCCTTATTTCTATATGTAGAACTACTCCCAACTCCTAGGAGAATAATCATGGCAGTTCCTAACCCACAGCAATACAAGGGTGCTAAGGGTGGCGCTCCTATCGAGAAGATGGGTCAGACTGTTTCCGCTTTTGGTTCTAATCCATCTATTAACGCTCGTGTTCCGGAACCCAAAGAGCGCACTAAGTAATCTATATCTAAATGCCTACAGGTAAGGTTCAATCATTCGCCGATGGGCTAACGGAGATTCAATCCACCCTCGGCCGTATGCGTATGGCTCCCGACGCAGATCAACCATTTATTGAGGACCTTACTAAAGTAATAACTGCCAAGGCTCAAGAGGGCCAGCAACGGCAGCAACAAGCTCAACAAAATATGCAGCAACAATTACAGCAAAGTCTCGGCGGCGGTGGAATGGGAGCCCCTGCAGCCGGTGGTGGACCCCCACCTCCTAACGCTGGTCCGGGTGGTGGGGGTCCACCTAATCCCAATACCCAAGGCGGGCCTAACCAAATAAATCCACAGCAGATGGCAGGCCAGGGAATGCAGGCTCGCCCAGATATGCCTAACCCCGATGAACTACGGCGCTTTCTTCAATCACAAGCTGGCGGATAACCGAGGATAACTCCCATGACTATTGACTCAGGTTTCGGGGAACCATTTAACCCCGAGGACGTTGAAGCCGAAATGGCTCGCCTACATTCCCTAGAGGATAATGGCGAGCCTATTATTTTGCCCAATGACCCGAATGCTCCGGACCTTTCCGAGCATACTGAGCATACTGAGCATACTGAGCATTCCGAGCAACCTCCCACCGAACTACCTCCCCAACCCGAACCAGCGCAAGAAGCTCAAGAAGCTCAAGAACCCTCCACTCCCTCTGCCGAAGAGGATCAGCTTATTAACTTCGGCGGTCGGGATATTCCGATGTCGGAGCTACGGGGCCTCGTTCAATTCAACGACTGGTTAACGGCTAACCCCGACGTTGCACAGCGTATTTCCACCGCTCTCGATCCCGAATATGAACTCGTACACCGTAATCAGCAGCCCACCCCACCTCCCGCTCCTCCTGTTCAATCTCAGCAGCCACCGCCTATCCAACTCCAACCTCCTAATCTCCCCGAGGATTTCGACTACGAGGACCCTGCTAACCGTTACCTCGTAGACAATATTAATTCTCTCCGTGAGTCTCAGCTAAAGATGAACACCTACCTTGTCGAGCAACAGAACAAGGTTAATCAGGGACTCATCCAACAGGGTATTAATCGGTTCCGTGAGAATAACGCAGCACTCACTGATTCCGATGTTCAGCAAATAATCTCCGAATCCTCACGCTATGGCACAATCGATACACTCGTCGGGCGTGGTATGGATATTCCTACAGCTACAGTCCAGGCACTCGACTATGCCATGTGGTCAATGCCTGCAATGCGGGATGCACTTTATAAGTCTCGTCAGGAAATTCTTGAAGCACAAGCCGAGCAGGACCGTAATCGACAGTCAAAGCTTACGGCCCTATCGGGCGGGAATGGTAGTACGGGCCGAGCTACCCCACCGCCACCACAACCCGAAACCGGCCCGCCTAATCTCCGTGGTATTCCTAACCAAATGGTCGAGGATATACGGGGATATCTTGGGCAGAATGCCGGTTAATTAATCCCCTAGTTAAAGGATAACACTAGCAATGGCGCTCACCCCTATTGGCACCAATGAGGTGACAGCGATTAGTCGGCGCTATATTCTGCCGAAGGTCGCTGACAACGTTTACAAGTCAAATCCATTCTTCCTACGGGCCAATCAAGCTAACCGTCGTGATGTGCAGGGTGGAACTCAAATCGAGCTACCCCTTATGTACACAAACATGACTTCCTTTGGATGGTACTCTGGCTTTGACCAGTTGAATACCGCACCTTCTGACACCGTGCAGAATGCGGTATTCATGTGGAAGCAGGCTTATGTAAACGTCTCAGTTGACGGTCTAACAATGATCCGAGTTAGCTCCCCACTCGCCATTGCTAACTTCATCAGCCTCCAATTCGCACAAGCACAGATGCAGATGGCCGACCTTCTCGGCGCAGGTTTATGGACCGATACTGTTACTAACATCAAGGCTATCGACGGAATGCTCGGTGCTATTGATGCCGGTACTGTCGCTCCTACCTACGGTGGCATTACTCGATCCACTAACCCATGGTGGCAGTCACAGGTTGACTCAACAACCGTCACCATGACACTCGCAGCACTACAGAATCTCCACGGTGCTACGACTCAGGGTGGGCAGCATGCCACCATTATCGCCTCCACTCAGACTCAATATAACCGTTATTGGGCATTGAACACTTCATTCACTCAGTACCCACGGCAGCCCGTCGGACAGGATGAGGCTCTAGCTTCTGCAGGCTTCACTAACCTTATGTTCAACAACACCCCTTGGATTGTGGACTCCCACATTCCAACTTCCGGCACAGCCGGTAACGTTTTCTTCATCAACGAGAACTTCTTTGAGTTTATCGTTGCCTCCAACGTAGACTTCTACCTTGAGGATTTCCAGACTCCGGTGGATCAGGACGCCATGATTTCCAAGCTCCTTTGGGCTGGCGATGCAGGACTTAACAATGTTCAGCTACAGGGCAAGTTCACGGCGCTCACCTAATTCATAATCAGTTTGTAAGTCTATATAACTCCAACTCTTAGAAAGGTCTACAATGGCTTCAACGCAGATTATGAATCCGCTGGGTGCATTCCAGAACCCACAGATTCCTACCGGCACATTTGCCGATGGTTGCCAGTATGTTGAGTTTGTAGCTGGCGGTGCAATCACAGCCGGTCAGCCAGTTCAGACTAACGGTGCAACAACTCTCAACACCGTTGTCGTTACTACTGGCGCCTCTACCGGAGTTATCGGTATTGCACTCGACACCGTTGTTACAGGGCAGGCTGTTCGTGTCGCTGTTTCCGGTGTCGTCCGTGGACTCTGCATTGCACAGGGTGGTGGCGTAGTTGCCGGTACTCTCTACTCAACTGGCGCAGCGGGTGTTTTCGCCGCAGTTTCCGCCACTATCGGTCAGAACATTGTTGTCGCACTACAGACCATTGCAGCGACTAACCCATTCGATGCTCTGATCTGTAAGTGCTAGCCTACTCTTAACTCCCAATCTCAACCTAACTCCCAAGGAATAACCGATGCCCACCACCATTGCACCTGGCGACTTTGTACGTATTCATAACAACGAGGACCGTGTAGTCAACTTCCCATATGGTAGTCGAGACTATCTAGTTCGTCCACAATCGGACGCTATGGTTCCATTCGACGCTGCTCTCTATTGGCTAGGTGATCCACGTTCTCTCCGTGAGAAATATGTCATCGTCGGCCAGAATGGCGAGAAGGAATGGATTGAGTCGAGAGAATATTATCTCCAGACTCTTTCCGTTCGTTATGGCACCTATGACGGCGGTAATATTTCCGGTAAGGATGGATTCGACCAGGAAGGTAATCCGGTTTGGTTCCCTGGGATTAAAGAACGGATGCCGAACGTATCCGTCTATACCCTAGAGAATGACCCTATTATCTTCCCTGCCGACGATCCATTCTGTCATTTTGCTCTACCGCCTGATGAACAGGCAACAGCCGCAGGTGCAATGGCTAAGCGGATTCATGACCTAGAGAATCAACTGCTAGGTCTAAAGCAACTCCTAGATGAGTCGCAGAATAAAGAGACAGAGGAAGCAACCATCCATGATATCAAGACGGATGGTCCACCTGCCCCTCCACCTATTCACGTCAACGCACAGCCTAACCCCGATGCACCTCCTACTTTCTCCCCATTCGAAACGGAGTTACCGGAGGATGCATTCGGTGGAGATACACAGATCGACTCCCCGGATATAATGCAGCCTCCACGTTCACGCATTAATCCGATTCGTATGGCAGATCCACCGGATTAATCATTGGCTTAATCCTTCGATCC
>Ga0126383_10000106_pt1 | contig 38683 bp, 36 predicted proteins | sample PanSoiMetPlot_35_FD_96882 | JGI IMG/M metagenome (GOLD analysis project Ga0126383, IMG submission 96882) | Tropical forest soil microbial communities from Panama - MetaG Plot_35 | ecosystem: Environmental > Terrestrial > Soil > Tropical forest > Bulk soil | place: Panama | collected 2016-02-17 | reverse complement strand
TCCACGCTTCTTTCAGACCCCGCCTCGCCACGACGCCCTTGCGCTTCTCTAGTCCTTCACCTCCACCAGGTTGGACAGGGGACTTTCACCCCCAAGCTGTCGAACATGTTCGGCACACAAAACATAGGCCTCTGCGTTGAGGCAGAGGCCATAAAGCCGGTGAGCACAATTCTTCATTGATCAAGTAACGTTGATCAGGCGGCCTCGGCTGCCCGGCAAAGCTCGACCAACCGTTCTTGTGTCCCCTCACTATCTGGAGCTTTTTCTGGCGGCACCCATTCGCGCGGCGAACCAGCGGCAAGCAGCAAGCGGGCTACTTCGACGTGGTCGGCGCCGGGCTGGGGAGGGTCATGGCTCCAACCTTCGCACGCCCAGACCAGTGGCGTAGCGGCAAACATACCGTCGAGTGCGTTGACCGATGCACCATGCGCGAGAAGCACGGTCACCGCGTCTGCACGGCCCGCCATGGCAGCGCGGTGTAGCGCGGTCACACCGTTGGAGTCCTTTGCGTTCGGATCAAAGCCGCATTCAAGCATGGTTTCGAGGACTTTTGAGTCACCGCGTTCGGCGGGAACATGCATCATGAGGTGATGTTCAAGTCGAAGCTCAGCGCGAAGGTTCGGATTGGTCGCGAGCATCGATGCAGCTCGCGCCTGGGCGCCCGAAGTGCACGCAGAAATGAAACGTTCGAGAGGGGAAAGCTCGTCCTTGGCACCATGCTGCACGAACCAGTCAGCGATTTCGTTATTGCCTTGTAAGGCGGTGACAGTGTGGGGGGTGCGTCCATCCGGGCGACGCTGGTGAATGTCGGCTCCGTGAGAGACGAGCAACTCGACCATGGCGACATTCCAACGCTGGGCTGCAATGTGCAATGGTGCATCGCCCGACTCGGCCCAAGCAAGGTTCGGGTCAGCACCGTGCTCAAGCAGCCAACGAATACCGGGCACACCTTGGGGACTCGCCCATCCCAGGATGTAGGGCAAGGGCGGAACACCGCCGGGAATTCCGTTAACGTTGGCATGAAAGCGGTGTAGCAGATCGAGCACTCGAACATTGCCGCCTCCCGCGGCGATGTGCATGGAAACGCCGTCCGTTGGATTCGCACCGCTTTCGAGCAAAAGTTCAGCAAGTTCCATGTGACCCATATCGATCAGAGAGCCCCAAAGCACGGTGCGCGGAAGCTCGGGATGCCAATTCCAGTGGTATTCGGCGTTCGGGTTTGCACCATGGCGGAGCAACTCGCGCGCAATTCTTACCAGTCCGTTCGCTCGTTCCGGCGAGCCGTCATGCAAGCACGTGTGGCACACGTAAAGCAGTGGCTCCCAGCCCTGCACTCCACCAGGTGAGCGAGCCGCTTCGGGATGCGCTTTCAAGCGGGTGTCGACGGCGTCCGCATCGCCAAGAACAAGTTCGGTGAACAGGTTTGCATGCGCAACAGCTGCGTGCCGCGCCAGCAGCCTGAGGGCGCGATCTTTAGCGCCTCCAGTGGCACATCGGACGAATTCGTCGACAGCGGCGGAAAAGGAAAGAGCGCGATCTTCTACGTACTCTCGCAGCTCGTTCCAGGATTTGAAGCCATATTCGCGGGCAATGACGAACTGTGCGTCATGCAAGGCGACGGTGTCGTGGTTAACTGACCGGCCCGTGATGATCGCTTGGAACCGCGTAAGCGCAGCTTGATCGCGGTTTTGCGCGGCGTGAAGTAAGGACTTGGCTTGTTTCTTGAGCTGCTCCAGATTGGCGCGCTCAGGCAACTGCTGCAACGTCATGAAGACCTCCCTGCTTGAGCCTGGGTTCGCAATCAGGCAGCACGGGATCTAGACGTGCATTGGAGTTGAGTTGACAGTGGGCTTAGCCCTTCGCGCGAACCTGCTGGCGCCCGTAGCGCACCAAGGTTAAATACCACGAAATTTTCCGGAACGTCAAGGCGGAGCACGAACCGACCACTATCGATTTCGCTTCTCGGGCGTCCAACAATGCTTGTTCGTCGTCCCTGGGGGAGGAAGCATGAGGAAACATGATTTCGTTGGCAAGCTTTGTTGCTGGCTGTGGATCTCGGTGGTGTGCTCGGCGGCTCAGGTGGCGATTGAAAAGGTTCAGATTGCGGACGGGGTCTACCAGTTCATCACGGCGCGCGATGGCTACGTACCGAATGGCAACTCGGTCGTCGTAGTGAATAAAGACGATGTTCTTGTATTCGACACCTTCACGCGACCGTCGACCGCACGCACGCTTCTAGCTGAGATTCGCAAGATCACGAACAAGCCGGTGCGCTATGTCGTGAACTCGCATTGGCATCCGGATCACTGGTCAGGCAACGAAGTATTCGCGCAGCAATTTCCCGGGCTCGAGATCATCACCACGGAAGAAACGCGTCAATTCATGCTGAACATCGCGAATGCCTGGCCTGCGATGTACAAAGCACAACTCGAGAAGGATCGCGCCGATGTCGAGCAGGAAATCAGCACCGGAAAAGAAGCGGATGGGACGCCACTGACGCCCGAACAGCGTCAGAAGGATGAAGAGTCTCTGCGGCTGGTGGGAGACTATACCGCTGAAGCTCTGAAGCTGCACCGCACCTACCCGACGCTCACCTACACTGACAAACTGAAGCTCTTCCATGGCGGCCGCGAATTCCGCTTCATCAGCATGGTGGGTGACGCGGCCGGCAGCACGGTGATGTATCTGCCGAAAGAAAGGATCCTGGTTACGGGCGATTTGCTTTCTGGGCCAGTGCCGTACTACACGCCGCCCCTGAGCCAGCACGCGAATAGTCTGCGGAAATTGAAGGAATATGACGCCGATGTGATTATTCCCGGCCACGGTCCGGCAGCGCACGACCAAAGTTATCTGAATCTTGAACTCGCACTCTTTGATTCGGTCGTCACCCAGGTACGAAAGGCTGTCCAACAAGGTTTGGTCACAGTCGACGAAGTTGAGAAAACGGTGAATCTCGAAGATTTACGTTCGAAATTTACGAACGATGACAAGAATCTTGATGCGAAGTTTCGAAGGTATGCGAAAGGGATGATCGAGAACGCATATCGCGAGGCGCGGGACGGCAAGAAACTTGAGTACTAGATGAGAACTGCTACCTAGATGCTCTCGAACTGTCCCGCTCCGGCTGGCCTCTCGCCCCGCGAGAGGTATTCGTATCCAAGTCCGACGGTAGCCTTGGGAATCCCGAGCACCGACGCTAAGGCCGCATGGCGCCAAATCTCGAATAAGAAAAACGGCCATCTCATAAGGAACCAAACCAAAGGCAGAAGCCCCATAATCTTGAACTCTTGAACGAGTCGCCATGCGCTGCCACTTAAGGACTGATCGGACTGGTATGTGGTCAGCCACTTGCCGTCGCGAGCCAAGCCTATCCATAGAACGTCATCGTCATGATTCAGGACGGCCAGGGCGGTGCAGTTGAACCGTGACGACAAGTTTGTCGCCAGGGCTTCGAGATCGGTTAAGTCTTGTTCTTCGCAGAGGCGATCGTAGATAGTCGTGAAGCCTTGGTGGGCTGGAGATATGAAGCAGCGACGGGATTGAGCACGCATGTGCTCGATTAGGGCCTGTCGGTAAGTGCTTCGTAGGGTGATGTTGGTGTAGAAGTTGCCCATTCTCACGCCACAAGAGACGATTGCACCACGTCCCTGCTTGCCGCTCAAGATGACGGAGGTGATCAGGGCGAACAACCAAGCGACAAACTGCTTCCCGGGGCCGATTCCACAATTCGTCAATGAGTTGCAGCGTAAGCGCAGTGAGGTCGGAGAGGGCACTCCGGACATTTCGGATTGGTACGCTTGCAGAGTTGCTGCCCATGATGTTTCAGCAGCAAGTAGGCGCGAGTACGGGCATCAAAGGTCTTGGGCAACTCGCTGGCGATGATCAGTTGCTCCTCGCGATAAGTCGCAGAATAGTTCTTGCCCACGTCGTTCTTAAGAATTCGGAGCAACACGCCCGCGCAATTGGAAGGCACAGCGGCAATCGGTGAGATCTTCGCGAACAGGAGAATGCGGTCGGCGCCGGGATCGGCAATGCTGTGAAAACTCTTGAGGATCTTGCGGGCCTTGGGAACGGGTCCGGCCAGCGCAGCGCCCAGAGCGCCTTCGAACTCATTCTCGACACGAAAGGCAAGTTCCTGGAGGCGCTGGGCGCGAAGCTCGGGAATGAGGCCTCCGGGCTTGATGGCCGCAGCGAGTTTCGCGGGCTTGGCCTTTAGCAGTTTCTGTGAATCGATTCCGATGACGCGAGTCAGGGAATCCCAGCCCTTGGTGCAAGCCGCATCGCTGGCGGGATAACCGCAATACCACCAGACGAGAAATTCGTAGGGATCTGCGGGAAAGGTTGGTTCCTGGGGGCCGTAGAACTTTTCCAGGCGATTCAGGATCTCGCTGAGCGTGAGTTGGGATCGCGGCACGAGGTCGGAATCTTACTGGTGCGGCGTTGCCGGCGCAAGGCTGGGCTTGAGCGCAACACTTGGGATCCTAAATGGGAAATCGGACCGACAGACAGTGGTAGAAAAGCAGGAACTTTCCCCCGAGATGGTGCGTATCCATAGACAGAACGCGGGACATTGTGAACCCCGCAAAGGAGAGCACCATGGATAACAATATTATTGGTCTGGTGGCGGTCACCCTGTTCTTCGGTGTTCCACTGGCGGCCATGTACACCTATTACCGCGTTCGCAAGTTGCGGACTGAAGAGCGCTTGGCGGCAATTGCGCGCGGGGCCAACATTCCGATGGAGCCCGATCTCTCGGAAGCGGCGCGTTCGCGGCGGTGGGGCATTCTGCTGGCGTCGGTCTCGATTGGCTATATGGTGATGATGGCTATCATCGCGCGCTTTGAGCCGGATGCATGGCCAGGAGCGGCGGTCGGAGTCGTACCGCTCGCGGCAGCGATCGGATTCCTGATTGATTTCGCGTTGATCCGGCGGGATCTGAAGGCGGCGAGTCATTAATTCAGTTGCCAGTAGCCAGTTGCCAGTTAATTGATCCCGGCACGCAATGTGCCGGGTTTTGCTGTTGACCTGGGAAATCAGTCCTCACTCCTGTCCAGTTCCACTTGACCGCAAGTCCGGTCGCGGGTAGGCTCTCCTCCTAAATTTTTACAAGCAGTTTCTCTCATGGAGGATGCGCAATGGACTTCCTAGCCACCCTGTGGTTGCCGATTGTTCTGTCGGCGGTGATCGTTTTTATTGCGAGTGCGATTCTGCACATGCTGCTGACGTACCATCGCAGCGACTACGGTCAACTGCCGGAAGAGGACAAAGCACTGGCGGGACTGCGCCCGCTCAACCTGAAACCGGGATTGTACGTGTTTCCCCACTGCCTGCCCAAAGATATGAAATCGCCGGCTGCGATTGAGAAGTACAAACAAGGACCCGTGGGAACAATGACCATTCGTCCGAATGGGCAGGTCGTGCTGGGAAAGTTTCTGGGGCAGTGGTTCGTTTTTTTGCTGGTGATTGGTTTTTTTGTGGCGTCTCTGGCGGCACACACGGTGCCGGCAGGAGCTCCTTATCTGCAGGTGTTTCGGGTAGTGGGAACGGCCGCCTTCCTGGCGTACGGCTTGGCGAATTTGAGCAACGGCATATGGAAAGGACAACCGTGGGGGATGACGATCAAGGAAACGATCGATGGATTGATCTTTGCCTTGCTCACGGCAGGGACGTTCGGGTGGTTGTGGCCGAAATAGATCGGGGTTAGGCTCTCGGGATAGGGGAGACGCAGCAAGCTGCGTCTCCAGTGACCCTCGAGAGGAGAAAACAACGGACGGCGATAGACTCGGAGTGTTACGGGGGGATGGTCGCCGAGAGCAGAGTGTACGCTAGCGAGTAGGGGTCCTTCGACTCCACACTACGATTCGCAAGCGAATCGCAGTGCTTCGCTCAGGATGACATCTCGTTGTACGAGCGACATTTCGTCCTCAGGGTGACATTCCGTTTTCAGGTGACATTCCGTTTTCAGGGTAACATTTCGTTCTCAGGGTGATACTTCGTTTCAGGACGGCTTTTTCGTTTTCGAATGACGTCATTTCGGAGTTTGGGTGCTTACTTCTAGTTTGAGTGGCCTTGTCGAATTGATATCGCCTTTGAGGGTGGCATGGATTGCATGAAGAAACTTGGATGGACGCTGAGCGCCGTGTGTGGGGTGTTTTTCTCCTGTTCCCTTTTGTTCGCGCAGCTGCCGGTGCCGATCGAGAAGCTGAACCAGATCCGTTACGCGGTAAACAGATTCATGGCAAACAACGACATTCCGGGCGCGTCGGTGGCGATCGTCGAAGATGGCGAGTACGAGTGGGCCGGCGGATTTGGAATGGCCGATGTGGAGAATTTCTCGCCCGCGACAGCGCAAACCTTGTACCGGCTGGGGTCGATTTCTAAGCCGATCACAGCGACGGCGGCCATGCAACTGTGGCAGCGCGGCAAGCTCGATCTGGACGCGCCGGTGCAGAAGTACTGTCCTGCGTTTCCACAGAAAGAAGAGCCGATCACGACGCGCATGGCGATGGCACATCTGGCGGGCATCCGCCACTACAAGAGTGAAAGCCAGGGTGATTTGGAGGGCGGGAATACGCGGCATTTCGACGATACGATCGAAGCGGGGCTAAATTTCTTCAAAAATGACCCGCTGGTCGATAAGCCGGGACACGCCTTTCACTATTCCACACAGGGATACACGGTCGTGGGTTGCACGATCGAGGGTGCCTCAGGAGAGAAGTACATCGACTTCGTTCGGAAGAATGTTCTAGAGCCTGCGGGCATGACGCACACCCTTGCCGACGATCGGTTCGCAATCCTTCCCTACCGCACACGCTTTTACAGCAAACAAAAGACTGCAACAGGCGTAAAGCTTGTGAACGCCGACTTTCTCGACTCCAGCTACAAAGTCCCGGGAGGTGGCTGGCTTTCGTCCGCGGAAGACATGGCCAAATTGGAAGTTGCCATGCTGAACGACCGGCTGATGACTCGCGCGACGCGCGATGCCATGTGGACGCGGCAGAAGACGTCGGACGGGAAAGAGACAGACTACGCGCTTGGATGGAGCGTGGGAAACAGTCTCGGGGTACTGGATGTGGGCCATGGCGGCGGGCAGCAAGGCACAAGCACGTACTTCATGATCGTGCCGGAGCGGCGGGCTGGCGTGGTGGTGCTGATGAATATTGACAGCGAGGACTCGTCCGCGCTGGCGAAGGAATTGATGAAGATTGTGTTGGACAATCCGAGGACGAAATGAGGGTTGATTGGATGCCGTCGCTTTAGTAGGGGTCCTTCGACTTCACAGTGCGATTCGCAAGCGAATCGCACTGCTTCGCTCAGGATGACATCTTGTTTTTCTTGCGTTCTTCTTGCGTTCTTCTTGCGTTTTTCTTCGTTCTTCTTTGTTCTTCCGGATTCTTCTTGGTTCCTCTTGATTCTTCTTCGTTCTTCTTTGTTTTTCTTAGTTTTCGTGTTGCGTTCTTTTTTGTCTTCTTGCGTCCAAGCTTTCTACGTAAAGCAGCTTGCGCGAGCTTCTGGCAACGGGTGCGCCAATCATTGCTGCTATTTCTTCACGGTCACATGACTGGAGATCTGGTCGTATTGGGACTTCGAGACGATGTTGCGCGTGACGAGATCGCCCGGTGTCTCGTAAGGTCGTCCGGCGATAACGCGATCGGCTTCTTCATTGGTCATGCCGGGCAGGCCCGCCAGTTGCTGTTTTGAAGCGGTATTCAAATCGAGTGAGGTGTTACGGTTCCATCCCTCTCGAATGCCAGCGGCGACGGCTTTTGCGTCCTGCTTCGCCTCGGCGGTGGCCTGCGCAGTCTTCTCCTTCAAGTCTTCGGGATTTTGCTTCTGAGTACAGGCGGCGAGCATCGCCAGCGACAGGACAGCAGGAATATACAGGTGTCGAGTCATAGTCAGTCGTTTTCTCCGACTCCGTTGGATGAAATTTCAGCCTTGGCTGTTGGTTGCCAGGGGTGTCCGGAGAGAGATCAGGCAACAGAGGATTGCACTTCGCGCAGGCGGCGTTGGAGGAAGCGACGCTCACGCTCATTTGTGACGTAAGCGAGAGCGCGTTCATAGCTTTGGGCCGCTTCGGCGGACGATCCCATGCGACGAAGAAGATCTGCGCGGGCGGCATGCAGGAGATGGTATTCGTCAAGACCGCTGGTGGCCGAGAGATTGTCGATGAGAGCGAGAGCAGTCTCCGGACCCTCCGCCATGGCCACCGCGACAGCGCGGTTGAGCGCGATGATGGGCGAAGGCTGGATGGTCTGAAGGGCATCGTAAAGGCGAACAATTTGCGGCCAATCAGTGTCTTCGGCGCGTGCAGCGCGACAGTGTTCCACGGCGATGGCGGCCTGAATGGTGTAGGAACCAATCGGTCCGCGGATCGCTTCGTCGACGAGAGGCAACGCTTCCGCGATCTGCGATTGGTCCCAGCGAGTACGATCCTGTTCTTCAAGGATGACGATGTCGCCGGAGTCGTCAAAGCGGGCGTTGCGGCGTGCGTCATGGAGGAGCATCAGCGCAACGAGCGCGGTGACTTCAGAAGGCGGGTTGGGCGACATTAAGGTACGGACAAGCCGGCCGAGGCGAATGGCCTCAGCGCTCAGATCGGTGCGCAAGAGAGCATCACCGCGGGTGGCGACGTATCCCTCGTTAAAGACGAGATAGATCACTGTGAGGACCGCGTCGAGGCGAGCCGCCATGTCTTCGGTACCGGGCACGACGTAGGGAATGCCTGCGTCGCGGATCTTGCGCTTCGCGCGAACGAGGCGCTGAGCCATGGTGGCAAGCGGGACGAGAAAGGCGCGCGCGATTTCGTCAGTCTCAAGACCGCAGAGCGTGCGCAGGGTCAGAGCGACCTGGGCCTCAGAGGCTAATGCCGGGTGGCAACAGGTGAAGATCAGGCGCAGGCGATCGTCGGGGATCTCGTTGGTATCGTAGTTTGGTTCAACGTATTCAGGGCCAAGCTCGCGGGCGTAGGATTCGACTTTTTCCTGAAAGTTGGCCTTCCTACGAATGCGATCGATGGCCTTATTGCGGGCGGTCTGAATGATCCAGGCTCGCGGGTATTCGGGAACTCCGGCGGATGGCCATTGATCGAGGGCGACGGCAAAGGCTTCCTGGGCAACCTCTTCGGCAAGGTCGAAGTCACCGACCAGTCGGATGAGCGTGGCGACGATGCGTCCCCAATCGGAGCGGTAAACTGCTTCTACGGCCTTGGGGGCATCTGAAGACATACCTGATTCTAAATTATTCGGGAAAGGTGTCGATTTGGCGGCGGGCCGTTCGACTCTGGATGGAGGTGCTTATGAGATACATGTTGCTGATTTACGCCGATGAGCAGGTCTGGACGGAAGAAGAACGCCAGCGGTGCTATGGGGAATCGACCGAACTTGCCCATCAGTTGCACCGAGCGGGGCAATTTGTAGCGGCTTCTCCCTTGCAGCCGGTAGCAACCGCAACCAGCGTGCAAGTGCGTCAGGGAAAAAGGCTGGTGACCGATGGTCCGTTCGCGGAGACGCGCGAACAATTGGGGGGATACTTCATAGTGGACGCGAAAAATCTCGACGAAGCGATTGAGATCGCTGGACGAATTCCCGGGGCGCGGAAAGGCACCGTGGAAGTTCGTCCCATGGTTGAAATTCCGAACCTGCCGGTCGGCCAGGAGATTGAGAGCGCAGCGAGGCAGTAGAGATTAAGACAGAACCTGTCGATTTCGAATCGGCTCATTCGTTTCATTCATGGAAACAAATTTCACGCGGTGACGTCTGAAGTGAAGCGGGCTAGTTCCGCAATAACAATTGATAAGGAGATTGGTCATGCGAGTCGTAGTGTTGGTAAAAGCAACGAAGGAATCGGAAGCTGGCGTTATACCGGACAAGAAACTCCTGACGGACATGGGAAAGTTCAATGAAGAGCTGGTAAGAAATGGCATCATGCTGGCGGGCGAAGGCTTGCGCGCCAGTTCCATAGGCAAGCGGGTAAAGTTCGGAAGCGGCGCGCCCGTCGTAATTGATGGTCCTTTTGCCGAGACGAAGGAACTGGTAGCCGGATTCTGGATCTGGAAGGTGAAATCGATGGACGAAGCGCTGCAGTGGATCAAGCGCGCGCCTTTCAGCCGTGAAGAGGTGGAGATCCGGCAAATTTTCGAAGCGGAGGATTTCGGGAAAGAACTCGCGCCGGAAGTTCGGGCATACGAGGAGCGATTGCGGGAACAGATGGCCAGCAGGAAATAACGATCCGGCGGTGATGACAATTGAAGGAGTGAAAAAGCATGAGCAAGGTTCGAGTGCTGGTGGGTACACGCAAAGGAGCGTTCATCCTGAACTCGGATGGCAAGCGGGAGAAATGGGACGTAAGCGGGCCGCATTTTGCAGGGTGGGAGATTTATCACATGAAGGGGTCGCAGGTGGACCCCAATCGGATTTTCGCATCGCAGACGAGCGGTTGGTTCGGGCAGATCATTCAACGATCCGACGATGGCGGGAAGACCTGGCATCAGCCGGGAACGCCGCCGGGCGAATCGAGCACCACGCCCGAAGGAATGCCGAAATCCGAGAGCAACAAGTTCGCATATGATGCGACGCCGGAGACTGGAAAGCCTCTGACAACGCACCAGTGGTATGACGGGACACAGCATCCGTGGGAGTTCAAGCGGGTGTGGCACATCGAGCCGTCTTTGACCGATGCGGACACGGTATACGCAGGAGTAGAGGATGCGGCGATCTTCCGTTCGACTGATGGCGGGAAGAGCTGGAAGGAACTGCCGGGATTGCGCGGACATGGCACCGGTCCGAAGTGGCAGCCTGGAGCGGGTGGAATGTGCCTGCACACGATCATTCTCGATCCGAAGAATAAGGATCGGATGTACATTGCGATTTCAGCGGCGGGCGCGTTTCGCACGGACGATGGCGGAACGACGTGGACACCGATCAACCGCGGGCTGCGTTCACAGTACATTCCCGATCCCAATGCGGAGGTGGGCCACTGTGTGCATCACGTGACGATGCATCCGTCGCGGCCGGATGTGCTTTTCATGCAGAAGCACTGGGACGTGATGCGGAGCGATGATGCGGGAGACAGTTGGCGGGAGGTAAGCGGAAACCTGCCGACGGATTTCGGCTTCGTTATCGATGTGCATGCGCACGAGCCGGAGACGATTTACGTGGTACCGATCAAGAGCGATTCGGAACACTATCCGCCAGACGGGAAGTTGCGGGTGTATCGCAGCAAGTCGGGTGGCAACGAGTGGGAGGCCTTGACCAAAGGCCTGCCGCAGAGCAATTGCTACGTGAATGTGCTGCGCGACGCGATGGCAGTCGATCGCATGGACAAGTGCGGTGTGTATTTTGGAACGACAGGCGGGCAGGTGTACGCGTCGGCGGACGCAGGCGACTCCTGGGCGCCGATCGTCCGTGATCTGCCGGCGGTACTGTCGGTGGAAGTGCAGACGCTGGATTAGAACAATGGCAACGGTTCGAGTCGCGCTTCCACAGCATCTGCGAACATTGGCGCACGTCAGCGGCGAAGTCTCGGTGGAAATCGAGGGGCCGGTGACGCAGCGCTCGGTGCTCGATGCGGTGGAGGCGCGGTATCCCATGTTGCGGGGGACGATCCGCGAGCATGGAACACTACAACGGCGCGCTTTCCTGCGTTTCTTTGCGTGCGAGGAAGATTTGTCGCACGAGTCTCCGGATGCGCCGCTGCCAGAGGCGGTGGCAAATGGGAAGGAGCCGTTTCTAGTGATCGGGGCGATTGCGGGGGGATAGGGAGCGCACGGTAAAAGCGAAATAACTTGGAGAGCGTGGTAACCGGCAGATGACACCCTGCAACTACCGCTGCGATACCTGGTCACCAATGGGTTCGAGCTCGATGTTCAGTATTTTTCGCTGTCCGGACGACAGTCTTAACACCGGTCGCGAAGGGCTCTGGGCATCCGTGTAGACCCAGCCTTTATAGCCTTTGGCCCGAGCTATCATCGCTACATCGCAATCCGCCGGAACTGGGAGCGCATAGTCTCCTTCAACTCCGACCAGAACGTTGCCGCTCGACTGACAATCAATCCCTGAGTAATCGAGAAGAGCATCATTCAATGGCTTTCCTGTGTTCTTGTCTGAGATGTGAGCGACAACGACGGGACTTCTTTCGCCGAGGCGGATCGTTACGCTCGTACTTACTTTTTTCTTATCGACAGTAACAGCTTGTTCGAGCGTTTTATCGTTGAGAGGATAGCCTTCGGCGTCATTGGTCGCCAGCAGTTTGTATGCTCCGGGCTTCATGTTCTTTAGAGTGAATCGTCCCTCGCTGTCGGTGGTTGTCGAGCAGCAGGTCTTACTGCGTCGAAACCCTGACTGCGTCGACTCGACCTGAGTGCAAACCTGAAAATTGATGGCAGGCAAGTCGTCTTCGGTCAGAACGACCCCGCTGATTTCGCCAGGGTGCGTCCTGGAATTCTTGTTCGCGCCAAGAGACGACATTGCGCAGAAGACCAGTAGTACGAGAACCGCTTTGTTGAGCATGCGCACTCCTCGACCCGTTCGCATTGTAAACCCGCCAACTAATGAGAACGTTTGGGATGAGGTCGACAACTCATGGATATCAAAAATACACGCATGGCGCATTGCGCTGGATCGCAGGCTGTGTAATGCTGTCGAGCGCGAGGCGCGCTTGCGCCTCAAACTCACACTCGGAGACCTTTCAATCATGCGGATGAAGTCCCTCGTCACGCTGATGGTGTTGTCCACACTGGCAATAGCGCAAGACAAAATTACCCCTCTCGACGTAAAGATGGGTCTATGGGAATCCACCCACCAGAACAACGTCAGCGGAGTAACTCTTCCCGCGGACATGATGGCGCGCTTGACTCCGGAACAACGAGCCAAGATGGAAGCAATGATCGCGTCGCGCCAAGGAGAGGGTCCGAAAACGACGGTCAGCAAGAGTTGCGTCACCAGAGAGAAGCTCGATAAGGAATACACGTTCAGCGAAGACCGTGAGGAGTGCACACGCACTGTGCTGAACTCGACCCCGACGAAACTCGAAGTGAAGCTGGTGTGCGCTGACAAGGATCGCAAGATGAAATCGGAAGGAACGTTTCACCTGGACGTGGTGAATTCGGAATTAGTAAAAGGTACCATCCATATGACGATGTCGGGCGAGAGCTCGATGAAGATGGACAATTCGTTTACTGCCAGGTATCTGGGAGCGTCATGCGGGGACGTGAAGTAGAAAAGCAGGTGTCAGGTATCGGCCTTGCAAGTCTGACGCAGGAGGAGACGCGGCAAGCCGCGTCTCTACTCATCTTCTTCTCAATAGCTACTTTAGCTTCTAATCTAGCGGTAACAAAGCGAACTCAGTGGAGCAGGGAGAAGACACCCACGCCATTGGTGGTGCCGACGTAGACCTTTCCGTTGGCGATGGTGGGCGTGATGTACTTGTTGCCGTTGCCGAAGTGATCGCGTCCATTGGCGGCCTGGTTGGAGTTATAGAGTTCGATCGAGAGATCCTTTGCCGAGTAAGCGTGCAGCACAGCCGGCGAGGTGTTCTCTGTTGCCCACACGATGCTGTTGTTTATCGAGTTCCCCGAAATGCTCGGAGTTGCACCAGGATATCCAAAACGGGTAGAGGTACTCGACTCGGGTGAGGAACTGAGCTTGGCATCGGCATCGAAGACGAACGCTTTGATGGAGTCGTTGACCGCTCCGTAGTAAACGCGCTTGTTGAAGTACGCAGGCGATGAAAAAACCTGTCCACCAAGCACACCGCTCAACTGCTGATAAATCGCGTTGTTGTTGTTGGGATTGAATTTTCCCATGTTGTCGCGATTGACGAGATAAATATTGGCGTCCTTGCCAGCGCCGACCGCCAGGTGATGCATCACCCCGTGGGAGTCCTTGAGGTTGGGCAGGGCCATCGCCCCGCCGGAGCCCAAGTCCTCATCGACGTTCGATTCGGCGACCGTGTTGAACATGGTGAAGTAGTCGGCGACGGCGAGCTTGTTCAGCTTGGTAGAGATCTTCACGAAGGCGTTGCCGAAGTCGCCGTCCTGCGGAAAGCCGCTCCCGTTGAGCTGGGTATCGAAGGTGCCGTTGGCGACGAGTAAATAGATGTTGCCGTTGGAATCGGCGGCGGGACCAGCCCCGGCCTGCCAGATCGAACCTTCGTTCCCGTTGGGGATGACGTTCAGAATAGACTTCTGCGCCAGCGTGTTCTGATCGTAGCTGATGATCCATCCGGTATAGGGGCGGATGTCGCAGTGCGACGACCAGAAGGTATAGATGACATGCTTCAGGAGCAAGAGGCCAGGACGCTCCTTGTATTGCTTGGGGTCGAATACTACGAAGCCGTTCTGACTGTCGTCGCCATTGCCCGGATATTTCGCTTGGACATCGATGGGACCGCCGAACTGCTCGGCGCCGGTGGTGAGGTCGAGCGCATGAAGGCGCTGGTGGTACACACCGTTGGAAGCGCGGCTCATGGCCACGACGTAAATGGTGCCGTGGGGACCAGCGGCGGGATCGATGACTGGGGTAGCGGTAACACCGATCTCGGGCGAAACCTGACCGCAGCTACGGCTATCAGAGGTCGTCTCCGCAGACTTGAGCATCGTGACATGCCAGAAGTTGGCGCCAGTGTCGGCATCGAAGGCATAGACGGTATCGTGCTCCGAGGCAACGTAAACGACGTTGTGCGTGCCGCTGCCGGGTATGGTGACGTTGGGAACGTAAAGAGGTTGCGCGTCGACCTTGCCGTCGGTGGTGAGCACAAATAGCCTGCCGAAGTTGGTGGAATTCACATTGCGCGGCGTGAGGATGGATTCCTTGGGATTGCGGCCGGTGCGGAGATTGTCATTGTGCCAGGTGAGCACACCTGCGAACACCGCGGCGGGGGATTCGTTGGCTTCTTCCTGGGCGGTAACCGGATCGGACGGGAACGCGAAGAATACGATGGTCGCAATCGCCAGCACGGCGGCGCTGAACAGGGCAAGACGCGGAAGTCGGATCATGGGTCACCTCGGATGAGGGTTCAGCGAAGAAGCGTTCTGCGATTGTACCCAAATCCGCTGGCGTGAACAGATGGTCGAAAGTGCACACAAACGGAAAAAGAATTGCGCTTTCGGTATGGTCGGCAGCAACCGTGCCTAGCAGAAGGACATCTACGAGCGCTAGTAGGAGATCCCGATGCAAAACGAGTGGAACCGGCGGCAGGTGCTGCAGGATGCGACCCTTGCGGCGGTGGCTCTAGCGGGTCCCAGCGCGTGGGCGCAGAAAGATGAAAAGAGCAGCGGCAAGGAATCAGAACCGGAAGTGACGGCAACAGAAGACCTCATGCGGGAGCATGGGGTGATCCGGCGTGCGCTGCTGGTGTATGACGAATTGGCGCAGAACATCAGGAAAGATCCGGGTTCGGTGGATGCGGCATCATTGCACAAGACGGCGCAGCTGTTCCGGAGGTTCGGCGAGGACTATCACGAGCGCATGCTTGAGGAGCAGCATATCTTTCCCATTGTGCAGAAGATGAAAGGACGGGCAGCGGAGTACCCCGATGTGTTAATTGCACAGCACAATCGCGGGCGGGAGGTGACGGATTACGTATTGTCGGTCACCTCGGGTGCGAGGATTGCAAGCAATCACGGCGGGCCACTGGCGGATGTACTCGTGGGATTCGTAAGAATGTACGAGAACCATGCCGCTCGCGAAGATACGATCGTGTTTCCGGCATGGAAGACGAACTTCACCAATAAGCAACTGGACGAACTGTCCGACCAGTTCGAAGAAATCGAACATAAAATGTTCGGGAAAGATGGCTTCGAAGATGCCGAGAACACGATCAGCAAGATTGAAGCCTCCTACGGATTCACTGATATCTCGCAGTTCACACCGCCGACGCCGCCAAAGCCTTGAGGGCTGCCCTTGGCTGTCGGTTCAAGTAACTCTCCTGGTTGCTGTCGGGAATATTGACTTTTTCAGTGCTTAAGGGCACACTGCGCCGGAGTTACTGGAGGTATCGGCCGTCGCGCCCTTCGCAGCAGTCTCCACTGTTCGTCTGGCCATCAGACGTAAGAAACTCCGCATTGCGCGGCGACATTGCTGTGCACCGCTAGCGCATGCGTGCCTGCTAATATTCGCAATTTGTAGAACGCTAGCCTTCGCACAGGCATCCACCGATTGGAAGCCCGTTACACCTGAAGAATTGGCGCTGAAAGATAATCCTGCGCTGCCCGGAGCCTCGGCGATTTTGCTCGATCGCGATAGTTATGTCGACGATGCGAAGTCTTATCGCACCGAGTATTACCGGATCAAGATATTTAAGGATGAGGGGCGACGATTTGCCGACATCGAGATACCGTACGTTCTGAAGGTCGATGAAGTGGTTGATATACGGGCGCGCACCGTGCGAGCAGACGGAACGGCGGCGGAGTTTCACGGAGAAATCTTTGACAAGCTGATCGTCAAGTCGAAGCGGTTGAAGTACCAGGCAAAGATTTTTACGCTGTCCGAGGCACAGACGGGCGGGATTATCGAGTATTCGTACAAGATGATCTGGCATCAGCACGCGCCGGATGTGTTGAAGAATCCAGCAAGCTATCGGATCGACGGCGTGTACTCTATCCCGACTATGCAATGGGAGATTCAGCATGAGTTGTACACGCGTCATGCTCGATTTGCCCTCCACCCGCTGCCAAAGGGAAATCTTCAATGGACTCTGATCCGGGCGCCATCGGGCGCGGGGATCGTGCGGCAACCGGACGGAACAGCGGTTCTGGAAGTGAAGGATGTGGCTCCCCTAGATGACGAAGAACTCATGCCGCCGGCCGCGTTCATCAACAGCCGCGTGCACTTCTATTACCTTCTGAGCTACATGGGAACGGAGGCCGGGAGCGAGAGGTACTACTGGACTGACTTGGGACGCAGAGTGCAAGAGAGCGTCGAGGCTTTCATCGGGCACTCAAAACTGGTGCAACAGGTAACCGATCAGACCGTCTCTCCGAGCGACTCGCCAGATGTGAAGCTGCGAAAGATCTATGCGAGGGTGCAGCAGGTCCGAAACCTCAGCTTCGAGCCGGACCGGACCCGTAAGGAGCTGAAACAGGAAAACCTAAAGGAAAACAGCAGCGCGGAAGACGTATTGAAACGCGGGTTCGGATATGGCGACGACATCAATTGTCTGTTCGCGGCCATGGTACGAGCGGCTGGAATGGAAGCATATGCCATGAAGGTCGTGGCCCGTGACAAGCACATCTTCGATCCCGCAGTGCTGGACTCCAGCCAATTCAATGCGATGGTGATCAATGTTCATGTTGGAAATGAAGATCGCTTCTTCGATCCTGCCAATCGATTCTGTCCATTCGAAATGATTCCCTGGTCGGAGAGCGGGGTGAAAGGGTTGCGTCTCTCGCCTGTGAGCAGTCTGATCAACATTCCCGGCCATCACGCCGAAACGGCGGTCACCCGCCGGACGGCGAATCTGAAACTCGATCCGGACGGCAATCTCGCGGGGAAGTTCAATATTTCGTTCAGCGGTCAGGACGCTCTCGATCACCGCATGGCGTCGTATGACGAGGACGATGCCGGACGGCGAAAGACTCTGGAGACAGAAATCAAGTCGTGGTTGCCCGCTAATGCGGTGGTCGAGATCACTTCAAGCGGAATGGGAGAGTTCGCAGGGAGATCTACACGTGGAGGGAACGATATCGTCGGCTGACTACGCAACGACTATGGGCAAGCGATTGCTGGTCCCGGCAACGGTATTCCAGCGATCCAAAGGCAATCCGTTCAAGAGCAATAGGAGAAGCTACCCAATCTATTTTGGCTACTCGTACCAGATACAGGACATGGTGACCCTTGCTCTGCCTGAGGGGTTTCGAGTGGAGAGCGTGCCAGAAAGTCGACCCGAAGTCTACTCGGATGCGTTCCGCTATCAGAACTCCGCAACCCGCATTCCGGAGGGCTTGCAGATGAAGCGTTTCATGATGGTGGACGGCTTCATTTTTGACAAAGGAACTTACCCTGCCATTAAACATTTTTACGAAAGTGTGCTTGGGGGCGATTCCGAGCAGGCGGTCCTACAGCGCACAGAACTGGCCAAGTGAGCTCTAATACTTCGCTATGGCGTCACGCCTAGGGCGCCATAGAGTTCTTCCGGCCTGTAGAGCACTCCATCTTTCACCACCAGCGCGGTCTTGCGTATATCACTGATGTTCACGGTGGGATCGCCATCCACGAGCGCGAGGTCGGCCAGCTTGCCGGCTGTGACCGATCCGAGATCGCGGTCAAGGCTCATGATGCGGGCGGCGCCCAGGGTGGCGTCCTGGAGAACCCTCTCGGGTGGAATGCCGGCCTGAACGTGAAGCTCGAGTTCACGGTGCAGAGAAAATCCTGCAAGCGAATCGGTGCCAGATTCGATTGGAATACCGGAGCGGTAGAGGAGTCCGACAAACTCCATCATGCGGGTGAAGGACTCGCGATAACGCTGCTCCAGCCCGGCAGGTGGAGTCAGGCCGCTTGAAAGCAGGCCGCGGCGGACTTGCGGAGGCAGACGGTGAGCGACGGCATTGAAGCCGCGCGGCATCTTGCCAGCGGGCTCGGTAAACATGTCTTCGAAAACGCTTAGCGTGACATCGAGATCGGTGTGATGGTCCTGTAGCAACTTAATAAAGGACTGTACCTCGGGCGTTTTGAGATCCAGGTCGGCGCCGCGCTTGGCAACCTCGGTGAAACGCGATGGAGTGTTGGTGTTCTTCACATCGCGCCAGAAGTTGAGCATGAGGAAATTGGCGTGCTGGACTTCGTCGTAGCCGAGTTGAACGCATTGGGCGGCAGTCATTTCGGCGGGAATGTGTCCGCTGACGCGAAGTCCATTCCTGTGGGCTTCGTCGATGATCGCGGGCACGAGTTCCGGCTTAACCGAACTATAGATTTTGATCTGCACATAGCCGAGACGCTTGTAGTTATCGACGGCGGCACGGGCTTCCTGCTCGGTGGCAACAAGAACTTTGGTAGGACCTTGGTAGGGGCCGGGGCCATCGATGATGCCGACGATAACGATGCGGGTACCGATTTCCTTCCCTTCGTCGATGCGTTTGCGGCGGGCGAGCAAGCTATCAGTGTCGTTGGCGAGGTCGCGGACGCTGGTGACGCCCGCGGCAAGGTTCAAAAGGCCATCGTTATCGGAGACGTGCGTGTGCATGTCCCACAGACCGGGAAGGAGTGTCTTGCCGTTCGCGTCGATGACCTGCGCGTCGGGCGGAGTCCTGATTTCCGCGGCAGGACCGACGGCCTGAATGCGATTGCCTGAAACCACGACGGTCTGATCTTTGAGAACTTTGGCAGACTCGGCGTCGAATAGGTTGGCGTGAGTGAAGGCGAGACCGTGCGGCGCGAGGTGGGCAAACTTGGCAGCGAGTTCCGCGGAGTGCGCGTGTACGATGTCATCCTGCACTTGCTGTAGCGTGTTCGCGTTTTTCTCCCATCCCTCGAGAATGATGGTCGCCCAGGGATTCACCGTGGCAAAGAAGTTGTCGTGGTCGTCGAGCCAGATGTAGCTGGGTGAGAAATCGAGGCCGGTGATTGCATAGAGCGAGACTTGCTGCTGCTTGCCCGAGTTTTCCAGATTGCGGGTCGCCACCGCTTCGACTTGAGATTCACCTTCTGGAAGCAAGGCGATGCGTCCGTGATTCGCGCGGGCAGCATGCACCATAATGGCGAGTTCCGCCGGGGCGCCGTTAATCGAGGCGTACATGCCGGGGGCCGTGAGTTTCTTGTCCCCCTGTTCGGCATCGTTCTTCCAGCGAGCGGTACTGCCATCCAATGAATAGGTTTCATTCACCGCGGACTTCAGATAGTCATTGCCGGTGACGCTTTCTGAAGTGGGGATACCTTTATCGTCGAGCTTGAGGATGGTCGAGATCTTCGGGCCGCGTCCACGATCGTTGAACTGAAAAAATATGTGGAGCGTGCCGTCGGCCGCGGACCAGACCGCCTGCTGTCCGGCTCGATTTCCCATAATGTTGACGGTGTATCGCTGAGCCGTTGAAGGGATGTCGGAGGGCAGAGGAGGAACCGCGGACTCTTTTGTCTGAGCGCTCAGTGACGCGGCAAGCAATGCCGCCGCTAATTGAATCAAGATTGTCTTTTTCATACAGTCCTGTTGTTCATGAACTACGCGGTTCCCCAGATGTCTCCGAGAACGCGTTGGAAATTCGCACCCAAAACTTTTTCGATCACGGCGGAAGACTGCCCGCGCTTGGCGAGTTCCGCAGCGATAACCTCCATGTGATCGGGACCATTGAGGTCGGGGACGTAGGGATAGCGATCCTCGCCAGGCGCGCCGATACCGAGTTGCTTGCGGCGAGCGATGTCCTGATCGAAGTCGGCTTTCTGTTTTTCGGTGAGAACGACCTTTTCGATCGAACCGTCGGAACCGATACCCACATGATCGGCACCGCAGACATTGATCGCGTGCAGCAGGTGAGCGACTACATGCTCGCGGGTGGGCACAGTAGGAGACGCGACAAGATATGGCATCAGGAAGACACCGAAGTATCCGCCCCGGTCGGCCAGGGATTTGAGAATGTCGTCGGGCTTGTTACGGGGATGCGCATATACAGCCGCACATCCGGCGTGGGTAATCATTACCGGAACAAGCGATGCGGCAATTCCCTCGGAGGTCGTGCGATATCCACTGTGACTCAGGTCAACGACAACGCCGAGCTCGTTCATTTTCTTGACGAGGTCGTGACCAGCGGCGGAGAGGCCGGCATTACCAGGTTCGAGGCAGCCATCGCCAAAAAGGCTGCGCTTGTTGTAGGTGATCTGCATGATCCGCACACCGAGTTTGCGGAACAGTTCGACACGCTCGAGGTTCTCTTCGAATAAAGAGGTGTATTGAAATCCAGGAATGATCCCGACTTTGCCGTCACGCTTGGCGAGCGCGATGTCGGAATGGCGGCGCACGATCAGGAAGGCGTCAGGATGGCTGTCGATGAGCGATTGCAGCGTGGCCAGGTTCTTGAGCGTGTCGTCGAAGGTGGGATCGGAAATTGTGCAATTGATGGCGCTGATGCCCGCGGAGCGCACCGCGGCTAGAGTCGTGGCAGAGGGAACCACTTCGGGGTCGGTAAAGGGAGCACATAGCGAATCGATCACGATCGCGTTCTTGTAGAGCTGTCCGATGTCAGGAGCGTTGTCGGCGGCGCGCGTAAGGAGATGAGGCGCAACGATGGCTGCGGCCGATAGTTTGGCGATGGAGAGCTGAAACTCGCGGCGGTTCATGAGTGCGAAGAAGATTGAGTCGGGGAATTATATAACGCGGGTTGAGAACGTCTCGCTGGGGATCTGCGGAGTGAGATGTTGAGGGAGTAGGGGTCCTTCGACTCGCCGTCGCGTACGCTCCGGCATCGCTCAGGGTGACAGATGGAAACGCAAGAAAATTGGAGGCAAGAGTTCTCTCGAAATCAAGTGCCGTCCGGCATAGGATGGGTGCTTCGCTTCCATGAAATCGGGCCCACGTCACGCTGTTTCAAGTTGGGAGACAACAATGTTTCGAATCGTAATTCCGTGCGCATTGTTCCTATGTCTTGCCGCATCATGTACAGCCCAGGAAAACGTCTCCGAGCAATCAGAAGAGTCGCGAGTCGCGAGCAGCACTGAGACGGCGAAGCAGACTCGCCCGCGCATTGGAGTGGCGCTCGAAGGAGGCGGGGCATTGGGCTTTGCGCACATCGGCGTGCTGCAGTGGTTCGAAGATCATCACATCCCGGTTGACTACATCGCGGGAACAAGTATGGGCGGATTGGTGGCCGGGCTTTATGCCACGGGCAAGAGTCCAGAGCAATTGGAAGAATTGGTGAGCGAGCAAGATTGGGATCTGATTATCGGGGGCCTGACGCCCTACGATGACTTAAGCTTTCGCAGAAAAGAAGATGCACGGCAATTTCAGAATTTCATCAGGCTCGGCCTGAAGCGCGGGCTGTCGGCGCCGTCGGGGCTCAATGCCGGGCACCAGGTAAGCCTGCTGATTGATCGCGAAACGCTTCCCTACTCGAACCTGAAATCATTCGACGACCTTCCGATTCCCTTTCGCTGCGTGGCGACCGACCTGGTGGGAGCGAAAGAAGAAGTGTTTTCGAGCGGACCACTGCAGCAGGCATTGCGCGCGACGATGTCGATTCCTGGCGTATTTTCGCCGGTGCGCGAGGGAGAGAAGATCTACGTCGACGGGGGGCTCTTGAGCAACATGCCGACGGACGTCGTGCGGAAGATGGGAGCCGACATTGTGATCGCGGTACACCTTGAAGTGGCGCCACCCGATGCCAAGGAGGTGCAATCTTTGTTTAGCGTACTGGGGCGTTCGATTGACGTGGTGATCCGCGACAACGAGATCCGCGGATTGTCGGGGGCGGATTTGGTGGTGAATGTCGATCTCCGGAAATACAACTCGATGGAATACGACAAAGCAAAGACGATGGTCGATCTGGGTAAGCAGGCGGCGGAAGACAAGAAGCAAGTGCTGACGCCGTTTTCGCTCGATGCCGCCGCATGGCAGGAGCATATAGGCCAGCGAGAGGCGCGTGAGAAGAGTTTCGTGCCCGTCCCGCAGTTCGTAAAGGTCGAGGGGACAAGTCCCTATGCGGCCCGCCGCCTGGAGAGCTTTCTGCAGCCACTTGTGGGGAAGCCGATCGATGAGAAAACCTTGAACCAGCTGCTGACTCGATTGACGGGCATCGGAAAATTCGACTCCACCGACTACCGCATCGGAAGCCTCGACGGAAAAGAAGGATTGATTGTGACGATGCACGAGAGAAATTACGCGCCGCCGATTCTGCAGCTCGGATTCAATGTGGACGGATCGGAGAGTGACGATGTCACCTTCACGCAACTGGTGAGAGTAACGTTCATGGATGTCGCGGGATACCGCTCGGAGTTGCGGACAGACGCGCAGTTTGGAGCCACCTATAGCATTGCGAGCGAGCTTTACCGTCCCTTCACTGCGGCGAGCCATTGGTTCTTTGCACCTCGGGGCGAGGCCAGCAGCGCATCGTTCAAAATGTTTCGCAAGAGCGATCCGCAGGCGGATTATCGTGTCTATCGGCACGACGTTGGTCTGGATTTTGGACACAGCTTCAGCCGCTTCACGGAATTCCGCGCGGGATATGAAGTCGGATATTTCGACGCCAAGCTGCGGTTAGGAGAACCGCAGTTCAGCTCGTTTCACGGGAGATTCGGCGACGCGCGATTGCGCCTGCTGAGCGATCACACGGACGATCCGATCGTTCCGCACGAGGGGTACCGAGCGGAATGGAACTTTCGGTGGTTCGAGGCGAATCCCGGAGCTGACGGCGATTTTCCGCTGTCCGAGGCGCGTCTTTCTTATTTCCAGCCGGTATCACCGGTCGCATCGATTTTTGTGCAGGGCAACGGCGGCACCACGTTCGATTCGAAACATGTGGGCACGCCGCAATTCTTTCTGGGAGGCCCCTCAGGATTGAATGCGTATGGAACCAACGAACTCTTCGGCAATCAGTACTACTACTTTCGCGGAGGATATCTGCACGACCTGTTGAAGCTTCCACCCTTTGCCGGAAAGAAGGTATACGCCGTCGGTGCCTTCGAGTTCGGCAAGATGTATGGCGCAATCAACGAGACCAGGTTTCCCTGTGATGTTTCGGCGGGCGTGCTCGCGGAGACGGCTCTTGGGCCGCTGCTTCTCGGGGGAGCGGTAGGAGACTCAGGACACGCAAAGTGGTTCTTCCAGTTGGGACACGTGTTCTGAGCGCTTGAGAACTTCAACGAAGTGGAGGAGATGCGGAGCGAGACTAGGCTGGAGAACAAGGCGGCCCCCAGGAATGCGGCGTCCAGTCCTGGGAGCCCATGTCGCTCCTACATCTGCGGCGGAGGCGTGGTGCTCGAAGGAGGATTCTGCTCGTTCTGCTTCTTTTCCTTCTTCTTTTTCTTGTCCTTCTTGTTCTGAGTGGACTGATCAGTGCCGGTACCAGTGCTGGTCTGCGACTGGTCGTTGCCGGTCGAAGGAGTTTGTGTGCTGCTCTGGCTGCCTTGGCTGGGCTGGCTGCTTTGGCTGTTCTGACTTCCGGAACTGCTCGGGGTCTGGCTCTGGGACGGATCGCTTTGCGAGAAAGCGAAGAGTCCAGTCAGGAGCAACACTGCCGCCAATCGAATCATGGGCTTCATAGACTTCTCCTCAGGGGAATTTAGTGATTCATCAGATGGCAGGTGTGTTTGCGGAGTTGTTTAGCGGGAGGATGAGGATGAACAAACGAGTAGGCTTTGGAATGCAGCCGTTTATGGGTTTCCCACATCCACCACAAAACTGTAAGTATTGGTGTCGCCTGCTTTCGCATTCCAACTTCCCTCCGCGGCGAGCCGGAACGTGCCTGCATGATCAAAACGATAATCGAGCTTTGCGCCCGCCCCACTCCGCACGTTGTGTGCAAAAGCCAGAGAGTTTGGGAGACCTTCTGAGGGCAGGCGGCCTCCCTGCGGGTACAAGTCAAAGGACGCTTCTGAGCCACCATCCCCGACTGTGATCATAATGTGGAGCACGCCACCCTTGGCGAACCGAGTTGCATCCAGATTGGTTATGAGGTACCCGTGTTTTCCTCTTCCAGGTGCAATGACGGTTCCCTCTCCGGTTGCGGTTGTGCCGGGAACAAGATGGATGGTGACATCCGGAGGTGCAGAGAAGTCGTCGCTGGTGATCACCTTGGCGGCTGCGCTTCCATCCTGCGCTTTCTGCTTGCGGTTTTCGCGTGCGGCATCGGCAAGCGATTGCCCGTAACAGAGGCTGGCGACCAGCAACGCCGGGGCCAAGGCCATTGCAGTGATTCGGTACATGGGATTCCTCGCTCGCTTTGCCATCTTGTGGGCCGGTCCGGGCCACAGTTCGCGTCTCGATATCAGGACAAGAATGGATTTTCGCAGTCGCGAATCATGCAATTATAGGAATCGATTTGTGGTGATACACGCTTTTTGTCAGCAGAGTGATTACCAACGTACGCAGGGTTGCGGAACGAGTTGAATCGGCGACAGGCCAATGCGGGAGCCGCTATCCAGGGACGCTGACCAATACCCGTTGACAGGTTAAAAGGCCCAGCGCAATGAACCGGTCACATTGTTGGCATGAAAGTAGCGGGGAAACGTCGGTCCGACAAACGATTTCTCTCCGTATTGGTAGTAGTTCCAGCCCGCTTTTGCCGTTAGATTGTGGCCAAGGTCGATTGCCAAGCTCGCGATGGGCTGGTGGTAGTTGTAACGCAGTGAGCCGAATGGCTGCAGTCGATTGAATTGCGGCGTATCTCCCCCAACGCTGGTTATGCTGTATCCGAGGTCGGTCGTAACGCGTCGAATTGGCTTGAGCATTATCGTGGCCATGCCGTAGTGGGTGTTACTTGTATATCTGCCGTCGGTAAGGACGTCGTTTGAACTGTCGAAAGCTTCACAATTCTTGTTTGAAACTATGGGAAGTGAAGAATCGGTGTCGGCAAAACAAATGAACGCATTCTGCATGTAATCGTTGTAGTTGTAGGCAAAGTCGAACCCGAAGCGCTCGCGGGGCGCGAGGCTTGCGGTCAATCCGTAGTTGCGATTGTGCATACGAGCATCAGAGAACGAGTCACCGTTGGAGGCCTCCCAGAGATTGATCGACGTCCCAATGACTGCCCACGGCCGCGGGGTGTAGTTGCCCTGAAGGCGGTAGCGGCTTTCCTTGCGGGGACCGATGCGGACGATGGCATCGTCGTTGTTGGTGTGCTCCCAGTCGAAGTTGAAACGCAAATTTGTGGCCGGTTTTGCCCAGAATCCAATTAGCGGAGTGTATTCGTGGACTCGGATTCGATCTTCGTCGCCGGTGGTGAAGCTGATAATGTGATCAAACAACCTATCGCCGTAGCGGAAACCGACGCGGCCTCCGAAATGTTTTGAGAGGTCCCACACGAGATCGACTTCGTTTCTCTTCCAATTCTGATTAAAGGACAAGTTGTCGAGGGTAACCGCGGTGCTCGGCGTGGTACCGCCGCTGATCGGAGTGAGCAGCGAGCAGCCCGCGGTATCGATGCACGTCCAGTCGGTTTCGCTCGAATCGAAGCGCTCCGGGATGCGGTAAGACCAATAACGGAACGTGTCGACGATCCGAAGACGTTCTGAGATGTGCAGGGTGACGCTGAAGTCGGCAACATTTGAGATGCGTGTCGCGTGTGCGGGGCCGGTAAGTGTCTCCTGGCGGATATCGGAACGAGCGATAAGCCCATTGAAGAATTCGTTGAACGGGGCGTCCATGTCTGCGGAACTGTACGAGTACGAGGCGTTGAAATCCAGACGGTGGAAGTTGGTGGTATGAAAACTTACACGCTCGGTTGGCGTGGTCGTACGGATACGGTTCGTACGGTTGTAGTTGAAGTAAGCATTACATTGTGTATTCGTCAGCGTTCCGGTTGGATCGATAAGACTGGTTGCCCCCGACGGGATCGCGCAGGGATTGCTATTACCAGTATCAATTGGAAGCCCGAGTTCCACCGTACCCGGTACTCCAGCCGGAGGCGAAGGAACTAGTGCCGGTGCAAATGGCGCGAGTTGCCAGGAAGTATCTCCCTTGTAGTAGTCGAGGAATTGGTCATAGCTGATGACGGTTCGGGGCCACAGCTTGAAGTCGACTCCGAAGCGGTAGGAATTCATCGTGGTATTCCAATCTTGAAACAGCAATGCGTCTGTGCCTTCATGGACGCTGGAATACGAAGGCCCTGTCATGTTGTTGCGTGAATATCCGATGCGAAAATCGACTTTCGACTGCGGCAAGAGCGTCAGATCGAAATCGCTCATTCGGCGACGGGTCGCGAAGAGGTGTGGTGAGAGAGTAACCGGTATGTTTGGACTCGAAGTCGGTGGATTGAGAGGATTCGCTAGAAGGTTGTAGTCGAAGTCGGTTTGGTCGCGGCGGAACGCGGCGCGAAAATCGTACCATTTGGCCTTGTCAATACGGGCGCGCAGAGCGTTATTGGGATCTCCTCCCCATCCAAAGCTACTGATGAACAGGTCATCGAATAGGAGGCCCTCATGGTTCTCCGACTGCATCGACAAACTTTGGTCGACCACGCGCACCCCGCTGCGCTGATCTACCAGCGTGTTGTACATTTGCTCGCTGCCCGTCACATCTGAACTACGATAGCCGACCTCGATGGACTGATGAATTGTGTAGCCGCTGGTTTCCCAACCTTCTGGTTGCGTCGGGCCAGGTTGCGTCTGGCTTTGACTTCCGCCACTCCCTGTAGCCTGGGCGTGCGCAGAGAAGTTGGTGAGTGCGAAAAACGTCAAGAGCACTTGTGTACGACGCAAGATTCGAATCATGTGACTACCTCTACCTGAAAAACACATTGCTAGCGTTGGATCCATGAATCGCCGCGTGGCACATCGTGCACGCCTGATACTTAGTGTTTTGATTGTGAGTAGGTCCTGCCGGTCCTTGTGCAGGAAACGAGTGACACTGTAGGCATAACAAGTTCACCTGGCTCACTCGCAAATAGCGCGGATTGTTTGAACCGTGAGGCGTATGACAGCTGTTGCATCCCTCGGTTTTGACTGGAACGTGCTCGTACACAAATGGGCCCTGCTTGTCGGCGTGGCATTTCACACAAATCATGTCGCCGCTGGGCATGGCTCTGACCTGCCGGATGGTGGTTGTTCCGTGAACATTGTGGCAATCGCTGCACGTGATCAAACCTTCGTCAACCCGATGGTGATAGGGCCTGGCAAAGTCCGCTTTCGCGGACGTATGACATCCGTAGCAGAGCTTGGGCTGCGCCTGTACGAGGAGGTGCTGGGGTTCTGCAGCGTTATGCGGCGAGTGGCAATCTACGCAGCCTACGTCGCTATTGGAATGCGAGGAACTGCTGAAGTGGCGTTGTTCATGACTTTCACCGTGGCAACTCAAGCAGCGAGCACTGGAATCCTTCCTCGACATCGTCTTGAAGCTGATGATTTTCGTGATATCCCCGCCACCTTCGACGTGCGCTGAACCCGGACCGTGACAGGACTCACAGCCGTGTCCATCCTGTAGAGTGGTTTTGAAGTGGGGGGTATGTTCGAACTTCTTCTTGTAAAGATCTTCGTGGCACGTCTTGCAGGTATCGCTTCCAACATACTGTTCTGCTCCATTCTGCTGCGGAACAGCTGGTTTTTGTTGGTCATTGGAAGCAAAGAGTTGTTGAGCAAACAGCAGCCACAATCCGACTGTTATGGCTGACGCCAATCGTTTCCATTTTTGACTCGGCTTCACGGTCAGACTCCTCACCATCAGACTTCTTCGCGCCCAGACCGCTACGTGTCAGAGCACCGCACCCAGGATTTCGCCGACCGTTTTACTTGAGAGACTTGACGTAATCGGCAATTGCTTGCGCCTGCTCATCAGTGAGGCCTGCGATGCCTTTATTGTGAGGAGGCTTGCTTGTGGACTCACCTTTTGTGAGGTGGGTCACGATCTGCCCTGCTTCAAGAGACGTTCCTTTCAGCGCAGGAGCTTTCACGGCCGGCTTGCCTTCACCATTGGCGCCATGGCAACCCGCACATTTCTGCTTATACAGTGCCGCACCGTCGGCCGCCGATAGTGGCAGAGTCGCAATCAACAAGAGGGTGGATACACCTGCGAAGAACTTGCATTTCATGAGATTCTCCTTTGGGAATCGAAGTTTTCACATCAGACGCGGGCCGCGGCTTACAACACCTTTCTCAATTACTGTTTCTGGATCTTCTCAATTCGTTCGGCGATGCCGAGGGTCTTCAAGACATCAGGTTTTGCCTCATCCATTGCGAGCGGCTCATGGCACGTACTGCAATCCTGCGTAATCGTGTTGCCATCAACTGTATTGTGCGAACCGTCGTGACAACGAAAACATCCCGGGAAATCCATGTGGCCCAAGTTATTTGGATAGGTGCCCCATGTCACTTTCAGATCTGGAAAGACGTTGCGCTGATAGATAGCTAGAACCGACCCCGCAGCGTGATTTATGTCTTCCGATCGCTTTGCGTAGATATCTGGGTACTGTTGTTGATAAAAGGCAACGAGCGAAGCAGGCAACTTACTCGCCGCATCGCTGTTGCTGGCGTAGTCGACCTTCAGCAACTCAACACTCTTCTTTTTGATAAAAGGCAAGGCAACGGGGATTTCTCCTGCTGCCATGGCCTTGTCGACAGCACGATCAGGCAGATCGAAGGTATGCGTCGGGCGGTTGTGGCAGTCAACGCACTGCATGTCGAACGTCGGCAGGTTTTTCACGGAATCTGGAGGTGTGTCGGAAGTGGCAAAGACTCGAAGATCTCCTGTTTGTGTATTCCGGTACTCAACCCAGGGAATTGTCTGGCGCTTGGAATCAGAGGCCGCAAAACGAATGTGGACTCCTGGACCAAAGTGCGCATTGTGGATCCCGGCTATGCGGTTTCCGCCGACCAGCATCAGCAGAACTGTTTGGGAGCGGGTATTTGGCTCATCGTCGGCGTACTTGGTGAAGAGGCGCAGGCGTACACCGGTGAATTTCTGTGGCCAATGACAGTTCTCGCAGGTCTCTCTCGCTGGTACGAGACGATTGGTTTCGAGCGCTGATGGAATGGGCTTCGGAGCGGTCTTTAATACAGTCTCAATGAGTTGGCGTGCTCCGTTGGCCTTGCTCGCTACCCAACCCGCAGCGCCAGGTGCCACATGGCAGTCGACACATTCCACCCTGGAATGCGGAGAATTCTGGTAAGCGGCGAATTCAGGAGCCATCGTATGGCAGGTGGCGCCGCAGAATTGCGGCGTCTCCATGTGCTCCACTGCCCGATAGGTAACCTGGGTTCCAATCAAGATGTTCACAACGGCCGTGATGCCAAAGAACCAGGCAACGCGCCTCAGTGCGGCCTTGCGATCGACAACCGCTTCCGCGAGTCCCTCACGAATCTTTCGTTTGCTGAGGTAGACCCCGATCGGCACCAAGATCAAGCCGGTGAAGAAGATCAGCGGAAGAATCAGGAAGACGATGATTCCAACGTAAGGATTGTCAACGTGCCCACGAACTTGGAGTGGCAGCACGAACAACCACGAAATCACCGCGGTCGCGACCAAAGCAGCGCCGAGCAGACTTAGCCAGTGCTGAGTCAGCAGGAACCAGGTAGGTCTGTCGCTGGTGCCAGTCATAGTCCAGATCGAATCGAGCCCACATCTCGGTGATGAGACTCTAAAAGCCCGTTTCGGAAAAACAGCCTGTTAGTAATGACAGTTCGGCGACGCTGAAGGGCAGGTACCGTTTACATGATTGCTATGCAGTCGTTGTGTGAACGGAATGTTTCACGCGGGTCAGCGATCTGGAAATTTCAGTTGCTCGGTTTGCTTGATGAGGGGTGCAGATTTCAGCTATCGCAAAGATCCGAATGGGTGGAATGCTCGTTTCAGCCGGTGAGAACAGTTGTGTGCTCCGCGCAGATTCTCTCGAAGATGCGGCTGTCCATTTTATCCGGGACACTACCTAGTGAGTATCCGCACAGGATCTCGACGCCATGTATCTTGACAAGCTTATTGGCTAGTTTTTCAACCTGAATAGCCGCCTCTGCATTCCCTTGTTCCCACAAGAGATGGACACACTCTCCGAAAATCGAGACACGGGGATAGTCGCTTTTCGCGGCTTCCATCGCTGTGACAATGAGATCACCGAGAAGTTCCAAGTATCGACCTGGATCAGGCATTTCATTGACCATGAATGTCGATAACGCCTCTGCGGCATCCGAAGCGATGTATCGGTGCTGCTCAAGGGCAGCAGAGATATCCAAGCCTTGTTCCTGCAATCTTGCAAAGATGCGATTTCGGTGGGACTCGGTTGCGACGACTATAGCTGTATTCCCGGCTCTTAAAGCATCCGCCACGAATTGCGTTATGCGATCCAGAAACCATCCTTCATCGAGATAAAACCCTACCTCGTGACGGAGGGTGGTAGCCGCTTTTCGGGGCAAGATCTCTGCAGTAGCCGGCTGACGATCGTTGATGCCGTGGGGAGCTTGCGAACTTGTTGTTCCGTACGAATCGCGATCAGTCAGGCTCGCACTAAGAAACCGCTTACCCTTAAGGACGGCATCCACGGCTAGCAACAGTTCCTTGTTGGCATCCGATTTGACGACGTAACCACTTCCTCCGGCAGCAAGGGCTCCTTGCACTATGTCAGGCAAAGTCTCCTGGCTCACGAAGAGTATTTTTGATTGTGGGCAGAGTAACCGGATTCGCCGAGCGGCTTCGATTCCGTTTATGTTGGGCAGTCCGACGTCGAGGAGAATGAGGTCAGGTTGCAGTTTTTGCGCTTTTTCGACCGCTTCCAGGCCATCTGATGCTTCGCCGATGACCTGTAATTCGGGCTTCTGATCAAGTCGGGAACAGAGGGTGCGACGCCATGACTCGAAGTCCTCGGCGACAATCACCCGAATTGTTGCTTGTTTCACGCAACCTCCACCCGTCAGTGTTGAAGCCGTGCTGAGAATCCTAACCGAGAGTATCGCATTTGAGGACGGTTTGTTCGTTGTCGGAGAGCAATGTTTGAAGCGGCGTGAGACGACACTATTCCCGTGGAGGCGCGCCGTGAATAGCACAATCGTGCCTGACGATGCGGAATGTCGAGCGGTAAAGGCACAATTTTCTCTCATTGACTTCGAGTCAACGAGATCGATTTGGCACGAGCCCGGCTACCTTTATTCGAGGTTGCGGTTTGCTGCTTGCTACACGATCCGCCGCGAACTTCCCAAACCTTGTCGATCCTCGTCAGACGCGTCGAGGATATCTTCTGCGTCGCTGAAAGCTTTCTCCACTGTGGATTGCAGTCGAGCTTGCCAGTAGTGTAGTGCGGGACGGCGTTCTTCCGGCAACATGGAAAGCAATTCAGAAATTAGAGCTTTCATGCGCCGCATCACTTGCACGCTACTGGCCCCATAGAATCGAATCTCATCGAAAGACAGGCGCAGAAAATCTTCCCATAGCGGATAGTGGAGCAAGAACCTGGGTTTTCCGGCGGCATCGCGGTAGGTACCCATTTCAAGCCGCCTGCGGCCGAGCCGGAGCAACAAGTCTTCAATTTGATTGAGGGCCTGAACGGCGGTAGTCGGGTCATTGACAGCTGGTGACAGTGCCCGGATCCCAATATCCACGAGCAGGCGAATGGCGTACTTAGGGTCCTGCTCAAACGTGCGTTCAACACCTAATTCGATCCCGCTTCTGAGCTTCTCTTCGGGAATAGGCCCGGTTCCCCCAATTACGCGCAGGATCGGAGTCGAATCCAATACCGTATCTCCGACGGAAGGTGCCATTTCGATGGCACAGGAAGCCTCGGTGGCGATGCCTATTAGAGCGGGAATATCGACACTTTGAATGGCCATCGGGTGCCCGTGGTGCACTAACGTTTGAATGCATTCCGCAGTAAGCAGATCCGGGGCGTAAGGCGTTGCAGGTGTGTCCAATGGTGGGTAAAGCTTTTCGACTACGCGACGACCCTGGTCACCAGTAAAAATCAACATACGGGTCACCTGCAGCATGCTCACACGCTGGATCAGGCTTATGAACATGATGACGCTTAGAATGAGCAACAAAGTGATCACGCCCAAGCCCACGAGCGGAACCCGACCTGAGCCGCTACGATCCACCCAGGCCAGCGCCACCAGCGCATAAAGAAATGTGGCAGTGAAGATTCCAACAGAATGAGAGATGACCGGATCTCGTGAGATCCACAGCACCAGTCGAGGAGAATAGGCCGTCGCACTGAACTGCACCATCACGAAGGTGAGAGAGAAGACGATGCCCGTGAGGGCGATCATGCCAGAGGCTACCGAGGAATAGATCCCAATAGCTGCATTAACGCTAATGGTGGAGATCCAGTCTGGTAGTTCCGCGACCACTAGTCTCGGCACGGTAAATCCGAAAAGCAGCGCAGCTACGGAGTATGCCAATGGAACGAACCAAGGTCTGTTTTTCACCTCGGTGAGAAAGCGGGATGATCGGGCGCGCACACTTTTGTTACTCATGATGGAATCTGCAGCCAAGCAGCGGCGGGTTGTCCACTGGTAATCCTGACAGTCGTACTTTTCGCAGTAGGCGATGCGTGCATTCCGGACTTAAAATCCCCCTACACCACTTCTGTTCTCTCGGACCCTTCACAGGAGAAAACCACTCGTCCATGTAAAAGGAGGTAGTGCTATGCATGCAATGAAATGGCTCTGGGCTCTGGCGCTGTCGGTGGTGCTCGTCGGCGGATGCCTCGCCGTCCTGGCGCAAGAAGAAAAAGGCATGCCCGACACGGAAACACGCCTGCAACGAATAAGCACAGAACTGAACCTTACTGCGGATCAGAAAGAGAAGCTCAAACCGATTCTTCAAAACCAGGCAGATGCTTGGAAGGCGGTGATTAATGATCAGTCGCTTTCCAAAGAGCAAAAGCGGGCCAAGATGAAAGAGATCCACGAGAAGTATGCTCCGGACATCAAGGCAGTGCTAACCCCCGAACAACAGGAAAAGCTGAAGGCGATGCGGGACGAGGCGTGGGAAAATCACCGCGATGAGATGAAGTGAGATGAAGTGAGATGAAGAACGATAAGAACTAAAACCGACAGTCCCAATGCAAATAAGAGGGCAGGCCCAATATGGGTCTGCTCTCTTTGCATGTTCGGAGAGCCGCGTGTTTGATAAAGGACAGACTTGAACTTCGGACTGGGGATAATCTCTCAGCCTCGTCACTCTCACATGCAAAGTCAGATGAAGTTAACGATCGTCGCCAACGAGCTAACGCTCTGAATGTTTGAGGCACAAAAAATCACGGATTCAGGACAACCGCATCGAATCGGGAGAAATTTATGCTATTGCGATTCAACCTTCTGATCCTAACCACAATTGCCATACTGTTGAGCGCCTCTCAGTCCGCGGGTGCCCAAACCGAAACTGTGCTTTACAGCTTTTGTTCTCAAACAGGATGCACTGATGGTTCTCACCCTCAAGCGGGCCTAGTCCAAGATCCGTCAGGGAACCTCTATGGCACCACATTTGATGGGGGCGCGAACGCAAAGGGCACGGCGTTTTCGGTTAGCCCGAGCGGCACCGAAAATGTCCTTTACAGCTTTTGCGCATTAGATGACTGCGATGATGGCTATCATCCGCGAGCAGGCCTGGTGCGAGACACGATGGGAAATCTTTACGGGGCAGCTTTCGACGGTGGGGCTCACGATGGCGGGACGATATTTTCCATCAACCCGAGCGGCACCGAAACCGTGATCTACACCTTCTGTACGCAGGGCGGCTGCAGGGATGGTTACTATCCGCATGCAGATCTGATCCGCGACGGAAGCGGGAATTTATACGGGACGACTCAATTTCGTGGCGCGAACGGAGGGGGCACGGTGTTTAAGGTGACTCCGAGCGGGACCGAAACTGTGCTCTACAGCTTTTGCGCCAAAGCTGGCTGCGCCGATGGCTTACATCCGCGAGCGGGGCTTGTGAGGGACTCGTCGGGAAACCTGTACGGAACCACCAGCGACGGCGGCGCGAACGGAAAGGGCGTGGTGTTCAAGGTCAGCCGGACCGGAATTGAAACAGCGCTCTACAGCTTTTGCGCGCAATCGAACTGCATCGATGGCTCCAATCCTCACGCGAGCGTCGTACGGGACGGGAAAGGAAACCTGTACGGCACAACCTACAATGGCGGCGCGAACGGAATGGGCACGGTTTTTCAGGTCAGCTCAATCGGTGTCGAAACCATACTGCACAGCTTCTGCTCCCAAACGGGTTGCGCGGACGGTTCACGTCCGCAAGCAGGTTTGGTCCGAGACGCAAAAGGAAACCTCTATGGTACGACCCAATCTGGCGGCGCAAGAAAGAAAGGCACGGTGTTTAGTGTCAGCGCGACTGGGGTCGAGACCGTCCTTCACAGCTTCGCAGCAGGCGGCACTGACGGCGCATCTCCTATTTCAGGCCTGATCCTCGACGACCAAGGGAATCTGTACGGCACTACTCTCTCTGGTGGCGCGAACAGAATGGGCACGGTGTTCAAGGTAGTTCCGTGAGTTAGTGCGGACGACAGATAGAGAGCTTTTGGAACTCGGACAAGATTCACTTCTTGAGATTGCCAGTAATACGACGCGACAAGAGTTGGCACGCCAGCTTTTGCTATTGCTTTGCGTCGTGGACTTGTCCAACTATAGGATGCCGGTCTGGTATGTTCTGGGCAGCGGCGTCGACTGCCCTCAAGAAGCTGCCAATCGCTTTCCCCTGATACTTCTGACGCACGGGATCTTGATCAATCCCATTCGCAAAGATCGGCTCTTTTCCAGCGTTCACCGCCGCATTGCATAGGTCGATGTTGTGCGCATCGATTTTGCGATTGCGACACCATTCCGGGGACAAACCATGGGGATACGAGTCGCACCAACCGCGATCGTAACTAGCGCTGAAACAAGACGCGTAAGGGGAGTGAGGAAGGTTGATGATTTGGTTGGGCACCAGGTCAAAAGATCCCTGAACCTTGTCGCCGCCAGCTAATTCGAATGGTCTCACGGTAGCGGGAGTCAATAATTTCACCGAAGTGTGTCCCGGTAACGGGCAAGATTTCAGCCGGTTGGATGGTGGGCAGTGCAGGACTCGAACCTGCGGCCTCCTGCTTGTAAGGCAGGCGCTCTAACCAGCTGAGCTAACCGCCCCCCTTCTTTCAGTCTATCAGCTAAGCACACTCCCAGTTCACCGACTCACGACTCAACATGCGATGCGCAGCAACGGATACGCTACACCCAAGTTCACCGGGCAAAGAATAGGTTAAGCGACATGAAACAGGTCCTCCGGGTTCGACAGTGAACAACTGTCTGAGCTGACAGTTGCATCTCCGCCATTTCGTCATCAATCTCCGCCAATATGCGTGGGGCACCTTGAGCAGTAACTCATGAGCAAGAGATCTAGAAAGGGACACTCTGCTCCGCCCACCCATGCTAAGCAACTGGGGCTACTAGCTGTCCTAGTAGTCGTCTGTCTGGGCGGGTGGATTCTCTACACATTTCGTCGATCTGATTCGGCAATCGCTGCGCGCCAGATGACTGATCGTGGGTTCACTGCCACGATTGCGAATTCCAGCAAGGAACCGGCAAACGGGCCACCCGAGATGGTGTGGATTCCGGGCGGCGAGTTCTCGATGGGGGCACAGGATCCGCCAGACATGAATGATGTCGGCATGAATGCTATGACGGACGCGCGACCTATTCATCGCGTGTATGTGGATGGCTTTTTCATGGACAAGACGGATGTCACCAATGCTCAGTTTGCGGAGTTCGTCAAAGCGACGGGCTACGTGACGATCGCGGAGCGCAAGCCACGAGCTGAAGACTTTCCCGGCGCGCCGCCGGAAAATCTTCTGGCCGGCTCGGTTGTGTTTTCGCCGCCCGATCATCCTGTCCCATTGGATAACCACTTCCGATGGTGGACCTACGTTCCGGGTGCCAACTGGCGTCATCCTTTCGGACCAAAGAGCGAGATCCAGGGCAAGGATAACTACCCCGTGGTGCACATCGCTTACCCGGATGCCAAGGCCTATGCGAAGTGGGCTGGGAAGCGTTTGCCGACGGAGGCTGAATGGGAGTTCGGCGCGCGGGGTGGGCTTGCCGGCAAGCCATTTGTGTGGGGAGATTCGTTCCGTCCGAATGGCAAGTGGATGGCAAATACACACCAAGGGCAATTTCCGATGAAAGACAACGGCGACGATGGATTCACTGGCATCGCTCCGGTTGCACAATATCCAGCCAACGGATATGGCCTCTATGACATGGCGGGCAACGTGTGGCAATGGACGAGCGACTGGTACCGCCCGGACTACTACCAGCAACTGGCTTCCGCTGGCGACGTAGCGCGCAACCCTCAAGGACCTGACACATCGTTGGATCCCTCCGAGCCTGACCAACCCAAGAAGGTTCAGCGCGGAGGATCGTTCCTTTGCACCGATCAGTACTGCTCGCGCTACATCGTAGGAACACGCGGAAAGGGCGAAGTCAGTACGGGTACAAATCATCTCGGCTTTCGCTGTGTGAAGTCCGCAAGTCCAACCAACTTGTCTGCGGGAGATAGGAATTAAAAGGAGGAAGCAAGAACAGCGAGGATCGCTGGCACTCTCCATCTCACTGGGCACATTCAACAATAACCTTCTTCCGAAAGGAGAAAGATCCCCCATGGCACTAACTAAGTGTGAAAAGACAACACAACGATTCGCAAGAATAGCCTTCTCTTGCCTACTCGTACTCACAATCGTTCTGCTGCCGTTGACTTCGGCATCTGCCGCTGACAAGCAGAAGGACGAAGAGACGCTTCGCAACGCGAATCTTCTTTTGCAGGACATGCTTAACAGCAAAGACATCGCGCCATCGGCATTATCAAAGGCGAATTGCGTGCTGATTCTGCCCGGCGTGAAAAAGTTTGGGTTCGGTGTGGGCGGGAGCGGTGGCCGTGGTCCGTTGCTTTGCCGTCGTGGCGAGAAATTTCAAGGCAATTGGTCGGCACCTGCAATGTACTCAATCGGCGGCGCCAGTATTGGACTGCAGGTCGGCGGATCGTCTAGTGACTTCGTTCTACTGCTGATGAATTCCAAGGTCGTCAATCAGATTCTGACTGGAAAAACCAAGATGGGCACCGACGCAAGTGCGGCAGCCGGTCCTGGTGCCACCGCAGCCAGCGCGTCCGATGCTGACATTCTTACTTACGGAAAGACCAAAGGGGTGTTCGCGGGCGTGTCCCTGGGAGGCGCAACGATCGAACCGGACAATGATGCGAACCACCGCCTCTACGACAAGACAGTGACTGCAACTGAGATAGTGCGCGGAACGACGATCAAACCGTCGGGTGAAGGACAGTCCCTGGTCGCGGCGCTTGACGGCAAACTCGCAAAGCACTAGCGGCGCACCATCGGCATTTATAGGGACCGCGTGCCACTTCGTCAATCAACGAGGTCTGGTCCCCGAAATGCCGAAGACCAAGAACTACCTTCCTCGGGGTGTGGGTTCCGAAAATCAGTTTCATAAGCATGACGTTGGCTTTCGATAGGTAAGCCGCCATGCTCGAAAGGATCGTGTGCCACATAACCCGGTCATATCGGTAATCAAGGCCAGGAAGACCGTGCTAGCTCTCGGCGTATTCCTGACGCTGATTTCCCAAGGCCGGACGCAAACCGCCGCCGACCCACTCCCTTCGTGGAACGACGGCCCCGCCAAAAAAGCCATCCTCGATTTCGTCATACGCACCACAACGCACGGCAGTAAAGACTTTGTGCCAGAAGACGAGCGAATTGCCACGTTCGATAACGATGGGACGCTGTGGGTCGAACAACCTATGTACACGCAGATGGCCTTCGCGCTCGATCGGGTAAACCAGTTGGCGTCGCAACATCCCGAATGGAAAGAGACGCAGCCGTTCCAGGCTGCACTGGCAGGCGACATGAAAACCGTCGCCGCGAGCGGCGAACGCGGCTTGATGGAAATCATCATGGCCACGCACTCGGGAATGACAACCGACGAGTTCGAAAAGACGATGAAGGATTGGCTGCCGACGGCCAAACATCCGCGGTTCAAACGGCCATACACCGAATGCGTCTACCAGCCGATGCTGGAATTACTCGCTTTGCTGCGAGCCAATGGATTCAAGACCTATGTCGTACCTGGCGGCGGCG